>Ga0070737_10003091_pt1 | contig 18533 bp, 13 predicted proteins | sample Coa_R1_10_FD_66438 | JGI IMG/M metagenome (GOLD analysis project Ga0070737, IMG submission 66438) | Surface soil microbial communities from Centralia Pennsylvania, which are recovering from an underground coalmine fire - Coalmine... | ecosystem: Environmental > Terrestrial > Soil > Unclassified...
TGGCGACATAGCCAATACCCACCGCCCAGATGGGGTTTGTGTTCGTTACTAGGAATGCGCTGACCGTCCCTAGCGAACCTGCCGCCACGCCACTGGCTTGCACACCCAGCATATAGGGGATGAAGTAGAGCGCGGCGCCCAACGCCAACAGCGCCGTCACTGCCTGGAAGGAGTGCGGGTTGTGGTCAGGATCACCCATCAGCTTGATCAGCAGCACGGCGAAGAGCGCGACGGCGGCCAGCCCACCGGTCAATGGCAACGCATCGGTGATGACGACATCCGGGAAGAAGAACATGAAGCTCATAACGACGCCCGAAACGATGAGCATATCGCGCAGAGCGACATAGACCAGCCAGAGCAGATCGGCCCCCAGCCGCAGGGTGAAGCGATCGATCATGGCGAGGATGTAGGGGCGGCCCAGGTGCAGGCCCAGCAGCCCCAGCCAAATGATGGGCAGGGCGGCGGCGAGTGTCCCTTCAAGGAACTGTTCACCTCCGGCGCCAATGCCGGTGACAATTGCGTTCGTCAAGTCTTGTGGGTTCATGGGAAGAATCCTCCTCACTTCGCGGGAACTGATTCTGCAGTCTGTGGCTGCTCTGTCGTTTCCGCTGTGTCGGTTGTGATGGTGTGAATCGTCGGGCAGAGGTAGGCCAGGTCGCAGCGCAGGCAGCGGCTGGCCTCGCGGCGCGCCTGCCTCTCTGAAAAGCCAAGCGCGTACTCCGCCATGCCGGGACGACGCGCCGAAGCATGTTCCTCAAGCGTTGGCATATGCGCGCGCGGCGTCGGTCGTATGTCAATCGTGACGGCGCCATTGGGGGGCAGCGTCGAGGGCGTCTGGAACTCGTCTTCGGGCAGTTCCCGCACGCTGTGGAGGCGATAGGAGCGCAGATAGGCGTGGATCGCTCGCGCGGCCAGACGCCCATGCTCGGCAGCGTGGATGATTGTCTTTGGGCCGTAGGAGCAATCGCCCGCCGCGAAGACGCCCTTCGCGCCGGTCGCCAGCGTATCAGGGTCAATCAACAGGCCACCCCATGCGGCCACCTCCACGCGCGAGCCTTCCGGCAGGAACGAGGGATCGGGCGCTTCGCCAATAGCGACCAGCAGATAGTCTATTGGGAGTGTGAACGTCTCGTCTGGGATGGCTTCAGGCTGGCGTCGCCCGTGCGCGTCGGGTTCGCCCAGGCGCATACGCTGGCAGGCGACACGCGTGAGCCTGCCATTCAGGCCGCCGAGCGCCGTTGGCGCGACCAACTCGTGGAACTGTATGCCTTCGGCGATGGCCGCCTCAACCTCCTCCGGCTGCGCTGGCGCCTCGGCGCGTGTTCGCCGGTAGAGGATATGAACTTCATGAGCGCCCGCACGCAACGCTGACCGCGCCGCGTCCATCGCCGTGCTGCCGCCGCCCACCACAGCCACCACGCCACTGAGGCGCGCGGCCTCGCTCTCAGGCGTCAGGTTGAAGGCTTTGAGGAAAGTCGTCGCCGGGATGACGCCGTAGAGTTCTTCACCGGAGACGCCCAACCGCTGGCTGCGTTGCGCGCCAACCGCCAACAGGACGGCGTTATAGGTCTGGCGCAACGTCTCCAGTTCGATGTCGCGTCCAATCGCCGTGTTCAGGCGAATCTGCACGCCCAGATCGCGGATGGCGTCAATATCGCGGGTGAGTTCGTTGCGTGGGAGCCGGTACGCCGGAATGCCAATTGACATCATGCCGCCTGCGACGGGCATCGCGTCGAAGACCGTTACCTGATACCCACGCCGCGCCAGGTAGTAGGCTGCGCTCAGTCCGGTCGGCCCGGCGCCGACGATGGCCACGCGCTCACTGTATTGCTGTTTGGGTTTTGGAAGCTGGCGGCGATCCGCTTTCGCCGGGTCGGCCTGATCGGTAACGAAGCGTTTGAGATCGCGGATGGCGATGGGCGCGTCGAATTCGCCACGGCGGCAGACAGCCTCGCAAGGGGCGGTACAGACGCGGCCACAAATCACCGGGAATGGATTGGGTTCGGCAGCCACCCGCAGCGCCTCATCGTAGCGTCCCTCAGCGATCAGGCTGACATAGAGACCGGCGTTTGTGCCAACCGGGCAGGCAGCCTGACATGGCGCGCGCAGGTCTTCCTGGCGCTCACCCAGCCATGCGCGCCAGCTTTGCCACGGCGCTTTACGTTCCGCCACATGCCAGGCATGGTCGGGCGCGGGCGAGCCACTTGAGCCACTCGCTGTAGCGGCCAGTGTCATCGGCCCCCAGGGTGTCTCGCCCGGCTCGGCAGGCACGGCGCGTGTAAAGGCATCGAACGGCTGCCAGCCGTCGCCTTCAGGCAGGTGTGCAATGGGGCCACGCGCGGCGTACTTCACATTGGTTGCGCCTGGGACGATGGTGATCGCGTTGGTAGGGCATTCCTGCGCGCAGACCTGGCAGCCGATGCACGCCGCCACCTGCGTTGGCGCGAGCATCATCCATGCGCGCTCGCCTTCGTCGCCGGGGATGGGGCTGAGCCGCTGGCTGGCGTCGCCAGGCTCGCCTGTCCCACTGGGGCGCGTCATATCCAGGCAACGCACTGGGCAGAGATCCATACAAATGCCGCAGTTGATACACGAGGTGAGGTTCACCTCAAAGCGGTACGCCATGTTGTGCGCTCCTTCTCGCCCGCAGAAGCCTGGAAACAGATGACTCCTGCGGGCGGTTGGTTTATATCCATCCGGTTTATTGCAAAGGCGTCGCCGTTGCGACAGGCTCGTTTGCCGTCGCCTCGGTGACCTCGGTTGGCGCATAGGCGTCGTCTGCATGCGCCAGCGGCGGGCAGTGCGGTGGGATGATTAGCATAGGCGCGAGGGCATGGCGCATGACCTCGGTGGTGACGCTGCCCAGCAGAGCGCGTGTCATGCCGGTGCGTCCGTGGGTAGACATCACCAGCAGGCTGCCTGGATGTTCCTCGAACACACGCCGAATCTCGTCAGCCGGTTGGCCTATTCGTAGCGTCATATGCGTGGGTAGATCGGTTTGCGCGTCCATGCGCTGCTTTACACTTTGCAGATAGCGTAGCGCGGCTCGCTCGTTCTCCTCTTCGGCCTCTATCAAGAATGGCGCGGCCTCCGGCCCTGTCCAGGCGACGATAGGCGCCAGCACGCGCGTGAGCAGCAACGGGCGCTGGTATTCTTCGGCGAACGCGCGCGCATAGGGCAGAGCGCGTTCGGCCAGCTCGCTGCCATCCAGCGCGACGATCACCGAGGCGATGGGCGTCTCCAAGAGATCGACCGACCGCTGGCTGGCCTCGCTTGGATGGGCGGGTGGCGGCGTGATCAGCGTGGGCAACGACGCTTGAGAGAAAATCTGTGCGCTCACACTGTGGCGCCAGAGCGACTCGAATAGCCCATGTTGCTGGGGCGCCAGAAGGAGCAGGTCGGCCTTGTGATCCTGAGCAATCACGAGGATGGTCTCGGCGATGGGGCCGATGGCGGTGACGGCGCTGGCGTCGAGTCCGTTATCTCGCAGGTAGCGCGCCTGCCGCTCCACCTGGGCGTGTTCTTCGGCGTCTTTCACGCTGTCTCCCGCGAAGGGGATAACGTGCGCCAGGAGGATAGATGCGCCTGTGCGGGCGGCGAGTGAGCTTGCCAGGGCGCGCGCGTCGTGTTGGGCGGCGTGGGCGTTTGGCGAGGTATCCCACGGGATGAGTATACGGCGGAACATAGGGTATGCCTCCTATTCGGAATGGGTGGACGCGAAGTTGTATGATTGGGCGAATATCCCCTCCCTCAGCCGAGGGAGGGGATGGTTGTGCTGCGCGCCCCTACCGGATAGGCGCTGAGCGCGACAGCGTTGACGCATGGGTTGTTGGCTTCGTGGCGTGGTTGCGCGCGTTAGGTGATTGGCTGGTTGGGTCAATCGTGTCAGTATCGCTGAGCATCTCTGGCGTCTTCGGGGAGAGCGTTACAGGCTGTGCAGTGTCCGTGTAGGAGACGAGCGGGCCTGTCCACGGGACGCCAATCAGCGGCAACAGGTAGCGGTCGGCGCCGTAGTAGCCCGCGATGCGCCACGCCAGAACCAGGAACAATCCCAGGAAGCCCAGGATGGGGTTCGTGCTGATGGCCCCGGCCAGCAAGTAGTTGAGGTTCATGAAGACACCGAAGAACGCCGCGATGCCGGTGAGGACACCCAGGATCAATCCCAGACCGACGGCGAGTTCGCCAAAGGTGATGAGATACGCCCAGAAGGCGGGGTGTGGCAGTACAAACGTTTGCAGGAAGCTGGCGTACCAGCCCTGGACGTTCGCATGCGCGCCGGTGGTTTGCGCGAGCGCCCCATGGACGAAGCCCTGGATGGCGGCGCCCGTATGTGTGGTGAAGACCCACGGCCCGCCGGGCGACTTCTCGCCGAAGGAGCCAATGTCAATTGAGGTTCCGGTGAGCTTCTCCCATCCTGCGGCGAACCAGGCGTAGCCCGCGTAAATGCGGATGAGCAGCCAGATCCAGGCCATGCGGCGGTCGGCGAAAAGGAAACGCGCCAATGGTGGCTCGGGGATAGTGGTGGCGGCCTCCGGATGGACACGGCGGATGGCGCCGGTCAGGCGTCTGGCCTGCCTGGTGGTCTCGCTAGCAACAGTGTGGGTGAAGTCGCTGGCGTTTGATGAGGTAGTGAATCGCATATGCCCTCCTTTTGACACGGCAGATACTATGCCGCTGTCATGCAGGATTGGTGAGGGGAAGTGGAGACTCCGTGTCACGCTTCCAACACTTTGAGCATATGCGAGGGGTATCACAGCGCCATCACAGCGCCGCGACACTACATCACGAGGCTATCACAAGAGAGCAACCTGGGGTTAGCTTGCCGCCAGGAGGTAGCCGATACCCGTCTTCGTGAGGATATAACGGGGATGAGCGGGGTCGTCTTCCAGTTTGCGCCGCAGACGGTTGATGTTTACCTGCAAGAGATGGCTCTCGCCCACATACTCATCGCCCCAGACGTGTTCCAGCAGCAAGTCCTGGGTGATGACCCGTCCGGCGTTCTGGGCAAGATACGCCAGCAGGCGATATTCAATAGGTGTCAGGATGATCTCGCGTCCGTTCCGCGTCACTAATCGTTGAGCAAAGTCAATCGTCAGGTCGCCAATTGAGCTGCGCGCCTGGGTGGCGTGTGGGCTGTCGCCGCTCATCTGGCTGCGGCGGAGAATAGCGCGCACACGCCCCAGCAGTTCGCCTACGCTAAAAGGCTTGGTCAGATAATCATCGGCGCCGAGGTCGAAACCGCGCACCTTATCGCCATCGGCCCCACGCGCCGTCAGGATCATGATGGGGAGCGAAGAAAATTCGCGCACACGCTGGCAGACGGCGAAGCCATCGAGGCGGGGCATCATCACATCGAGGATAGCAAGATCGGGTGGCTCGTCAGTGATCTGATCGAGCGCTTCCTGTCCGTCGGTCGCCGTCTGTACCTGGTAGCCTTCCATCTCCAGGTTGCGCGCTACTAATCGCAACAACTGCGGATCGTCATCCGCGACGAGAATGCTTGTTCTCTTTGCTGGCATCGCGCCCCTCCCTCAATCTCATTCCTCCTAGCCACCAGCCGCCTCAGCCAGCAGCGCCGCGTGCGAGAGCTGGCGCCCTTCGGCCCAGGCGGCTTTGAACGTCTCCTCGCCCAGCAGTCTGCGCGCCTGCGCCAGCATCTCCTCCTGGGCGGCATGGACATCCGGCGCCAGGGGGGTATGCGAGGTTGCGCGCGAAGCGGTTGTAGCGCCCCAGAGGCGAACCGCTCGCTGCGCGTCTCCCCGTCGCATGCTGAGCGCCGCAATGCCCTCGATGGCCTCAACGACGCCCACCTGATTGCTGGCGCGCTGATAGAGCATCAGGCTCTCGCTATAGTGCGCCTGGGCGTGCGTGTCATCGCCCTGGCTGAGCGCGACGGCGCCCAGGTTGTTGAGCGCCTGAGTCATTCCCCAGAGATCGTTAATCTCGCGGAAGATCGCCAACGCCTGGCGGGAACGCGCCTCCGCGCGTGCAAGGTCGCTCGCTGTGCGCCATGCCTCGCCCTGGTTGCTCAGGCTGAGCGCAGCGCCACGGCGGTCGCCAATGGTGGTGAAGAGCGCATGGCTTTCCTCGAAGAGCGCCAGCGCGCGCGCGTGATCGCCTGCTTTGCGCGCCAGATCGCCCAGGTTGAGTAGGCCAACCGCCACGCCGCGCGTGTCGCCAATCTGGCGTTTGAGCTCCAGGCTCTCCTCAAAGTAGCCCGTGGCGCGCTCATGGGCGCCCGTCTCGACAGCGACCACCCCCAGGTTATTCAGCGCCACCGCGATGCCCTGCTTGTCATCGAGCGCACGCTGCACTGTCAGGCATTCGAGATAGAGCCGCTCGGCTTCAAGCATATCGCTGCGGTAGCGCGCCACCACTGCGAGCAGGTTGAGCGCGCGCACTCCCCACACGCCCGCGCTGACGGCTCCATCGGGGAAAAGCGCAAGCGTCTCGTAGGCGCGCGCGTTTGCCTGTTCATAGGCGCCCTGCTCCGCCGCCAACGTCCCCTCGCCATAGAGCGCCTGGGCGCGCGCCACGATGGGCGCCTTGTCGGCGGGAGCGGCCTGTTCATCTAGTTGCAGGAACTCATTGAGCCAGGCGCGGCCCTCGGTCAGAGCGCCAGCGACGATCCAATAGCGCCAGAGCGCGCCCGCCAGCCGCAGCCCCAGCGCAGCCGCATGGTGTGTCCGCGCCCAGCGCAGCGCCGCCCGCAGGTTGTCGTTGTCGCTACTGAGTTGCCTCAGCGCGGCATCCTGCCCCGCGCCACGTAGCTTTGGCTCGGCCTCCTCGGCCAACGCGAGGAAATACTCGGCGTGGCGCGCGTGAATGCGTTCGCTGGCGCCACTGACGACGAGCCGTTCGAGGCCAAACTGGCGGATCGTTTCGAGGAGGTGAAAGCGCGGCTCTATCTCGCCGGGATTGGGCGCTGGCCTGCTTTCCGGCGTCTTCGCAGGCAGAACCGCAGGCGTGGGCGGCTCCCAGCGCTGAAGCAGGCTGTTGTTGACCAGCCCATCCATCAGATCGAACAGGTTTGTGGCGCCCCCCATGCCGGCAGCGAGGCGCAGATCATCAGCGCAAATGGCTTCCGCCGCATGAAGCGTAAAGCTGCCCTCGAAGACGGCTAACCGCTGGAAGAGCATACGCTCGGCGTCGCTCAGCAGATCGTAGCTCCACCCGATGGCGCGCTCCATCGTGCGCTGGCGCTCTGGCAGATCGCGTGAGCCGCCGGTCAGCACGGCGAAGCGTTGCTCCATGCGCGCCAGCAGCATCGGCGCCGAAAACAGGCGGAGCCGGGCGGCGGCCAGTTCGATGGCCAGCGGGATGCCATCCAATCGCTGACAGATCTCGCCCACAATCGGCGCGAGTGTTTCGGTGAGCGTGAAACCGGGCTGCACAGTCTGCGCCCGCTGGGTGAAGAGCGTCACCGCAGCAGATGCGGCAAGTGATTCCAGTGGCGCGCCGATGATGTTCTCCGGCAGACTGAGCGGCGGTACGGCGTATTCGTATTCACCGCTGACACGCAGCGCCGACCGGCTGGTGATGAGCAGCTTGAGGAGCGGGCAGGCGCGCAGCAACTCCACCAGGGCTGGCCCCACCGAGGTGACTTGTTCGAGGTTATCCAGCAGCAGCAGCGCATTCTTCTCGTGAAAGGCGTCAATCAGGCGTTGAAGCGGGTTCACGCCGACCGCTTCCGGTAGGTTCGTGACCTGGGCGATCATTCCCAGCGCCGTTGCGGGATCATGAACGGTCGCCAGCGCCACAGTTGTCACCCCGTCGGAGAACTGGATGGGAAGTCCGGTCAATTCGCGCGCAACACTCAACGCAAGGCGTGTTTTGCCGATACCCGCCGGGCCGATCAGTGTGACCAGGCGTGTGATGGGCCGCAGCAAGAGCTTGACGATGGCCTCCTGATCCTGCTCGCGCCCGATCAGAGGAGTAAACGGCGCGTACAAGAAGGCGCCATCCACCGGTTCCATCGCAGAGGGTGTGGTCTGTGTGGATGGGGCCAGTGGCGCAGAAATCCCACCTCCGCGAATGCGATAGGCGGCGGCATGAAGGGCAGCGCGCTCGTCGTCGGCCATACGCAGGGCGTCGGCCAGTAGGTTGAGCGTCTCTTTGTGCGGCGCCCGTCGCAGCCCACGTTCGAGATCGCTGATGGCGCGCACGCTGACCCCAGCGCGCTCGGCCAGTTCCTCCTGAGTGATCCCGTTGGCGATGCGCCGCTGCTTCAGCAATTCGCCCAGCTCAGAGGCTCCGGTGGTTGATGAGGTGTCGGTCGGATTTGATGATGTCACAGCCTACCTCACATGCCCTGAGTGTTCTGCAAGCTATCTGAACCTATTCAGAAGTACACGGAATACCTCTATGATACCACGCCAACCGGCAGATGTGACGAGCAAGTTCTGCCGGTAATTCTGCCGGTAATCTAGCAGGCGAAATGGTCGTAGCTCACAGCGTTTCGCTCGTTCTTCCAGCATACTGGGTGAAGAGCGTCGTTTTGCCTGGCGCGTAGGGATAGAGGGATCGCGAAGTGTTCTCAGAATCGGTGTTTGTAAGCGGCCGCATCCCTCCTGCGCACAGGCGGGGCGCTCATATGGTGAACGAGACTGACACGCCAATGTGGCGCGTCAGACCATCGCAAGTGGTAGGAGGAAGTCTTCTATGGCTACCGTGACATCACGAACCTCGCGCAAACAATCCGCCGAGCAAGGCGAAGCAACCGTCGAATCTGTAGCGCGTCCCTCCGATGAACCATCGCAATCAATCGAGGAATTGCGCGCCATGCTGGTGGCGCAACAGGCGCAGATCGCCCAGATGGCGGCGACGATCCAGCAGTTGACGCAGCCGATGGAAACACCCGTTGAGATCGTCGAAGCGGACGATGCCACAGACCAGAACGCGAGCGACGAGACGCCCGTCGCCCGCAAGGCGACCAGCCGCCGCGGCCTGCTGAAATGGGGCGGCCTGGGCGCAGCCGCCGCGCTGGCCGCCGCTGCCGGAACCGCCGGGTTGAGCAGAACCACTGCCCATGCCGCCGACGGCGATAGTCTGATCTTAGGCCAACTCAATGGCTCCACATCACAGACCACCTGGATCAATACGTCCGCGGATACTGTTCTCCTGAGCATCGCCGGCGGCAACGGTGGCAGTTCGTTTGCCATCAACGCTGTCTCCGGCACCAGCGGCAATGGTGTGTTGGGCCAGGCGTTTGGCTCCGCTGGGTATGGTGTAATTGGACAAGGCGACAGCGGCTGGGGCGTTCGTGGCATAACATCTACAGGTATTGACCTCGCCGCAGTGGGCACTGGGCGACTCTTTCAAGAGTTGTCCGGCTTTACCGGCGCGCCCACCAGCGGCTCATACTTTACCGGCGAGCAGATTCGCGATGAGGCGGGCGATCTGTATATCTGTGTAGCGGGTGGCAGCCCTGGCACATGGCGGCGTGTGGCGGCGGGCGTGCCGGGCGTCAGCGGCTCGGTCAACTTCCTGGCGAAGCCGATCCGCCTGCTCGATACGCGCACTGGCTCGCCCTGGACGGCTGGCTCCAATCACACCGTGCAGGTGACGGGCGTCAGTGTCGGCGGGATCAGCGTGCCGTCCGGCGCAGTGGGCGTCATTGGCAATGTAACGGTGGTTGGCCCCACCAGCGACGGCGATTTGCGCCTCTATCCTGCAGGCGCCTCATTGCCTGCTACCAGCAGCATCAACTTCGCCAGCGGCCAGACCATCGCCAATGGGGTGACGATTGGTTTGAGCAGCGGAGGGGCGTTGGCCATCCAGGTGGATATGAGTAGCGGCGCGCACACCAACGTGCTGTTCGACGCCAGTGGGTATATCCTGTAGCTAAGGAGGAGAGACCTAACCCCTAACCCCTTCCCATAGATGGGAAGGGGTGATCTGGGAGAGTCAGAAAGGATCGCAGAACAATGGCAACCAAAAGCTCGCGGCCACCACTTGTAAAACCTGCGCCAGGGCCGCGCATAGAGAAAACCCCCGCACCCCAGGTTCCTGCAAGGCGTAACCCACATGCAGGGCACGAGAAGATACCTGCGCCGCAAGTGCCCGCGCGGCATGACGCGCGCACCGGGCACGAGAAGATACCTGCGCCACAGGTTCCTGGACGCCACGCGCCCAAGTAGGTGGTAGACATGACAATGGTGGCGTATGGAACGCGATGAGGCGTCTGCGTGGGTATGCGTCCGGCGAAAGAGGCAGGCAGCAGCCTCGCAGACAATCCGTTTCGCCTCCCATGCGCCAGCCAGGTGTTCATGGCATACCTTCCCCTCCTCTGATCGAGGAGGGGAATTTTCGTGGCCACACTCTAGAGGAAGAGTGGCGCCAGCGGGTAGCCGACGCTGGGAATAGCGTCGAGTCCTTCAAGATGTTCATGTTAACAATATTCATATGTTTTGTGTTAATCCGTTGGAAATATTGATTTTATTTGTGTGTGGTCTTGACTTTATTGAGTGGCTATGGTATCCTTTTCACCAAAGGGGCAAGACCCCCTTCGGATATGACAAAGGAGCGCGCGGACTATATGACCCATCCTCGTTCGATAGGCGCCGAGGGCAGGCAAGAGCCTCACGATTTCGATGGGGTATGCCCAATCTGTGGGGCGGCGATGCTCGTGACGCGGATGAGCTGTGGACAGTGTGGCAGCGCGCTCGAAGGCGCTTTCCACCTGACTGAAGCGCCCACTGCCGCCAGACAGGATGGTCAATCACCGTCGGGCGCCTCGCTCGACGCGCAGATCAACGCGCAAGTCGGCGCACAGATCGCCGCGCGTTTTGGGCGCCTGGCCCGGCTGGATCGCACGCAACTGGCCTTTGTCGAGGTCTTTTTGCAATCGCGTGGGGTGATCAAGAATGTCGAGGATATGCTCGGCATCTCGTATCCTACCGTCAAGTCGCGGCTGGCGGGCGTGCTCGAGGCGATGGGTTATAGCGCCGACGACGAACCGGCGGCGGCTGATGTGCGTCAGCGACGACGCCAGATTCTCGCTGAGCTTGCCAGCGGACGCATCACGCCCGACGAGGCGCTGAGCCGCCTGGCCGAGGCGACCGGCGCCGATGCGGAAAGCATAGCTGAGCGTGATGACGACGCCTGACTCCGTGGAACTTTGTGAACAGACGCGACATGGGACATATACACAGTAAAGATAGACGAATACAAGACACGATAGAGCATGTCCGCAGAGCCGGACACAGTGACGCTACCCGAACGGAGGCGTAAGATGAGCGAGCCAACAGACAACGGCGCTCCCGAAGAGTTTTCACAGGAGTTCACGACGGACGCGCAACCGCCCGCCGACGAGCGCGTAGAAGATGTGAGCGAGGGCGAACGCACCGAGGCCGCAAGTGAGCCAGGCGCCGAGACGGCTGGAGAACAAACCGAGCGGCCATTGGCGACACTGCGCATTGAGATCGCCGTTGTCGCGGGTGATCTCAGCATCAGTGGAGGCGCCAGTCAGGCGCGTCTCTCAGTGGACGACGAGGATGAGTATGAGGGCTATGCTCACGACTTGATGGCGAGCGCGCATGGGAATCTCGTGCGGATCGCGCGTGTGCCCGCTGACGCCGAACTTTTCGTGCCTGATGGCGCCGAGGTGGTGATTGGCTCGCTGAATGGTGACCTCACTGCGGACGGGTTGGACGGACTGATCGAGATCAACCGCCAGCAAGGCGACGTGGAGGCGCGCGACATCGCGGCGCTCTTCATCCATCACATGGATGGCGACCTGGACGGCGCACACCTGGGCGATCTGCGAGTACGGCACATCAGCGGCGCTGTCACGCTTGACGACATCCTCTCGGCTCCCCTCTTCGAGCATATCGATGGCGACTTCGAGGGGAGACATCTTGCCGGGTTCGAGATGAAAGGCTCTATCGGTGGCGACGCGGAGTTCGACCACTGCGAGTATGTCGCCATCAATGGAGCGATTGGCGGTGATCTTGAGATTTCGCAGTGCCCTGGGAACGTCTTGCTGGGGCCAACCGGCGGTGATCTGGCCGTCACCGATGTCGGCGCGCTTCGGTTTGGGCCGGTGGGCGGCGATGCAGTGATCGAGCGGGTGGCCGGTGAACTACGCGGCGAGGTGATCGGCGGCGATGCGCGGCTACGCGACATCGGCGGCCCGGTTCGCATCAATGTGGTCAGCGGCGATTTGCAGGCGAAGAACATTCCCAGCGGTCTGGGCGCGGTACAGGTTGGCGCCGATGCTGCATTGGATACGCCAATTGCCTCCCAGGCGGAATATCGCATTCGAGCGGGCGGTGACATTCTCTTCCGTGTGCGTGGTGAGATCAACGCGCGCTTTGTGGCCCAGAGCGGCGGTGAGATTCGCACACGCCTCCCGCTGACCGTCGAGCGTGGGCGCCGCCGTAATCTGGTGGGTGTGCTGGGCGATGGTAGCGCCACCGTCACGCTGCATAGCGGTGGCGACATTGTGCTCACCGCATCAGATGGGGGCGACCCTGAGCGGGGATCGCATTCCAGCGATTTTGATTTTCGCGATTTCGGAGATTTCGGCGACTTTGGCGCGATGGCCAGTGACTTCGCCGAACGTTTTGCAAGCAATTTCGGCCCTGGCTTCGCCCGCGACGTTGCCAGCGCCTTCGCCGACGCAGGCGCCTCGTGGTTTGGAGCACGGCGCGGACGTCGGAGCCGCCCTGGCCCACAGGGCAGAGGAGACAACACGATGACAGACGATACGACAAACCGTCCAACAGACGACGAACAAACCGGGCCGGACGCCAATCCTTCCGACCCGACTGGCCAGAGCAATGCGCGCACCTGGGAAGGTAGTGTTGGACAGCATCGCTTCCGTGTGCGGGTGGAGCGTGAGCCGGGCCGTGCCGGTTTCCACTTCAAGGGGCCGTATACTGACGAACATGAGGGCGCCGAGGGCGCGCGTGAGTTCAACCTCCAGTGGGAGCGTGGCGCAGGCGCGCGTACCTCCGGCGAGTATGAGCAGCGTCTGAACGAGATGCGCGACCGCGCTGAGCAGGTGGCCCGCCAGGCCGCCGAGGAGGCCCGCAAGTTTGCCGACGCCGCCGCCAAGCGCGCCCGTGAGACCGATTGGGAGGCTGTTGGCCGCGAGGTTCGCACGACCATTGAGCGCGCGATGTCTGACCTGGAAGAGGCGTTCAATCGGGTGCGCGGCGACTGGGGTGGCCCATCACGCTCGACCGGTGGCGCAGGGGCTTCGGCTGGCGCAACCGGCGGCTCGCAGCGGGTGCGCATCGAGCAGGATGACAACAACGATGTCTTTGGCGAGGGCGCCTCGGCCAGTTCTTCGGCCAGCGCAATGTCGCAAGATGACCGTGACGCGCAACGGCGCGACATCCTCGAGCAACTGCGCTCTGGGGCGATCACGCTGGATGAGGCGGAGCGCCGCCTGAACTCGCTGCGCTAACCGATCCCTTGGCCCTTCCCATGAACGGGAAGGGGAAATGTAAAGAAGTGTCCCTCTGGTCTGGCTGTGCTGCCTCTCCAGGCCAGGGGGGCGCTTTTCTTCATGCTTGCATGCCAAGGCTGGTAAACCAATCGTTTCATATTGTATGTTTGTGATCGTCCCCACTAAGCGATGAAGGGAGAAGCGATGGACGCGATACCTCACCAGGCTCTGTCAGGCGAGCTAAGGAGCAACGACGCGAGCAAAGCCGCGCAGACGTTGGCTCCCATATTGCGCACGCTTGCTGATCCCACTCGTCTCAGTATCTATTTTCTGCTGCGTAGCGGCGAGGCATGCGTCTGTGAACTTGCGAATGCCCTGGGGCTTGCCGAAAATCTTGTCTCACATCACCTGGGCGTGTTGCGCCGGAGCCACCTTGTAATTGACCGGCGCGATCCTTGTGATGCGAGGTGGGTCTACTACCAACTCAACCGTGAAGCGCTGAACCAGCTGGCTCTACAATTTGGCGCGCTCTTCGATACTACATCTCTGGGCGAACGCGCTCCTATGTGTGGCCCTGCCGCATTGCTCACTGTTGAGCGACGCGCCCGCGAACGCCTCCCCTGACGCATAGCATACTTTCCTTTAGAGGTTGCTTCATGTTAGTATATATATCAACACTCGTTGATATACTTGTCCCTTTTGGCATATCTTGACCATCCTTCATACGAAGAGAGGATCACATGGCAGTTGATGCTTCACAACGGCCTGCCTATGCCCAACGCCCTTTCATGCGCCGATCCGTTTCGCTGTGGGTGACTGGTTTGCCTGTGACATGGCTACCGGCGTGCGTCGCCGAGTTCGTGGGCGTGTTTGGGTTGGTGTTTGCGGGCTGTGGCGCTATCATGATTGACACGCTGTCACATGGAGCGGTGACGCATGTTGGCGTTGGGCTGGTTTTTGGGCTGGTGGTCGCTACCATGATCTATGCTACTGGCCACCTGAGTGGCGCGCACCTGAACCCCGCTGTGACGTTGGCGTTTGTGGTGGCGCGTCATTTTCCTCTGAGGAGGTTGGTTGGCTACTGGGTCGCACAGGTGTTGGGGGCAATTGCAGCCGCCACAACACTACGCCTGTTGTTCGGCGATGTCGCGCGGGTGGGCGCGACGCTGCCAGCAGGCAATCCCTGGCAAGCATTTCTCCTTGAAGCCATCCTGACGTTTTTCCTGATGTTTGTGATTATGGCGGTCGCGACGGACAGCCGTGCGATAGGGCAGGCAGCGGCGCTGGCCATTGGCGCAACTGTCGGTCTGGAAGCGATCTTCGCCGGGCCAATGAGCGGCGCCTCGATGAATCCTGCACGGTCGTTGGGATCAGCGCTCGTCGGCTGGGTCTGGACAGCGCAATGGGTGTATCTCACTGCGCCGTTTCTTGGCGCAGTCGTCGCTGCGCTGCTCTACCGCTGGCTGCGGCTGGCAAGCATGTCGTCCGAATACACATCCGAATACAAAAAGGAGCCAACCGCATGATATCCCAGGGTGTACGGCTGTTGATCATTGGAGGCAGCGACGCGGGAATCAGCGCAGCGTTACGGGCGCGCGAACTGGAGCCACGCAGCGAGGTGACGGTGGTGGTGGCTGATGGCTACCCCAACTTCAGCATCTGTGGCCTGCCCTTTTATCTCAGTGGCGAGACGCCCGATTGGCATTCACTGGCGCATCGCACAACTGACGAGATCATAGATCAAGGGATCGCCTTGCGGCTCAATACTTTTGCGCGAGCGATTGATCCTGAGCGCCAGGTCGTTGGTGTGGTCGATCAGGCGGGCGTCAGCGCTGATCTGCCCTATGATCGGCTGATCATCGGGACGGGCGCCGAGCCAGCGCCGCCTGCCATTCCTGGCGCCGATCTGCCCGGTGTCTTTCGGCTCCACACGATGGATGACAGCTTCGCCCTGAATGAGTGGATGACACAGCGCCAGCCTGCCAGCGCGGTGATCGTCGGCGCAGGCTATATTGGAGTTGAGGTGGCTGATGCGCTCACCCATCGTGGCGTCGCCGTGACGCTTATCCAACGCGGCTCAGGCGTTCTCACCACGATTGAACCTGAACTTGGACAAATTGTCGAGACTGAACTACGGCGGCATGGCGTCAGTGTCGTCACAAACGCTGCGATCAGCGCGATCTCGCAGAATGATGAGCAACTGGCGGCCATCACTGTGGGCGGAGAGCGCATGGCAGGCGATCTCATCTTGCTGGCGACGGGCGTGCGACCAGTGACGGCGCTGGCCACATCGGCGGGTGTGCAGCTTGGCGAGACAGGCGCCATTCGTGTGAACCGCGCGATGGAGACAAATCTCCCCGATGTCTATGCGGCGGGCGATTGTGTGGAGACGTGGCATAGCCTCTTGGAGTGTCCGGTCTATCTGCCGCTTGGCACAACCTCGCATAAGCAAGGGCGCGTGGCAGGCGAGAACGCGGTGGGCGGCCATCGCCAGTTCATGGGAACGTTCGGCACGCAGGTCGTCAAGGTGTTTGAGTTGGCCATCGCGCGGACGGGTCTGCTGACCGCCGAGGCGCGCGCCAACGGATATGATCCCCTGACTATCGCGGTGAGCGCCTGGGATCACAAGGCGTACTACCCAGGGGCGCAGCGGCTCGACATGCGCGTGACGGGAGATCGCGTGAGCGGACGGCTATTAGGCGCGCAGATCGTTGGCCATTGGCGGGCCGAGGTGGCCAAGCGGATCGATGTGTTCGCGACGGCGCTTGCCAATCGGATGTCGGTGGACGCGCTGAGTGATCTCGATCTGAGTTATACGCCGCCGCTCAGCAGCCCATGGGATCCCGTGCAGATGGCGGCGCAGGCATGGGTGAGCGCGTGGCGCGCAGAACAGAAAAAATAAGGCCAGCCGCTCGATGATTGGGCGGCTGGCTTGTATGATGGGATGGGTTTGGGTGGGCGATGAGGAACTCGAATCCCCGACCTCCACGATGTCAACGTGGCGCTCTAACCAACTGAGCTAATCGCCCGTGTACGCCTTTGAGATGGCTGTGGAAGTAGTGTACCATCTGGCGGCCCTCGCGTCAAGAGGATCGCCGCTGTTTGGCTGATCTTTGTGCTGGCGCGCCAATTTTGTGGCTGGCTCCTACCTACACCTGAAACACTTGAAACACTTGAAACACTTGAAACACTTGAAACACTTCGGCGGCTCTTTGCATCGTTATATTAAATAAAGGCGAAACAAGGGCGCCATCGGGAGCGCGTCTCTGTTTCTCTATTCTCCTGATTCTCTTAACTCCTCGGAGTGAGTACGCATGGCGGAGCGCGAAGAGTTCGCGACAATCGTTCCGGCGCATACCCACACCATGCTTAGCGTGGCGGCGGCGCTGGTGGGCCTGGCCGACGCGGAAGACGCCACCCAGGAGGCGATCATGCGGGCGTGGCAGGCGTGGCCGACGCTACGTGATGCTGCCGCAGCGCGAACCTGGCTGCTGCGTATCACCGTGAATGTCTGTCGCCAGTGGCGGCGCGGCGATTTTGGCAAAGAGCGCCGCCTGACGCAAACTCTGCCGGAGGCGAGCGATGTGCATCTGGGGCGGCTCGTCGGCCAGCGGGTAGATACGATGGGCGTCTTCACGGCTGACCCCGGAACCAGCGACTTCACCGGCGTGCTGGACTTGCGCGAGGCCATCAATGAGCTTGATGATGCGGCGCGGCTGGTGGTGGTGTTACGCTACTATTCTGGAATGGACGCCACCGAGATTGGTCAGGCGCTTGGCGTACCTGCGGCCACTGTGCGTACCCGGCTGCGGCGCGCGCTCGATCATCTGCGCAAGCGACTCAGCCTCGCCAGTTCAGCGCCGAGAGCGCGCAACCAGATGGAAACCTCGCCGACGCTCCGTCTTCATTGAAGCCTGCATCCGGCAAACTGGCTCCGCGCCGGAAAGGGAGTATCCTATGATTCCACCCAACGACCATCAGCACGAGCAGCGCAAACAGCCCGATGCGCAACGCGAAGGCGAAGGCGCAGCCATTGGCGACGATCTCTCGCAGGAGTTCTCCCCGATTGTAGAGCGGCTGGCGGCTGACGGCGAGTCGTGGCAGGCTGTGTTGCCGTCGGGCGTGTGGCTGGCGCAGTTGGCGCGCCTGTTGCCCGGAGCGCCGCTATCGGACGAGCCGCAGGAACACCCGGCGCATGGCTCGGTTGCGGACGGGCAAGCCACACAGCTACGGGCGGGCGAACAGCGCCCAGGGCAGGGGGGCATTTTCGATCTCAAGCGATTGCTTCGCGGGCATGAGCATGAGGAGGAGTGAAAACTCTCAGCAAATCCTCAGCAAACGCCAAGCGTTTTCTCACGGCTGCTCTCTATCCTGATGAATGAGAGGCTGTTTCACCGTCGTTCTCCTTCGTAGCGCCAAAGACCAGGAGCCGCCTCCTTACATCCCACGAACGCCAGAGGTTCACCGCTGCGTTTGTGGGATTTTTTTTGCTCTTGCTGCCTTCTCCCTCGTCTGCGTGTTATCATACAAGGCGATTGTTTTGTTGTGAAGGATGCGACAGCGAAGGCTATCTATGCTGCTGAACTATGCGCCTGCCGTTCTGTTGGCGCTGGGGTTTCTTGTTGCTCCTGGCGTCATCTGGGCGTGGCGTTGCTATCCCTCGCCCAGCGGAGTGATGCGCTTGACCGTGGGGCTGGCGCTCGGAGTGGTCTATCAAATCCATGTGAGCGCGCTGCTGGCGCTTGGCCCTGGCATTACGACAATGAGCGTACTGGTGGAGACGCTTGCCGGGCTGGCATTGGCGGCGCTGCTGGCGTGGCGCTGGCCGAGAAGGCGTGCGCCCAACCCGCCAGTGTGGCGCAAGCGCGGCCTGGCGCAGGCGGCGCAGTTGGGCGGCGTCCTCATCGTGATGAGCGCGATATGGAGCCTTCCGCTGGCGTTTCATCAGTTGCCGCAGGGCTGGGATCCTAGCTTTCATACCCTGCTGGCCAGCAACACCGTCGCGACGGGGCGGCTTCCCTCCTGGCGTCCGTTCGAGCCGATTCCCTCGAATTACCCCTATGGGCCGCATGTGCTGCTAGCGCAGATCAGCCTGCTGACAGGTGTCGCGACGTATCAGGCGTTTTCGCCGTTGCTT
>Ga0070737_10003093_pt1 | contig 18528 bp, 20 predicted proteins | sample Coa_R1_10_FD_66438 | JGI IMG/M metagenome (GOLD analysis project Ga0070737, IMG submission 66438) | Surface soil microbial communities from Centralia Pennsylvania, which are recovering from an underground coalmine fire - Coalmine... | ecosystem: Environmental > Terrestrial > Soil > Unclassified...
GTGCCGTTCTTACGAATCGTGCGGCGAAGGCGTTCGCTCGCGGCGAGCGCATCGGGGTCTTGATGGCCTCGATGCCGACCGAGGCCAGCACGGCGTCGAAGCTGACCGTGAACTTCGTATTGAACCACCCTGGGTTCCTTGGAGGCTCCACATCTTGGAAAGGAAGATGGAGCCATGCCACAGGAGAAGAAGCCAGGGAGCCCGTCTGTGCGGCGCTACACGCCCGCCGAGAAGAAACAGGCCGTCCGCCTCGTCCGCAAGCTCCGTGACGAGCTCGGGACCGCGCACGGCACGGTCGGACGCGTCGCCCGCCAGCTCGGCTACGGCGAAGAGTCGGTTGGGGCCTGGGTGCGCCAGGCCGACATCGACGACGGCGAGAAGCCCGGCGTCACCTCCGGGCAGGCCAAGCGGATCAAGGCGTTGGAGCAGGAGAACAAGGAGCTCCGACGGGCGAACGAGATCCTGCGTCGGGCGTCGGCTTTTTTCGCGGCGGAGCTCGACCGCCCGCAGCGCTGACCATGCGGTTCATCGACGAGAACCGCAACGAGCTCGGAGTCGAGCCCATCTGCAGGGCCCTGCAGGTGGCTCCGAGCACCTACTACGCCGCCAAGCGCAGGGGGGAGCAGCCGTCGGCCAGAGGCCGGCGTGACGCCGTCATGATCCAGGTGCTCCTCGCCCTGTGGATCGCCAACCGAAAGGTCTACGGCGCCCACAAGCTCTGGAAGGCGGCCCGACGGGCCAGCCACGAGATCGGCCGGGACCAGGTCGCCCGCCTGATGCGGGTCGCCGGCATCCATGGCGTGACCAGGCGCCGCCGGGTGTTCACGACGCGCCGGGATCCCGAGGCGCTGCGGGCAGCAGACCTGGTCAAGCGCAACTTCGCTGCTGATCGCCCCAACGCCTTGTGGGTGACCGACCTCACCTGCGTGCCGACGCGCTCGGGGATGGCCTACGTCTGTTTCATCGTGGACGCGTTCAGCCGGATGATCGTCGGCTGGCGGGTGGCCTCCCACATGCGCACCGACATGGTCCTCGAGGCCCTGGAGATGGCCAGAGCCCGCCGCGGCGCCCGCCGGCTCGTCGGGCTGGTGGCACATTCGGACGCCGGGTCGCAATTCACCTCCGTGCGCTTCACCGAGCGCCTGGAGGAGATCGGGGCGCGTCCCAGTATCGGGACCGTGGCCGACTCGTACGACAACGCGCTCGCCGAGACGACCAACGGGCTCTACAAGGTCGAGTGCGTCTACGGGCCCGACGCCAACGGCTGGGAGGACGTCAGCCACCTCGAGCTCGCCACGCTCTCGTGGGTGCACTGGTTCAACGAGGAGCGCCTCCACAGCTACTGCAATGACGTCTCACCGGCAGAGTTCGAGGCGGCGTTCTACGCTGCCCAAGAGGCCGACCAGTCACTGGTTGGAATCCAATAGCCACAGCCTCCACCGAACCCAGGGTGGTTCATAGATCCCCCACATCCGGGTGGGGAGGGCAGTCCTCTACGACCTGCCCGCCATCGACGAGTGGCTTGCGGGCATGAAGGCCGGTGCTGGCGAGGCGGGGGGCGACCCGCTTCGTCGGCTCAGCCGTCGTCTCAGAGCTGCTCGGGGCCGGGCACGAGGTGGTGGGCCTCGCCCGCTCCAAGTCCGCCGCCGAGTCGCACACTGCTGCCGGCGCCGAGGTGCACGCCGGCTCGCTGGAGGATCTTGTCAGCTTGGCAGCGGGGGCCGCCGAGGCGGACGGGATCGTCCACGTCGCCTTCACGAACGTGTCGCCCACCACCGACTACGCCACCGCTGCCAGGGCCGACGCGGCGGCCGTCGGCGCCCTTGGCGACGCCCTCGTCGGCACCGCGCGGCCGCTTGTCGTGACCTCCGGCAGCGCCCTGGTAAGCGTCTCGGGGCGGATGGCCACCGAGGAGGATCCTGCTTCTTGGGGACCACGGGTGGCAGGCGAGGAGGCGGTGCACGCGCTCGTCAAGCGCGGCGTGCACGCCTCCATCGTGCGCCTGGCGTCCTCGGTCCACGACGGCCAGGCCGACCGGCGGAGTTTCGTACCCCGGCTGCTCTCGATCGCCCGGGGCAAGGGCGTCTCGGCCTACGTCGCTGGCGGGGGGAACCGCTGGACCGGGATCCACCGCCTCGACGCGCGGTGCTGTTCCGCCTCGCCCTCGCGCAGGGGAAGACCGGGGCGGTCTACCACGGCGTCGCCCACGAGGGTGTGCCCGTCCGAAAGGTCGCCGAGATCATCGGCGCAGGCCTCAGTCTGCCAGTGGTTTCGGTGCGCGACGAGGACGCCATCAGCCACTTCGGCTACCGGGCACCGTTCGTCCACCCTGGACGACTGGACGTTGAGCGAGCAGACCAAGGTCCGGCTCGGCTGGCGGCCCGAGCGCATCGGACTGATCGCCGACATCGAGGACGGCGACTACCTGCCATGAGCGGACGACGGACTCAGCCGACGGCCTACCGATCGTCGAAGGCGGCGCTCATCGCCCTTACTCTCTTCTACCTTCTACGTCCACGCTCTCACCGACAACGGCACCAAGGTCACAGCCCCAGGTGGCGACCCTGGTGCGCACCATCTTCGACCAGCCCGACGCCATCGAAGGTCACGCTTCCTTCGACTGGGTGGTCAGGACCCTCGAGTCGAAGCCGCCCGAGGCGGCGCCGCACCTCGAAGACGCCAAGGAGGACCTGCTCGCGTTCTCGTCGTTCCCCGGGGAGACCTGGCGCCAGGTCTGGAGCTCGAACCCCCAAGAGCGGCTGAACGGGGAGATCCGTCGCAGGACCGACGTGGTCGGAATCCTCCCTGATCGCAGCTCGATCATCCGGCTCATCGGCGCCGTCTGGGGTTCCCCCCGTAGACCGGAGCCGTCGTCCACACAGTCCCCGTCAATCGGACCCCGGGCGCCGTCGTCACCAATGAGGCCCGAGGCCTCTCGGTGATGGGCTTCACCGTCATCGACGAGAAGATCGACGAGACCGACATCTTCCTCGACCCCACCTGCCTCGACTGCCTCGAGCTCTCCGCTTCGCTCGGCCACCATGAGGGGCGAGCGGCAACTCTGGCTACGTCGTGATCGGCTGTCCCTCCGGCGGATCGGATACCTGATGGTAGCAGTTCTGCTACCATAGTCGGTGTGAGCACTATCGCTCAGAAGGAGTTGCGGAACAACGTCGGCGAGGTGCTCCGTCGGGCCGAGGCCGGCGAGATCATCACCGTGACCGTCGCCGGTCGTCCCGTGGCCGAGCTGGGTCCGGTGCACCGCCGCCGGTGGGTTCGCGGCGCCGCACTCGCCGCTATCTGGCAGGCAGAGGCGCCACGAGGGCTGGATGTCGACCTCGAGCGGTTGCCGGCCGGGGTCGTGGACCCCTTCGCTTCGTGAGGGCCCTGCTCGACACGTCGGTGCTCATCGGGGAGCTTCCCCCGCCTGACGAGGTCGAGGCCGCCATCAGCGTCGTCTCGATCACAGAGCTGCATTTCGGTGTCCTCATAGCTGACGACGATGACGAGCGAGCGCGCCGCATCGCTCGGCTAGCAGCGATCGAAGCGACGTTCGATCCCCTGCCCGTGAGCGTCGATGTCGCCCGTGTCTGGGGTCAGCTCGCCGCCGCGGTGGCCCGTCGTGGTGGCAACCCGAGGCGGCGCCAGATCGACCTCGCCATCGCGGCCACCGCGCGCGTGGAGGGAGTGCCCCTCCTCACCGAGAACGTTGGCGACTTCCAGATCATCCATGACCTCGTCGACGCTCGGCGACTCTCCGACCGCTAGCTCGGAGCGAACTCCGTGCGAACGCGGAACCAGTGTCCCGATTGGGTGAGGCTCCGGGGGCGGTGAACGGAAGACGAAGCCTGTGACGCATCGGCGAGTGTCTCGGGTCCTTCCCTCGGTTCTCCAACATTGGGTAGGGCAACCGCCCAGGCGGCTGCGGAGGGCAGGGCGTTGACCAGCGGGTTCGTCATGTTTGAGGCTCGAATTCGCTCGATGGTGCTGAACCCCCGCCACCAAGCCCGCTTGTCCGGCGCGCACCTCACGCAGGGCGCAAGCGCCCGACTAGCGGTTTTGCGTTTCGGTGCTGCTCGGAGATGCGGGTTTCTCGGGTGTTTTTCTCGGGGCTTGCTCAACGCTGCGGAGGGCACGCCATGGCAGCATCGCGCGGCGCGTGCAGCCGCTCAACTGCCTGTTTGCGGCGGGCAGCTTGTTGGAGCTGCCGGCGATTCAAAACTCGAGGGTGATCGACTCCCCGTCGCCCAGCGCGGCCCACCGCCGGGTCAGGTCTTCGAGGCGACGGTGGATGCGGATGGACGCGTCGATGCCGTGAGGTTCCTGCATCCCGCGTTGGAGGCGTGCCTCCGGGTCCGGTGAGGTGAGCCGGGCCACCGCGGTCTCTGCCTCCACCAGCCCGGACAGGTCGATGCCCTCCTCATCGACGAGCCGCCGGCCAGCGCGGACCAACGTGGCCTGGTTGTCCACCAGGTCGATCTCGGCGCCCTGGTCCACGAGTCCCCAGAACCCATGGCGCAGCCCCAGCTCGGACTCCACCACCAGGTGGCACAGATCATGGGGAAGGCCGTGACCGTACGAGGGGAAGTCCCAGCCCGTGGTGGTGCCGTCGGAACGGGTGACGTAGATCCGGTCGCGCTGCCCTGGTCGCTTGAGAAAAACCGCCCGCAGCACTGGTTCATGGTATCTCCCATCGGCTCCTGCTCAGGCGGGACGTCGCCGTTCTCCCACCGGCTCCGGCTCAGGCGGGACTTCACCGTGCCGGTCCGCCGCGTCGCGGCGTGAATGGCCCAAGTACTCGACATGGTGCCAGTGGCCGCGACCCACACCGCCCGGGTGTCACAACGTGCCGGATGTTGGCGTCGGATTGTCGACGAGGATCGAGGAGGGGCGCGTGGGCGACGGGTTCGACGTCGAGGTGCTGGTCGTCGGGGCAGGGCGTTCCGGGCTTGTGGCGGCCGTGGTGGCGGCTCGACGTGGAACGTCGGTCGTCGTGTGCGACGTGCGGTCAGCCGGGGGCCGGCCGGGGAGCGACGAGTGGGAGGGATCCGTCCTGAACCAGGGGGTCCCACGCCCTCTATCGCGGCGGGGCCGGTGCTGCCGCACTCGTGGTCGAGCTCGAGGGTGGCGGACGGCTCGTCATCACCGGCGAGCAGCGCGACGGCAGGTTCACCCGTCTCTGCCTGCTGCTCAACGCGGCCAAGCTCGGCGTGATCATCGCCCATCCGTTCATCACGTGAGGGAACGGTATCAGGAGCTGCCGGCCACAACGATCGAGCTCAACGGGAGAAGAACAGCGCAGGCCTGGCCAAGCACGACATCGACTTCCCACAAGCCCAGGAGCTGGGGCATACCCGCACCTCTTCGGCGCGCCGGCGCGCGCCGTTGGCCAGCCACGCTGACTGGTCTTCACGGGCGTCGGTCAGGTTCGCTGGTCCGCAGTCATCACCGACTGGGATCTGCGGACGCGCGTCGTATCGGTGCGATGCTCACGGAGTGATGAGGTGAAGATCCCTGAGCACGACAAGTCCATGACAGGTCACTGAGGCGTTCGACGGGCGCGTCGATGCTGGGGAGGGCGTGACCTCCGTCCTCGACCTCCCAGCTGCGCGGCGCCCCGGCCCCCCTGTCTGTCGGGCCGATGTCGATGCACGGGAAACGCTGGTCGTCACTCACGACTGTCGGCGGGGCGCATGGCCCCTTGACGAGAATGTTGCAGCCTGTGGGAGACTTCCCGCGTGCCTGATGACGGTTCGACGATCATCGACACGATCATCCGCGAGCTGGGCGATTGGCGGGGGGAAGCGCTGGCTCGCGCCCGTGGCCTGATCCGGCAGGCCGAGCCGGCGGTGGTCGAGGAGATCAAGTGGCGGAAGGCGTCGAACCCGCTCGGCGTGCCGGTGTGGAGCCACGAGGGGATCATCTGCACGGGCGAGATCTACAAGGACAAGGTCAAGCTCACTTTCGCCAAGGGTGCCTCGCTCGACGATCCTCATCGGCTGTTCAACGCCAGCCTCGACGGCAGGGTCAGGCGGGCCATCGATCTCCACGAGGGCGACGAGATCGACGTCTCGGCGTTCACTCAGCTCGTCCGGGCTGCTGCCGAGCTGAACACGCGGGCGAAACGCCTGCGGCGGCGAGGCAGCACCCACGGCACCAGAGCGTCCCACTCGTAACCGCACGAGGGTTCACGCCCGGGAGGCTGCGACGCCAGTGGCCGCCAGCACGCACGTCTGCCACTACGGGCGACTGGGAGCGCACACCGTCAACGGTGGCGATCTACTACGGTTGATCGCGCCCGTGGAGGAACTGCTCGTCGCTACCAACCCAGACCCCGGCTCCACCCTTGCCTACCTGCTCCGGGTGCCAGTCGGGGAGGGCATCGTGCTGCGAACGGCTGGAACCTGGCCGCGCACGAAGGCGTTGTACTGCCACCTGGTCCCGGCCGACGAGTGGCCCGACGATCCCGACATCGTGGAACGGATCCCGCTGCGGTCGTGCACCCGCCGAGGTGCAGCCATCGACATCGTGGCCGACCGGTTCCGGGAGAACCGTTCCCAGCTCGTCTTCACCACCGCCAGGGGCAGGGAGGCAGTGTTCTGGCAATCGCCCCGGACCCGCAAACAGGCGCGGCCCCGGGTCACCCTGCCTACGGCGCGGGCAGCGGGGGTCGCGCAGCTCGAGATCGTCGTCGACGCCCACGAGCGCTACCCCTACCGCTTCACCCACCAGCAGGTGCGCACCACGCGCCGGGCGTTGCCTTGCGGGGACTATGGCATCGTCCTCGACGACATCCTGGTCGCCGCGGTCGAGCGGAAATCCATCCCTGACCTCATCGCCAGCCTGAGCAGCGGCCGGTTCCGCTACGCCCTGGGCGAACTGGCCACCCTGCCTCGTGCGGCCGTGGTCGTCGAGGATCGGTACTCGCAGATCTACCGGCAGAACCGGGTCCGACCCTCGCTCGTGGCCGACGGGATCGCCGAGTGTCAAGTTCGGTGGCCCGATGTTCCCATCGTGTTCTGCGAGAGCCGAAGTCTGGCCGAGGAATGGACCTACCGGTACCTGGCGGCTGCCCACGCCTGGGCCGTCGCTGAGCCGGCTGCCCTCGAGCGGATCGGCGGGCCGCCGGCACGGTGGCCACCCGATGCTCCCCAGGTCAGCGCTTCGCCGGCTGCGATCCGTGACTGGGCGCGTCGCAACGGCCTCTCGGTGGCAGAGCGCGGGCGCATCCCGTCCTCGATTCGCCAGGCGTGGCACCGCTCGACACGCGCATCCGAGCTGTAGGGCGCCCGGTTCGGCGAGGGTGAGCCGTCCCGGGCGAGTCCAGCGGGTGCGCGTCAGGACAGGCGCTGCAACAGGGCTAGCAGCGTACGGCGCTCATCTGCAGTCAAGGCGCCGAAGACCTCGCGCTGGACGCCATCGATGACCAGGTCGAGCCGAGCGAGCATGGCGCGGCCGGCGGTGGTCAACGCGACGAGCATCCGCCGGGCGTCGCGAGGATCGGGCTGCCGGGCGACGAGCCGGCGTGCCTGGAGGGCGCGCACCGTGTGGGTGACGTCCCGGCGGTCGAGCATGGCGGCTCGTCCGAGCTCGGCCTGGCTGACGGGTCCCAGATCGCCGAGCACGGCGAGGACGCGATAGTCGTAGCCGCTGGCGTCCGCTTCGGCCAGGCGGTCGTGCAGCACCTTGTGCGAACGGGCGGATGCCCGCGACAGCTGCCAGGTCGCCAGCCTCGCCAGCCGGGGCGAGACGTGGACGTCCTGGGGCGCATCGGTGTCCCGGTTGCCCATTGTTGTTGGTGGTACCAATGGTAGAGTAATGTTGGTACGCCCAACAATAGCCAAGGAGACGCCCGATGCCGACGCTCCCCGCCCGACCACTCCCTCCCGCCATCGGAGCGACCGAGAACGCGCTGCGGCGACTGCTTGCCCACGCGCTGGCCGACAGCCTGATCCGGAGCTACGACGAGTGGGTCTACCTCAACATCGCGGACCGGACCGGCGGTCCGACCGAAGTCGAGGCGCTGGTGGCGGACGCGCTCCAGCAGCCGCCCGAGGTCGCCGCCGCCGTGCGTGCCGGGCTCATCCATGGCGGGCTGCTCGACGCGAGCGGTTCGTTGACGGCCGCGGCGCGGGAGGTGTTGCGCCGGTGCCGCGCCACGGTGGCCGAGTTCACCGAGACGCTGGTCGCCGGGATCGATCCGACCGCGATGCAGACCACCCTGGACACGCTGGATGTCGTGCGTGCCAGCGCACTGCGCCTGATGGAACGATGAAGCCCTGGGTCGCATTGGCCCCGGTGGTGCCGGGCGCACCGCGGCGAGCCACGGTACGCCCTCGGTCCGGGACCGGACCGTTCGCAGCTGCACGCATTCCTGTCCGACGATACGGTGGAAGAGGTCATTGCCAGCTCTGGCGTGGCGACGTCACATGGCTCGTTTCGTCGACCGTGCAGCAAGGGCACGGGTTCGGGGTGCGGTGACGTCGTCCACTCCGGTGCCGGGCGGGTGCCCGCCGGCCGTGGAGCTGCGCGATGTCCACAAGCACTTCGGTCAGGTGGCGGCGGTGGCCGGGGTGAGCCTCGACGTGCAGCCGGGCGAAGTCGTCGCCTACCTGGGCCCCAACGGCGCCGGCAAGACGACGACGATCGACATGATCCTGGGGCTCGCCCGCCCGAGCTCGGGGACCGTGGCGGTGTTCGGCCTCGATCCCACAGTCGCAGTTCGTCGTGGTCTGGTCTCGGCGCTGATGCAGGGTGGAGGGCTCTTGAAGGACCTGACGGTGGCCGAGACGCTGCAGTACACATCGCACCTGTTCCCCTCGACCCGCCCGGTGGCCGAGGTGATGCAGCGCGCCGGAATCGTTGCCATCGCCGATCGCAGAGTGGGCCGCTGCTCCGGAGGTGAGCAACAGCGATTGCGGTTCGCCATGGCCCTGTTGCCCGATCCGAAGCTGCTGCTGCTCGACGAACCGACGCAGGGGATGGACGTTGAAGCACGGCGTGGGTTCTGGGCGGCGATCCGCCAGGACGCTTCGGCCGGTCGGACGATCGTGTTCGCCACCCACTACCTGGAGGAGGCCGACGCCTACGCCGACCGTATCGTCCTGCTGCGCAAGGGACGGATCGTGGCCGACGGCACTGCAGCCGAGGTGAAAGCCATGGCCGCCGGGCGCACGGTGCGGGCAACCCTGCCCGGTGCCGACCGCGCCGAGCTGACCCGGCTGCTCGGTACCGACGTAGAGGTACGCGGTGACACCATCATCGTGCACACCCCCAACGCTGACGACGTTGCTCGCAAGCTGCTCAACGAGACGGCGGCGTTCGACCTCGAGATCACCGCCAGAGGCCTCGAGGACGCCTTCGTGGCGTTGACGGCCGAGCCGACGGATCTGCCACTTGCGGACGTCACCTACGGCGGTGGTGCCCAGTGAATACACCTGCGGTGCAGCTGGAGCCGGCCGGTTCCCGATGGGCACGTGGCGGGGTGCATCCAGCATTGGTGTGCCTGGAGGTGCGCCGCCTGGTGCGCAATCGCCGCACGCTGCTCTTCACCATGGTCGTCCCGGCCATGTTCTACTTGATCTTCGGTTTGAACTCCTCCTATGCCGCCAACCGGGACGGATCGGGCAACGTGTCGGCGTCGGTACTCATCTCGATGGCACTGTATGGCGCAGTGCTGGCCACCACCAGCGGTGGTGCCATGGTGTCGATCGAGCGCGCCGCCGGGTGGAGCCGCCAACTTCGCATCACCCCGCTCCGTCCTGCCGCGTACGTGGCCATCAAGATGGCATCGTCGATGGTCCTCGGCGCGGCATCGGTCGCCATCGTGTATGTCGTTGCCGCTGGCACCGGCAAGCCATCCATGCCCGCGTGGGTCTGGGTGGTGACCGCTGTGTTGGTGTGGGCCGGGTCGCTGCTGTTCGCTGCGTTCGGCCTGTTCGTCGGCTACCTGCTGCCTTCGGAAAATGTCATGCAGGTCATCGGATTCGTCCTGATGCTCTTCTCGTTCGGCGGGGGGCTGTTCATCCCCCTCAGCCAGTTCGCGCCGGCTCTCCGCACCTTGGCTCGATTCACGCCGCTGTACGGCCTGAACGAGCTCGTCCACGACCCACTCACCCGTTCCCCGTTCTCGTGGACCTGGGTAGCAAATCTGGTGGTGTGGCTTGCAGTGTTCACCGCTGGGGCTGTCTGGCGTTTCCGTCGTGACACGGCTCGGGTCTGACCGGGCATCGCCGGCGAGTGTGAGTCGTATCGGGCACCGGCTGTCCCGCTGCAGCCCGCACGCTGTGGGCAGTCAGAGAAGCGACACACACGTTGCGCGGTCCTGGCGCATGATCCCGTTCCGTGCCCGGCTTTGTGTGCAGGAGGCCGCCACGCAGGCCGGAGGCCGCTACGCGGTCAGGATGCCATCGCCTCGGATGCGGCCTCGGCATGGGTGGCTTCGGCCAGGCGGTCGAGATGGTGGACCCAGCAGGCATGGTGCTCATGGCGTAACGCTCGGTGTCAGCTTCCGACCAGGTGAGTGCAGCGGGCCCGTGCTCGACCACGCGCAGCCGCGTCCGTTCGTGCGCCTCGGCGACCAGGGTGAAGGCAACCAGCAGGGAGCTCCCTGGGCAAGGGTCCTCGTCACCGAGATGGTTCCACCGGAAGCTGAAGCGGTGCGGGGCTCGACTGGCTCCGCCACCAGGAGCACGATGCGCCGTACTGCACCGCCTTCGACGCCCGACGTCAGGCCAAGCAGGAAGTACGCCCACTTCGTGCTGCAGTGGTGCAGGAAGGGTCCAGGGTGGCCCCAAGCCGGCGTGGGTGAACAGCACGCCCGTCTCGGTTCCGTCGTCGTGGAGCTCGAAACTGAGCTCGGTGCCCCTCCACTGGTCCGGGCCCGCGCTTCGACGGGTTCCAGGCCTGCATCGCGTGCAGAGGGGTGCTGGCGATCTGCCGGTCGTGCGTGACGACCCGGAGGCGCAGGTCGCGTCGGTGTGCGACCATCGGGTGATCCGAGAGGTCGTGGTGCGACGGTGGCGGTGGGCCCGCTGCCAGGGCGCGGGAGCACTGGATCGGAAGCAGATGCATCGCTGTGCGTACTGGAAACGAGCTCGGTCGAGCCGGCCATGGCGCGAGCATCTCGAGGTGCGCGACGTCGCCGCTGGCCTCGTCCTCGTGCTCGCAGCCACGCTGTCGGCGTGCTCGGGTGCCTCGAGCATGGACCAAGCATCGCCCTCCGGTGCGCCACGGCAGCCGGCGTACGGCCCGACCGTCTGGCTGTGTATGCCGGGTCAGCGGCCCGATCCGTGCACGGCCGACCTCACGGCGACCGTCATCGCGCCATCGGGTCGGCCGAGCATCGCCATCGCGCCGCCCAACCCTGATCAACCCGTCGACTGCTTCTACGTCTATCCCACCGTCTCCACCCAGCCGACGCCCAACGCCAACCTGCAGATTGATCCGGCGGAGGAGAACGTGGCCCTTCTGCAGGCGGCACGGTTCTCGCTCGACTGCCGGGTGTACGCGCCCATGTACCGGCAGGCGACGTTGCGAGCGCTCTTCGACGGGGGCGTGGGCGTCAACCGCCAGGAGGCGTACGACGACGTGCTCATGGCCTGGCGGGACTACCTCGCGCACGACAACCACGGCCGAGGTGTCGTGCTCATCGGGCATTCGCAGGGATCCCGCGTGCTCGAGCAGCTGCTCGTCAGCGAGATCGACAAGAACCCCTCCGAGGTCGCCCGCCTGGTGTCGGCCGTCATCCTCGGCGGCAACGTGCTCGTGCCTGCTGCCAGCTCGGTGTCCGGACCTGCCACGACGAATGCCCCAGGGGGTGCCCTGGGCCAGAGCCTGGGTGCCTTGCCACCATGCCGGTCCCGGAAGGACACGGGATGTGTCGTGGCCTACTCGTCCTTCGACACGACACCGCCGCCCGCGAGCCGGTTCGGTCGCTCGAGCCAACCGGGTATGGCAGTGTTGTGCGTGAACCCGGCCGATCCCAGTGCGCCGTCCGGCCGTTTCGAGCCGATCACGCCCTATCTGCCAGTACGGGACCTGGGGTTGCTGGGCGGGACGCGGCGCCTCGGGATCACCACGCCCTGGGTGGCCTTTCCCGGTGTCTTCACTGCTGCCTGCGAGCAGCGCGACGGTGCCTCCTGGCTCCAGGTCGACGGCCCGACCACCCTGGCAGCAGGCCGTCCCTACCTGATCACGCCGCTCGGGCCCAGGTGGGGACTCCATCTCGTCGACGTCACGATCGCCTTGGGCGAGCTGGTCGGCCTCGTCCACGACCAGGCAAACGCCTGGGTCCAGGCGCACGGCCGAGGCTGAGCCGTTCCGGCGGTGCCGAGTATCCTCGGTTTCCAGTGACGGGGCGGACGCGAACCGTGCACCGTTCCGGCAGCGTTCCGCCTGCCACGCGGTGGACGCCCTGATGAAGGGCCAGGTGTCCGCGGGTCCACGGCGGCGAGGTGCGTCCTCCCCGCAGCGCCCGGCGCAGGGGTCGGGCCGCCGCCGCTGGACGTGGCTTCGGGGTCTGTTCGCCGTGGCGATCCTCGGTGCCGGCGTGGCCGCCGCCGTGTCCCGCCACGCGGAGCTCGCCGAGGCCGGGCGGGCACTCGGGCACGTCGACATCGAGCGCCTCGGCGTGGTCCTGGGCCTCGAGCTGGCCTCGATGATGCCCTTCGCCCGCCTGCAGCGGTTGCTCCTGCGCGCCGGTGGGGTGGACCTCGGGCTGTGGTCGATGGTCGAGATCACCTTCGCGGGCAATGCATTGGGGACGTTGCTGCCGGGTGGGGCGGCGTGGTCGGCTACGTGGGCGTTCGGCCAGCTGCGTCGCCGCGGTGCCGACCGAGTGCTCGCGACCTGGGTACTGCTCGTCGCCGGTGCCATCTCGAGCTTCGCCCTGTTCCTGATCGTCGTGGCGGGCGCCTTCGTCGCCGGTGGGCATGGGCCGCTCCATGACCTGCGTGGCGTGGCGGCGGCCCTGGCCGCCATCCCGGTTGTCGCCGGCGGACTCGGACTGTGGGCCAACCGCGCTCCCGGGTTCCGGGCGGTATGGCGTCGCGTCGTGGACCGGGTGGACCGCAGCGGCCGGCTCGGGTCGGTCGTGGTCGGATCCCTGTCGCGGCTGTGGGCCCGCATCCGTACCGTGCAGCCAGGTGCGCTGGAGTGGACCGAGCTCCTAGGGTTCGCGCTGGCCAACTGGCTCCTGGATGCCGGCTGCCTCGTGGCGTCGATCTGGGCGTTGCGGGCGGCGATCCCTTGGCAGGGGATCCTCGCCGCCTACGGCCTCACCCAGATCGCGGCGAGCTTCCCCGTGACCCCGGGCGGCCTCGGTGTGGTCGAGGCCAGCCTGGCCGCGCTGCTCGTCGCCTACGGTATGCCAACGGTACCGGCGCTGGCAGCAACCTTCTTGTACCGGGCGGTGAGCTTCTGGGCGCTGCAACCGCTGGGCTGGGCAGCATGGGGCAGCCTGGAGCTGGCGGGCCGCGTGGGGATCCGGCGCCGGTCCCATCCCTGGGCCATTCACCCCCACGCCGGGGGTACCGGCCGTGAGGCCCAGCCACTGATGCCGACGCCCTGCGAGGACTGCGAGGAGGTGGCCGAACCCGAGGCCACCAGCCGGCGGGCGTGAACCCACGCGACCGCCCCGGTGCTCCACACCGGGCAGTGCTGCGCCATGGGGTGCCCGATCCGTTGCCGTCCGCGAACTCTGGTGGGGCAAAGTGACCTTGGCCCCTGTTGGGACCGGGTTCTCCTCGGTGATCGTTGCCCGGGGGTGGAATGTCGTGGTCGACAGCCGTCGTCGCTGGTATGAGCATCGCGGGTACGAGGACCAGGACCGCGCGCCGGGCCGGTCGGGTTGTCGGTGACGATGGCCGGCCATGGCGGAGTCCAGGGCCGCGGCGACGCCGTACCAGGCCACGGTTCGGGTACCGGCACCTCCGACACCGCCACCTCCGACACCGCCACCTCCGACACCGCCACCTCCGGTACCGGGGCAGCTACGACCAGGATGCCGGAAACCGGCGCGTCCGGTGGCGTCCGCTCCGGGACTGCGGACCCTCAGGCCCCAACGTCGCTCGCGGGTACACGGCAGACCAACACGCTGGCGACGGGGACCTCCAAACCTGAGCCGACGCGGACTCTGACCACAGATGCCGGGGTCGACGCGGCCGACGGCCTGGGACCGGCAGCAGCGGGCCTGGACGTGGCCGGGGCCTTGGCCGCGCTCGGGAGCACGCGCCGCGGGCTCGACGCCGCCGACGCGGCTCGGCGCCTGGCGAGCTGGGGTCCCAACACCCTGCCTCCGCCCGTCCACCGCCCCGTCATCGTCGAGCTCGCCGCCCAGCTCACGAACATGTTCGCGGTCCTGCTACTGGTGGCGGCGGGGTTGACCTTCTCGATCTACCTGCTCACCTCGCCCCGCGACGCAGCCAACCTCGAGCTGGCGTTCGGGATCCTCGGTGTCGTGGCCCTCAACGCCGTGATCGGCTTCGTGCAGGAGCATTCGGCAGAGCGCACCGCCGAAGCCCTGGCGGCCTTGGTGCCGCGTCGGGCCAAGGTGCTGCGTGCCGGCGAGGTGACCGAGATCCCGGTGGAAGAGCTCGTCCCCGGCGATGTCATGGTGCTCGAGGCAGGTGACGCCATTTCGGCCGACGGACGCGTCATCGAGAGCCGCGATCTGACAGTTGAGATGGCCGCGATCACCGGGGAGAGCCAGCCGGTGCACCGCGTAGTGGACCCGGTGGCTACCCCGCAACTCACCGAGGCACGCAACGTCGTGCTGATGGGCACCTCGGTGACCGGTGGTGCGGGCAAGGCAGTGGTCTTCGCCACGGGGCTCCGTACCGAGTTCGGGCGGATCTACCGGCTCACTGCCGCGCTGCCCCCCGAGCCCAGCCCGCTGCAGCGGCAGGTGACCGACATGGCCAGGCGGGTGGCCGCCGTCGCCATCGCTGCCGGTGTGGCGCTGTTCGGTGTGCGCGTGCTCAGTGGAAGCACGCTCGCCAGCTCGTTCGTGTTCGCCCTGGGCGTGATGGTGGCCCTCGTGCCCGAGGGGCTGCCGGCGACGTTGTCGGTGTCACTGGCCATCGGCGTGCGCCGCATGGCGCGTCGTCACGCCCTCATCAAGCGGCTTGCGGCGGTCGAGGCCCTGGGGTCGACGACGGTGATCTGCACCGACAAGACCGGCACGCTCACCAAGGCCGAGATGACCGTGCAGCAGATCTTCGAATCGGGGCGGCTCCACCAGGTGAGCGGCGTCGGTTACGCACCCGAAGGGGAGGTGGAGGACGTCGACTCGGTACGCCAGGTCCTGCGGGCCGGGGCCCTCTGCTCAGACGCCCGCCTGATCGCCCCCACCGCTGACGAAGACTGGCGAGTCCTGGGCGATACCACCGAAGGTGCGATCCTCGTTGCCGCTGCCAAGGCCGGCATCGACCTCGCGGCCGAATCGGCGGCGGCCGAGCGAGTGGGTGGCTTTCCCTTCGATCCGGATCGCAAGCTCATGACCACCCTGCACCGCACCGCCGCCGGCGTCGTGGCCTTCACCAAGGGGTCGCCCGAAGCCGTCCTCGAGCGCTGCAATCAGGTCCGCTGGGAGGGGCGCACCCAGGCACTGGTGCCCGTCCTCCGCCGGGCCGTCGAGGAGGCGAACGACGCGCTGGCGGGACGAGGTCTGCGCGTCCTGGCCGTGGCGGAGCGTGCGCTCCCCTCGGCGCGGGTCAGCCAGTCCGAGGCCGAACGTGACCTCACGTTCCTGGGCCTGGTGGCCATGGCTGATCCCCCGCGGCCCGAGGTCACGGCGGCGGTCGCCGCCTGCCACACGGCGGGCATCCGGATCTTCATGGTGACCGGCGACTACGGGCTCACCGCCGAGGCCATCGCACGGCGCGTCGGCATCATCGGCGAGGGCCCGGCACGCATCGTCAGCGGTGCCGATCTCGACGAAATGGACGACGAGCAGCTCGCGTCGATCCTCGCTAGTGGCGAGCAGGTCGTCTTCGCCCGGGTTCGTCCCGAGCACAAGCTGCGGATCGTCACCACGCTCGAAGCGCAAGGCGAGATCGTGGCGGTGACTGGCGACGGGGCCAACGACGCGCCGGCGCTCAAGCGGGCGAGCGTCGGTGTGTCCATGGGCCGCAGCGGCACCGACGTGGCGCGGACGGCATCGGTCATGGTGCTGCTGGACGACTCCTTTGCCTCCATTGCCGCGGCAGTCGAACTGGGACGAGCGGTCTACCAGAACATCCGGCGCTTCCTCGTTTACCTGTTCAGCCACAACCTCGCCGAGCTGGCGCCGATCCTGGCCGCGACCTTCGTCGGCTTCCCGCTCGTGCCGCTGTCCGCTCTGCAGGTGCTCGCCATCGATCTGGGATCGGACGTGATGCCGGCCCTCGCACTGGGGGCGGAACGCCCCGAGCCCGGGACGATGGCTCGCCCGCCCAGATCGCCGTCGGAGCACCTGTTCTCGTGGTCGGTGGTGCGGCGCTTCCTGTTCCTGGGGTCGATCCAATCGGCCGGGGTGGTGTTCGCCTTCTTCTGGCGGATCCACAGCGCTCACCTCCCCTTCAGCGCGTTCACCTCGTCCAATCCCACGTACCGGGAGGCACTCACCATGAGCCAGGCCGGCATTGTCGTCAGCCAGTTCTTCAACAGCTTCACGGTGCGAACCGATCGTGAGAGCGTGTGGCGGGTCGGTGTGCTGTCCAACCGCCCCCTCGTCGGGGCTGGACTGGTCGGACTGGTGTTCGTGGCGGCGGTGAGCTATGTCCCTGCTCTGCAGGCGGTGTTCCACACCGCTGCACTGCGCGTGTCGGATTGGCTGCTGCTCGGCGCGTTCGGGGTCCTGCTCTTCGTCGCCGACGAAGCCCGCAAGGCGTGGCACCGACGCCGCGACCGCCGCGCTGCCGACGCGACGGCCCCGGCGGCAGCTGGCGCAGCCGATGCCAGCGCCCCAGGGCGGGGGCGCAGCACGGAGGGGGTCTGACGTGCAGGTCGTGATCGTGGGGTGCGGCCGCTCCGGGTCAGCGTTGGCGACACGGCTGGACGCCGAGGGCGACGAGGTGTGCATCGTCGACATCGACCCGGCGGCACGCCAACGACTGTCGCGCGGCTACGGCGGACGATTCTTCCACGGCGATGCCATGCGCCGGGAGGTCCTCGAGGCGGCCGGGATCGCCCAGGCAGAGGCGTTGACGGCGCTGAGCTCCAACGACAGCCTCAACATCGTCGTGGCACGCGTGGCACGCGACGTCTACCACGTCCCCCGTGTGGTCGGGCGCCTCCACGACGCCGAACGGGCACCGGTGTGCGCAGAGCTTGGCTTGCCCATGGTCAGCTCGGTGCGGATGACGGTGGACCGCGTGCACCGCATGGTGCGCCACGCGCGTCTCGAGCCCGAGCAGACCTTCGGCAACGGCGAGTCGATCCTGGTGCGATCCCACATCCCTGCCTACCTTGCGGGCCGGCGCGTCGCCGAGCTCAACGTGCCGGGTGAGATCCAGGTGGTTGAGGTGACCCGTGCCGGGCACTCGTCGATCCCGGGCAGCGGCGCCACCTTGCACGAGGGCGATCTGGTGAGCTTCGTGGTGGCGTCCGGGGCAGTGGGGCGGTTACGGGGGTTCCTCGGTGGGAGGTTGGGCTGATGCGCGTCATCGTGGCTGGCGGAGGAGGACTCGGCGTCCAGCTGGCATCGGCGCTGGCGCGATCGGGCAACGACGTGACCGTGGTCGAAGTGGACGCTGCCCGTGCCGAAGTCGTCGAGGCGACGAGCGCGCCACGGGACGGGTTCCAGGTAGTGATGGGCAATGCCTGTGTCGCCGAGACACTCGAATCGGCCGGGGCATTGCGCGCGGATGTCCTGGTGGCCTGTACCGGCTCCGACGAGGAGAACCTCGTGATCTCGGCACTGGCCAAGCGGCACCTCGAGGTCGCCCGGGTCGTGGCCCGGGTCAATGAGGACGCCAACCGGTGGTTGTTCGACGAAACGTGGGGCGTCGACGCGGCCGTCTCCCAGGCATCCACCTTGGTCGGGGTGATCGAGGAGGCGACTGGTTCTGCCCGGGTCCTGCGCCTGGCCGAGCTCGGTGCCGTGAACCTCGTCCTCGTCGAGGCGAGCGTGAGCGCCGGGTCGCGAGCGCGAGGCAAGCGCGTCGCAGAGCTGACCCTGTCGCCGGGCGACGTCGTGGCTGCCGTCGTGCGCCACGGTCGGCCTGCTCCTGTCGATGCCAACCTGCGCTTCCGGATTGGCGACCGGGTTCTGGTGGTCACCGACCCCGACGGAGAGGATCGGGTGCGGCGCGCCTTCTATCCCGAAGAGGAGACCGGCTATCCCGAGTAGGCGACCTGGTATCCCCACCGGGACATGGGCGGGAGGATGTCCCGAGCGGCGTGGATTTTCGGTAGCGGCCCCCGGCATGTCGGCTATGCGGCCACCTCCTTCCGTGCAGCGTAGGCGGTGGGTGTAACCGTGGCCTCCAGAGCGGTGCGCAGCGCACGCAGGTGCAGGTAGCCCTGAACGCGGTGGAACTGCTTGGC
>Ga0070737_10003095_pt1 | contig 18521 bp, 20 predicted proteins | sample Coa_R1_10_FD_66438 | JGI IMG/M metagenome (GOLD analysis project Ga0070737, IMG submission 66438) | Surface soil microbial communities from Centralia Pennsylvania, which are recovering from an underground coalmine fire - Coalmine... | ecosystem: Environmental > Terrestrial > Soil > Unclassified...
AGCGCCGCGCAGCGCAAGACGCTCGAGACATGCGGCAAGCCGACATCGCGGTACTTCACACCCGAGATCGACCAGGTCCCCCGGATCTTGAACGACATCCGTCAGGGGAAGCTCCCCGCGGCGGGCTCCGCCGCCTCGATGTTCTCCGCCGGGCTGGCCACGATCCCCGTGGCGCGCTCGGCTCCGCCGCCGCCGAGCAGCCCGACGCCCAACCGGTCCGCTCCGGGAGGCGGGACCTCAGGGGGCGCGGGCGGGAGCGGCACGACCGGGACACCGGGAGGCCGACCGACCACGGGCACAAGGACGGGGACAGGGACACGGAAGTCGACAGGCACATGCCTCGATCTCCTCGGCATCCTGAAGTGCAGCTCGGGCACGACGAACTCCCCGTCCGGCGCAGGGTCGGCGTCGACAGGCGCAAACGGCTTGCTCTCCTACGACGTCTTGGACCCAAGAGCCGCTGTGGGAAGGGGCGGTGCGAGCGCGCTCGCCGAGCTCGGGCCGCTTCCCCAGGACGCGCCGGGCGCGGCACGCCACCGTCCGGCGCGCCTCGCGACGCGCCGCGCCGCGCGCCGAGGGAGGAAGGGCCCGAGGCGGATGGGCCACAGGCGCACGGACCGCGCGCGTGAGGCGGACGCGGAGGCACGGCCATGAGGTGCGGACGGCTTGGCGCCCACCTCGCGTCCCTCCTCGCCCTCGGTGGGCTCGCCCTGGGCCTCTCGGGGTGCACGACGGGTGGCGGCGGGACGATCACGACGAGCGCGCTCTTCTCCGACGCCGGCACACTGGCGCTCGGGGCACCCGTGAAGCTCGCCGACGTCCCGGTGGGCAACGTGACCCGCATCGCGCTCGCAGGCAACCGGGCCAGGGTCACCATGTCGATCGAGCGGCGCGCGGAGGTGCCTGCCAACGTGGTCGCCAAGATCGACCGGACGACGATCCTCGGCGAGCGGTTCGTCGAGCTCACCCTCCCGAGGCACCCGGCCGGTCGCCTGGCCGACGGTGCGGTGATCCGGAGGACCGCGGTGGTCCCGACAGTCGAGCAGGTCGTCGGCGCTGGCTCGGAGGTCTTCGGCGCCATCTCGGCGAGCGACCTCGCCGAGATCGTGAACGCGGGGGGACAGGGGTTCTCGGGTGAGGCGGCGGCTCTCCACCAGTTCCTCGACGACACCTCCGCCGTGGCGGCCGGCTACGCCACGCGCACCGCCCAGATCCGCACGGTCGTCCAGAGCCTCGAGCGGCTCGGGACCGCGCTCGCGCCGACATCGGGCCCCGACGCGCAGGCCATCACGAACCTGTCCCGCACCGTGCAGGTCCTCGCGGCGAACTCGGCCCGGTTCGACCAGCTGCTGCAGTCGCTCAACGCCGTCTCCGCCCAGGGCGCATCGATCCTCTCGAGCAACTACCCACAGATCGTCGACCAGCTGCGCGCCCTCGAGGCCGTCTCGAGCCAGCTCGCGCGCCACCAGGAGGATCTCGCAGGCCTCCTCGAGTGGCTGCCCCGCCACGACGCGACGATGTCGGAGTCGGTACGCCACAGGTTCCTCCAGATCATGAACAACCTGGTCGTCTGCGGCCTCCCCGACGGCGGGGGCACACAGACAGCCTCGACGAGCTGCGCGAAGCGGTAGGAGGCGTGGGCATGCGTACGTGGCGTCTCGCGCTGAACCTCCTCGCCTTCGGCCTCATCGCCGCCGCGCTCGTCGCCTACGGCGTGGTCGACCTGCTCGGGAACCCCTTCGAGGCCTCCACCCGGCTCGCGGCGGTGTTCCCCGACGCCTCGGGGATCTACACGAACTTCCCGGTCGAGCTGAACGGCGTGACCGTGGGGAGCGTGACATCGGTCCGGCTCATGCGCCGCGGCGCCGAGGTGGACATGACCATCCAGCCGGGGGTCGTCGTGCCGAGCGACGTGGTCGCGGGGATCGGGATCGCCAACGACCTCGGGGAGCAGGTGGTCGAGCTCACGCCGAGACATGGCGGGCACGTCCCGCCCCTCCGATCCGGCGCCATCGTGCCCGTGGCCACGCGCGACGTCCCAGTCCAGGTGGGAAAGGTCGTCGCCCTCGCGACGCGCCTCCTGCGCGACATCCCGGCCGGCCGTCTCAACCAGCTGCTCGCCGAGCTGGCGACGGGCCTTCGGGGCGAGGCGCAGAACCTCCGCACCATCGTCTCGTCGGGGACCGCCTTCTCAAGGGAGTTCCTGCGCGACCAGGAGCAGTTCGAAGCCCTGCTGCAGCACGCGCCGCCCGTCATGGACGCCGTGAGCGCCGCCGGTCCCCAGCTGGCCCAGGCGCTCGCCAACACCGAGGCGATGGTGCAGGTGCTCGCCGCGGAGAAGGACGCGGTGCGCGGGGATCTCGCCAACGGGCAGGCCGCGACCGGCGCGCTCGGCGGCCTGACGACCAGCCAGGCCCCGGACTTCGCCTGCCTCGTCCACGACTTCGCCCAGCTGAACGCCAACCTGGACCAGCCGGAGCAGCTCTCGAACCTGTCGAAGTCGCTCGCGCTGAACAGGTACTTCTTCGGCGCGGTCACAGCGGTGGCCGTCACGGGCACCGCCAAGCCACTGGCCGCCGGCCAGCAGGCCAACCCGGACCAGACGATCCTCCGCACGCGGCTGCTGCTCCCACCCTCCTCCGAGCAGGGAGACACCTACCCGACGCCGGTCCCGGTCCCCTCGGTGAAGCCGGGGGCAGGGTGCAGCACCGAGCTCGGCCAGGGTGTCGGGCCCGCCACCCAGCCGGGCTTCAGCCCGACGGCCGGAGGCACCCTGGTCAGCCCCACGGCCTCCGAGGCCCAGGTCCGCGGGGGTGCGGACCGTGCGCGCACCGACGGGGTGACGCACGCGCGCCCTGCCTCCTTCGACGCGCCGTCCGTGCCGGTCCCGGTGCTCGTCGCATCGGGCGGCCTCGTCCTGCCGGCGCTGCTCCTTGCCTGGGCAGTCCGCCCCTCGTGTCGGCGGAAGCCTCGCCGAGCGTGAGCAACCGGCGTGAGGCGGCACACGCTGCCACGTTGTCCATGGAGGAGGACCTGCGGCGCCGGGAGAACCGGGCCGCGGCGGAAGGAGGAGCGAGACGATGGCGAGCAGCGTGAAGGTCGTGGGAGCGCCCCCCGACGACGGGCCGGACGGATCGGGAGAGACGGCGGAGCCGGGGACCGAGGCGTCGGCCGGGGGTACGCAGCGGGCGCATCCGCGCAGGCCCAGACGATGGGTCGGGGCGGTGCTCGGCGTGCTCGCCGTCCTCGGGATCGCCGGCACCGTCGGCTTCGGCGTGGCGTGGGCGGGGCTCGAGTCGACGGCGTCAGGGGAGGCGCAGGCGCGGGAGGCGGCGCACTCGTTCCTCGTGGACCTCACGAACTTCGACGCGAGGACCGTGGACGCGGACTTCCAGGCGATCACCTCCATGGCGACCGGGCCGTTCGCATCGCAGGCTGCACGGTTCTTCAACTCGTCGATCCGCCAGGACCTCGAGAAGGCGCTCGCCTCCTCGCGTGGCCAGGTCCGCGCCCTGTACGTCCAGTCCTACGGCACAGGGCAAGCGACCGTCTACGGCGTCGTCGACCAGCTGTACGCCAACGACAAGCTCACTTCGCCCCAGACCGACGTCTTGCGGATCGTCCTCACGATGGCCCAGGTGTCCGGCCGGTGGAAGGTCGCCGACGTGACCGTGCTCCAGGGCCCGTCGCTCTCGCCAGCCGGAGGGACCACACCTCGGTCCGCCAACGGCTGACCACTGGGGACGGCCTGGGGACGGCGGGGCCCTGCACTGGGGAAGAAACCAAGCGGACTGGGGACAGCCCCCACTTTTGTGGGGACAACCTCGGGATTTCGCGTCGGCCTCTTGCCTTTGTCCGACGGGCGGCGCAGTCTTTGGATTGTTCGAGTGATCGAACCCGTCAACGGACGGAGGGACACCGAAGGGTGAACCGACGGACGGGCGAGTGGATCGGCCGCAAGGTCGAGCCAGGAGCCCCGACGGGAGGCCGCAAGGCCGACCGGAGGGACCGGCTGGCGCCGAAAGGCAAGAGCCGGGGCGGGGGCAGGCATTCGAGCAGAGGTGGCTCGTGACAACGGGTCGGGGGTTCCTTGGGACCCCGGGCACGGTTGACGCGAACGGGGTTGTCCGACACGGCCTCGCCAGCGGAGACCGCGAGTCGCCATGGGCGTGACCCCGAGGAGCTGGACGGTCTAGGCCGGACGGTTACTCGGGGTCTCGCCGCGTCCGGGCGCGGGCGCGGCCGCGCACGGGTCCGCCTCCTCGTCGTCACAGCGCTCGCACTCCATCTCGAAGGTCGCGTGGGCGATGCGAAAACGCGTGACCACGCGCTCGCGCGCGGCGGAGCCGACGACCTGCGCGTCCTCGAGGCTCGGGTGGCCGGTGAGGACGAGATGCGCGGAGAGGGCGCGGTAGTCGTTCGAGAGGCTCCAGACGTGGAGGTCGTGCACCTCGCCCACGCCTTCGACCGCAGACAGGACCTCACGGAGGTCACCCAGGTCCACGTCCGACGGCGTCGACTCCAAGAGCACGTCGGCGCTCTCGCGCACCACCCGGATCGACTGGACCATGACGAGGACGGCCACTGCGAGGGCCGCGACCGGGTCGGCGAGCCGCGCCCCTTGCCCCTCCACGGCGATCACGATCCCTGCGACCACCACGGCGCCGGAGGCTGCGGCGTCCGCACCCAGGTGGAGCGCGGCGCTGCGCATGTTGAGGTCCCGGCCGCGCTCGCCGAGCACGAGGGCTCCGGCCACGTTCACGACGAGGGCAGCCGCCGCCACCTCGCTCACGAGGGTGCCCTGGACCGCGTCGGGATGGAGCAGGCGCACGATCGCAAGGGCGGCGATCGCGACCGTCACGAACGCGAGCACCGTCGCGTTGGCGAGGGCCGCGAGGATCGTGCCGCGGTGGTTCCCGTACGTGCGCAGCTCCGTGCGGGGGCGCAGCGACCACCGCACGGCACCGAGGGAGAGGCCGATCGCGGCAACGTCCGCGAGATCGTGGCCCGCGCCGGCGAGCAGCGCCGAGGAGTGCGCGGCGAGACCTGCCACGACCTCCGCCACGGCGAGGGCGCCGTTCAGCGCCGCCACGGCGCCAAGACGCCGCACGCGCGCCTGCGGGGTCCGCCGGCCCGGGTGCGGCCGCGCGGCGCCCGAGACCCGTGGCCCGCTCACCGTCGCACCGGCATGCGGGGTGCCCGATCCTCCCAGAGCTGGGCCGACCGCTCCCCGCGGGCGACCTGCCGGGCGAGCTCGGCATGCACGAGGGCGACGTCCCCGGGGTGGGTGACGCCGAGGCAGCGACCGGGCGCGCGCAGCACCCGCAGGTCCACCGCTCCCTGCGCACCCCGCCGGCGCGCCTCGAGCAGGTCGTCGATCACCTCGGGGAGCAGGACCTCGCCCTTGCGGTCCGCGGCCGCCGCGGCGCGCGCGAGCAGGCCGACCAGCGAGGGGGTCAGTCCGAACAGGTTCACCGACACGAGCTGGTCGGGGTCGAGGTCGACAGGCTCCCGGCCATCGTCGGCGACGATGCGCCCGTCGGGGAGCGGGGTCACCCGCCGCCGCTCGTCCACGGCGGCCAGCATCCCGGCCCCGTCCACGCGGCACAGCCCGCGGGTGACCGGTGCGGTGCCGAGCAGCGACGCCCGCAGCGGGAAGCAGACGACGGCCCCGGAGGGGTCCGTGCCGCCGAGGTGCTGCGCCAGGAGGGCGAGGCCCCCGCGGCCCGGGAGGTCGTCTGCGTTGGCGACGCCGAACGGCACCCCGTCGAGCAGCGGGGCTGCCGCCAGCACCGCGTCGAGCGTCCCGGTGGGAGCCTCCTGCGGTGCGAAGGCGACCTCCACGTCGGCGGGCCACGTCCGTGCGACGTGGTAGCGGAGCGCCGCGCCGGTCTCGCGCCCCACGACAAGAACGAGCCGGTCGAAGCCGGCCGCCAGGGCGTCGCTCGCCAGCACGTCGATGATCGCCTCTCCGGCGATGCCGACGGGTGCGAGGGGCTTCACGCCGCCATAGCGCGTCGCGCGTCCCGCCGCCAGCACCACCAGCGCGGCGCCGCGGCGGGCGCCGTCGGGTGCCGGTTCGCTCATCCCCTCCAGCGTAGAACTGCGCTCGCCCAGGTCATCCCGCCGCCGAAGCCGGTCAGCAGCAGGTGGTCGCCGGCCGCCACCCTGCCGGCGCGCAGCGCGTCGTCGAGCGCGAGCGGGATGGACGCCGAGGACGTGTTCCCGTAGCGGTCGATCACGACAGCGGTGCGCTCCTCGGGGATCCCGAGCCGTTGGCACGCAGCCTGGATGATGCGCAGGTTCGCCTGGTGCGGGACCATGAGGGCCACCTCGTCGGCCGCGATGCCGGCGTCGCGCAGGGCGCGTTCGGCCGACTCCACCACCACGCGGACCGCCTTGCGGAACACCTCCTTGCCGTCCATGAACAAGAAGCCGCCGTGGTCGCAGGTGAGGAGGTGGCGCAACGTCCCGTCGGCGCCGAAGTTCCAGCTGAGGAGGTCGCCCGGGTCGTCCACCGGCTCGACGACGACTGCGCCGGCCCCGTCGCCGACGAGCACCGCCATCGTGCGGTCGTCCCAGTCCGTGATGCGGCTCAGGGCGTCGGAGCCGATGAGGAGCACGCGCCCGGATCCCACGGCAGCGAGGCCTGCGGCGGCGACGAGCCCGTACACGAAGCCCGAGCAGGCGGCGTTGAGGTCGAATGCGCCGCCGGGGACGCCGATGCCGGCTTGGACGGTGGCGGACGTCCCGGGGACGAGCGCGTCGGGGGTGGTCGTCGCCAGCAGGACGACGTCGACGTCCGAGGGCTCGAGGCCCGCGTCCTCGAGGGCGCGCTTGCCGGCCTCGATCGCCATCTGGGAGGTGATGCCCCCCACGCGCCGTTCCCTGATGCCGGTGCGCTCGGTGATCCAGGCATCGCTCGTGTCCAGGGTCGCCGACAGGTCGTCGTTGGTGACGACCTTGTCAGGGACGAAGACGCCGCACCCGCGGACGGTGATCCCGCGCACGCTCAGCGGCTCCCGGCCGCCACGGCGTGCATCCCGACGTAGGCCGTGTCCCCCTCGATGACCCCGCCCGTGTTGACGGTGAGCCCCAGCCGTGCCCGGGGCACCTGGCGGTGCCCGCCCCGCCCCCGGAGCTGGACGGCGACCTCGACGAGCTGTGCGAGCCCGGTTGCGCCCAGGGGGTGCCCGCGGCCGACGAGCCCACCGCTCGGGTTCACGCAGAGCCCGGCGCCCCCGATCGTGGTGTCGCCGGCGAGGGTCGCCGGTCCCGCCTCGCCCGTCCCGAAGAACCCGAGCGACTCGAGCGCGTAGATCTCCTCAGGGCTCGTGGCATCGTGGAGCTCGACGAGATCGAAGTCCTCCGGCCCGAGGCCGCTCTCCTCCCACATCGCCGATGCCGTGTCGGCGAGGCGGTCGTGGTAGTCCAACTCGCCGTTGCCCGAGCGTGCCACGGAGGCGATGATACGCGGCGCGTCCGGTGGTGCCCCACGAACCCCTCCGAGGACGAGCGCCGCCGCCCCGTCGGTGAACGAGCTGCACATGAGGCGGGTGAGGACGCCCGAGACCTGCGGCGCCCCGAGCACTTCGTCGGCCGTCACCGGTTCTTGGACCTGCGCGTTCGGGTTCCAGCTGGCGTGGAGGCGCGCCTTGACCGCTGCGGCGGCGAACTGCTCGAGCGTCGCGCCGTGCAGCTCCATGCACTCCTTCGCCCACCGGTCGTTCAGCGCCATGAGGATGCTGCCGCCCGGGTTCTGCTCCGCCACGAAGCGGGCGTGCATGTCCGAGCGGTAATCGGCTGGAAGGCCGTCCTCGATGCCGGCGAGCGTGGCAGCCCGGTCGCCGGTCCACATCTTCTCGACGCCGAGGACGAGCACGGGACGGTCGCCGGCGCGCGCGGCGAGCACGCCGACGTGTGCGGCCGAGGCCCCGCCCGCGCAGGAGTTGTCCACGTTCACCACGGGCACGTTGCCGAGCCCCGCCTTGCGCAGCCACGACTGCCCTCGGATGCAGCCCTGGTCGCAGAGCCGTCCCCCCATGGCGTTGCTCGCGACCACAAGGCTCAGGTCCTCGGGCTCGACCCCCGCGTCGGCGAGCGCCTCCCGGACCGCCTGGTGCGCCATCGCCTCGGGAGAGAGGTCGCGCCTGGACATGTCGGTCATCCCCGTGCCGAGGATCGCCACGGTCTCGAACCGGCTGCTCATCTTCCCACCTCCGCTCACGCGCCCACCTCCACCAGCTCCGGGGCGCCGACCTGGGCCTGGCGGCGACCGAAGGCGCCGGCGAGGGCGCCGAACTGACCGATCACGTCGTCCCCTGCCACCATCACGACCACGTGGGACGCCCCCGCGGCCACGTAGTCCGAGGCGACGGCGGCGCAGCGGTCGGGCGGCCCGGCGACGACGTGGCGCTCGAAGGCCTTGGGAGGGATGCCGTAGAGGGCGGCGAGCCACGTGGTCCCGTCCGCACGCGCCCGCCGCTCGTCCTCGCCGACGGAGACCGCCATCACCACTGCGGGCACGATCCCCGCGGGGTCCCGCCCGGCGGCCGCCGCCACCTCACGGAGCCGGGAGAGCGAGGCGCGGAACTGGTCGGGACCGACGAACAGCGGCACCCAGCCGTCCCCTGCCTCTGCTGCCCGCTGCAGCGCGGCGGCGCTCGACCCGCCGACCCAGACCGGGACGTCGCCTGCAGGCTCGAGGCGGTACGCCCCCTCCCGTCCTGCCGAGCCCCATGCCGACCTGAGGGCGGCGATGCCCGCATCGAGGGCTCGGCCCCGTCTCGTGAAGTCCGCTCCCGAGAGGGCGTACTCCTGCGGGTGGCTCCCTGCGCCGACGCCCAGGACGAACCGGCCCCCGCTCAGCTGCCCGAGCGCCGCTGCCTGCTTGGCCACGGCGGCCGGCGAGCGCAGCGGGAGCTGGAGCACGCAGGACCCGATCGCGGCACGCGCGGTGGCCGTCGCGGCCACCGCGAGCGTCGTGAGGCACTCCGTCGCCGGGCGCCCCCAGAAGAGGTGGTCGCTCGCCCACACTCCCTCTGCGCCCGCCTCCTCCGCGCCCGAGGCCATGGCGGTGACCCACTCCGTCGTACCAAAGGTACGACTTGCGTTCCTACTTCCGGTCGTACCCTCATCGAGAGGTGGCATCGGTGGAAGGAGGAGGCCCAAGCTGCCGTGATGGAGCAGCGGGCTGACCGGCGGCATCAGGCCATGCTAGCCGCCTCGCGCGGGGTACGCACAACTCCACCAGGGGGTACTACCGTAAGTAGTACTCCTTGGTGGCGTTGTTCATACCCAAGGTGCCACTCAGCGCCGTCCCGTAGAGCCGTTGGGCGCTCCTGAGGCGGCCGCGGCGCTCTTCACGACCGCCAGGGTGCAGCGGGACCGGCAGATCTCGCGGCCCTGCTCGTCGGTGAGCGAGATCTCCCAGACCTGCACGGAACGACCCGCACGGACGGGCACGGCAACCGCCGTGAGGACGCCGGTGCGCATCGGACGGAGGTGGCTCGCGTTCAGCTCGATCCCCACGACGTGGTGGTCGGGTGGGGCGGCGAGGGCGCCGCCGAAGCTCGCGGCCGTCTCGGCGAGGAGCGCGGAGACGCCGCCGTGGAGGATCCCGTAGGGCTGGTGCAGGCGGTCGTCGACCCGGACGCGCAGCTCGACCCGCTCGGGAGTGGCGCTCACCGTCTCGATCCCGAGCAGTCCCATGACCCCGCGGCCCATCCCGGAGGCGACCGACGCGCCGACGTCGCCGTGCGGTGTCACCTGGGGCTCGTCGGGCACGGGCGCACACTACCGGTGCAGGTCGGCCCGGGCGGCCCGCGTAGGTACGATCCTGCGGTGCCCACGGGTGGAGGACCGGAGCTGGTCGACCTCAGGAGCGACACCGTCACGCGGCCGACGCAGGCGATGCGAAGGGCGATGGCGGACGCCGAGGTCGGCGACGACGGCTTCGGCGAGGACCCGACGGTCGCAGAGCTCGAGGCCCTCTACGCAGCCCGGGTGGGCAAGCAGGCCGCCCTCTTCGTGCCCTCGGGGACCATGGCGAACCAGATCGCCTTGAGGGTGCTGGCGACTCCGGGCACCGCAGTCGTCGCCGGCCGCAGGCAGCACGTCGTCGCCTACGAGGCCGGGGCCGGGGCGCGCAACGCCGGCGTCCAGTTCCACACGTTGGCAGACGCCGACGGCGTCGTCGATCCATCGGACCTCCGTCACGCCCGGGCACTCGCCGCCCACCACCAGCCCGCCGTGTCGCTCGTCTGCATCGAGAACACCCACATGGCTGCCGGGGGCGTGCCGTGGACCCTCGGCCAACTCGACGCGCTCTGGGCCGCCGCCGACGGGGTCCCCGTCCACATGGACGGCGCGAGGCTGTTCAACGCCGAGGTCGCGACCGGGGCGACCGCCGCTGCCATGGCGGCACGGGCGACGACGGTCATGTCCTGCCTCTCGAAGGGACTGTGCGCGCCGGTCGGCTCCCTGCTCGCGGGTCCGGGTGACCTCATCGAGGCGGCACGGCTCGAACGCAAGCGGCTCGGAGGCTCGATGCGCCAGGCGGGGATCCTCGCGGCAGCGGGGATCCTCGCGCTCACCACGATGGTCGAGCGCTTGGCCGATGACCACGCACGTGCACGCCGCCTCGCCGAGGCGGTGGCGGACCGCTGGCCAGGGGCGGGGGCGAACCCCACACGCGTCGCCACCAACCTCGTGGTGTTCTCGCCGCCCGATCCCGCCGGGGTCGTGTGCCACCTGCGCGCGCACGGAGTGCTCGCCGACACGACCGAGCCAGGGACGGTCCGACTCGTCACCCACCACGACGTCGACGACGCGGGCATCGAGCGGGCCGTGGCCGCGATCGCCCACGCGCCCTGACGGTCGGCGGCGGTCCGGCGCCGCCGCAGGAGCGGGTCAGTACCGGTAGGTGTCCGGCTTGTACGGGCCTTCGACGGGGACGCCGATGTAGGCCGCCTGCTCGGGGCTCAGCTCGGTCAGGCGGACCCCAAGGGCTTCCAGGTGCAGCCGCGCCACCTTCTCGTCGAGGTGCTTGGGGAGGACGTGGACCTTGGTCTCGTACGCCTCGGCGCGCGTGAAGAGCTCGAGCTGGGCGATGGTCTGGTTCGTGAACGAGCACGACATCACGAAGCTCGGGTGGCCGGTCGCGTTCCCGAGGTTTAGGAGCCGGCCCTCGGACAGGACGAGGATGGCGTGGCCGTCGGGGAAGACCCACTTGTCGACCTGCGGCTTCACGGGGACTCGGACGACGCCGGGCACCGCGGCGAGCCCCGCCATGTCGATCTCGTTGTCGAAGTGGCCGATGTTGCCGACGATGGCCTGGTGCTTCATGCGCGCCATGTGCGCAGCGGTGATGATGTCGCGGTTGCCGGTCGCGGTCACGAAGATGTCGGCGGTCTCGACCACGTCCTCGAGCCGGACGACCTCGAAGCCCTCCATCGCCGCCTGGAGCGCGCAGATGGGGTCGATCTCGGTCACGACCACCCGTGCCCCCTGGCCGCGAAGGGACTCCGCGCAGCCCTTGCCGACGTCGCCGTAGCCGCAGACGACTGCGAGCTTGCCGCCGATGAGGACGTCCGTCGCACGGTTGATGCCGTCGATGAGCGAGTGGCGGCAGCCGTACTTGTTGTCGAACTTGGACTTGGTGACCGAGTCGTTGACGTTGATCGCTGGGAACAGGAGCGTACCCTCACGCTCGCGTTCGTAGAGCCGGTGCACCCCCGTCGTCGTCTCCTCGGTGACTCCCTTCACGCCGTTGGCGATCGTCGTCCAGCGCCGTGGGTCTTCCGCGAGGCTGCGGGCGAGGAGGTCGAGGACGACCCGCATCTCCTCCGAGTCCGCCGAGGCTGGGCTCGGCGCCGAGCCGGCCTTCTCCGCCTCGACGCCAAGGTGCACGAGCAGCGTGGCGTCGCCGCCGTCGTCGAGGATCATCGTAGGCCCCGACTCCTCGGGCCACACGAGGGCCTGCTGGGTGCACCACCAGTACTCCTCCAGCGACTCGCCCTTCCAGGCGAAGACCGGGACGCCTCTGGGGTCCTCGGGGGTCCCGTCGGGTCCGACGACCGCCGCCGCTGCCGCATGGTCCTGGGTCGAGAAGATGTTGCAGCTCGCCCACCGCACCTTCGCGCCGAGCGCGACGAGGGTCTCGATCAGCACCGCCGTCTGCACCGTCATGTGGAGCGATCCCGTGATGCGCGCACCGGTAAGCGGCTTGGACGGGCCGTACTCCTCGCGCATGGCCATGAGCCCGGGCATCTCGTGCTCCGCGAGCTCGATCTCCCGGCGCCCGAAGCTCGCGAGCGAGAGGTCCGCCACCTTCCATTGCAGGTCCGGACGGCCGGCAACGGTGTCGGGGTGCAGCGTGGTCATGACGGGGCTCTCCTCTGGGCGCGTTCGGGTGCGGGCCTCCCAAGGATAGGGGCTTGCGCGGCGCCCTCCGGCCGAGCTGCGGACCGGTCGGAGGGCCAGCCGAGCGGCTTGCGTAGCTCGGTCCAGATGCCGTGGTCCGCGCAGCGCTCGTAGCCGAGGCTGTCGTAGAAGGCGAAGTTGGACGGCAGTGCGTTGCGCACGCCGAGCCGGATCTCGCCCACCCCTTCGCTCCGGGCCTCCTCCTCGAGCCACCTCATGATGGCGCTGGCGACGCCGCGCCGGTGCATCTGCGGAACGACGGCGAGCCTGCGGACGTGGTAGCGGTCGGGGTCGGAGCGCCGGGCCACGCGGCAGGCCCCCACGGGCTCGTCCTTCCACCATGCGAGGACGCCGCGCCCGTCGAGGAGGTCGGCTCGCACCGCCTCGAGCGTCTCGGACACCGCCCCTGACGGCGGGTCCAGGGCGGCCTGCGGCGCGAAGGCCTCACGGGTGATCGAGAGGACCAGCGCGGCGTCGTCAGGCGTGCACCACCCGACGCGGAGCTCGTCAGGCCGGCGTGACGGGTCTCGGGGGACACGAACGTGCACGTACGCTGACCGTAGCGGTCCGGCGGCGCCCGCTCGACCCGGTCACGGCGGGCCGGGCTCCGCGCCTGACGGGCTCGGGCGCTCCGCGCCCATCTCGCGCTGGTGTCGTCGCGCCTCCTCTGCGAGCTCCATCACCTGGGACCGGCGCCGCACGGCGTCCGACACGACCTGCTGAGCCGTGTCCGGATAGTCCACCCAGTCGCCCAGGGCGCTCCCGACGAGCTCGTCGAAGACCGCCGGTTCGACGAGAACGGGTGCACCGGTGACCAAGGCGAGGTTCAGGGCGTCGCTCGGTCGGGCGTCGACCCGGTGCGCCCCGTCGGGGGTCTCGACCGTCACCTCCGCGTAGATCGTCCGCTCGGAGAGCCGGGTCACCCGGACGTCTGCCACCCGGGCTCCGGCCGCGTCGACGAGCTGCGACGCGAGCGCGTAGGTCATCGGTCGTGGGGTCTCGACGGTCTCGAGGCTGAACGCGAGGGCGGTGGCCTCTGCCTCGCCGATGTAGATCGGCGCCTCCCTCTCGCCGCCTTGCTCCCTGAGGACCACCGCATGGAAGGCCACGCCGTCGCCGCTCGCGCGGGAACGGCGGACCTCGGCGACGTCCACGCGGACCATGTCCGCGGCGAGTGGGCGGGTCCGTCCCGTGTCCCTGGGGGTCTCACTGTCCATGGGGGTCTCCTCTCTCGTGCGTTGTGCTTCGCCGAGCCGTGACAGGTGAGGTGACAGGCTCTGTCGTGCCTGGTGGAGCCGTGCCTTGACGGCTCCTGGGCTCACGCCGAGCTCGGCTGCGGCCTCGGCATGTGAGAGCCCCCTCCAGTAGAAGGCGAGGACCGCCTCGCGCTGTGCGCGTGGGAGCCGCGCCACGGCGGCACGAATCCTCCTCGCGAGGTCGGCGCGCACGGCCAGCTCCTGGGGATCGTCCATGAGGGCGTTGGCGGGCGCCCAGACGTCGACGGCGCGCCGAGAGTCGCGGGACCAGCGCCGGGCAAGGTTGAGCGTGATCCCGCAGAACCACGAGCCGAACTTCCCGCCTGTGCGCAGGCTGTCGAGCCCGACCAGAGCGGTCACCGCGGCCTCCTGCACGACGTCGGCGGCTGCGTGGCGGTTGCGCAGCAGCGCTCGGGCGAGCGAGAGCGCGACGTGCCGGTGTCGCTCGACGAGGGTCGCGAACGCTGCACGGTCTCCCCGGCGGGCCGCCGCGACGAGGGAAGCGTCGAGTGGCGGGTCGAGCGCGGTCTCGGCCAGGCCACGGCGCGCGGCGTCGATCGCGCCGGGATCTCCCTCGGGCCGCTCTCTACCCATCATGGGCATAGTGCCGCTGCGGACCCTCGGGGTTAGCCTTCGGAATCGGCCTCTGGCGGAGGTCAGTGCTGCGAGGGGGTCATGTCGGCAATCAAGATCGCCCGGCCGAAGCACGCGTGGTCGGTATCGCCGGCGACGGTGCTGCCGACCGCTCTGCTCCTTCGTCTCTTCAGAGTGCACTGGAACCTCACGGTGGTCCTCGACGGCAAGCCTGTGGGCAAGATCGGCGTCGGGCAGGTCAAGGTCATCGAGGTCGAGCCTGGGGAGCACTCCCTGTTCATCCGCTTTGCCCTGCTGCGTCGGTCCGCACCGCTGCGGCTCGTCCTCGCTGAGAACGAGCATCGGGAGCTCGTCTGCGGGACGAACGGAATCGGATGGCCCACGCTCGAGGATGCGCCGCCGCCGCGAGGCGCCACGAGTCCTGGATGAACGATCCGGAGGAGGGCGACGACGAGGGACTGGCGGAGCACGCCGGCCCCGGTGCTCAGCCCGTCGGGGTGTGGTTGACCATCCAGCGGATGCCGTAACGGTCGAGGATCACTCCCCAGTAGGCGCCCCACGGCATGTCGGCCATCGGGGAGCCCTCGGAGCCACCGTCGGCGAGCGCGCCGTAGATGCGGTCCGCCTCTTCCTTGCTGTCCACGTCGAGGCAGATGGTGACGTTGTTGCCGATCCTCGTCTCGTGTCCCATTGACCGGAGCATGTCGGTCGCCATGAGCACGTGACCGGCGAGGATCGGCATCTCGGCGTGCATCACGAGGTCCCGCTCTTCAGGTGGGAGCTCACCGGGACCCACGCCAGGCATGTCCGAAAAGCGGCTGAGCACGGTGATCCCGGTGCCGAAGATCTTGGCGTAGTAGTTGAACGCCTCCTCGGTCTTCCCCGGGAAGTTCAGGTACGTGTTGACGCGGGCCACTGTGCCTCCTCCCACCGTGAACGCCGGGCCGCTCCCGACGCCACTCCGTCACGGAACCTCGCTCCGGGGATCCGTCGTCGTCCGGCAGGAAGGACGCAGCCTACGCCTGGATCTCATCGCGGAGCCGACCTCCTGGAGGGATGCCCCTGGGTTCCTACTTCGGCGGGAGCACCGGGCTGCGAGAAGGCGGCGTCGAGGCGCGTCGGGAGCAACACGAAGAACGAAGTGGCGAGCCAGCGAACGCTCCCAGCGGGCCAGGCTCGACCTCTGGCTCCCTCCCACGCGGTCGCCTGAACGGCGGTGGGCGGGTCCCTGTGCGGCGCACCGGGATCCGTGGCGAGTCCCTGTGCGGCGCACCGGGATCCGTGGCGAGTCCTAGGCTGGTTGCCGTGCAAGCCGAGGCGGTCACCGAGCGGGGAGAATGACCCGGAAACGGTGCGATTGGGGGACATCGGACAGGACCGGCCACCGTGCAGTGCGAAGGGCGGACCCGGCTCGAAGCGCCCTGTAGACCCCTATCGTTGCAGTTCCTGCCCCCGTAGCTCAGAGGATAGAGCGTCGGTTTCCTAAACCGTGCGTCGCAGGTTCGAGTCCTGCCGGGGGCGCCCGACCCGATATTGTGCACAGGACGTGCGATGTGCAGATCACAGAAGCTGCCGCGTGTCCGTCGTGCTGGGCCACCGCCGCGACCGGTGAGCGCCGAGCTCGGCACGACCTGATCGCCTTCCGAGGCTATCGTTGGAGCTGGTGCCTCTTCCGGATGCTGCCTACTCGCGGCTGCTCGCCTTACGGACGGGGCTGCGCCACTTCGAGCGGTGGAGCGCGCGCCAGGCTCGCGCGGCCGGGCTCACGCCCGCCCAGCACCAGCTTCTGCTGGCGATCAGAGGCCACACCGGCACCGACAGCCCGACGATCGGGGAGGTCGCGGACTACCTGCTACTTCGCCATCACAGCGCCGTCGAGCTCATCGACCGCGCGGAGTCGGCCGGCCTCGTCAAGCGCTCGCGGAGCGAGTCCGATCATCGGATGGTCCATCTGTCGTTGACCAAGAAGGGAGAAGCGCGCCTCGAGGCCCTCTCGGCGCTCCACCTCGAGGAGCTCGAACGTCTGGCGTTCGACATCCCGAGCGCATGGGAGGGACTCGGTCCCGTCCAGCGGCTCCACGGGTTCCCGGGTGAGCCCGATGGGCAGGAGATGCCCGGCTTCGATGCGCGAGCCCACGGGGTTGACGTGGGGGTCGCTCGGGTCTACGACCCTCCCGGGCGCGGGGTGACCCGAGTGCTCGTCGACCGTCTCTGGCCGCGCGGCATCGCCAAGGACCGGGCACCCTTCAGCGATTGGCTGAAGGACGTCGCGCCGAGCACGGATCTGCGGAAGTGGTACGGACATCGCCCGGAGCGGTTCGAGGAGTTCGCTCGCCGGTACCGTCGCGAGCTCGCGCGCGAGCCGGCCCGCAAGGCCTTCTTGCATCTCCGCTCGCTCGCCGAGTCTGCACCGCTGGTCCTCGTGACCGCGACCAGGGACCTCGAGCTCTCGGGCGCGGCCGTACTGAGAGACGCGCTGGTAGGTCGTTGAGCGGTCATCTGCGCTCCGGCGGCGCGCAGGGGGCCGCAGCGGTCTCACCCGCCGAGGATGCGCTCCGCACGATCGACTGGCGCTCGCCGGACACCGTTGTGATCGTCGACCAGACCTGCCTCCCGGCGTCACTGGTCCTGCGGGAGCTGCGCACGGTGGACGCGCTCGTCCAAGCCATCAGATCTCTCGCCGTGCGGGGCGCGCCGGCGCTCGGAGTTGCCGGTGCCCTCGGCGTCCTGGTGGCCGCCGCGCAGGCTCGGCGGGAGGGCTGGTCGGATGCGCGCCTGGGAGCCGAGCTCGAGCGTCTTCGCGTCGCGCGCCCCACGGCTGCCAACTTGTCCTGGGGGATCGACCAGGTCGCCGCGCGCCTCCGCGACGGGACGGCGGCAGCCGAGCAGGCGGCGACGGAGCTGCTGCGCCGGGAGGCGGACGCGTGCCACGCGATCGGCGAGCGGGGGGCAGACCTGCTCTCTTCCTTGAGGTCTGGACCGATGGTCATCCAGACGCACTGCAACGCGGGAGCGCTCGCGTGCGTGGAGTGGGGGACCGCCCTCGGGGTCGTGCGTTCGCTGCACCGTCGTGGCCTCCTCCGACATGTGACGGTCGACGAGACGCGCCCCCTCCTGCAGGGTGCACGGCTCACCGCGTGGGAGCTGGCACGCGACGGCATCCCCTACGAGATCGTTGTGGACGCAGCCGGTCCCGGCCTCATCGCCGCTGGGGCGGTGGATGCCGTCGTGGTGGGGGCGGACCGCATCGCTGCCAACGGCGACGTCGCCAACAAGGTCGGGACCTATCCCCTGGCGCTCGCTGCGGCACGTCATGACGTGCCGTTCGTCGTCGCGGCCCCAGAGTCCACGTTCGACGTGCGCGTCAGGAACGGGGCCGAGATCCCCATCGAAGAACGCGCCGTGGAGGAGGTGGTCACGTTGGGCGCCGTGCGCACCGCACCGAGCGGCGCGCGTGCGCGGAACCCGGCCTTCGACGTGACCCCAGCCGAGCTCGTGACCGCGATCGTCACGGAGTCCCGAGTCCTCCATCCCTCCACGTGCCCGTCCCGCACGGGAGCGGCACCGGAGGTGCCCTCGTGACGACGTCCCACCTCCCGCCCGAGCGAGCGGCCCGGGGGACCGGGGGCGACCGGGGCAGGGGGGAGAGCCCCGAGCACGGCGTGCTCGCGCAGCTCGTCGAACGCTCTCGGCGGATCGGTGCCGACTACCGCCTCGTCGTCCACGGCGGCGGCAACACGTCGGCAAAGGGCGTGCTCCATGACCGTCTCGACCGAGCCAGGGAGGTGCTCTGGGTGAAGGGAAGCGGGGCGGACCTGGAGACGGCAGCCGCTCCCGACTTCCCGGCCCTCTGGTTGGACGAGCTCCTCGCGCTGCGGGACCTCGAGGAGCTCTCCGACGAAGCGATGACCGAGCTCCTGCGAGGTGCCCTCGTCGACCCGTCGTCCAGGCGCCCGTCGATCGAGACGCTGCTCCATGCGTTCGTGCCGTTCCGCCACGTCGACCATGTCCACGCCGACTCGGTCGTCGCCCTGACCAAGGCTCCCGATGCCGCTGCTGTCGTGCGCCGCGCGCTCGGCGAACGCGTCGGCTTCCTCCCCTGGGTGCGACCCGGCTTCGCTCTCGCCAAGCTGGTCGCCGGGATGGCCGGGCTCGACGGGGTGGTGCTGGCACATCACGGGCTTGTGACCTGGGCCGACGACGGGGACGAGTGCCTGGAGCGCACGATGGCGCTCGTCGGGCGGGCCG
>Ga0070737_10003096_pt1 | contig 18519 bp, 16 predicted proteins | sample Coa_R1_10_FD_66438 | JGI IMG/M metagenome (GOLD analysis project Ga0070737, IMG submission 66438) | Surface soil microbial communities from Centralia Pennsylvania, which are recovering from an underground coalmine fire - Coalmine... | ecosystem: Environmental > Terrestrial > Soil > Unclassified...
GTGTACGTCGTGAGCTGCGTGGGCTCGAGCTCCTCGAGGTTCCGGCGGCGGCGGCGGCTCCTGCGCTGGGGCGGCCGCCTGCCTGCGAGGCCCCCGCGTCCCGCGGGGGGACCCGAGGCCGGGGCGCGACCGAACCCGCCCCCACCCCCGCGGGACGAGAAGCCGCCGCCTCCCGGACGACCGGCACCGGCGCCTCCCGCGGGCCGTCCTCCAGTCCGTGGGGGGTACGAGGTCCTGCCCGCCGGCGGTGAAGGGCGGCGGCCGCCCATGCCGGGCGGAGGGGGGATGGGGCGCCCGCTCGGACCGATCGGCGGACGCACGGGCGGCGGCGGGACCGGCTTGCCCGACGGGCTGAGCGGCGGGCGCACGGGTCGCTGGCCAGCGCCCTGCGGGGGACGCGGCCCGGGACGCTGGCCGGGGGCCGGCGGCGCAGGGGCCGGCTGCGCAGCGGGCGGCGGCGCGGGCGACGGCGGCGCCGCGGGCGGAGGGGGTGACGCAGCGGCGGGGCCCGCTGCAGCGGCGGGGCCTGCTGCAGCGGGGGGGGCTGCTGCAGGAGGAAGCGGGACTGCTGCGGCACGTTGACGAGGAGCCGCGGTGCCAGGGGCCGGCGCACCGGCAGCAGGCGGGCGACCCGCCGAGACCGCTGGGCGCGCAGGGGTCGGCGGCGATGCCGGGCGGCTCGGCGCCGGGGTTCCTCGGCTGCTGATGAGGCGGGGCGGACCGCCTGCCGTGGGCGCCGGGTGCGGCGACGAGGGTCCCGCGGCGGGGCGCTTCGCCGGCGGAGCGGCGGCCTTCTTCGCCGGGGGGGCCGTGGGCTCCTCCGGCTGGACGGGCCGACGCAGCCCTTCGGCGTCAGCCTTTCGCCGGACGCGGTCCGCCTGCGCCTCCTCGATGGAGGACGAGTGGCTCTTGACCCCGATCCCCAGCGACAAGGAGAGGTCGAGGGCTTCCTTGTTGGTGAGCCCCAGCTCTCGAGCGAGCTCGTAGACGCGGATCTTCTTCGGCAACGTTCCTCGGTGTCCTTCGCGTTCTCAGGCGTCCCGATGCGGCGCCGGAGTGTCCATCCATCCTCGCACATGACCGGGTGCACCGATCTTGCGGGCCAGTCCCTCGAGCGCCCCGGGAGCGAGCGTGCCGCGCAACGCCCGCTCGAGCACCCCGCGCCGCGCGGCCCGCTCGGCGCACGCAGGGGATCCCCGGCACAGCCAGGCACCCCGACCCGGCAGCGTACGGCCGACGGCGAGCGCGCCGTCCTGGCGGCGGACCACCCGGACGAGCTCGGCTTGGGGGGCGCGCCGCCGGCACCCCACGCAGGTGCGGATGGCGGCTATTCGCCGCCCCCCGACTGGTCCCCGCCCTCCGGCTGGTCCCGGCCCCCCGACTGGTCCCCGGTCCCGCGCTCGGCCGCCGAAGCCGTCCACTCGGACGCAGAGATCGCCTCTCCTCCCTCGGCCGGCTTCCAGACCATCTCGCCAGCCTCGTTCTCCACCCACTCGCCCTCGGCCCACTCCTGCCCCGCGTAGCCGGACTCCTCTTCTTCCAGCTGGCTCTCGCTCTTGATGTCGATCCGCCACCCGGTGAGCCGCGCGGCCAGCCGAGCGTTCTGCCCCTCCTTGCCGATGGCGAGGGAGAGCTGGTAGTCGCTCACGACGACCGTAGCCGTGCCGGTCTCCTCGTCGAGCCGGACCTCGCGCACCCGCGCAGGGGCGAGGGCGTTCTGGATGAACTCGACCGGGTCGTCGGAGAACGGGACCACGTCCACACGCTCGCCGCGCAGCTCGTTGGTCACCATGCGCACGCGAGAGCCACGGGCGCCCACGCAGGCGCCTACCGGGTCCACGACGGCGTCGTTGGACCACACGGCGATCTTGGTCCGGTGCCCGGGCTCACGTGCCGCGGCCTTGATCTCGACGACCCCAGAGGAGATCTCGGGAACTTCGAGCTCGAAGAGCCGCTTGATGAGCCCAGGGTGCGTCCGGCTGACCACGATCTGGGGACCCTTCGTCGTCTTGCGCACCTCGACGATGTAGGCCTTGAGCCGGGCGCCGTGCTCGTAGCGCTCGAAGGAGACCTGCTCGGCCTGGGGCAGCAGGGCCTCGACCTTGCCGAGGTCGAGGAGGGTGTAGCGGTTGTCGGTCTGCTGGACGATGCCGGTCACGATGTCGCCCTCGCGCCCGGCGTACTCCTCGTACTTCATGTCCCGCTCGACCTCGCGGATGCGCTGCAGGATGACCTGCTTGGCGGTCTGTGCGGCGATTCGCCCGAAGTCGTCGGGGGTGTCGTCCCACTCGTTGACGACGTTGCCCTCCTCGTCCAGCTCCTGCCCGTAGACGCGGATCTCGCCGGACTCGGGGTCGATGGTGACCACGGCCTCCTCGGCGGCGTCGGGACGGCGCTTGTACGCCGCCACGAGGGCGTTGGCCAGCGCGTCGAGCAGCGTCTCGACGGCGATCCCCTTGTCACGCGCGATCTGGCCGAGCGCGTCCAGGAATTCGAAGTTGGTCTTGCTCATGGCGTCGCGGCCTTCTCTCTGCCCTTGGGCCCCCGCGCGCGGCTGGGGGACGGTGCGGGCTTCGCACCCCACTCGAACACCGTGCGAGCCCGCTCGATGGCGTCGTAGGACAGGTGCGTCGACCAGCCCGGCACGTCCGGGCCTTCCAGGCGCACGCCGTCGTCGTCGGCCTGCACGAGACGTCCCTGGACGCGGCGCACCGCACCAGACCCCGGGTGGAGCCGGATCGAGACGGTCTCACCGAGGGCGCGGACGAAGTGCGACGGACGTCGCAGCCGCCGCTCGAGGCCGGGGCTCGAGACTTCGAGCGTGTAGCGTCCGGGCACAGGGTCGATGCGGTCGAGGACGGCCGACACCGCCCGGTTCGCCTCGGCGAGCCCGTCGAGGTCGACGCCGCCGGAGCGGTCGACCGTGACCCGCAGGGTCGACCCGGCCAGCTCGACGTCGACGAGCTCCAGCCCGAGCGCGTCGACGACCGGCGTCAGCTCGCCGTAGAGCAGCTCCGCGGCTCCTTCGGTCATCCGCCCGCACCTCCCTTCGTCGCTCGCCGTGCGCTGGCTCCTCTCCTCCGGCCGGCCGGTGGCCGTCCGGCTCCGTCCGGTCCCCAGCACGACGAAAGCGTGGGCAGCGGCCCACGCTTTCAACAAGGTCCTGCAATGAGACCGGACAGCGCAGGGAGTATACCCGCCGGGCGCTGCCCGGCACGCTGCGGCCGGCCTCAGTAGGACCGGCCGACCACGGCGACCAGCTCGTCGTCGGCCTCTCCGCCCGCGGCGAGCCCACCGTCGTGGCGCTGGAGGCAGCGGACGCTCAGGGACTCGCTGGCCAGCTCGAGCTCCCCGGCGTCCCCGACCACCCTCCACGGGACGCGCGCGAAGCCCGCCACGCCCGCCTCGAGCGTCTCGGCCATGGACGCGACTGTTGCGGTGCGCGCCGTCCGGAAGGCGAGCGCCTCGTTCCGCAGCTCGGCCGCGGCGCACCCGCAGATCCGCTCCACCGTCTCACGCACCGAGGACAGGCCGACGAGCTCCTTGGTCCTCCGGTGGCGCGTCACCACGGTCGCCTTCCCCTCCCCGAGGTCGCGCGGGCCGATCTCGACGCGGACGGGTACGCCCTTCAACTCCCAGTCGACGCTCCGGCGTCCGAAGCCCGTGTCCGTCCGATCGTCGAGGTGCACGCGGCGCCCCGAATGGCGGAGCTCGTCGGCGAGCGTCCCGGCCGCGCGCCGCACCGCCTCGTCCTCCCGGACGCACAGCACCACCACCTCGATCGGAGCGAGCGCCGGAGGGAGGCGGAGCCCGAAGTCGTCCCCGTGGGTCATGATGAGGGCGCCGATCAGCCGCGTCGACGCGCCCCATGACGTCTGCCAGACATGGCGCATGCCGCCGGCGGCGTCGGCGTACTGGATGTCGAAGGCACGCGCGAAGTTCTGCCCGAGCTCGTGGCTCGTCCCCATCTGGAGCGCCTTCCCGTCCCCCATCATCGCCTCGCAGGTCCAGGTGCGGACGGCACCGGCGAAGCGCTCCCTCGCGGTCTTGTGCCCCACGAGGACCGGGACGGCGGCGACCTCTTCCATCGCGTCGCGGTACACGTCGGTCAGGATCCGCAGGGCGTAGGCGCGGGCGCCCTCCTCGTCGGCGTGCGCGGTGTGCCCCTCCTGCCAGAGGAACTCGGTGGTCCGCAGGAAGAGGCGGGGCCGCAGCTCCCAGCGCGCGACGTTGCACCACTGGTTCACGAGCAGAGGAAGGTCGCGGTGGCTCTGGATCCACTTGGCGAAGAAGTGGTTGATGACGGTCTCGCTCGTCGGCCGCACGACGACGGGCTCCTCGAGCTCGCGTCCTCCGCCGCGCGTCACCATCCACAGCTCCGGGTCGAAGCCCTCGACGTGCTCCGCCTCGAGCCGCATGAACGCCTCGGGGATGAACAAGGGGAAGTAGGCGTTGTGCGCCCCCGCCGCCTTGATCCGCTCGTCGATCGCCCACTGGAGCCGTTCCCAGATGCCGTAGCCCCAGGGCCGGATGACCATCGAACCGCGGACCGGTCCGTTGTCGGCCATCTCCGCGCGGGCGACCACCTCCTGGTACCAGCGTGGGAAGTCGACGGCGCGCGCCGTCAACGAGGTCTTCGCACCACCCCCGGCTGCCGCCGCCGGCGCGTCAAGGGTTGTGTCGCCGTCGCCCATGGCCGGCGATCGTAGACCGGGCGCGGCCGGCGCCCGGTGTGCCTACGGCGCTTCCTTGACCCTCCGGCGGATGCGCTCGACCCGCACCTCGGACGCGTTCGGGTCGGCACCCTTCTCGTCGAGCAGGGCCCGGCGGTCGGCCTCGGCCTCGGCCTCTGCGGTGGCGTCCGCCGCGGCGAGCCGGGCCTCGACCCCCTCGGCCACCAGGCGCTCAGCCTCCGCGACGAGCGCGGCGACCATCTCGGACTCGGGGACCACACGGACGATCTTCCCCTGGATGAACAGGTGGCCCTTCTGCTTGCCGGCGGCGATGCCGAGGTCGGCGCTGCGGGCCTCGCCTGGCCCGTTGACCACGCAGCCCATGACGGCCACCTGGATGGGGAGGTTCCGGTTCTCGAGGGCCTCCTGGGCCTCCTTGGCGACCGCGATCACGTCGACCTGGGCCCGGCCGCACGACGGACACGCGATGAGGTCGAGGCCCTTGCGCTCCCGGAGGCCGAGCGCCTCGAGCAGCTGGCGGCCCGCTCGGGCCTCCTCCACCGGGTCGGCGGTCAGCGAGTAGCGGATCGTGTCGCCGATGCCCTCGGCGAGCAGGGTCCCGATGCCGGCGGTCCCCTTCACGAGCCCGGCGGGGGGTGGACCCGCCTCGGTCACCCCGAGGTGCAGAGGATGGTCGAACGTCTCGGACGCCAGCCGGTACGCCGCGATCATGATCGGGACCGAGGAGGCCTTGACGGAGATCTTCACATCGGTGAAGCCGACCTCCTCGAAGTAGGCGAGCTCCATCTTGGCCGACTCGACGAGCGCCTCGGGCGTCGCGCCGCCGTACTTCTTGTACAGGTCCGGGTGGAGGGAGCCGGCGTTCACGCCGATCCGGATCGGGACGCCGCGGTCCTTCGCCTCCGAGGCGACCAGCTTGATCTCGGACTCCTTGCGCAGGTTGCCCGGGTTGAGCCGCAGGCCGTGCACGCCGGCGTCGAGCGCAGCGAGCGCCATCTCGTGGTGGAAGTGGATGTCCGCGATGATCGGCACGGGCGAACGCGGGACGATGCGAGCGAGCCCCTCTGCGGCGGCCTCCTCGTTGCAGGTGCAGCGGACGATGTCGGCGCCGGCGGCGGCGAGCGCGTAGATCTGCGCCAGGGTGCCCTCGACGTCGGCGGTCTTCGTCGTGGTCATCGACTGCACCGACACCGGCGCCCCGCCCCCGATGGCCACGTCCCCGACGTGGATCTGGCGGGTCCGCTTGCGCGGCGTGAGCAGGGTCGCCGAGGAGTCCATCACCCCATTCTGCCGTGCCAGGGCGCCGACGCGTGCACGGGCCTCCGGCGGCCCCGCGACCGACCCGGCCGGCCCGTTCAGCCGAAGGGATTGGCGAGCGGGTGCGCGATGTCCAGGAACACCGCCGAGCCGACCACGAAGATCAGCAGGGCCATGAAGGCGTAGACGACCGGCATCAGCTTGGCGACGTCGGCCTGGTAGTAGGGGTGCCCTCGACGCGTCCGGACGCGTTCGTACAGCGCGATCACGACATGGCCGCCGTCGAGTGGCAGCATCGGCAACATGTTGAGCAGCCCGAGCGCGATGTTGAGCGCGATCAGGATCGAGACGAAGTAGTACGCACCTTTCGCCTCGGCTTGGGTCGCGAGCCGCGCCGTCTCGACGACCGACAGGACGCGGCTGGACTTCGCCGGGTTGGCGGCCGCCGCCTTGGCGGCCTGGGCGTCGGTCACCTGGTGGAACAGGGAGGTGAGCCCGCCCGGGGAGAAGACGTGGGCCAGCCCGAGGATGGTGAGCCGGGAGACGGCGCCCACCTCGTCGCCGGCCCACCCGGCAGCCTGCAACGGGTTCTCGGAGGAGAAGACCGGGACGAGGTTCGTCGCGATGCCGACGAGCCACTCGGTTCGGCCCCCTCCCTTCCCGAGCACCTCGGTGCCCGCCGCGCGCCCGGACCGCACCACGTGGCCAGCCTGGGGACGGACGTGCAGCGTCGAGCGCCGGCCGTCGCGCTCGACGACGACCGTGACCGGCCGCCCGCCCGCCGCCTGGATCGCCTGGCTGAACTGTGTGGTCGTCTCCACCTTCCTCCCGTCGACCGACACGATGCGGTCGCCGGTCCTCATGCCCGCGAGCTGTGCCGCCGTCTCGCGGTGGCCGGGCCACGGGGTGAACCCTGTGACGGTCACCTGGGTGCCGGTCGGCACCCCGACCGAGAGCGCCAGGGCGAACGCCAGCACGAGCGCGATGGCGTAGTGCATGAGCGACCCCGCGCTCGCGACGAGGATCCTGCGGTGGAAGGGCTGCCTCCGGTAGGTCCGTGCTTCGTCTGCCGGGTCGACCTGCTCGAGGTTCGTCATGCCGGGGATCTTCACGTACGCCCCCGCCAGGATCGGCTTGATGCCGTAGTCCGTCTCGCCGAAGCGGTGCGACCACAGGCGAGGACCGAAGCCGATGAAGAACTCCGTGACCTTCATCCGGCTCCACTTGGCGGTCAGGTAGTGGCCGAGCTCGTGGAGGACGACGATGAGGACGAGGGCGACGATGAAGACGAGCAGGTTGCCGAGCCCCGCGGCGAGGAACGCCGCGACGATCGCGGCGAGCACGAGGCCGAGGCGCGCGAGGGCAGCGCGCGTCGACGGCGGCCGCTGCCCGGTCCCTTGCTCGCTCAGAGCCGATCCCCCCGCCCTCCGCCCCCTCATACGGATGCGAGGCGGCGCTCGACCGTCTCGGACGCGAGGGCACGCGCCCGGCGGTCCGCGTCGAGCACGTCCTCGACGTCCCGGAGCGGCGAGCCGTCGCAGCGATCGAGCACGCCGGCGACGACCTCTGGGATGCCGAGCCAGTCGAGCCGCCCGTCGAGGAACGCCGCGACGGCGACCTCGTTCGCCGCGTTCAGCCAGGCCGGCGCAGGGCCGCCCGCGCGGCCGGCTGCGTAGGCGAGGTCCAGGCACGAGAAGGTCGCCCGGTCGGGCGGCTCGAAGCTGAGGGACAGGGACCCGGACCAGTCGACCGCGCCGAAGGCATGGTCGAGCCGTTCCGGCCAGCCGAGCGCGTAGCCGATCGGGAGCCGCATGTCGGGAAGGGACAGCTGGGCGATGGTCGAGCCGTCGACGAGCTCCACCATGGAGTGCACCACGGATTGCGGGTGGACCACGACCTCGATGCGGTCGTAGGGGACGCCGAACAGCTCGTGCGCCTCGATGACCTCGAGGCCCTTGTTCATGAGGGTGGACGAGTCGACCGTGATCTTGGGCCCCATGCTCCAGGTGGGGTGGCTGAGGGCCTCAGCGACCCCGACCTTCTCGAGCGCTGCGCGGGTGCGGCCCCGGAACGGCCCGCCGGATGCGGTCACGAGGAGGCGCCGCACCGCGTGCAGCTCGACCGCCGAGAGGCACTGGTGGATCGCGCAGTGCTCGGAGTCCACGGGGACGATCTCGGCGCCCGGGGTCCGCCGTGCACGCTGGACCACGGGGGCGCCGGCGATCAAGGACTCCTTGTTGGCCAGGGCGAGCCGGCGCCCCGACTCGAGCGCCGTGAGCGTGACGGGCAGGCCCGCGAAGCCGACGACGGCGTTCAGCACGACGTCCGCGGCTCGAGCGGCGCAGACGAGCCCGTCCTCGCCCACCATGAGCTCGGTCCGAGGCGGGAGGAGCGGCGCCAGGACCCTCGCGGACTCGGCGTCGCCCACGGCGACCAGCTCTGGCCTGAGAAGGCGCGCCTGGTCCGCGAGCACCTCGACCGAGCGGTGCGCGGCGAGCGCCACCACGCGGTAGCGGTCGGGCGCCGCGCGCACGACGTCGACGGCCTGGGTCCCGATGGACCCGGTCGAGCCCACCAGGCTCACGGTCTTCACAGCGCCCAGCATGCCACCGGGGGCCCCGGTCACCGCCGCGCCGGCCCCGCGGAGGCGGCCGGCGCGCTCAGCCGTGGCCGAACGCTCGGACGAGGTAGTACGCCGCGGGGAGGACGAACAACAGGCCGTCCACGCGGTCGAGCAGCCCGCCGTGCCCGGGGAGGATCCGGCCCATGTCCTTCAGGCCGAGATGCCGCTTGACGAGCGACTCGCAGAGGTCGCCCACCGGGCTCACCACTGCGACCACGACCCCGAGGGCGGCTGACTCCCCGAGCGTCCACGGATGGACGAGGTGCACGACGGCGACCGCGAAGACCACGGCCGCCACGGCGCCCCCGGCAACGCCTTCCCAGGTCTTCCCCGGGCTCGCCGCACTGAGGGGGTGGCGGCCAAGCCAGGCCCCCGCGACGAGGGCGCCCACGTCGTAGGCGACCGCGGCGATGAGCGCGCCGAGCAAGTAGGCGATGCCCGTGCGATGGGGGAACAGCGACGGTGAGAGCAGCAGCGCCGCGAACGAGCCGAAGACCCCGACCCAGCAGAAGACGAGGAGGGTGGCCGCGGTGCTCCGCACCGGGTCGGCGCGGCGGTCCACGCCGAGGAGGTGCCACAGGAACGTGGCCGCGACGAGGACGACGGCGACGGCGGGGAGCGCCACGAAGGGCCTGTCGTAGGTCCCGACGAGCAGACCGGCCACGGCCACGATGCCGAGCACCGTCGCAGGGCGGTAGGCGCGTCGGAAGGCGGCGAAGGCCTCGGCCGCAGCGGCCGTGAGCACCGCCGTGACCACGACCATGGAGGGGACGGTCCCGAAGTGGAAGCACACGAGGGCGATGCCGCCGATGACGAGCCCGCTCGTCACGGCGGCGGGGAGGTTCCGCCCTGCGCGCTCGGAGAGGTGGCCCTCGCCAGGTCGGGGCCCGAGGGCGCGACCTCGCCGGCCCTCCCGCGCCGCCGGCAGCCGCGGCGCCGCGGTCCGTCCCTCGCCGCCATCTCGGTCCGGCGCTGGGCGGAGGTCCGCAGGCCCAGGCGACCGGGAGCCGCCTGCAGGAGGTGGGCCTCCCTCGAAGAGCTCCCCGTCAGCGAGGTCGTCGAGCGAGTCCTCGGAAGCGTGCCGTGCTGCGGTCCCGAGCTCGAAGCTCCATGGCTGACGCTCTTCCTCGTCGACCCCGAGCGAGGCCTCGTCGCCGTGCCCTCCGAGGAGGGACGCCGCGAGCGGCTCGTCCCGGTCCCAGTCGCCGCGGTCCTCGCGCCACGACGGCTCTGAGCGCTGCGGCCAGGGCTCCTCTTCGGCGTGGTCCCCACGCCGGGAAAGGACGGCGGGGATCTCCCCGGTCGGCGCCTCCGTCCAGTGCGGGAGCTGCGGTTGGAGCGCGACCGGCCACTCCTCCTCCCCGGGCTCGGTGCCCGTCACCGGCTCGGTGCCCGTCACCGGCTCGGTGCCCGTCACCTGCCCGGGATCGGTGCCCGCCCCAGGCTCGGTGCCGGCCCCGGGTCCGGCGCCGGCGGTGTCCATGTGGGCGAGGGCGTCGGCAGCCCGCGCAGCGCCGACGATGCGCACCTGCTCGGTGCGGGTCGGCCAGGACTCCCGGTCCTCGGGCTCCCGGTCCTCGGGCTCCCGGTCCTCGGGCTCCAGGTTCTTCGCTTCCGTGCCGCCCGCCGTCTGCGCTGCGTGGCGCCCTCCGGAGGCTGTGCCGCTTGTCATGACGTCCGATGTCACCGCATCCCCCGCTCCGGGCTCGTCCCTCGTCGTGTCCGCGAGCCCAGTCCGCCCGCCGCGCACGCTCAGACCTCGAGCAGCTCCTTCTCCTTGTGCGCGAGAAGCTGGTCGACTGCCGCCACCTGCTGGTGGGTGACCTTCTCGATCTCCTTCTCGATCCGCTCGAGCTCGTCGGAGGACAGTGATCCGTCCTTCTCCAGCGCCTCCAGCTCGTGGCGGGTGGAACGGCGGAGGTTGCGGATGGCGACACGCCCTTCCTCTGCCTTGTGCCGGACCACCTTCACGAGCTCCTTGCGCCGCTCCTCGGTCAACGGCGGGAAGGCGAGCCGGATGACGGTCCCGTCGTTGGACGGGTTGATGCCGAGGTCCGACCCCTGGATCGCCTTCTCGATCGCGGGAAGCGCGCTCTTGTCGTAGGGGGAAACCACGAGAAGCATCGCGTCGGGGACCGTGAAGCCGGCGATCTGCCGCAGGGGAGTCGGGGTTCCGTAGTAGTCGACCGTGAGGTGCTCGACGAGCGCCGGGGAGGCGCGCCCCGTGCGCACGGCGGCGAACTCCCCCCGGACGTGCTCGACGGCCTTCGCCATCTTCTCCCGGGCCTCCTCTACGACCATGGAGGCGAGGTCGTCGTCCATCAGCGCACCAGCGTACCGATCCGCTCGCCGCCGAGCGCCCGGCGCAGGTTCCCTGGGACCATCAGGTCGAACACGAGGATCGGGAGGTGGTTGTCCTTGCAGAACGTGATCGCCGTGAGGTCCATGACCCGGAGGTCCTTGGCGATCACGTCCATGAACGACACCTCGTCGAAGCGAGTCGCAGAAGGGTCCTCGCGCGGATCGGCGCTGTACACGCCGTCGACACCGCCATGGGTGCCCTTCAAGAGGAGCTCCGCTTCGATCTCGGCGCTGCGCAACGCGGCCGAGGTGTCGGTGGTGAAGTAGGGGTTCCCCATCCCCGCCGCGAAGATGACGACCCTGCCCTTCTCCAGGTGCCGGATCGCCCGGCGGCGGATGTAGGGCTCGGCGACCTCGGCCATGTGCACCGCGGTCAGCACCCGCGTCGGCTGGTCGTTGTGCTCGAGGGCGTCTTGCAACGCCAGGGCGTTGATCACCGTGCCGAGCATCCCCATCGCGTCCGACGTCGCGCGGTCCATTCCTGCACCGGCCCCCGTGGTCCCCCGCCAGATGTTGCCGCCACCCACCATCACGGCAAGCTGGATCGGGAGCTCCTGGAGCGTCTGGGCGATCTCGCCGGCGATCCGCTCGACGACCGCGGCGTCGATGGTCTCGTCGGACGCCGACGAGGCGAGCGCCTCGCCGGACATCTTCAGCACGAGACGCCGCGCCTCACCCATGAGCGTGGGCTCCTTCAGTGCGGGCCGGGGGGCTCAGGACCCGACCACCACCTGGGCGAACTCGACGACCATGGCCGGGCCGAGCAGGTCGGAGATGGAGCGCTTCTCGTCGCGCACGTAGGCCTGCTCGAGGAGCACGCGCTCTTTGAACCAGCCGTTCATCCTCCCTTCCACGACCTTGGGAAGAGCGGCCTCCGGCTTGCCTTCGTTGCGGGAGATCTGCTCCACCGTCGCGCGCTCCTCGGCCACCTCGGCCTCTGGGACGTCCTCCCGCCGGAGGTACTCGGGTCGCGCGAAGGCGATGTGGACTGCGACCTCGTGCGCGAGCTCCTGGCTCCCTCCCTCGAGGCAGACGATGACGGCGTTCACCCCCCGTCCCGCCTGCTGGTGCACGTAGGTGTCCAGCACCTGGCCCTCGGCGCTCTGGATCCGGACGACCCGGCCGATCGAGATGTTCTCCTGCAGGGAGGTCCGCAGGCGGTCGATCTCGTCCTTGCGCTCCTGCAGCGCTGTCTCGCCCTTGGCGGCAACCAGGGCCGCGAGGTCATCGACGAGCGAGACGAACTCGGGGGACTTGGCGACGAAGTCGGTCTCGCTGCGCAGCTCGACGATGGCCGCGCTCGATCCCTCGCGCACGGCCGCGACCGCTCCCTCGGATGCCTCACGCTGGTCGCGTGCGGCGGCCTTCGCGAGCCCCTTCTCTCGCAGCCAGCGGATGGCGTCCTCCATCACGCCGCCGGTCTCCTCGAGCGCTCGCTTGGCGTCGAGCATGCCGACGCCGGTCAGGCGGCGCAGTGCTTGGACGTCCTTGGCGGTGAACTCTGGCACTTCTCAGGCCTCCATGTTGACTGTGTCGGCCGCCTGCCGCGCGGCCCCTTCGTCGGGCTCGAGGGCCTCCGGCGGTGCGGCGGGAGCTGCCGGCGACCCGGCGGGCGCTGCCGACTGTGCGGCGGGGGACTCCGGTGCCTCGCCAGCGGGTGTCTGCGGCTCCGGGAGCGGCTCGGGGTGCGAGGCGTCGACGTTGGCGCTCCGACGCGGCCGCGGGGGGGAAGGCGGCGGGGGGGGCGCGCCGTTGCCCTCGGCCCGGCGGGGCGCAGGCCGGTGCGCCGCGATCCAGCGCCCCTCCACCACGGCGTCGGCGATCACGCGGCACATGAGCGAGCCGGACCGGATCGCGTCGTCGTTGCCCGGGATCACGAAGTCGACCACGTCGGGATCGCAGTTGGTGTCGACGACGGCGACGACGGGGAGGTGCAGCTTGTTCGCCTCGGTGACCGCGATGTGCTCCTTCTTCGTGTCGATCACGAAGATGGCCTCGGGGAGGCGGTCCAGCCCGCTGATCCCGCCCAGGTTCCTGGTGAGCTTCTCGAGCTCGCGGACGTGGCGCAGCGCCTCGCGCTTGGGCATGGCATCGAAGTCGCCCGCCGCCTGCATGGTGCGGAGGTCCTGCATGCGCTTGACGCGGGCCGACACCGTGGCGAAGTTCGTGAGCATGCCGCCCAGCCATCGCTGGTTCACGTACGGCATGCCGCACGCGGTGGCGAAGTCGGCCACGGGACCCTGGGCCTGCTTCTTCGTGCCGACGAACAGGACGTGCCCACCTGCGGCGACGAGGTCCCGCACGAAGGCGTAGGCCGCTTCGATTCCCTCCATCGTCTTGCGGAGGTCGATGAGGTAGATCCCGTTGCGCTCGCCCAGGATGTAGCGGCGCATCTTCGGGTTCCACCGGCGCGTCTGATGGCCGAAGTGGACTCCGGCGCTCAGCAGCTGCCGCATCGTGACGACGGCCATGCGGGCTCCTCCAGTCGGTTGTCCTTCCCCGGGCGCAGCACCCCTGCCGGGGCGACCGTGGAACGCGCTCGGGTGCGTGGTCGAATGCTCTGACGGCTGCACGCCGGATGGCGGGCACGAGCAGGATAGCCGCTCGACCTGGGTCCCGGCCACCGGGCCTTCAGGCCCGCGGGTGCGCCCTCGTGTAGACCTCCACGAGCCGCTCGCGGCTGACGTGCGTGTAGATCTGCGTGGTCCGCAGGCTCGCGTGCCCGAGCAGCTCCTGGACGACTCGGAGATCGGCGCCGCCGTCCAGCAGGTGCGTCGCCATCGAGTGGCGCAGCGCGTGCGGATGGGTGGGCACCGGGGAGCGCCGGTCGACGATGCGCCGAACGTCGCGCGCGCCGAGCCGGTGCGCCCTGCGGTTCAAGAAGACGGCCTCCGGCGGGCTGTCGGGCCCCACGAGCTCCGGCCGCCCCTCCTCGAGCCACCGGCGCAACGCCTCGACGCACCGGTCGTGGATCGGCACCCGCCGCTCCTTGGCGCCCTTGCCCATCACCGTCACGGCTCGCCCGGCGAGGTCGACCCCGTCGCGGTCGAGCCCGCACAGCTCCGACACCCGCAGACCTGCGGCGTAGAGCAGCTCGAGCACCGCGTCGTCACGGAGGGAGCACGCCCGGTCCCGGGCCCGCCTGCGGCCGTTGCCCCCGCCGCCGTCGGCTGCGCCCCCGGCCCGGGGTCGCCCGCGCCCTTCGAGGAGCACCTCGAGCTCGGCGGGCGACAGGACCGCAGGGAGGCGGCTGGCCGGCGAGGGTGCCCCGAGGCGGCGGGAGGGGTCGTCGGCGACCAGCCCATTGCGCCGACACCAGCCGAAGTAGGCACGGAGCGCGGCCGCCTTGCGGGCCACGCTCGCGCGTGCGTAGCCCCGCGTCGACAGGTGGGCCAGGTACCGCCGGAGCAGGACCCGATCGACCTCCTCGGGTCCGACGTGCCCCGAGCGAGCCGCCCACTCGCAGAACGCCGCCGCGTCACCCAGGTAGGCGCGGGCCGTCGAGGCCGGGCGGCCGGTGAGCCAGACGCGGTACTCCTCGAGCCGCCAGCCTGGCGCTGCCGCCACGGATCCCACGCTACCGCCGGCACACCCGAAGACGGCGTCATCACGGTGGCGCCGCGTCGTAACCTCTACAGCCATGGGCAGCCGCATCCTGGTCGTGGAAGACGACGAGCGCATCCGGTCGTCGATGCGGTTGGCCCTCGAGGGTGAGGGCTACGAGATCGACGAGGCAAGCAGCGGCGAGGAGGCGCTCGAGCAGTTCTCGGGGCACCCCGCCGACGTCGCCCTGATCGACCTCATGCTCCCTGGCATGGACGGCTTCGAGTGCTGCCGGGCACTCAGACGGCAGAGCGCCGTGCCGATCATCATCGTCACCGCCCGCGCCGACACCCACGACGTCGTGGCGGGGCTCGAGGCCGGTGCCGACGACTACGTCACCAAGCCGTTCGTGACCAAGGAGCTCGGAGCCCGCATCCGCGCCCTCTTGCGCCGGGTACGGCCGGTCGACGACGAGCCGACCGTCCTCGCCTTCGGCGACCTCGAGCTCGTCCCCGAAGAGGGTGTGCTCCGCCGCAGCGACGGCACGGAGGTCCACTGCACCAAGACCGAGTTCCGCCTGCTCTGCGAGCTGGCCTCCAGCCCGAACAAGGTGCTCAGCCGCGAGCAGCTCCTCGACCGTGTCTGGGGCTACGACTACTTCGGGGACGGACGGCTGGTCGACGTCCACATCCGGCGCCTCAGGACCAAGGTGGAGCCGGACCCCGCGCTGCCCCGCCACATCCTCACCGTCCGGGGGATGGGCTACAAGCTTGTGCCCTGAGCCTCGCCGCACGGCGCGCTCCGCACCGCTGTGGACCCGCCTCGGCCTCAGAGCGCGGGTGACGGTGACGTTCGCCCTGGGCGCCTTCGTGCTGTCCGTCGCGATGGCGGGGATCAGCTTCTTCACGACCCGGCACTTCCTCGTGAGCGACCGGGAGCACACAGCCGTCCACGAGGCGTTCCTGAACGCCACGTACGTGAGCCAGCACGTCGCTGCCGGCACAACAGTCCTCCAGACCCTGGCGACGGTGACACCCCACGCCCCGTCGCTGCTCGAGGAGCGGGGCACAGCCTGGTACAGCGGGTCGAACCGGATCACGCAGGACTCGATCCCCACGTCCTTGCGGTCGATGGTCATCACGCACGGCACCGCGGCGTCCCAGACGTACGTGTCGGGTGACGGCCACGTGTCGATCGCGGTGGGCTGGCCCGTGAAGTCGGTCCACGGTGCCTACTTCGAGATCTTCGACATCGAGGACCTGGCGCACACGCTGCGCGTCCTCGAGCTCGCGCTGTTCGGCGCCGGAGCAGTCACGACCGTGCTCGGCGCCGTCCTCGGCCGATGGGCGAGCGGGCGCTCGCTCCGACCGCTCGCCGGGGTCTCCAGGGCCGCCGTCGCCGTCGCCGGCGGTGAGCTCGGCACCCGGCTCGTCTCCACCGCCGGGGACCCGGACCTGGCCGGGCTCACCAGCTCGTTCAACCGGATGGTCGACCAGCTCCAGGAGCGCATCGAGCGCGAGGCGAGGTTCACCTCCGACGTGAGCCACGAGCTCCGCTCACCGCTCACGACCCTCGGCGCGAGCCTCGAGGTCCTCGAGGCCCAATCCGGATCGCTGAGCCCGTCTGGCAGGCGCGCGCTCGAGCTGTTGTCGGCGGACGTCCGGCGGTTCCAACGGATGGTGGGCGACCTGCTCGAGATCTCGCGTTCGGACAGCGGGAGCGCCGAGGTCTCGCTCGAGGAGGTCGACCCCGGCGAGCTCGTGCGCCGGGCTGTCGCCGCGGCGCATCGCTCACTGCCGGCGGGGACGCCGCCGCCCCCAGTCGAGGTCGACCCGCGCGTACGGGGAACGCACCTGTGGGTGGACAAGCGTCGGTTCGAGCGGGTCATCTCCAACCTCCTCGAGAACGCCTCGCTCTACGGCGGGGGCGCGACCGCCGTCCGGGTGTCGCCGGGCGACGACGCGCGCCGTTGTGTCCGCGTCTCGGTGGAGGACGCTGGACCTGGGCTGCCGCCCGCCGAGCGCACGAGGGTCTTCGAGCGCTTCTACCGGGGTCACGCCGCCTTCCGGCGCGGGGCGGGCACCGGGACCGGGCTCGGGCTCGCCCTCGTGGCCGAGCACGTCCGGCTGCACGGAGGACGGGTCTGGGCGGAAGAGGCCGATGGCGGCGGGGCGAGGTTCACCGTCGAGCTGCCCGGGCGCGCGGCGACGGTCCTGGACGACGAGGTGCCCGAGGACGAGCCTCCCGGATGCGGGGTGGCCCCGTGAGCGGACGCCGGCGCACGCTCGCGGCCTCGGCCGCCCTTTCGGCCGCGCTCGGCCTCGCGGGATGCGGGATCCCCACGCAGCCCAGCGCCAGCCCGATCTCGGCGGCCCAGGTCGCGCCGTCGCTCCCCGCAAGCCACCCGACCGTCGGCCCCTGCACGAAGAGCGGCTGCACACCCGTGGACGTGTACTTCCTCGCGTCCGGCGGGCGCCTCCGGCCGATCGTCCGGTTCGTCCCCTCGCCGCCGAAGATCCGGACGGTGGTCGGCGCTCTCCTCGGCGGGCCGACGCCGACCGAGGTGGCGACCACACACCTCGGAACGGCGCTCGGGTCCCGCATCGTCCTGCACGCGGTCGCCGAGACATCCAAGAAGGACACCATCACGCTCACATTCAACGGCGCCTTCGGCACACTGTCGGGCACCAAGTGGGTGCTCGGGGTCGCCCAGCTCGTCTACACCGTGGTGAGCGTGCGGCCGGGGGCCGGGGTGATCTTCGAGATCGACGGGGCCCAGACCGAGGTGCCGCTCCAGACCGGGGCCCTGTGGACCGGCCCGGTCCACGAGTCCCAGTACGCGGCGCTGCTGACACCCGCTTCGAGCGCGCCGAGCACGCCCTGACCTGGCGCGCGACGCCCTGGCTGCGCGGCCCCCGGGGCGCTCAGCCCGTGGCTTCCTCCCGCCAGCGGACTCTCGGCGCGCCGATCCACAGGTGTTCGAGATCGTAGAAGGACCGGAGCTCCTCCAAGAAGACGTGCACCACGAAGTCGCCGTAGTCCATGAGGACCCAGGTGGCGTCCCGCAACCCCTCGACCCGCAGCGGCGAGCGCCCCGCGCGCGTCTTGACCTGCTGCTCCACCTCTTCGCAGATCGTCTTCACCTGCCGGACGTTCCGTCCGCTCGTCACGACGAAGGCGTCGACGACGCCGAGGGCCTCTTCCATCGCGAGCACGACGGTCTCGCGACCGAGCTTCGCGTCCGCTGCCGCCGCGGCCACGAGCGCCGCGCCGGGCAGCGTCAACGGACGGAGCCCACGACGACGGCCCAGGTCGGGGAGCCGGCACCCACGACGGCGGCCGTCCGCACACGGCCCGAGCGGAGCCCTGCGGGACCGCCAGAAGGAAGACGGCGTCTGCGCCGCTCGTCCGTGCCCGCTCCGTGGGTCCTCATCCGCCCACAGCGTACAGACCGCGCGCCCGGATGCAGCGGACCACCTCGGGGGGCACGAGGCCCTCGACGGAACGGCCCTGCTGCAGCCGGGTGCGCACCTCTGAGCTCGAGACGTCGACCAGGTCGTCGTGCACGGCGACCGCCTTCCACCCCGGGGGTGCCGACAGGTGGCTGCGCGGGCGGGCGACGACGGCCAGGGTCACTGCGCGCCGAAGGTCCTCGACCCGGCGCCAGGTGCCGAGACCCGGGACGAGGTCGGCGCCGACGACCAGGTAGAGGTCCAGCGTGCGCTGGCGGCGTGCCGCCTCGACCTGCAGGGCCTCGACGGTGTCCGCCGTGTAGCTCGGGCCCCCCCGGTCGATCTCGATCCGCGAGACGTGCGCCGCCGGGCCGAGCAGCGGCGCCATCGCCTCCACCATGGCGAGGCGGTCCTCTGCGGGGGTGACGGCGCGGGTCGGCACCTTCTGCCACGGTTCGTTGGCGACGACGAGCAGCAGGCGATCGAGGGAGAGCGCCCGCAGCGCGGCACGGCCTGCAGCGAGGTGCCCGCAATGGGGCGGGTCGAACGTGCCACCGAGCAGCCCGACCCGCTCCGGCCGGCCTGCCGG
>Ga0070737_10003097_pt1 | contig 18518 bp, 19 predicted proteins | sample Coa_R1_10_FD_66438 | JGI IMG/M metagenome (GOLD analysis project Ga0070737, IMG submission 66438) | Surface soil microbial communities from Centralia Pennsylvania, which are recovering from an underground coalmine fire - Coalmine... | ecosystem: Environmental > Terrestrial > Soil > Unclassified...
TGCTGACCGTGGCGACAGTTTGGTTTGCCACAGCCGCCGCTGGCCGACTGCGACGCCGCGCGCTGTTGCTCGCGCAGGGCGAACGCCTGGGTGTAGCCATCCAGTTCACGCACGGGTACGGTGATCGTCGCGCCGCTTTCCAGCATCACCTCAACCGATTCGCGGGGCACGTTGATGCCCACCACACGGCCCGCGCCGCTTGGCGTCATCACCACCTCGTTATAGGTGGGCATCTCCTCTTTGGCCTCCAGATAGTTGTCGTTTTCGTAGGCCAGGCAGCACATCAGTCGCCCGCATAGACCGGAGATTTTGCTGGTATTGAGCGGCAAGCCCTGCTCTTTCGCCATCTTGATCGAGACGACGTTGAACTCCGTCAGCCAGGAGCTACAGCAGAGCGTCTTGCCGCACATCCCCACGCCGCCCAGCAGCTTCGCATGGTCACGCGCGCCGATCTGGCGAAGCTCGATGCGTGTGTGGAACAGCGCCGCCAGGTCGCGTACTAGCGCCCGAAAGTCCACACGCTCTTCGGCGGTGAAGTAGAAGGTCAGGCGGCTACCGTCAAAGGTGTATTCCGACTCCACCAGCTTCATGGGCAGGCCATGTTGCTCCACCCGCTCGGCGCAGCGCCGCAAGGCTTTCTTTTCCTGCGATTTCAACGCGAGCATCTGGCGCAGGTCATCCTCGGTGGCGATCCGCTGGATGGGCTTGAGATCGTCCAGCCCAAGCTCGGCAATCTCGATCTGGCGCGGCGCGATCACCACACGGCCACATTCCGTCCCCTTAGGGGTTTCGACAATCACCCACTGGCCCGGTTTGAGCGGGAAATCAGCCGGATCGTAGTAGAAGATGCGTCCGGTGGGGCGAAAGCGTACGCCTACCACACGCACGGTTCGTTCGGCAGTGTCTTCTCTGTTTTCCTGGCGCTTGTCGTTGGCGCCCGATTCTGGCTGTTCATCCTGGCCTGCCACAACTCATCCTCCTTAGCTTGGGCTGGCGGTTGAAACCGCGCCTAAGCGCATCCATAGGATGCGACAAAGCCCGCCTTCGCGGGCTAGCATACAGCACTAGCGCTTACCCTGGCTTTCTTAATTCACCTGGGGAACGGGGAAGCCAGGGCGTCACACTCCTATTGCTGATTGAGTTCCTCGGCCAGCAGGATCGCCTCCGCCACCTCTTTCATGGATTTGCGGTTGTTCATGCTGAGCTTCTGGATGCGCCGGAACGCCTCGTTTTCGGTGAGCTTGTACTTTTCCATGAGCACACCCTTGGCCTTCTCCACCACCTTGCGCGTGGCCAGATGCTCTTGCAGGTCTTTCACTTCGCTTTCCAGCGCGCGGAACTGCTGGAAGCGGCTGAGGGCGATCTCAATGGCGGGCTTGAGGTCGCTCTGGCGCCAGGGCTTCGTCACGTAATGCACGACGCCTGCGTTACGCGCCCGCTCGATCAGTTCGTCATCGCTATACGCCGTGAGCAGAACTACTGGCGCGAGCTTTTCGCGGGTGAGAATCTCCGCCGCCTCGATGCCATCCATCTGTGGCATGCGGATGTCCATCACCACCAGGTCTGGGCGGCGTTCGCGGGCCATATTGACGGCGCTCTCGCCGTCGCCCACGTCGCCGATCACCACGTAGCCCTGGCGCTGCAAGTCTTCGCGTAAGTCCATGCGAATAACGGTGTCGTCTTCTGCAATAAGAATGCGTGTTGGCATAGAATGCCTCCTCGGTTGATGGAGTTCGTACCACGTCGTACCCTACCGCCTGGCCCAATTGCCCGGCGACTCGCCCGCCGTTAGGCGCTCTGCTCCATCAACGCCGATGATCAGCCCCTTTGCATGCAGTATAGCATATAACACGCGGGCAAAGCACATCGGCGCGGAGCCTCGATGGGGAATCATCACATGAACAGCATGAACTCGTTTGGCGGATAACCGGTAACAGGCGTTGGTTTGAGGAGGGGGGTGTCGCCTGTCAGTGCGCGCGTGATGAGGAGGCGCGTCATTGGGGTGATGGTGGGGAGCGCCAGGGCTTTATCTTGCGTAAAAAAGCGCGCCTCGAGGATTTCGACGCCATCAGGGTGTGTCGCTTCGCTCTCCGTGCGCATGAGAAAGACGAGGTAGGCGCTGTTGTCGCCAGGGCTGACCCGGCTGCGCGCCGCAATCAATCCCTGCATCTCGGCGCGAACACCTGTTTCCTCTAACACTTCACGCTGCACGGCGACATCAAACGTCTCGCCCGGCTCGACATAGCCCCCTGGCAGCGCCCAGGCGTCCTTGTAGGCGCCATACCCCAGCCGCACGAGCAGGACTTTCTCGCCGCAGAGGACGATAGCCCCTGCGCCAATCGAGTAGCCCTGCTGATAGTTTGGAAGAATTGGCTGATCGGCAGTCATAACGATACCCTCGCGGCTAGGCGTGTGCGCCGCTGGGGGCCTGCGCCATGAAGGTATAGCCTACCCCTGGAACGGTGAGGATGTACTGTGGGGCGTTTGGCTCCGGCTCGATCTTCTGGCGCAGATGGCGAATATGCGTCTTCACCAGGCTCGTGTCGCTGGTCTCGTCGTAGCCCCAGACCCGCTCGACAATTGTCTCGGTGGTGAGCACCTGGCCGCTGTGCGTCAGCAGCAGATGGAGCAGGCGGCTCTCGATAGGCGTTAGCCGCACCTTCACGCCGTTGCGTGCCACCTCGTGCCGCATGGAATCCAGGCTGATCGGCCCGACGCTGACGACCGATTGGGCGTTCACATGGGGCGTGGTAGTGGCGCGCCGTGTCAGCGCCCGGATGCGCGCCAGCAGTTGCCGCGCGCTGAACGGCTTGCGCAGGTAGTCGTCGGCGCCCAGGTCGAGCGCACGCACCTCGTCCACCTCACGCTCGCGGCAGGTGAGGAAGAGCACCATCGCGCTTGATTCCGCCGACATCCGGCGGCAGACCTCGAAGCCATCCATCTTGGGCATCTCGACATCGAGGATCACCAGATCGGGCTTGGTCTCGCGCCACTTCTGCACGGCCTGTTCGCCATCGAAGGCGCGCACCATATCGTACCCGTTGCCTTTGAGCCAGTATGTCAATAAGTCCACTTGATCGCGATCATCGTCGGCAACCAGAATACGCATCATTCACCTCCCCATCACAACCAGTTCACCACTCACCCAATCTTCTTCCCATGCGCCATTGAAAGCGGAAAGGCGCCGATAGAGAGAGGTTTTATTAAGGGACAATAACCCACATACGTTATACATCATGCGCCGCCCATCTGGACGTGGCATGCTGTGACATACGCCACATATTCGCAGAGAAGAGAGCATTTTCATTCACCGCCCACGTTGTCAAACGGTTGAGAAATTACGAGGTCACGACGTAGCCATTCGGCTGTTCTCCCCTCACCCAGAGAAAGCGGATGAGGGGAAGCTGAGACAACCGACCTCATAGCTGCGCCAGCAGGTCAAGCGCCTCCACCTGGTCGCGCTCGAAGGTTTTGATGCTGATGTCATGCAGGTAGGCGCAGACTTTCTGGCGTGGCCATCGCTCTTCGATGCCCAGCCGCACGATCTGCCGCTGGCGAGGGCGCAGACGGTCTATCGCGGCGCTCAGTTCGCGGCGGGTGATCATGCGCGCCTCGCCATCGGGCCGCAGGAAGGCAAGCGTCGTCTCTGGCTCGGCGCGTGGCACGGCGCGCAGAAACTCGCGGATGAGGCGACGGGTGTGGGCGCGGCGTTGCGCCTCGCTCAGCACGCCGGCGCCTCCCAATTGCTCGGCCTGTTCGGTGTCAGCCAGCTCATCCGCCTCGGCTTCATCGCCATACTCATAGGACTCGAATGCCCCCAATGCCTCAAATGGCGCCGCGCTCTTCTCAGCTTGTTTGCTGTATTTGTCTTGTTCATTGAGATCGCTCCGGCGACGCATGGGAGCCATTCCCTGCCCCGGCGCGCTGCCTGCCCCTGGTGTTTCGCTCATCCCCGACATGCGTGTTCTCCTTGTGCATGCTTGTAGCCGGTTTGACGCCGCCTCTCATCTCGCAAGAAACCAAGACGGCGTTGACTCTAGAACAGCATAGAACATGCCGCCGTCAGTGTCAAATACACTTAGAAGCAGCAGCTATCCTTAAAGCCGCACACGAGACAGATCGTCGCCCGACCGCCTTTGAGATCGGGCATGGCGCTCCCACAGGCAGGGCAGGCCATCTGACCAGCGCCTAACTCTTCCTCACTTCGAGCTTGCTGCGGTTGCTCCTGCAAGGAACCTTGATCATCAGTGGTTTGCCCGACAAACGACTTTGCCATGCTTGTCGTCTCCGCCATTGCTCTTTACCCTTTGCCATAGTACGTCGCGTGTTGTATAGAACGCATCGCGTAATAGTGTACCAGGGGAAGACCGCCCTGCCAAGCAGTGTCAAGCAGTGTAGAGAGCCAGCGCCTCGTGGGCAGCCTGGATGATCATCGCGCGTAGCTCCGGCGGATCGATCACCTCGACCTGGCCGCCGAAGCCCACCAGCAGTTCACTGGCGTTGTGCGCCTCCTCAAAGCGCATCTGGACGCGCAACCAGCCTGTGGGATCGTCGGGGGTGGCTTCTTCTACCCGCTCCACATGCGAGTAATTCCCTGCGTAGCGCAGCCTATCGAGCGCCTGAGGGGCAACACGAAGGAGAACAGGATAGCGCGGCAGGTTTGCCTTGAACTCAGCCGCCGATTGCTCCCAGAACGCCGCCAGATCGAAGTTGGGTGGGCGCACGCACAGATCATCGGTGAGAACGACGCTTTGCACACGTGAGACACGATAGGTGCGTAGTTCGCCATCAACAGCCGCCACAAGATACCACAGGCTACCCTTCGCCACCAGGCCCAGCGGATCGATCAGCCGCTCGACGCAGACACCATCCGCACGCTGGTAGGTGAGCCACACCCTGCGCTCCTGCCAGATGGCTTCCTGCAAGGGCAGCAGATAGGGCACGGCGTCGGTCGTCTGTCGCCACCCGGCGCCGTCTATGTGCAATCGCTGGCGGGTATATTCGGCGCCCTGGCGAGAGAGCGTGGGCAGCGCCGCCAGCAGCTTGATCAGTGCGGCGTCTGCTGCGCGCTCGAGTCCCAGGTCGGCAAGCATGCGCGAGGGGCGCGCGACGAAGAGCGCCTGAATCTCCGCCGCGTTCAGCCCCGTGAGGTTTGTGCGATAGCCTTCGAGCAGCCGCCAGCCGCCGCGTGCGCCGCGATCCGCCACCACCGGCACGCCAGCCGCGCCAAGCGCCTCCATATCGCGAAGGATGGTGCGCGCGGAAACCTCCATACGGCGGGCAAGCTCATGTGCGGAAAGGCGAGGGTGTGTCTGCAAGAGCAGGAGGATGGAGAGCAAGCGATCCGCGCGCATGGTGCTATTCCTTATACATACGCTGCGATCAGGTACAGATGCTCCAGGATGCAGCCGATGCGCCCGCAGGTCATTGTCGAAGTCGCCTTGATCAGACGGTGGCCAGCGCGCTCACACCACAGCGGCACAAGCTCATGTGAGTCCTCGCGTTCGCTGCTGAGCATAAGCGTTTCGCCAGGGGAGAGCGCCCGCAACAGTATCTCTACATCGGCCAGCGCCTTTCCCATCGGCTCGTTGCCATATGTGCAATGGATGACGCCTTCGCGCTCGGCCTCGCCAGTAGAGCGGATCGGTATCTTGAAATCCAGCATAGGCGACGCCCTCCTCGAACTACCGACAGTATCCAGTATCTCACAACTTCAGATAGGCTAGCAAGGTGAGCGCGGGGATGACCAGCAGCATGAGCCAGTCGAGCCAGCGCAGCCGCCCCTCGTGCAGCAACGTCGCCTTGCCCGTCACGCCGTAGCCGCGCGCCTCCAACGCCGAGGCCAGGTTGTCCGCCCGACGCAACGCGCCCTGAAGCAGTGGCGCCAGCAGCGTCGCGATCCCCTGGATGCGTGCCGTCAGCGAGCCTGTGGAAAAGCTGGCCCCGCGCGAGATCTGCGCCTTCATCAACTGGTTGAGTTCCTGCATCAACACAGGCACAAAGCGCAGCGAGACCAGCGTCATCAGGCCGAACTCGTCGGCGGGCAGCCCAATCCAGCGCAACGGACGCAGCAGCAATACAATCCCCTCAGAGAGCGCGACGGGAGTGGTCGTCGTCGTGATCAGCATGGAGCTGAGGAAGAGCAGCAGAAAGATCGCCGTAAACGAGACGCTGAACCAGATGCCGTCATAGGTGACGACCACCGTGATCGGCAGTTTATAGTCATGATAGTTCAGCACATACGGGCCAAACGTGCGCCAGGTCTGGCCGGTCGTCCAGATCAGCGAGAAAGGGATGCCAATCGCCAGCAGGATGACCAGCAGGCGCATTCGCCGCCAGATGTAGCCCCAACTGATGTGCGCGTCGAAGAAGGCCAGCGCAAACAACGCGAAGGAGACCGCGTAGACGCCATAATGGAACGGGTGGTGGTTCGCCAGGAAGAACATCACCACCAGCCAGCCAAGCAGCAAGAGCTTGGTACGCGCGCGCAGCCGGTGAACGAGCGATGTTCCCTCGGCATAGGCGCTGATCGGCATATTCTCCAGCATGGCTAGCTCCTTCCTTCACCCCCTTCCCGTGTGAGGAAGGGGATTGGGGGGTAGATTCCTTCAGGTTCCTTCTTCCCCTTTCCCGCGTGGGGAAGCGGGCTGGGGGTTAGGTCCTGTGCCCGTTCAACCCGTATTCGGCGTGTTCGGCGCCGAGCGAGGCGGCAAGCGCGGGGGCCAGCGCATCGGGCGTCAATGGCGCGTCGCTGGCCGCGCCGACGTTCAGCCCATGTTCACGCGCCAGCGCCACCGTCTGCGCCAGCGGCGGCGGCAACAGCCCACACGCCAGAATCTCGTCGGTGCGCTTGAAAACCTCTTCGGGCGGCCCGGACAGCTTCAGTTCGCCGCCCGCCAGCGCAAAGATCACATCCGCCAGATGGGCCACCTCGCTCATGTCATGCGAGACAATCACCAGCGTCACGCCCTCACGCGCCCGCAAATCGTCCAGGCAGGCGTAGATTTCTTCGCGCGCCTCTGCGTCAAGCCCGGCGCTGGGTTCATCCAGCGCCAGCGTCAGCGGGCGCATCGCCAGCACGCCCGCCAGCGCCACACGTCGCCGTTGGCCGCCGCTCAGCGCGAAGGGTGAACGCGCCAAAAACTCCGTATCGGTGGGCAGCGCCACGGCGTTCAGCGCCCAACGCACACGCTCTTTCACCACTTTGTCTTTCAGGCGCAACTGGCGCGGGCCAAACGCCACGTCATCGGCGATGGTCGGCGCGAAAAGCTGCGCCTCAGGGAACTGGAAGAGCAGCCCTACCCGCCGCCGTAGCTCCAGCAGATGCTCAGGGCGGGTTGTCTTCGCGGTCACGTCCAGTCCATCCACGATAACGCGCCCGCTGGTCGGCAAGAGTAGGCCGTTGAAATGTTGGGTGAGCGTGGACTTGCCGGAGCCGGTGACGCCAATGATCGCCGCGCAGACACCATCGGGAATCGTCAGGCTCACATCGCGTAGCGCCACATGCTCCTGCGGCGCGCCCAGGTTATAGATGTAGCTGAGATGTTCGACAACGATGCTCACTGTGCGCCTCCATGCTGCGTCTGTCTGTAGTGTCCTTCCAGGCGTTCGAGCGCGGCGACAAAGAGCTGGGGCGTCAGCGCGTCAGGTGGGATGTCAACACCCAACGCGCGCAGCCGTTCGCCAAGTACGCCAAGCTCAGGGATGATCAGTTTGAGCGAACGTAGGCTCTCCAGATCGGCGAAGACCTCGGTGGGCGTCCCCTCGCGCACAATGCGTCCGCGTTCAAGGATCACGATGCGGTCGGCCAGCGCCGCCTCTTCGAGCAGGTGCGTCACATGGATGATAGTCAGCCCACGTTCGCGGTTGAGCGTATGCAGCAGCCCAAGCATCTCCACGCGCGCCTGCGGATCGAGCAGCGCCGTTGGTTCGTCGGCGATCAGGCAGACTGGCTCAAGCGCCAGCACGCCCGCGATGGCAAGTCGTTGGCGCTGCCCGCCCGATAGCTCGTTGGGGGCGCGGCGTTTGTGCGCGCTCAGCCCCACCGCGTTAATCGCCGCCTCCGCCCGAGCGTGCACCTGGGCCAGCGGATAGCCGCGCGCCGCCAGCCCCCAGGCCACATCGTCCTCGACAATCGTCGCGACGATCTGATTGTCGGGATCGGAGAAGATCATGCCTACCAGATCGCGGATCGCCCGATGCTCCGAACGGTCAGCGGTGTTGTGACCCAGCACGTAGACATGGCCACTGGTGGGCAGCAGCAATGCGTTGAGTAGCCGAGCCAGCGTGGATTTGCCGCTGCCGTTGTGTCCCAGCAGCGCCACATACTCCCCGCGCCGCACATCCAGCGTGACGCCCGCCAGCGCCGGGGCAATCTTCGCCGCCAGCAGTGAGGTTGGCGCGTTGGTTATCGAAGGGTAGCGGTAGACAACATTTTCCAGGTGAAGGGCAACCTCGCCCAGTGTGGGGGCATGCTCAGGCGCGCCTATTGATTGAGCGACAAGGGGGGGCTGAGTGGTCATCGCTGTTCCTCCTGGCGTGAGGCGCTCTGGGGCGCGCGTGTCCGTGGGGAGGAGGCAGCGACCGTCTCGCGCTGCTCTTCGGGTACGATCAGAGCTCTCTGTGGTGAAGGCCCTGCGTCTGGTTGAAGCGGGATGGTCGTTGGCGCGGCCTGTGTGGCCTGCACAGCGGATGCGCCGGTTTCGGGTGGTTGCATCGGCTGTGGCGGGCGTGGCGCCCGTGGAGTGAACGGCGACGGCTTGGGGCGAACGAGCCGCCAGAGCCAGACCGGCCCGCGTATCGGCAGTGTGATGATAAACCAGATGACACGGAAGACGAACACCACCGGCACAACGAAGATATAATGCGCCATGCGCAGCAGCCACATAAACCACTGCGGCGGGAAGGGTTTCACCTCATGACCAAGCAAACGCGCCGAGGCGTTGGCGACAATATAGTAGAGCACCGCAGATGGGAAGGCGACTGCGGCGGTATAGGCAAAGAGCATGATCGGCCAGTAGCGCAGGCCAAGCCGTAGCGCATCTGTGTAGTAGGGCAACACCGCTACCCAATACGGGCGTATGCCCAGCAACCGCGTTCCAGCGGAGATCAGCCAGGTGAGCGCATTGCTGGCGTTGCGCAGTTCGCTCACAATGTCAGCAATGGGCAGGCCCGTCAGGAAGATGACGGCGAACGCGGCGGCGTAGGCGATCACCGTGGTGATCAGCGTTGACCCCGCCAGAACGGCGATCCTCCCCCAGCGGCGGTTCATCGCCCACCCCAGGAAGAGGCCCACCAACCCGCGTAGCCCAAGCCGCCAGCCAAAGTGTGGTCCCGTCAGCACGGTCATCAGGAAGGTGGCGACCACAATCGCCAGCAGCGTCACCCGTGGGCCTCGCCGCAGATAGAGGATGGCGAAAGGCGCAGGCACGGCAGGATCAAAGACGGCGCCCAAGATCGGCACATAGATCGCCGCCAGATCAAAGATGATCGCGACATCGGTGAGCAGCCCACCCTCGGCCATGCCAATCGCGTCAATCCAGCCGCCCTTGACCTTGCGGCCCGTGCGCCTGGTCGTCGTTGGTATCGCTATCTGCTGTTGCTCTACTTGCTCCACTTCATCCACGTCGCGCCCCATGTCTTCCCCTGGTGTCCTCTAAGAGATGTCGCTCCAACAAGTACACCATAACACGTACCGTTGGTGGCGCCTAGCCTTCCAGGACTTCCCACAGGGCTTCTTGTGAAGAAACCGACCGTTTTGCAACAGGATTGCGACAAAGCAAACTCCCCTCTTCACCATGACAGCCATGAGAGAGAAGAGGGGAGCAGACGCCAGAGGAAGCGCGAGGCGCAGGCTAAACGCGGACTAGAGGTGGGCTGCCGCGCTGAACGGTGGGATGCCGCCAGTGGTGGGGACGGTGTAGTAGTGGGCGTTTTCACGCGCGTGAATGAAATACAGCGGAATCTTGCCGCTCCCCGGCTGCAAGAACGGGGTAAGCGCGACAACCGCTGACGATGAGCCGTGATAAACCGAGTAGATGCTGTCGGTCTGCTCATAGTTGTACTGGTTGGCAGGATTGGTATTCCCGATCACGCGGCCAAGTACGCGATGCTCCGACTCAACACCAGCGATGGACGCCGCCACCTCGGCGAAGAACTCAAGCTGTGCAGAGCTATAGGGATTACCGTTGCTATCCTTGAACACAGTGATGCCCGCCTTTGTGTCGGCGGCCATCTGCGAGAACTCGCGCACGGCAAGCAGATATGCGCCGATGAATGCGCGCTCCAGACCGTCGAGAATCCCCAGGAAGTAGCTCAGACGCTGGAAGGTGTTCGCTGGCACATAGAATGTGCCGATGGGGTCTTTGGTATAGGACGTTCCGCCGATCAGCGAACGCAACAGGTCGGCGTGGGCGATCTCTTCGCTGAGCGCGGCGCGTAGATATAGCACGTTGCCGGGGTTGCCGTTGGGCGGCTGCTCCGGGTTGAGCGCTGTGCCATGTGGCCCGGCCAGGTTCACATCATGAATCTCTGGCCCCTCCATCGCGGTGTAATAGAAGGTGGTCGCCAGGTCTTCTGCGATCAACGCGGCGGTGAAGATTTGCAGCGGGGTGTCACCGCTGGTATCGTCTGGAGAGCTGCCTGCGAATGCGGTGAGCGAGCCGAGGGCGGCAGGATTCAGCGCGGCCAGGCCCGCTGCTCCAGCGGCGCCTATGCCCACTGTCTTCAACAACTGTTTGCGCGAAACACGCCGATTGCTCTGTTGGCGTGGTTGCTCGTCTTGCTGCTCAGCGAGAGTGAGCGCGCTCTGTGGTTCCAACTCTGTCAACTTTCTGCTCCCTGATTCTTAAACGAGGTCTGGCGCGTCATGCGCCGAGGATGGCGCACAGACATACCAGGCGTGTGGGGTGAAAGACACTACTGAACCCGACACTACCCAACAACACATGCTACACGTATCTTCCCTATAGGTTCCCTCGCCAGGCGGCGCACGCGAGGGGGATGTACGCCGTCTGCATTCTCATATACCATCACATAAGCAAATTGGATGATTGAGAGCCACATTCGTTTTCGCGTTATAAAAGCGGTGGTGATGGCGACAACAGGATAGGGCAGCGCATGATGTTTGAGAAGCGCGAGAGAGCCGAGGAAGCTATGGTGATCCCACCCAACGAGCGAATACAAGAGATCGCACAATCGCCCACCGCCCCGGACGCCGCATGGCAGATCATCTGGCAGAGCGAACGCACGCGGCTGGTCAGGCTGTGCGCCCGACTGACCGGCGATTCTTGCGTCGCAGAAGATCTCGCCCAGGAGGCGCTGCTCGAAGCCTGGCGTCATCGCCAGACGCTGCGCCAGCCAGAGAAGTTTCCCCAGTGGTTGGCGGGCGTCGCGCGCAATGTCTGCCTACGCTGGGCGCGTCGGCAGGGGCGCGAGCTTGCCCATGTCGCGCCACAACCGGTTGGCCCGATTACCTCAGACGAGGAGGCATCGCAGATCATCGAGCCAGCCGATAGCTTTGATCTTGAAATCGAGCTTGAGCGCCAGGAGTTAGTGACGCTGCTGGATCGCGCGCTTGCCAGCCTGCCGATAGACACACGCGCCGCTCTGCTGGCGCATTACGTCGACGAGTCGCCGCTGGCCGAGATCGCGGCGCGGCTAGGGATCAACGCCAGCGCGGTCGCCATGCGGTTGCAGCGTGGCAAGCTCGCTTTGCGGCGCATCCTGGCGGACGAGCTTGGCGATGACCTGGGCGCCTATGGCATGGGGACAAAAGAAGATATGCTCTGGGATGAGACGCATCTCTGGTGTACGAACTGCGGCCAACGGCGCTTAATGGGCCGCTATCTGCCGGATGCGGGTGAACTCTGGTTGTGGTGTCCGGGATGTGTACCTCAGGCGCCACGCAGTGTGGACGACGAAGCCGCGATGATGATCCATACCCATTCCCGCCTGATTCTTGGCGGCATCAGGGGCTATAAGCGCGCGATCAACCGGCTGACCACCTGGACGCAACGGTACTACTATCCCCATCTGGCCACCGGACGCGCGCCTTGCCCCGCCTGTGGGCGGGATACCGTGCTCCATCTGGCGCTCAGCCGCCCGCCCGATATTCCAGCAGGTCTGCGTGGCGAGGGGCCAGGCGTCTATCACTTCTGCCCCGATTGCAACGCCCACTTTTGGGAATCGCTTCAGGGATTGCTGTTGGCGACACCAGTTGGCGTGCGTTTCACGGGTCTTCAGCCACGCATTCGTACCTTGCCCTATGAGCAGGTTGAAACGATGGGTCGTCCTACGCTGGTGACGCGCATGGAAAGCGTGGCTGATAACGAACGCCTGACGCTGCTTTCCGACGCCGAAACGTTTGAGTTGCTGCGTGTGTATGAAAACGACCGGATCAGCGACGCGCCTATCTCTCTTGCTTCCGAAAGCCTTGACGACGAAGAGAAAGAGACGGGCGCACATGCAGACTGAAACACCTCCAACATCTTCCATACCCGAAGAGGCCGCCGAAGCCGCAGCCCAGGCCATGCCAGCGGCTTCCTCTGCGCCGCGCCAGCGCCTGCCGCTCTATGCGCTCTATACCGCCAACGCGATCTCGCGCATCGGCGACGTCTTGACGCTGCTGGCGTTGCCGTGGTTCACCCTTCAGACGACGGGCAGCCTCACCAAGACGGGCCTCGTCGGCTTCTGCGCGACGGTTGCTGTCGCGTTCACGGCGTTCTTTGGCGGCGCGCTGGTAGATCGCGTCGGCTTCAAGCGGGTCAGCGTGGCAAGCGATCTGGTGAGCGCGGTCTGCTCGGCGCTGGTGCCGTTGCTCTACTATACGGTTGGTTTGCAGTTCTGGCAGTTGCTCACGCTGGTCTTCCTGGCGGGCCTGGGCACAACGCCCGGTTCGACAGCGCGCGCGGCGCTTGTTCCCGATCTGGCCGAGCTTGCGGGCGCACGCATCGAGCGGGTGAGCGCGGCGACCGATGGCGTCAGCCGCGTCGCCAGCTTCATCGGCGCGCCGCTTGCCGGCTTGCTGATCATCGTGATCGGCGCAGGCAATCTGCTGTGGATAGACGCCGCCACCTTCGCCGTCTCGGCGGCGCTGATTGGCCTGCTCGTTCCAAAGATTGCCGCCAAAGTACAACCAAAGCAAGAGCCAGCCGAAGGGAAGGCGCGAAATCTGCGCGGCTACATTGCCGATCTGAGCAGCGGCGTCGGCTTCCTCCTGCGCGACGCGATGCTACTGAGCCTGACGGTGACGGTGCTGGTGACAAATCTACTCGATGCAGGGTTTGGCTCGGTGCTGGCGCCAGCCTATGTGCGCCAGGTGTTTCACAGCGCGGTCGTCTGGGGCGCGATGATCGCGGGCTTCGGTGGCGCAGCCTTCCTGGGAACTGTGGTGTTTGGCGCGATTGGCCACAAGCTGCCACGGCGGCTCTCGCTGGGTGTGGGCTTCACGCTCGCCGGTGGCACACGCTACCTGGCGCTGGCGCTGGTTCCTATCCCCATCTTCCAGGTGATCGTCCACACTGTCGCCGGATTTTTCATTGGCCCAGTCAATCCCCTGTTCGATACGATTGGCTATGAGCGCATTCCGGCGGCGTTGCGGGCGCGCGTCTTTGGGGTGATTAGCGCCGGGGCGACGATTGGCATGCCGCTGGGCGCGCTGCTCAGCGGCTACCTGGGCGCATGGCTTGGCCTGCAAAACACCCTGCTAGTCCTGGGCGCAATCTATGTGCTGATGACGGCGAGTCTGCTGGTCAACCCCACGCTGCGCCATATGGAGAAGCCGAAGGCAGCGGAAGAACTCTGACATGGGTTCTCAATGGACTTTACCAACCAGCAGGTTTATCAATCGTCCCAAACTTATCACTAAGTGTGGCAGGAAACTGGCTCGAAGCCAGGTGAGAATTGTCGATTTTTCTAAACCGTGTTGCAGCTTTGGATAATTCACGAGATTTACCACGTGGCGACAGCACTGTGACATGGTGATGGAGACGCCTACGAACAATGTTGATGGGTTCGACAAGATCAGAGTCGTCGGTTATCACTACTGCTGACTCGAAGTCGTGTTCGTAGGCGTCTACCAGCAAATATGTAGCAATGTTGACATCGGAACCTTTTTCCTCTGTTTTGATCACCTCAACAGTTGCTGGTTTGCCGCGTATTGGCGTCACGAGTGGCATTCTTACATGGCTCTCTAAAAAGCTGCCAAAATGAATGGAGAGATTCGGCAAGGTGTTTAAGGCGCGAAGGTACGTGTTTTGTCTCGCCGCTTGTTGAGGATCATTGGAGCGTGGTTGAACACGAGCGGTAAAATACCGGATACGGTGAATTTGAAAGTGTGAGGGTAAAGAAAGCCGACATAATTCAGCAATAGTTAGCCACTTGTAAGATGTTCCTCTGACACACCCAAAGTACAGATTGAAGCCATCCACATACACATTAGTGATGGTGGGTTTTGGAGATGATTGAGAATTTGGCAATGGTGTTTTCCTGGCAGAAATGCAGACGCCGCCCTAAGGCGGCGCTGCGCCTAGACAGCGAACTGACTAGGGGGGTCACGATTAATATATACTATTTTTGGCCTAAATGCAAGTCTTTATTGATGGATGGCATGCTGATGAATGACATGAACACTATGGATATCCCTCCACACTTCGACGAAACCTTCCTGGCATGGTTTCGTGAACGCACGGAGGCGGCGTGGGTCACCTGGCGCGAGACAACGCTTGAGCAGTATCGCGCCAGGAATGGCAGCGGCCTGGATTGGCAGCGTGGCACGCGCTGGCTGGGTGGGCTGAGCGACGACGAGATCGCCCGCGTCGAGCAGCGATGGCATGTGCGCTTCCCGCCGGATTATCGCCTCTTCCTGCAAAGGCTCTATGCTGTTGATAAGCCCATGCGTGGCGCACGCTTCGAGGGATACGCCGCGCTGCCACCACACGAAAACAGCCCGCTGCTTCCAGTTGAGTCGCCTGCCTTCCCGTGCTGGCTCTTGGATGATCCGCTGGATATCGCGTATATCAAAGGTCGGCTCGATTGGCTCTATCAGGGATTTGAGTTCGACCTTGAACACAACGCCCTCTGGCCAGCAAGTTGGCGTACAAAGCCGCCAACGCTCACCGCGCGGAAAGCACGAATGGGCAAACTACTGGCCGCCGCGCCAGCGATGATCCCTGTTCATGCCCATCGCTATCTGCTTGGCGATCCCTGTCAGGCAGGCAATCCCGTCCTGTCCATCTACCAGTCAGACATTATCGTGTACGGGGCCGATTTGCGGAGCTATCTGCTGAAGGAGTTCGCCGATCTGCTGGGGATCGATCAGTCGGCGGCCCATGCGCTTGCCGAGCCTGACGCCGAGGCGTACGCGCGTGTCTGCGCAATCCCGTTCTGGGGAGAGATCATCGAAGAGGGGTGATTGTAAGGCCTATGCCAGTTCCCGATGCGCTATAATACCTAGTGAAGCAGTTTGCACGGCAAACATTGGGTATTCATAGAGCTTCGGGAAGACAGGCAAGCGATTCTATGGCGACGCATCTGCTGCTCACCGCGTGGACGTTCGATCCGCTGATCATCATTGGGCTCATCGCGCTGCTGGGCGCGTATCTCTATGCGATTGGCCCGCTGCGCAGGCGGCTGGCGGCGCAGGCGAGCGAGGAGACGGGCGGCGAGCCTGTGGAAGGATTGAGCAATCTTCCCATGCGAAAGGTGGCCTATTTCCTCGGCGGGTGGGTGCTGTTGGCGCTCACGCTGCTCTCGCCACTGGATGCGATTGGCCGCGAGTATCTTTTCTCAGCGCATACCTTCCAGCTCTTCATGATCATCACCGTGATCGCGCCGCTGCTGATGCTTGGCCTTCCCGATTGGCTGACCGCCTGGCTGATCCCCTCGGCAGAGGCGCGGCAGGCCACCGAGGGGCTGATGTTCCAGGTAGTCGCGGTCGTGGCGTTTAATGGTATCATCCTGCTCTGGCATGTTACCCCGCTCTATGAGGCCGCACTCCAGAATATGACGCTCCATGCGCTTCAGATGCTCTCGTTTCTTGTCGCGGGTGCGCTGACGTGGTGGCCCTTGCTGACCCCCACCAGGAAGCATATCCGTATGGCCCACCCCTCACAGATCATCTATTTAGTGCTGGAAAGCCTGCCGCTCGACATCTTTGGCGCAGCCCTGCTCTTCACTCCCACCGTGTTGTATCCTACCTACCTGCATGCGCCACATATCTTTGGCTTGACTGCCCTGGTTGACCAGCAGATCGCTGGTGGGATATTGGCGGCTCCAGGGAATATGATCGATCTGGCGCTCATGAGCATCGTCTTCTTCGGCTGGATCAGACAAATGGAACGCGAACAGATTATCCGCGAACGCGAACAATACGCCCAGGAGGACGCCCTGGCTACAGGCTCCGAGGCGCTGACACAGGAGCAGGCGGAACAGTCCCACGCATGAGTCATCTTTCCCTTCCCATTGATGGGAGGGGCAGGGAGGTAGGTCAGTGGATGCCGTTTGCGTGCAAAAAGGCGCTGACGCCGTTGAGGATGAACTGCGCCGCGACGGCGGCCAGCAGCATCCCCTGCACCCGCGAGAGCACCAGGATGCCCGTCACGCCGATGCGCTTCTGGATGCTCAGGCTGATGCGCATGGTCACATAGCACGCCGACAGCGTGATCAACGCGGCGATGGCGATGAAGCCCCACTCGATGGGCTGATTGTTCGCCGCGCTCACCAGCAGAATGATCGTCGTGATTGTTCCCGGCCCGGCGATCATCGGGATCGCCAGTGGGAAGACGCTTACATCCTCGCGTGTGCGGGCCTCGCGTACCTCACGTGGCCTCTCGCTGCGCGCGCCCGACTGCCTGCCGAAGAGCATATCAATCGCCACCAGGAAGAGCAGCGCGCCGCCTGCCACACTAAACGCCGGAGAGGTCACGCCAAGCGAATCGAAGAGCGCCTGGCCGAAGACGCCAAAGACGGCGATCACTCCTGCGGCGATCAGCGTGGCGCGGGTGATGACGAGCGCGCGCTCGCTGGGCGTCATCTCCGCCGTGAGCGCAACGGTGACAGGGGCAAGCCCTATCGGGTCAACCACAGTGAAGAGCGCAACGAGCGCTTTCAGAAAGAAAAAGATCATCGCTGGGCTGACCCCTTTATCCTCACAAACCCTCTCGATAACAACTTACCTGCGCTACATATCGCGGCTCAGCGCGGAGTACACCTGATCAAGCAGATCGTCATCATCCTCATCGTCTTTGCCCAGCGCCAAAAGCTCGCGGCGAAAAGCATATGCGCCAGTGATCGCCGACGCCCACGAACCATCGCTCCACATGACGCGCCGCCCCGCCCGATAGGCGATACATCCGGCAATGTCGGCGCCGCTCTCTTCGTAGTTCAGGTGGAAGAACAATGTTGGGAACCGGCCGGAAAGCAGCTCAATCGCGGGCTTCGGTGGACTCCATGCCGTCGCGAAGGTATAGTGCAACAGATCGCTCCCAGGAGCGCGCTTCCGCTGAACGCCGTCTAATTCCCACTTGGTTCCCCAGTGCTTGAAGCGCCAGTCGTACCAATTGTCGGAGCCGTATTCCGCTGTGAGCGCGTCGTACTGGGGGTCATCGGCATACTGATTCTCCGCGTGCTCGATCATCTCACGCAGCCGCTCTTCGCCTATGGAGTGTTTCCAGGCGTCGAATTGGCTGCGCATACGCTCGATCTCCACTGGCGAGAACGACTTGGGGCCGCGACCTTTGAGCGCCTCTGGTGTCGGCGCGATGGCTTCAAGGGAAAAGTCGAGCGGCGAACCGTTGTCATCGCTGCCCTTCACAGCAGTTTCCAGCGCGTCGAGCGCCTCGGATTCGCCCTGAATGGTCAGGACATTGCCGCACCAGTTCGGCATAGCGCACACTCCATATCTCAACCTTCTCAAACGAACACACGATGAAACTACAATGGCTGATCAGCTTGCGATCTTGTTGGGCGACAAGCGCCTGGGTATATATGATACTGTGATGAGGCAGGCGCTCTCATGTGTTGTATGACAAGCGACCATTGGGCAGTATATCACAAACGAAGGGAAGGCTTAGGGTATATGGAACAGGGAACGTGTAGTATCGGCGTAGACATGGGCACCACGGACGTGAAAGCCATCGCCTTCGCCGACGACGGACGCATCGTCGCCCGTGAGGATGCGCGGCTGACGATGATCAGCGAGACGCCCGGCGCCGCCGAGCAAGACCCGCGCGCCGTCTATGACACCGTGACCACCATCACCGCCGACGCTGCCCATCAAGCACGCTCGCTAGGCTATCGCGTGGAGCGGGTGGGGATGAGCGCCGCCATGCACAGCCTGCTGGCCATCGGGCCGGATGACGCGCCGCTTACACGCGCGCTCACCTGGATGGATAGCCGCCCCGCCAGCCAGGCCGACGCGCTCTGGGCCACGCCCCAGGGCAAGGCGCTCTACGCTCGCACCGGCACGCCCATCCATGCAATGTCGCCGCTGGCCAAACTGCTCTGGCTACGCCAGACGC
>Ga0070737_10003098_pt1 | contig 18516 bp, 13 predicted proteins | sample Coa_R1_10_FD_66438 | JGI IMG/M metagenome (GOLD analysis project Ga0070737, IMG submission 66438) | Surface soil microbial communities from Centralia Pennsylvania, which are recovering from an underground coalmine fire - Coalmine... | ecosystem: Environmental > Terrestrial > Soil > Unclassified...
TACTTGTTGGAGGAGACCTACGAACTGTTCGACGCGGTGCGCAGTGGTAATGCCGACGCATTGCGCGAAGAGCTCGGTGACGTGCTGCTGCAGGTCTTGTTCCATGCGCGCATCGCCGAGGACGCACCGCAACACCCCTTCACCATCGACGATGTCGCCGACACGCTGATGCGCAAACTGGGCAACCGGGTGCCGGGAGTGCTTGCCGGCGAGGAGATTTCACTCGACGATCAGCTGGCTCAATGGGAAGAGCGCAAAGCGGCGGAGAAGCCCCGGCACTCGGTGCTCGACGACGTGCCTACCGCCCAGCCGGCATTGTCCTTGGCGCAGAAGGTAATACAGCGAGTGCACAAAGCCGGACTCCCGTCGGACCTGATTCCAGAATCCATCACGTCGATCACTGTGACAGCTGACGGAGATGCCGAAAATGCCTTACGTTCAGCTGTTTTAGAGTTCATCGATACCGTCCGCGAAACCGAGAAGGCGATTGCGGCCGGACGCCGCGGCGATGACGTTCCCGAGGAGCTCGATGCCACGCCGCTCGGTGCTGTGAGCGAGGAAGAGTGGCGGGCTTACTGGCCGCCGGCTATTGCCCAAGCAGTCGTGGCGGAGCCGGCCGGCTTGGCCGACGACCCGGGGTCGGCTGAGACAAACGACGATCAGTCCGACACCGAGCCACAGTAGGCATGTGCGGCAGCACCCGGCAGGATGGAAAGGCAGCGACTGCCGCAATGATTGCTAGCACGTCGGGTGGTGTGATCCACGACCAGCGAAGCGGCTGCGTCAGCTTGCTGTCAATTGACACAGTTAACTGATTGACACCTGTAGACCGGTCGTGTGTGCGCGAATTGGCGTGAGGTAGCGCCTTGGACGCCGAGCCCCGTGGGACGATGGTGGGAACCAAGAGTGGTTGAGGGAGTTCTGTGTCGCCGGTGCGTTGGCTGCGGGCGGCCGCCGTGGTGGGGGCGGCGGCGTTGCTGTTGGCGTCGAGTTGCACGTGGCAGCTGGGCAGCTACATCCCCAAGGGGGTGCCCCCGCCGGCAGGGGATCCGGTACCGCCGGTGGACACCCACGCCAAGGGCCGGCCCGCCGACCAGTTGCACGGCTGGGCGCTCGAGCGCAGTTCGGCACTGAAAATTCCGGTCATTGCGCTGGAAGCCTACGCCTATGCGGCCCGGGTCGCCGAGGTCGAAAACCCGAACTGCCGGATATCGTGGACGACTTTGGCCGGCATTGGTGAAGTGGAGAGTCACCACGGCACCTACCATCATGCGTCTATTGCTCCCAATGGCGATGTGCACCCGCCCATTCGGGGCGTTCGCCTGGACGGAAGCGGCGGCACATTGCACATCGTCGACGCCGATGCCGGCGGCCTCGCCGACGATGACGGTACGGTTCGGGCAATGGGGCCAATGCAGTTCATCCCGGAGACGTGGCGGCTGTACGGAGTCGACGCCAATAATGACGGGGTCGTCAGCGTCGACAACATCGACGACGCCGCGCTATCGGCTGCTGGCTATTTATGTTGGCGCGGAAAGAATCTCGCGACACCGAGAGGGTGGATCACTGCGCTGCGCGCCTACAACGATTCCGACGTGTATGCGCGCGCGGTACGGGATTGGGCTACCGCTTATGCGGCGGGTCACCCGCTGTGAGCTTCCCTGCCCGAGCAGGCTCTAGGCTAGCGCGGGTAGTCATCAACGACGTGCTCACCTGACGACGCAAGGAGAACTCAGTGCCGATTATCGAGCAGGTCGGGGCCCGCGAGATCCTCGATTCCCGCGGCAACCCGACGGTCGAGGTCGAGGTCGCTCTTATCGACGGGACCTTCGCGCGGGCCGCGGTGCCCTCCGGTGCGTCGACCGGCGAGCACGAAGCCGTCGAGCTGCGCGACGGCGGTGACCGCTACGGCGGGAAGGGTGTCAAGAAGGCCGTGCAGGCCGTGCTCGACGAGATCGCGCCCGCCGTGATCGGGCTCAACGCCGACGAGCAGCGGCTGGTCGACCAGGCGCTGGTGGATCTCGACGGCACACCGGATAAGTCCCGGCTGGGCGCCAACGCGATGCTCGGTGTCTCGCTGGCCGTCGCCAAGGCCGCTGCGGATGCGGCCGAGCTGCCCCTGTTTCGCTACATCGGTGGCCCGAACGCGCACATTCTGCCGGTACCGCTGATGAACATCCTCAACGGCGGTGCGCACGCCGATACCGCCGTCGACGTGCAGGAGTTCATGGTGGCTCCGATCGGGGCACCCAACTTCGCCGAGGCTCTGCGCTGGGGTGCCGAGGTGTATCACGCGCTCAAGTCGGTGTTGAAAAAGCAAGGGCTTAGCACCGGGTTGGGCGATGAGGGCGGTTTCGCACCGGACGTGGCAGGAACCAAGGCGGCGCTTGATTTGATCGGCCTGGCCATCGAGTCGACGGGTCTGAAGCCCGGTGCCGACGTGGCGTTGGCGCTCGATGCCGCAGCCACCGAGTTCTTTGCCGAGGGAACGGGCTACAACTTCGAAAAGCAGACACGCACCGCGGCGCAGATGACCGAGTTTTACACCGAGCTGCTCGACTCATATCCGCTGGTCTCCATCGAAGACCCACTCGCCGAAGATGATTGGGACGGATGGGCAGCTCTCACGGCGTCCATCGGTGACCGGGTCCAGATCGTGGGCGACGACATCTTCGTCACCAACCCCGAACGTATTGAAGAAGGTATCGAGAAGAATGTCGCGAACGCATTGCTGGTCAAGGTAAATCAGATCGGGACGCTGACCGAAACGCTGGATGCGGTGGCGCTGGCGCACCACAGCGGATACCGCACGATGATGAGCCACCGCAGCGGCGAGACCGAGGACACCACCATCGCCGACCTGGCGGTGGCGGTCGGTTGCGGGCAGATCAAGACCGGTGCACCGGCACGCAGCGAGCGTGTCGCCAAATACAACCAGCTGTTACGGATCGAGGAGACGCTCGGCGATGCCGCCCGCTACGCCGGCGATCTGGCGTTCCCCCGATACGTCCCAGACATCACGTAGCGGGCTTGGACCCCGATGTCCGAAGGAAAGCGGCCCGATTCCAAGCGGCGGTCACCGGCCTCGCGGCCGGGCCGACCCCGCGATGCGGTTCCCGACCGTCGGCGCAAGGCGCCGGGTTCTCCCCGCGGCCGCGCTGAATCCCGGGCGCAGCCCGAAGCAGTGCCAGAACCCATCAAACATTCGATCACCGCGTCCGCCGAGCAGCGCTCCGAGCAGCGGCTGGGCTTTACCGCGCGGCGGGCGGCGGTGCTGGCCGCTGTGGTCTGCGTGTTGACGCTGACGATTGCCGGCCCGGTGCGCACCTATTTCGCGCAGCGCACCGAGATGAACCAGCTGGCCGCCACCGAAGCCGCACTGCGCCGGCAGATCGCCGAGCTCGAGCAGCAGAAGGTCAAGCTGGCGGACCCGGCCTACATCGCGGCACAAGCCCGTGAGCGGCTTGGCTTCGTCAAGCCCGGCGACATCCCCTATCAGGTCCAGCTTCCGGCGACGGCGGCGGCACCGAGCGAACCGGGCTCGCAGGTGGCGACCACCGCCGCCAACGGACCCTGGTACACGTCGCTGTGGCACACGATCGCCGACACCCCGCACGGTCCGCCGGCGCCACCCTCGCGGCCGGGTCCTGCCCCAGCCCCGGCCCCGGGGCCGACAAATCCGGTACCGCCCGGTGGTTGACCGTGCCGACCTGGAAACGGTTGCGCGCCAGCTTGGCCGTGAGCCTCGCGGGGTGCTGGAGATCGCCTATCGCTGCCCCAACGGTGAGCCAGGCGTGGTGAAGACCGCGCCGAAACTTCCTGACGGAACACCATTCCCGACGCTGTACTACCTGACGCACCCGGTGCTAACGGCCGCCACCGGCCGGCTGGAGTCGAAAGGGCTGATGCGGCAACTGACCGAGCGGCTCCGGCATGACCCCGACCTGGCCGCCGCCTATCGGCGAGCCCACGAGTCGTACCTGGCCGAGCGTGATGCGATCGAGCCGCTGGGCACGACGGTGTCGGCCGGCGGTATGCCCGACCGGGTGAAGTGCCTGCACGTGCTGGTGGCGCATTCGTTGGCGAAGGGCCGCGGGGTGAATCCGGTCGGCGACGAGGTCCTGGCGATCCTGTCGACCGACCCGAGCCTGGAGTTGACGAATGCCGGCATCTTGGCTCCGGGGCAGTGGGAATGAGACGCGTTGCGGCAATTGACTGCGGCACCAACTCGATTCGGTTGCTGATTGCCGACGTGGTCGACGGTCGTCTGCGCGACGTGCACCGAGAGATGCGTATCGTGCGGCTCGGTCAAGGCGTCGACGCGACGGGTGAATTTCTGCCCGAGGCGCTGGAGCGCACCCGTGCCGCGCTCGCCGACTACACCGCTCTGCTGGGTAACCACGACGTCGAACGGGTGCGCATGGTGGCCACGTCGGCCGCCCGTGACGCCGCCAATCGTGACGTCTTCTTTGCGATGACCGCCGAGGTGTTGGGTGCTGTGGCGCCGGGCGCGGTCGCTGAAGTGATCACCGGCGCCGAAGAGGCAGAACTGTCTTTTCACGGAGCTGTCAACGAATTCGATTACACTGCCGGACCTTTCGTGGTCGTGGACTTGGGCGGCGGCTCCACCGAGATCGTGGTGGGCCACGACAGGGTCGCCGCGAGCTTCTCGGCCGACATCGGATGTGTCCGGCTGACCGAGCGGTGTTTGCACTCCGATCCGCCGACTCGCGCCGAGGTGGCAGACGCCCGCGGCGTGGTCCGCGAGCGGCTTGCTGCGGCGCTGGGGGCCGTGCCGGTGCAAGATGCCCAGACCTGGGTCGGTGTGGCCGGGACCATGACGACACTGGCGGCGCTGGCCCAGGATATGACGACTTATGACGCTGGGGCCATTCATCTTTCACGTGTCGGCCAGGACACGCTCATAGCGGTGTGTGACCGGTTGATCGGTATGACGCGTGCCCAGCGCGCCGCATTGGGCCCGATGCACGCCGGCCGGGCCGACGTGATCGGCGCGGGCGCGATCATCGTCGAGGAGCTGGCCGATGCGCTGCGTGTACGCGCCGGCATCGAGGAACTCGTCGTTAGCGAGCACGACATCCTCGACGGCATTGCGCTCTCGATCGCCGGCTGATTTGCACGCTGGCTGCAAACAACTTAGCGGCCGAGCAGCCGCTTTTTCTGCTCACTGAACTCTTCGTCGGTCAGGCGTCCCTCGTCACGGAGCTTGGCGATCTCGCGTATCCGGGCCGCGACTCCCGTCACCACCGGGCGCGGATTACTGTGCGTTGCTTGGCCTTTACTGTCAGCCGACGCGTTGCCGCCGGGCGTCGCCGCGCGTCCGGCACGAGTGGTCACGCGCTGGCCGGGCGCCGCTTTGCCGCCATCTCGGCCGCCGCCGCTGCCCAAGGTTCCACCGATGGCGCTTCCGGCCATACCCGCCACAGCCATCTCGCTCAACGGGCTCACCGGGGCACCCGGCAGCCCCGCCGGTGCGCCCGCGCTGGTAGCAGGCCATGCCAGCGCGACCGGCCGGACCGCCGGTGTCGCGACTGTCCAGGCGGGCGGGACGGACAATGCCCCGACTTTGTTTGCCTCGCCAAGCCCCGCCGACACCGCTGAGGCCGACGTCGCCGCCAGCGGGCCCGGGTGCGTGATGATCGCCGGGAATTCGGTCGGCGGCACCGATCCGGTGCCCGGCCACGGCTCGACGCCGGCCCAACCGCTGATGATCTGATCTTCGTGGATCCCCGAGAGAGCACCTTCGATGACGTACGGAAGCCCTACCAACCCCAGCGGGGCGACTGGTGTGAGGGCACCGAGTGCGGCGATACCGCTTGGCCCGTTGACGAAGATGGAAATCAGGCTGGCCAAAGTTGCCAGCGGGGCCGGGGGATCGGCCGCGGCCGCCGGCGCAGCTGCGAAGCTGTGCAGCGCGCTGGGTACCGCCGAAAAAGCTTGCTGGGCCGAGGAGACCGTGCGTTGTACATTCCCGGCGGCGGTGTCTGCATGATCGCCCGCCGTTGCCCGGATCGCCGTACCGTCTGGCCTGACGCTCGTACGTGGTGGGGTGAAAGGCCTAAGCGCCGTGGCAGTTGCCGACGAACCCGCATAGCCGTACATCGCGACGGCGTCTTGGGCCCACATCTCCGCGTACTGGGCCTCGGTGGCGGCGATCGCGGGGGTGTTCTGCCCCAACAGGTTCGTCGCGACCAGTGTTGTCAGCTGAGCGCGATTGGCCGCGATGAGCGGCGGCGGCACCGTCGCCGCCAGCGCCTCCTCGTACGCTGCCGCTGCCGCTTTGACTTGCATGGCCGTCTCCTCGGCCTGCAGTGCGGTGGCGCTCAGCCACGCGACGTAGGAGGCGGCCGCGGTCGCCATCGACGCCGACGACGGGCCCAACCACGGCCCGGCGGTCAGTCCCGAGATCACCGACTGGTAGGAGTTCGCCGCCGAATGTAGTTCGACGGCCAGCCCGCCCCAGGCCTCGGCAGCCGCCAACAGTGGTGCCGACCCAGGACCGGCGTAGATCCGACCGGAGTTGACCTCGGGCGGTAGCATTGCGAAATCCATTGAAACCCATCCTCATCGGTGCTTGTGTCAACGGGCAGTGTGCTTTCAGCGCCCGAGTAGGCGGTTCTTCTGTTCGGCGAACTCCTCTTCGGTCAAAATGCCCTCGTCGCGCAACCTGGCGAACTCGCGTAGCTCGGCTGCCACACCCGTCACCACAGTTCGCGGGCTGCTCGCCGACGCGGTACCGTCGTGGTCACCGGCCGCACTGTCACCGGCGGTCGCCGTGCGTTCGCCGGCAGACTTCCGGCGTTCAGCGCCAGTAGCCGGTCTGCGATCCCGGCCCGTGCCGAGCGTTCCGGCCATGGCTCGCCCGGCCATACCCGCCAGAGCCATATCACTGAACGTGCTCCCGGCGGCACCCGTCACCTCCTGCGCGGCGGCTTCTGCCGCTGGCGCAACCCCGGTTCCGGGCAGCGCCGGTAGCGTCACCGCGACGGGTCGCACCGCCGGTGTTGAGATGGTCCACGTCGGCGGCACGGACAGGCCCCCGACCGTATGCGCCTGGCCCGCACTCGCCGCGACGGCCGGTGCAGACGGCACAATCGGACCGGTAATAATCGCGGGGAACTCCGTCGGAGGCACGGTCCCGGTGCCCGGCCAGGGCTCTACCCCTGCCCAGCCGCTGACGATCTCATCGGTGTGGAAACCCGTCAGGGCACCGACAACGTCGAAGGGAAAAGAAACTGCCGTCAAGGGGGCCAGCGGGGTGTCGACGCCAAGGGTCGCCAGGCCGCTTGGTGCATCGATGAAGACGGTGACCAGGTTGGCCAACGTGGCCAGCGGACCCGGGGGGTCGGCCGTCGCGGCGGGTGCCGCCGTCGCGAGGTTTTGCAGTGCGTTGGGCACCGCCGAAAAGACCCGCCGGGTGGTTTTCGCGTTGCCGGCGGAAGTTCCGGCGGCTTTGCTGACGGCACTGGCTTGAGTCGCCGCAGCGCCCGCGTCGGTGCTCGACTGCGGCGGTGTGAACGGCGCCAGGGCGGTTGCCGATGCCGAAGACGCCGCGTAACCGTACATCGCTGCGACGTCCTGGGCCCACATCTGGGCGTATTGGGCTTCGGTCGCCGCAATCGCCGAGGCGTTCTGCCCGAGCAGATTTGTCGCCACCAGCCCCGTCAACAGACTTCGATTGGCCGCGATCACCGGAGGCGGGACCGTCGCGGCAAAGGCCACCTCGTAGGCCGCGGCCGCCGCCCTGGCCTGGGCGGCCGTTTGCTCGGCCTGCGCGGCGGCGCTGCTCAACCACGTTATGTAGGGCACGACCGCGGCCGCCATCGATGCCGATGCGGGACCCAGCCACGGCCCAGTGGTCAATGCCGCAACGACCGCCTGATAAGAGTTCGCCGCCGAAGCCAGTTCGGCGGCGAGCCCATCCCAGGCCGCTGCGGCGGCCAACAGCGATCCTGAGCCGGGGCCCGTATACATTCGACCGGAGTTGATCTCCGGCGGTAGCATCGCGAAATCCATTGCGGCCTGACTCCTTAGCTGCGGCTCACAGAGCTCGGGCCGGGTGGCTCCATAAGCGTCACGGCAACCATGTCCGGCGCAACTGCTGGGAAAAACATGGGCTTCCTCTACTCGGTGACTTCTGGGCAACGTGGAATTCGCAGATTACGTTACGGCTAGGTTGCCCACCAAAGACCGTTCTGACCGCCCGGCAAACACATTATGGATTGTTGATGTAATCCGCGCGAACTGATTAACGACTTCTTAACGACGGTGTCGTGTCGGCACGTAACTAACTCACAGGTCATACGCCTGTGGAAAATGGCTGCCGATCGGCTTAGGCCGGCTGTCCCTGGCGCAGCGTGTCCAGCAGTTCGCGGTACGGGCCGATGAGGTAGACGGTGTCGCCGCCCCTCAGCAGGGCATCGCGGCGTGGGTGCAGCTTGACCGGCTCGTCGGGCCTGGTGATCGCGATGACCCGGGTTCGGGTGGACAGATCGAGCATCCGCAGCCCGTCGAGTTCGCTGCCCGGCTCCACGTGCATTCCGCCGACCACGAACGAGCTTTGTCCGACCGAAAACGTCCCCAGCACCTGCAGCCCCATAGCGGCCCCGATGAACCAAGGTGCGGCCAATTCGACGGTCGACCGAACGTTTCGGAAATCGAATCGCTCCGCCACGGCAAAGCCGAGCGCGCGGTCGTAGACCCGCAGCACAATCGGAACGTCAAGCCACCGATTGACCTCGGGCCACACCCGGGGCCCCAACAATTCGCGTAACACGATGCCGGTCTCGATATTGACCATGTCATCGCGGGTCAGCACCGCCACCGCGCGGGCGCGGTCGACGCGGGCCGATTCCAGCGTCTGCGGCAACGTCGCGTCCCCGAAGATCACCGGCACGTCGAGCTCGGCCGCCGACAACAGGAAGCGGTTGTTCTCGTCGCGCTCGATCACCGCGACGTCGTAGCCAGCGCCGATCAGGTCGCGCACGACGCGGATCCCGAGCACGCTCAACCCCACGACGATGATGTGGTCACGCAAATGGCGCACCCGTGGGCGCCCGGCCGTGTAGATGAAGCGGCGCGACAGCAGCACATCGGCAATAAACGAGACGAGTAAAGCCACCGTGGTCACGCCGCCGAACATCAACATGGCGGCAAACAGCCTTAGCCAGGTGGGCTGATGGCTGAAGCTGAAGTCGCCGTAGCCCGTCGTCGTGATTGTCTCGGTGGTGAAGTAGAACGCGTCGACCCACGTCATTCCGGGACGGCTGGTGTAGGTGAAACGCAGCACGGCCGTCGCCCCGATCAGCAGGACCAGCACCGCGGCTATCACCGGATAAAACGCCGGGTTGACGTCGTCGCGCAGGGTGCGTGCGGCGTCGAGTATTCGGCGCAGCCGGGGCTGGCGTGAGCGCATGGTGGTCGGCCGCGGGACCTTGATGCCCCGGCCGGCCAGCTCGTCGGCGGTACCGATCATCGCGGTCCAGTCACCGGCATGCACGGGCAGGTCGCGGCCCGGACACACCACCATCTCGCCAGGGTTGGCGGAGTTTTCGCCGTGAATCACCGCCACCGGGGCCAGGTCGCCGTAGATGTCGCGCAGCGTCGCATCACGCGGTGCCGCAGTGCCCCAGACGACGAATTTGATGCCGGCCGCCTCGAACGGGTGCATGGTGTGCGCCAGGCACGCCTCAACGATCGCCGGCGCAGCAAGGTCGGCGACGTTGAGGATCGCGCCGGGGCCGTTGTCGGCGGCCACTGCTTCTCGCAGCACGTCATTAGCCAGCCGCGCGACAACCCGCACGTCCGGGTTGGCTTTCCTTGCAAGCAAGGCGATTTCGAGGTTTCTGGCGTCGTCATCGCCGGCGCAGACAACGGCCAGGGCTTGGTCGATGCCAGCCGAGGCGAGCTCGGTCTTGACGCCGGTGTCGAGACGCTCACCGGTGGAGAGCTTCGCAACACTCACCCCGGCGATTTTCAGCTCCTCGACGATCGTCGTCGCCAGCGCGTCCTCACCGCTGACAATGACGTGGCGGTGCGTGGTCTGGTCCGTCACCGGGGTCCGAATTCGTTGTCGCGGCGGTTACGCCACGGCTTGACGTCTTCCGGCATAGTGGCCCACTTTGCTGACATTGCGCTTTATCGGGCCACTATAAGGCGGCTGGCGCAGCCCGCGGGGGGAAAAGTACCGGAATTACTCTCAGGTCTCGAAGCGATATCCCATCCCCGCCTCAGTCAGCAGGTGCCTGGGGTGCGACGGGTCGTCTTCGAGCTTGCGCCGCAGTTGCGCCAAATACACACGCAGATAATGGGTTTCCGTGGCATAGGAAGGTCCCCACACCTCTTTGAGGAGTTCCTCGCGTCCCACCAGCTTACCGCGGTTGCGGGCCAGCATCTCCAGCATTCCCCATTCGGTCGGCGTCAGATGCACTTCGGCGCCGTTCTTGATGACCTTTTTTGCAGCGAGATCGATTGTGAACGAAGAAGTTTCGATGACAGGCTGGTCGATTTCGGTCGCTGCGGCGTTGCGGCGCACGGCGGCACGCAGCCGGGCCAAAAACTCGTCCATACCGAACGGTTTCGTGACGTAGTCGTCGGCGCCGGCGTCGAGGGCCTCGACTTTGTCCGAGGAGTCGGTGCGCGCCGACAACACGATGACTGGCGCGTTGAGCCAGCCGCGCAGCCCGGCCAGCACTTCGATTCCGGAGATGTCGGGCAGCCCCAAATCGAGGATCACCACATCCGGGCGGTGTTCGGCGGCGGCGCGCAGCGCGCCCGCGCCCGTCGCGGCGGTGGTGACTTCATAGCCCCGCACCGACAGGTTGATCCGCAGCGCCCGCAGAATGTGCGGTTCGTCGTCGATCACCAGGACGCGTGTCATCGCTCCTCCGGAGGGGCGGCCAGATCCACCACGACGGTCAGTCCGCCGCCCGGCGTGTCGGTCGCCTGGATCGTGCCGCCCATCGCTTCGACGAAGCCGCGGGCCACCGACAATCCCAAGCCCGCGCCGGTGGTGTTGTCGTGATCTCCCAGCCGCTGAAAGGCCTCGAAGATCTGTACTTCGGCGCCGCGCGGGATTCCACGCCCCTCGTCGATGACGTTGATCAGCACCCGCTCGCGGACGCGCCCGGCGTTGACGCGCACCGGGCAGTTGGGCGCGTACCGCAGGGCGTTGTCGATGAGGTTGGCCAAAACCCGTTCCAGCAGCCCGGCATCGGCCATCGCGACCGCGCCATTGACGTCGACCTTGACCCGGTCAATGCCGGGCCGGAAGAAACCGGTGGCACCCTTGCCGATGCTGACCAGAGCACGCTGCACAGCTTCTTCGAGGTACACCGGACGCAGTTCAGGGCGAATCGCACCCGCCGCCAACCGCGACGAGTCGAGCAGATTGCCCACCAGCGCGGTGAGCTGGTCGATCGATTCCTCGATGGTGGTGAGCAAATCGGCGGTGTCCTCGGCAGAGAAGTCGACGTCTTGGGCGCGCAAGCTTGACACCGCGACCTTGGCCGCTGCCAGCGGGGTGCGCAGATCGTGGCTGACCGCTGACAGCAGGGAGCGGCGCAGCGCGTCGGCTTGCCCGATGGCTTCGGCCCGGCTGGCTTCCTCGGCGAGCTCGCGCTGTTTGACCAGACCCGCGGCCTGCTTGGCCACCGCGCTCAGCACGCGGCGGTCACGAGCGGCAAGTTTCTTGCCAGTCAGCAGCATCCAAAACTCGTCGTCGCCGACTTCAATCGCGGTATCAGCGGAATCGACTGTGGCGCAAGGCTCTTTGCCTACCGATGCCACCAGGTACCGGTTGCCGTCACCGCAGTCCCGAAGCATGCTAACCGCACGCTGCGAATAGGTCTCGCGCACCCGCTCAAGCAGGGTCTCCAGATCCGCGCCGCGCAACACCGAGCCGGCGAACAGCGTCAGCAGCTCGGCCTCCTGGGATGCGCGTCCAGCTTCGCGGGCGCGCTTGGCGGCGCCGTCGACGAGAACCGCCACCGCCACCGCCACCATCAACAGCACGAGTTCGGTGACCGCGGCGTCGGGTTCGGCGATGGTGAAACTGTGCAGCGGAGGGGTCAGGTAGTAGTTGAGCAGCAGACCAGACAACACTGCCGAAAGCGCCGCCGGGGCAACGCCCCCCAGTAAGCCGACCACGAGCACGCCGATGAAGAACAGCGCGCTCGCTCCGCTGGTGGTCAAAAACCGGTGCAGCCAGGCGACCGTTACCGCGCAGATGACCGATGGGACGAGAAGCGCCGCCAGCCACGACGCGGCGCGGCGTTCACGCGGCGAGATCGACGCCGTCCGAAATCCGCGCTTAGATTCCTCGTGAGTGACGATGTGCACGTCGATCTTGCCGGACTGTTGCACCACCGTCGCTCCGATGCCTTCATCGAAGATGCGTGCCCAGCGCGAGCGCCGCGACGTGCCGATCACCAGCTGGGTGGCGTTCATCTCGCGGGCGAAATCCAGCAGTGCGGTCGGCACGTCGTCACCGACCACGGTATGCAGCGACGCGTCGAGGCTGGCGGCCAGTTCGCGGATCTTGCCCATCCGCGACGCCGATACACCCGAGAGACCGTCGCCGCGTAAGACATGCACCACCATGAGTTCGGCACTGGCTTTCGAGGCGATCCGGGATGCGCGGCGCACCAAGGTTTCCGATTCGGGGCCGCCGGTGACGGCGACGACGACACGCTCGCGGGCCTCCCAGGTGTCGGTGATCTTCTTGTCGGCGCGATACTTAGCCAGCGCAGCATCAACCTGATCGGCTAGCCACAGCAGCGCCAACTCGCGTAGCGCGGTGAGGTTTCCGCTGCGGAAATAGTTGGACAGCGCCGCGTCGATCTTATCCGGTGCATACACGTTGCCATGGGATAGCCTGCGCCGCAAGGCTTCCGGCGTGATGTCGATGAGTTCGATCTGGGATGCCTGTCGCACCACCAAATCCGGTATAGTTTCCTGCTGCTCGATGCCGGTGATCTGGGCGACCACGTCGTTGAGGCTCTCCAGATGCTGGATGTTGACCGTGGAGATCACCGTGATACCGGCGTCGAGCAGCTCCTCGACGTCCTGCCACCGCTTGGGGTTCTTGCTGCCGGGGACGTTGGTGTGGGCCAGCTCGTCGACGAGGACCACTTGCGGATTGCGGGCCAGTACCGCCGGCACGTCCAGTTCGGTGAAACGGCTACCCCGATACTCGATGTGACGGCGCGGAACGATCTCGATGCCCTTGAGCAGCTCCTCAACTTTGCGGCGGCCGTGGGTCTCCACCACGCCGGCCACCAAGTCAGTGCCGCGTTCCAGGCGTCGATGCGCCTCGGACAGCATCGCGTAGGTCTTGCCGACGCCGGGGGCCGCACCCAAGTAGATGCGCAGCTCCCCGCGTTTGCGGCGATGGTCGACGACACTCACGTGACCATCATCCACCTGTGACATCAGCGTGGGAGCGGATACTTCTGGTCCAACGCCAGGTTGAGCTGCACGACGTTGACCCGTGGCTCACCGAAGATCCCCAGATCACGGCCACGCTCGTTCTGCCGGATCAGCTCGCGTATCTGATCGGTGCCGACACGCCGCGCCCGGGCCACGCGGGCAGCCTGGATGTCGGCGTAGGCCGGTGAAATGTCCGGGTCCAGGCCACTGCCGCTGGCCGTCACCGCGTCGGCCGGGACCGGAGGATTGCCGGGCGCGGCGCCGCGGACCGGAACAATCCGGCCGGTCGAATAGTTTTCACCGGGATTCGCGCACTCGACCCGAACGCCGTGATAGCTAGCCACGAACGGCCGAGCCGTGGTCGCACACGGCTCGTTGACGCTGACCACCCGGGTCGGGTGGACGACGCTGCCGCGCGCGTCACGCGGTCCGAGCACCGACAACACGGCTCCCACGCCATTGCCGGTGCAAAACGGGCGTGATCCATCGACGTGTTCGAGCTCGCCGACGGCTTTGCTGCGCGCACACACCAGCGTCAAAAGGCTCTTGCGCGCCGGGGTGTCGACGATGTCCTCGGGCCCCAGATTGCTCGCGCCGCTGGCGGTGGGGTCGTAGCCGTCGCCGGCCGCCGACGGGCGGCTCTGGAAATACTGCGGCAGCGCGCGGCCGGCGGCGTCGGTGAACGACTGGCCGATCAGCCGGCTGCCGACGGCCTTGCCGTCAACCTCGATGATCGAGCCCTGCGCCTTATCGTGCAGCCCGGGAAGCTGCGCGAGCAACCAGACCGCCACCGGGTAGCCCAGGCCGAGCAGTGCGGTCAATACCAGCAGTGCACGCAGCGCCGCCCAATGCAGGCGAACCAGATTCGCAAATCTCATTTCAGCTTATCCCCGGCATGAGTTGAACAACCAGGTCGATCAGCTTGATTCCGATGAACGGGGTGACGATCCCGCCTAACCCGTACAGACAAAGGTTGCGACTGAGCAGTTTCGACGCGCTGCTTGGCGTATAGCGAACACCGCGCAGCGACAACGGTATCAGGGCGGCGATGATGACCGCGTTGAAGATCACCGCCGACAGGATCGCGGACTGCGGACTGTGCAGGCGCATCACGTTGAGCAGATCCATGCCCGGAAACAGCGTGACGAACATAGCCGGGATTATTGCGAAATACTTAGCGATATCGTTGGCGATCGAAAACGTCGTCAGCGCACCGCGGGTGATCAACAGCTGCTTGCCGATCTCGACGATCTCGATCAGCTTGGTCGGGTCGGAGTCCAAATCCACCATGTTGCCGGCTTCTTTGGCCGCGGTGGTGCCGGTGTTCATCGCCACGCCGACGTCGGCCTGGGCCAGCGCCGGGGCGTCGTTGGTGCCGTCTCCGGTCATGGCGACCAGCCGGCCACCGTCCTGTTCCTTCTTGATCAGCATCAACTTGTCTTCGGGGGTGGCTTCGGCGAGGAAGTCATCGACTCCGGCTTCGTCGGCAATTGCTTTGGCGGTCAATGGATTGTCGCCGGTGATCATTACGGTGCGGATGCCCATGCGGCGCATCGCCTCGAACCGCTGCCGCATGCCTTGCTTCACCACGTCCTTGAGGTGGATAACGCCGAGAACCCTCGCCTTTTTGCCGGTCTCGTCGCTGACCACCTCGCCCACCACCAGCGGGGTCCCGCCCGCGGCGGAAATTCCGTCGACGATACGACCGAGTTCGCCCCCAACCGCGCCGCCTCCAGCACGCACCCATTCGGCGACCGCGCTGGCCGCACCTTTACGCAACTGGCGGCCGTCGACGTCGACACCGGACATCCTGGTGATCGCGCTGAACTGGACCCACCGCGCGCCGGCCAACTCACCGGGGGTGCGTGCCCGCAGCCCGTAGGCGTCTTTGACATAGACCACCACCGAGCGGCCCTCGGGGGTCTCGTCGGCGAGGCTGGCCAGCTGCGCAGCGTCGGCCAGTGCGCGCTCAGTCACCGTCCCGACCGGAATCAACTCGGCCGCCTGACGGTTGCCGAGCGTGATCGTTCCGGTCTTGTCCAGCAGCAAGGTGTTGACGTCACCGGCAGCCTCGACCGCGCGCCCGGACATGGCCAGCACGTTGCGTTGCACCAGCCGGTCCATGCCCGCGATGCCGATTGCCGACAGCAGCGCACCGATCGTGGTGGGAATCAAGCACACCAACAATGCCACCAACACGATGCCGGTGACCCCGTTGCCGTTCAGCGCCGCGGTGTCTGAGACCCCGGGATTGTTGGCCTTGGAATAGATCGCCAGCGGCTGCAGCGTCGCCACGGCGAACACGAAGATAATGGTCAACGCCGCCAACAGGATATTCAGCGCGATCTCGTTGGGCGTCTTCTGCCGGTTGGCACCCTCGACCAGGGAGATCATCCGGTCAACGAAGCTTTCCCCGGGCTTTTGGGTGATGCGCACCACGATGCGGTCGGAAAGTACCGTCGTGCCACCGGTGACCGCCGAGCGGTCGCCGCCGGACTCGCGGATCACCGGCGCGGATTCGCCGGTAATCGCCGATTCGTCCACTGACGCAATGCCTTCCACGACATCGCCGTCACCGGGGATGATCTGGCCGGCTTCGACGACGACGATGTCGCCTTGCTGCAGCAGCCGCGCGGGGACGAGCTCTTCGGTGCCGGTGATCCCGGGCGCCCAGCCGCGGAGGCGGCGGGCGACGGTGTCGGCCTTGGACTTTCGCAGGGTGTCGGCCTGTGCTTTGCCCCGCCCCTCGGCGACCGCCTCGGCCAGGTTGGCGAACAGCACTGTCAGCCACAGCCAGAACACGATGAGCCCGCCGAACCAACTCGGTTGGGACAGTGTCAGCACGGTCGACCACACCGCGCCGATTTCGACGACGAACATCACCGGGTTACGCCACAGGGTGCGGGGGTTGAGTTTGCCAAGCGCGTCGGGCACTGATCTCAGCAGCAGGGCCGGGTCTAGCCGGCCGCCTTGGACCCGCCGGTGCGATACCCGCGGAACGGCAGCCGGATCGCTTGTCTGCGAAAGCATTTCAGTGGATCCCCTCAGCGAGGGGTCCCAGGGCCAGCGCGGGCAAGAAGGTCAGGGCTACCAGGATGACCGTCACACCCACCACTAGGCCGACGAACTGCGGCTTGTGCGTGGGCAGGGTGCCGGCGGACTCCGGGATGCCGCGCTGACGGGCCAGGGAACCGGCCAGCGCCAGGACGAGGACCATCGGGACAAACCGTCCGAGCAGCATCGCAACGCCCAGCGCGGTGTTATACCACACGGTGTTGGCCGCCAGTCCGGCGAACGCCGAGCCGTTGTTGTTGGCCGCAGAGGTGAACGCGTAGAGCACCTCGGACAAGCCGTGCGGGCCGGTGTTGGTCATGGCGGAGCGCGGGCCCGGCAGCCCCATCGCCACCGCGGTGCCGAGCAAGACGACCAGCGGAGTGATTAGGAAATAGCTTGCCGCGAGCTTGATTTCGCGTGGGCTGATCTTCTTTCCCAGGTATTCGGGGGTCCGCCCCACCATCAAGCCGGCCACGAAAACCGTAATAATCGCGAGAATCAGCATGCCGTAGAGGCCCGAGCCGACACCGCCGGGCGCGACCTCGCCGAGCTGCATGTTGAACAGCGCCATCATGCCGCCCAGGCTGGTGTAGGAGTCGTGCGCCGCGTCGACCGCTCCGGTGGAGGTGAGTGTGGTCGCGTCGGCGAACACTGCGGAGTCGGGCACCCCGAAACGCTGTTCGACGCCTTCGGTGGCGCCACCCACCGCGGTGGGCACGGTGCCGTGGTGGTGCAGCTGAACCAGCATCATCACGCCGACACTGATGGCGGCGATGACGCCCATGACCGCGACAAGTGCGTAACCCTGTTTGGTGTTGCCCACCATGCGGCCGAACGTGCGCGGCAGCGAAGAAGCGATGATCAACAGCAGGAAGATCTCGATCCAGTTGGTCCAGGGCGTCGGGTTTTCGAACGGGTGAGCGGCGTTGGCATTGTAGAAGCCGCCGCCGTTGGTGCCGAGTTCTTTGATGACTTCCTGGCTGGCGACCGGACCGCCGGTGATGGTCTGCGGCGGGCCGGCCAGCGTGGTGACCACGTGGTCGTGCAGCTGGAAGTTCTGGATCGCCCCGCCGGCGACCAGCATGATGGCGCCTATTACCGCGATCGGCAACAGGATTCGCAGCGTGCCGCGAACCAGGTCAACCCAGAAGTTGCCGAGTTCGCCGCTGCGCTTGCGGGCGAAGCCGCGCACGAACGCGACAGCGACCGCCATGCCCACGGCGGCCGACACGAAGTTCTGCACCGCCAGGCCAGCCATCTGCACCAGATGACCTTGGGTCGATTCGCCGGAGTAGGCCTGCCAGTTGGTGTTGGTGACGAAGCTGACCGCGGTGTTCCACGCCAGCGCCGGCGTCATGGGTGTTGCCGGGTTTTTCAGATGCAGCGGCAGTTTGTCCTGAACCAGCTGAAAGATGAACAGCACCACGACGCTGATTGCGGAAAATGCCAGCACGCTGCGCGCATAGTTGGCCCAGGTCTGTTCGGAGTACGGGTTGGCCCCGATCGTTCGGTAGATCAAACGCTCCGTGCGCGAATGCTTTTCCGAGCAGTAGACCCGGTACATGTAATCGCCCAGTGGCACGTGGACGACCGCCAGCGCCGCGACCAGCAGTGCGAGGAACAACACACCCGCGGTTGCGCTGCTCACTAGAACTTTTCCGGAAAGAGCAGGGCCGCACCGAGTAACAACGCGATCAGGACCGCCAGCACCAGCCCGACAGCGTTGGTGGTCGTCACAGTCCTTCGACCATCTTGAGCACCGCGCCGATCAGGGCAAAGATTCCCGCCGTCAACACCAGGTAGAACACGACAGACACATCGACTCCTGTCACGACAGCCCGTCACGCTTTGCGCGCAGTTTTACCCTGGTCCGGGGGGCCAGGACCCAGCCGACCTTAGGCGGGCGCGCCCTCCGCGGGGAACCGCATTGACGGTTTCTTTACGGCCGGGCTCGCTATCTTTACGGTCTTGGCGGGGCGGGCCGGGGGCCAGTGACGATCAAAGGACGACGGC
>Ga0070737_10003099_pt1 | contig 18516 bp, 17 predicted proteins | sample Coa_R1_10_FD_66438 | JGI IMG/M metagenome (GOLD analysis project Ga0070737, IMG submission 66438) | Surface soil microbial communities from Centralia Pennsylvania, which are recovering from an underground coalmine fire - Coalmine... | ecosystem: Environmental > Terrestrial > Soil > Unclassified...
GCCCTTGATCGCCTGCCAGAAACCTACGTTCACCTGATATTCCAGGTCCGTGCCGGGCTCGGGACGTTGCATGGTTTCAACGCCGCCGCCGCGATTGAAGAGGCTGGAGAAAATGTCACGAAACCCGCCGCCGCCCGCGCGCCGTCCGGCTTGCCCCGCACCCTCGGCGAAATCGCTGAAGTCGAATCCGCTGAAATCGAACGGCACCTCCTGCGTGTAGGTGCGCGTGCCGCCACCACCGCCTGCGAATGGTCCTTGCCCCGGCCCGCCGAAGCCGCCTGCGCCGAATCCGCCGCCGCGCGCGTAGGCTTCCGCCGCTGCGGGATCGATGTTGTCGGAGTAGAAGCCGAGCTGGTCGTAAATCTTGCGCTTCTTGGGATCGCTGAGGACGTCGTTGGCCTCGGAGATCGCTTTGAACTTCTCCTCGGCCGACTTGTCCCCCGGGTTCACGTCAGGATGGTATTTGCGCGCCAGCTTGCGGAAGGCCTTGCGAATCTCCTCCGCCGAGGCCGTCTTCTTCACCCCGAGGGTGGCGTAATAGTCCTTTTGGGTGGTCGTGGCCATTTGGCGGTTAGCTTTGGGCTCTTAGCTCTTAGCTCTTAGCTCTTAGCAATCTCGCTCTTCGCGTTCCATTCTTTGCCAGAACTTAACATCGTGTCATCCTGAGCGGAGGCGCGCTTCCTTTGCGCGCCGGAGTCGAAGGACCCCTATCGCGGCGTCGAGTTTACCAATTACATCACGCCTAATTTGCGATGCCCGTGCACTATCCGTTCTTCTCTTGAAAGGGCGCAACTTTAGCTGCGCCGCAACAAATCTAAATCCCGAGCGAGCGCCCGCCGTGTTTTTCCGACTCGCATCCTTTGCGAGTCGGGGCGGGCGCGAGTCGAGAGACCTGCTTCTTGTGCCGCCCCTAAAGGGACTCGGGTCTTATGAACACCGCCTACCCTCCTGCGCAGATCGGTTCACGGACGATTTCGCTCGCTCTCGGCTTCTCTCTCTAGCCGCGCCGGATGCCCATCACCATCGCAGGCAGGGGATACAGCGCCGTGAAGCTCTGATTTCTTTCTTGCACTGTTTCGAGCGGCACGCCGCCTTCTAGGTTTCTTGACCTCTTCAATCTCGGAAAGATAGTAGTTGACCAGTTCATCTGGCAGCCAGGTATTTTCCGCACCAGTTTCCTCAATATCGATCTTTCGAAGACGGGCATCTAGCTTCAAGAAATCGCAATAGGTAGAAGGATCCTCACGTTGTTCGTACTCGATCAACGAGCGGAAGTCGTAATAGGTAGCTCTCGCCCAGTAACCAAAGGAATGCCATACATCGTAGATGTTCAGGTGTCCCTTCTCGACGAGAAACGCGATGTGCTCGAAGAAGTTCAGAACCTCATATGCGCTTGTTGGAGGATCATCTACATCTAGAATGCGTAGCCTCGTTCTACTCGCGTCAAGTCGGGCCTCGGCGAGCTTTTTTCTATGGCCTGCGATTGGCTCTCTGTCAAACCGGTCAATTTGGGCTTCCAAGTTGTCGATCCGCCGGTAAGCGCGTTCGTTCTCTATCTGTCGATATGCGAAATAAATAGCTCCCGCTCCCGTCGCCACTAATGCCGCGGTAGCTATTCCCGCAACAGCGTCCCAGTTGATGCTCATGTATGTCATAGCTTCCGCATTATCCTGTGCGCCGCCCCGATTAGTTCACGGGAGCCTGGCCGCCGTCGCCGACCGGGACCACGATGTTCGGGATGAATCCCGTTTCATCATCGTTGATTACGGGGATAGCCTTGATCCGACCGCCGAGGCTGGGCGTAATCAGGTACCAGCGCCCGTCCTCGCGATTGAACGTTAACATGTACGACTGATGATTTACTTCGAACCTCATTGCTACCTTCGATCCGGGGAGTCCTTGTGTGCCGCCGCTAAGCGGCTCGGAATTGTGAATCCCGCTTACCCAGGGCTGACGCCCTGGGCTAACTGCGATTCCGCTGCTACGCGGCTCGGAATCACTAACCCAGCCTACCCAGGGCTGACGCCTGGCTAACTGCGATTCCGACGCTCTTCCACTCAACAAGTCCAAAGACAGGACTTGTTGGGGCCCCGGCTGCGCGGCTCGTTTCCTTGTTATTCAAGCGCCTGCTCTATCGCAGAGATTTCTTCTCGCGTAGCACAACCCTTACGCCCAGGGGCGCTTGCGCGCCGGGGGCCCCTGCTCTCACGCGATTCCGGCGAACCGCAGATCCCTCGACCGCGTTCGGCTGCGCCTCACTCCGCTCGGGATGACAAGCAAGAGAGGAGGCGTCCACTCACGCGGGCCTGAAGGCCTGTGCTACCACCTTCGCTTTCGCTCTTCGCATTCGCTCTCGATCTCTGGCAAGGGGCACACTGAGCGGCCCTTACCAGCGAAAAGCGAACCGCCAAGAGCGAATAGCGTCATTTCTTCTCATCCACATCCACGTACTCGGCGTCGATCACGCCTTCGTCCTTCTTCTGCTGAGCGCCGCGGGCCTCACCGTCTCCACCCGGGGCCGGGCCGCCCGGCGGAGGCGTTTGCGCCGAAGTCGCCTTATACATCGCTTCGGCCAGCTTGTGTGAAGCCTGGGTCAAGCGGTCACGCGCTGTCTGCATCGCCTTGGCATCTGTTCCCTCCAGCGCTTTCTTGGCGTCGGCGAGAGCGTTCTCCACATCGGCGCGCTCCTGGCCGCTGATCTTGTCGCCGTGCTCGCGCAGCATCTTCTCGATGCTGTAGACCATGCCGTCGAGCTGGTTGCGTGCTTCGACCTCCTCGCGCTTGGCCTTGTCCTCGGCCGCGTGTGCTTCGGCATCCTTGGCCATGCGCTCGACCTCTTCCTTGCTCAGGCCGGAAGACGACGTAATGGTGATCTTCTGGTCCTTGCCCGTCGCCATGTCCTTCGCGGTGACGTTCAGGATGCCGTTAGCGTCGATGTCGAAGGTGACCTCGATTTGCGGGATGCCGCGCGGCGCCGGCGGCAGGCCGGTCAGGTGGAACTTGCCCAGGGTGCGGTTGTCGCGCGCCATGGGCCGCTCGCCTTGCATCACGTGCACCTCAACCGAGGTCTGGTTGTCGGCCGCGGTCGAGAACATCTCCGTCTTTTTGGTTGGGATGGTGGTGTTGCGAGGGATCATCGGTGTCGCCACACCGCCCATGGTCTCGATCGAGAGCGTCAGCGGCGTCACGTCGAGCAGCAGCAGGTCCTTCACCTCGCCGCCCAGCACGCCGCCCTGAATGGCGGCGCCGACCGCAACCACTTCGTCCGGGTTCACGCCCTTGTGGGGCTCCTTGCCGAACAGCTCTTTCACCAGTTGCTGAATGCGCGGCATGCGCGTCTGGCCGCCGACCAGCACCACCTCGTCAATCTTCTCGGGACCAATTCCGGCGTCCTTCATCGCCTGGCGGCAGGGGCCGATGGAGCGGTCAATGATGTCCTTCACCATCTCTTCCAACTTGCCGCGCGTAAGCGTCTTCACCAGGTGCTTGGGACCGCTGGCATCCGCCGTAATGAAGGGCAGATTGATCTCGGTCTGCATGGTGGTGGAGAGCTCGATCTTGGCGCGCTCGGCGGCGTCGCGCAGACGCTGCAGGGCCATTTCATTGCCCTTGTCGCGTAGGTTCAGGCCTTCGTCCTTCTTGAACTCGTCGATCAGCCAGTCCACAATGCGCTGGTCGATGTTGTCGCCGCCCAGGTGGGTGTCGCCATTGGTGGACTTCACCTCAATGACGCCTTCGCCGACTTCCAGGATCGAGATGTCGAAGGTCCCGCCGCCGAAGTCGTAGACGGCGATGGTTTCGTCCTTCTTCTTGTCGAGCCCGTAGGCCAGCGCGGCCGCCGTGGGCTCGTTGATGATGCGTTTCACGTTCAGACCGGCGATTTGGCCAGCGTCTTTGGTGGCTTGCCGTTGAGCGTCGTTAAAGTACGCCGGTACGGTGATCACGGCGTCGGTCACCGACTCGCCGAGATAGTCCTCCGCCGCCTTCTTTAGCTTCTGCAGAATGTACGCCGAGATTTGCGGTGGGGTGTATTCCTTGCCCTGCGCGATGACCGCAACGTGGTCACCCGAGCGGACGACCTTGTAAGGCACCATCTTCATCTCTTCATTGACCTCGTCGAAGCGACGGCCCATGAAGCGCTTGATGGAGTAAATCGTGTTCTCCGGATTGGTGATGGCCTGGCGCTTGGCCACCTGGCCGACCAGCCGCTCGCCGTTCTTGGTGAAACCGACGACTGAGGGCGTCGTCCGTCCGCCTTCCTCATTTGGGATGACTTTGGGCTCGCCGCCTTCCATCACGGCGACGACCGAGTTGGTTGTACCCAAGTCAATACCGATAATCTTTGCCATTGCAGCCACCCTCCTTCAGGGTTGAAACTCGTAAGTCACTGAAAATTATGCACTACAGTAGCACAAAAGTCATTATAACAAAGCTACTATAGAAGCTGAGTCAATTATTGTCAAGTTTTAGATGATGGCTGAATGGGGTAAGTTGCAGCAAAACAGAGCGACACGGAAAACGGATTTTTTCAATGCAGCGCGGCCTCCGCAGCCGGGCTGGCAACGGTTTCTACGTGAGGCTGGTCGAGCGTACCGGATATAGCGTAGGACTGGCCGCCCGAGCGCGCCAGCTTCAGGTTGAGGGTACGGTCGTACAATGCGGTGCCGTTCACGGCATAAGAGCCGCCGTTGGACTGCAGCTTGCAGTCGAGCAACGTAAACGTGCCGTCCTGGAGCGAGATTTTGCCGGAAAACTTGGAGAAGGCGACAGGTGTCCCTCGGCTGTCGAGGCTGACGTGCCGCAGCAGACCGCCGCTCCAGGTGAAATTCGCCGTGCCTGTGGCCGAGCTTGCCAGCTGGGCAGCACTCAGCCCGGACAGGGACAGGCTATATTCCGCATTGACCGCGCCGACGGCCCAGTTGTCGTGCATCAGGGAAGCGAGCTGCGAAATGGACAGCTTGCTGACGATGCCGTTCCCCATGAAGCGCGGCGGCGACACCGTAAAGTCCGCTAGCCAGGAACCATCCTGGTGACCTCCAAGCAAGTCGGCGCGAATTTCATGAATCCGTAGCTTGCCGGCAGAAAGCTCCAAGGTTGCGTCGACATTGTTGATTGTCAGACTGCCAAGCGCAAAATGCGGCGCTGACCAATGTCCGCTGGCGTGCAACTTCATCAACGCGTCCGGATGCTGTTTGCCAATCGCCAGCAGGTGATACCAGGGTTGGCGGCTGAAGGCAGGATTCAGGAGCTGATCCAGCACTGCCAGCGAGGCGTCCTCCGTGCGAACATCGAAGTTCAAAACACAGTTCTCTGGGCCGGTGCAATGTATGGGGAAGCTGGCCGACCCACTGAGCTGAGCACCCTTGCTGAAAGCCGCCGAGAACGAAGTAATCTCCACCATCTGGTTTGCCAACAGAACTGAAGCTGAACGCACCAGCAGTGGCTCAGAGACGCCTTGCAACTCAGCGGTCGCGTTGCGCACTTGGACGGTGCCCTCGGGCGCGGGCGCAGTAAATCCCATCCAGGCACCGGCAACGTCAATGTCAATTTGCCCGACGCCCGCCAACCCCACGCCCGGCGTGCCGATGCCCAAGGCTTGCGCCACGTTCAGCAGGCGGCCCAATTCCGCTCCGCCGCTGACATGCAGACTATAGCGGTCCCGGTCGAAGGCGCCGCTGGCTGTGGCCGGAGACGGCGCGCCCAGCGGCAGGGCAAACGGCTCAATGACGAGTTGAAAACCGGCTACGGCTGGGGGCGAGCTTTGTCGCGAGACCTTGCGCTTCACACGTGGAGTCGCCCGTGCGGAGACAGAGCGGCCCTGCCTGATCGGAGATGCAATAATCAGCCGGGCACGAGCTTCGCTGCTCTCCGTGGAAATGGCAGACAAGGATGCCTTCTTCGCCGATCCAGAACGGAGCATCGACCCCTCATCAGGAACTGCGAAGTGCACCTCGCCAAGCGGCAAATCGTGTTGCAGGACGTCCGCCTGCAAGGTAAAGGCGATGGTACGCCCTCCGCCAGACCATTGTGGGATGCCGCCGGGCGACTTGCGCACCGTGAAGTTTGCTTCCACCTCCCCGCTCGCAGTCAGGTCAGAGGGTAAATCTTTTTTGGCGTGACGTGCGAATGCGGCAATCCGCTCGGCGGGGATTTTCTCGCCTGAGATGTTCCATTCATAGCCTCCGCTCGGCCCCCAGCCGTGCGAATCCCCGCGCAGGCGCAGGACTCCCGTACTGCCCACCGGCGACTCGCAGCGAACGTCATAGAGTGCGTCCCCTGCCGATGAGTACGTACCGGTGCAGTGAACCTGCAAACGCAAAGATTCGCCCAGCGCTATATCGTAACGGCGGAAGTCGTCCGCTCGAGCGTCCATAGTGATGCCCAAGGAAGCTGGGGTCCCGCTGAGCAGGGCGCTGGCGCGAACCTGGCCGCGCCAGCCGCGATCGCGTCCATAGAAAAGCTTCGTCAGTTGTCCCAGTGGGCCCTCGCTGAAGTTCAGCTTGAGGTAGATCGGGGTGTCGCGCAGACTGGCGGCGCGTTGGAAACGTCCGTCCAGCTTGAGCGTGCCGGTGTCGCTGATGTTCACATCCGTGCGCACCGGCTGCGCCCTCACCCGAAGGCTCCACAAATTCTCTGACTCCAGCCATAGGGCAAAATCAGCATTGGTGAAGGCAAACGCCTTCTTCACCTCACCCAGCTTGAAGTTGATACGGCCGCCCGACGCTTCGACATAAGGAAAACGAGGCCGGGCTTCGGGCCGGGTTTTAGCGGTTGGCGCGGTGTTCGCCTGCGAGGCCCGCTCCACCAGCTCTTCCATGTTCCAATGGCCGTCGGCGCGGCGCACCAGATTCAGGCTGGGATTGTCAAGATCGAGCGTTCCGATCTCCAACCGCCCGCGCCAAAGCGACGTCAACCGGAGATAGGCGGTGACGGTGTCGGCGCGCAGCATCGGCTCGGCGCCAAACGCAGGATCATCGGTCACTACGAAGTTGTACAGCACTAGCCCCGGCCGCGGCAGCAGCTTGAGTTCGATGCTGGAGACCGTTACCGGCCGCCCCAGGGCGCGGCTGACCGCACCGGTCACACGGTTGCGATAGCGGTTCACGTTGATGTAAGGCGGCAGCACCAGCCCCAGTGCTAACAGCAGCAGTACTGCCCACATCACCCGCCGTGAGGTACGGCGCCGCATTAGTGCACCACGTGGAACATACGCGACCAGCGCGTTTGACTGAAAAAGTGAACGATGATGTTGAACAACCACGCAACGCGGTCGCCAAGGCTCTGGCGCTCGTATTCGTCGCGCGGGGTGACGAACGACCAGTAAATGAACATGGGCCGGCCGATCACATTCTGAAAGGGGACAAAGCCCCAATAGCGGCTGTCCAGGCTGACGTCGCGGTTGTCGCCCATGGCGAAGATGCTGTTCGGCGGCACTACGATATTGCCGTCCTTGACGAACGACGGAAGCTCGGCCCGCCATTCCGGAGTTACGTCTTCGAAATCGCTGACTGGCGCGTTGGGGAAGTTGTCGCGGTAAGGAATGAAGCCGCCCTGACGAATCACATAAGGCTCATCGAGCTTCTCGCCGTTGCGATACACCACCCCGTCTTCCAGATGAATGCGATCACCGGGAAGGCCGATGACCCGTTTGACCACGAACAGGCCTGGTTCTGCCGGGGAAAGGAAGACGAAAACGTCGCCGTGGCGGGGATGGCGATAAGGAATCAGCTTGCCGATCCAATGCGTTGCCGGCGCAAGCAGGATGCGATCGACGAAGACGTGGTCGCCGATCAGGAGCGTATTTTCCATCGAGCTGGAGGGGATCGTGAACGCCTGCAGAGTAAAGGTGATGATGAACAGCCCGGTCACCAAAACAACGGCGATCGAAGCAATAAATTCAGCGGTAGTCTCCTTTGGCTTTTGCGGCTTTTCCGGCTTTTGCGGCTGGGGGTTCCGCGGCTTTTCCTGCGTTCTGTCAGCCGCGGCCTTTGGTAGTTTCTTGGTCTTGGCCAAAATCCTTATTCCTCATGATGCGATCTGTTCTACCGAACGGCCTTCCACCTATGAAAGGTGACGCAACTGCCTATTGCGGCACCCGTAAGACACGGCGCCAGCGCACGCTATCGAGCGTCCGGCTGATATTCCAGGTCAGACTCGAAAGTTTATCAGACGGCGGCCGGTCCGCGGTCGCCGCGTCCGTGCGCCCCATCGACCAATAGATCAGGAGGGGGCGTCCTTCTATATTTTCCCGAGGAACAAAACCCCAATAGCGCGAGTCGTAGCTGTCGTCGCGATTATCGCCCATAACAAAATAGGAATCGGCGGGTACAATCAACTCGCCGTTATCGACCAGCTTCTGGAGCTGGAGCAGCCATTTTGCCTTGCCCCCATAGAAGCCGCCATCGGGAAAATTGTCGCGAAACGGCTCGTGCGAGATCCCGTTGAACAAGGCGTAGGCGTCGTTCTGACGCACTCCATTCACATAAACGTGCTTGTCAAAAAGTCGCAGATGATCTCCCGGAACGGCGATCACCCGCTTCACAAAGTGTTGCCGGGGACTTATGGGATAACGAAAGACGATGATGTCCTGCCGGCGGATGGGGCGATACGGCATCAGCCATCCCCACAGGCGCGACTGGCCGTAATGTGCCTTGTCGACCAGCAGGTAGTCGCCGATGAGCAGTGTTTTCTCCATCGACTCGGAGGGAATCTGGAACGCCTGCACAACAAAGGTAATCACGAAAATCGCAATCACGATGGTACCCAGCAGGGACTGTAACGAGAACAAGCCGCCCCGGGCGCGCGGCGGTGGCAGCGCTACGTCTTCTGAAATTGTGTGGACTTGTTCTGGTGTTCCCACTTCACTCATGCCGGCCCGGAACGTTTGCTGTCGGCAGCAGCGTTCTTTGTCGATTGTAGACGTTCCCAAGCCAGCCGCGCAGCAGCTTGTTCGGCGCCCTTTTTGGTGCTTCCCTGGCTGCGGCAGACAAACGCCTCGTCCCCGGCCGGGGAGGCAGGAATATGGGCCTCGATGGTGAAAAGCTTGCGATGGTCGGGGCCCTCCTCTTTGACAATTACGTAGCGCGCCGGCGCTCGTCCGCTGGCATGGACAGCTTCCTGCAACGCCGACTTATAGTCCATCACCGGAAGCTTCTCGCCGCCTTGCTTGTGCAGCTCGGCCAGCTCGGGTTCGAGAATCGCGCGCAGGATGAAGCGCTGCGCCGTCTCTAGGCCTGCATCCAGGAACAAAGCGGCAATAATCGCCTCCAGGGCATTAACCTGCAGAGCGCTTTTGCTGCGCCCGCCACTGCGCTCTTCACCCTTGCCCAGGCGCAGATATTGGCCAAGGTTGAGCTGGCGGGCCGGTTGCAGAAGGCTGCGCGCGCTCACAATATGCGCACGTAGCTTCGACAGCTCGCCCTCTTGAAACTGGGGGAAACGGCGAAAGAGTTCCTGGCTGATGACGAAAGAGAGCACCGCATCGCCCAGAAACTCCAGTTGCTCGTTGTCAGCTTCCACACCTGAAAGCCGGCCGGCCGCGTTGTGCGACTCCAGCTCACGGGCGTAGGAGGCGTGAGTAAGGGCTTGCTGGAGAAGATTGCGGTCGCGGAAGGCGTGTCCTAGTGATTCCTCAAGAACGGCGGTGTCATCGGTAGCAGGTTTCATGTTGGTAGGCGAATGGCCTCCAGATTGAGAAAGTGCGCGAATTCCATGTCATTGTTCCACGTGGAAACTCGAGCGCGCTCACTGCGGCGAACTGGTAGCATTCGGCGTCGGTGCCTGCTTGGGCTGCGCGTCCGGCGCTGCCGTGCTCCCTGCCGGCGGCTGCCCGCCAATCAGCTTCTGCAGACGCTCCTGCTGCTGCTTGGCCAGGCTCTGCACCGCCGTACCTGGTCTCGCATACTGCACCGCTTTGTTGGCCGAGTCCAGCGCCTGTTGATATTGCTTCAACTTGTCTTGGGCGACGGACAGCCGTAGATACAGCACCGGCTCCGGATTGGCCGCGTTCTCTGCGATGGCCTTCTGCAGGTGCTGCTCGGCGGAAGCGTAATCGTCCCGGTCCAGGTCCACCATGCCTAGGGTGTCATAAGCCATCGTCAGAATGCTGTGCTTGGCGCCTTCCACACGTGCCGGATCGGCGTTGGCCGGCACCAGCAGGCCAGTATTGATGTTGTCAATGGCGGCCTGGGCATCTTTAGCAGCTTCCGTCAGCCGCTGCTGGCGATCGAGGTCGGTATCGCGGGTCGACTCCGCGATGGCGGAAGCCACCTGCACCAGGGGTATCGGGTTGGTGGGATCGGCGGCAATCGCCTTTCGACCGAGGTCGATGACCTTGTCAGTGTTGTTCGCGTGGGCGTAAAGATTCATCACCCGTTGGTACAGCGCAGTGCGCAGCTCGCTGTCCGGATACTTCGCCGCAAAATCGTTGGCCGCAGCTTCGGCTTGAACCACGTCCGTCTTGGAATTGGCATCGAGGTACGCCTGGTATTCGGCCGGCGATTTCGGTTGCAGCATTTGGTGGCCGCTGTTGGGCGGCGGAGTCTGCGGGTTACCTGGCGCCGGATTGGAAGCGCCGCTTTGCGACTGCGGGGCCGCGCTCTGGGCCGACGCTTGCACAGGGGCGGCATTGGTCTGCGCCAGCGACGCGCTTGCCACCCATAGCACCGACGCTATAACTATTATTGATTTCATGATTCCTTCCTTTCTGCTGAGCCCTGCAGGGTCTATTGCTTCGGATGCTTGGCCGTCGGAGGCTCGTAGGGATGCTTTAGCCCGTGCTCGGCCGCGCCTTTCGCGTCGAGTGGCGCGTCGTTGGTCGCCAGCGCCGCCTTGTACTGCGCCACGGCGTTGTCACGTTCGCCCTGCAAGTCAAAAATACGTCCAAGATAGATGTGAGACCAGGCCAACACGTGCGGATCGTTGCCTGCCTCCAGCGCCTTCTGGAAATTGCTCTCCGCGCCAGGCATGTCGCCGCTGAAGCTGGCTACTTTCGCCAGAACAAAATAGGCGCGCGACGGATCTTCTTTGGCCTGGAGGCTCTCCTGGGCCAATTGGCCGGCCTCGGCCGGATTGCCGCTGGCCAAGGCTTGCTCCGCCAAGTCGATCTTCTTCGCCGCGGCGCGCTGCGAAGCCTGCATCACCTCCGGCTGCGCCTGGGAAGCAAAGGCGATTTCGCCGGCCCGCTTCTTTTCATGCCCGACGTCGATGTTGTTCAGCCAGTCAGGGAAGGCCTGCTCCAGTCCGGTGTCGCTCTTTTCGAAATCGCGTAACTGGCGGTAGAAGTAACCGGTCAGAACAAATCCTTCCGCCTCGTCGCGTTGCACCAGCGCCATGCGCTCCTTCTCAGGAAGCTTCGGATTGGAGGGAGTGCGTGCTTCGATGGCGCGAATTAGGCACTCGATCACCAGCAATCCCATGTCAGTTTTGTACTCTTCCGCCATAGGCGCATTTTGAACGGACGCTAAGATGGGCTGCAGCCGGTCGAGTTCCGTGGCGCGGCGGGCGATCAGCGGGTCCAGCGCAAAATGCAGATACGTGTGCCGCAGGGCATCCATGTGGAAGTTGTCGCCCGCCGGCGAAATCACCACATAATAGAAGTCCTGAAGGTAGTTGCGGGAGTTTACTTGGCCCGGTGCACCCATCGGCTCCAGATAAACGGTGAAGCTGCGGCCCGCATAGCCGGAGAGGGGTATGCGCAGGTAGTTGTCGGTGGCGTGGATCATTCCCGCTACCGGCCCGTGGTATTGATCAATCAGGGCATCGTATTGCGCCTCATGCTTTTGCCATATTGCGTGGAGCTGTGCGGCCGCAGAGTAATCCTTCAACAACGGAACAAAGCCCAGGACGTAGGCGGCGTCGGGCGGCAGGTCAGCTTCTTTCACCTTGGGGGCAAACCCCGGAGGAGGACCAAGATTGAGCGCCAGCGACACGTACTCGGCCAGGTCATGAGCGGCATCCCCTTGGCGATGGCCCTGGTAAAAATGGCACATTTCTTTGGCGGCCGCGGCGACCGCGGGCGACTTGCTTGCCTCGGCCAGATCATTTCGCACTTCCATGCGAATGGGCGACGAAGCTTGCAGTTCCTGATCGTAGCCACAGACGTTCATGGCGGCGACGACGCTGAAAAGGGACTCGTTAACGTCGAGCGTGGCCTTCGACTGCGCCGCAGCGCCACAGCTCAGTCCGATGAGAAGACCTGAAACACCAACCGTGCGGAAGAATGCGCTCAGCAAGACCTCCTGCCCTCTAGCCCTTAGTCTTTTTGCGATCGAACCTGAAACGATACTTGCAACTATCATGCTGGGGAATCAATGGCTCCAGTTTACGAGGGGGAGTCTGCAGGGCGCAAATGCAAACGTGGTGGGCGAGAGGGCTGAAAGCACCAGGCGGCGTAATCACGAGCAAACCATTCGGGAAGCAGGCGTTAGCCCCTCACCTGTATTTTCGAGAATGTCAAGATAACGTGACTCGCCGTCGGCTGGCCAAACGTGGTGGCTGGGGCGAAAGTGGTGAAAAGCAGCATATTCTTGAGTTGGGGAAGGATGGCTTTTGCGTCCTCGGGAGCGGAGAGGATGCGGTAATCGAGGACGCGGCCATCGGAACCGACGTAGGCCTCCACTACCAGAGAATCGCCGCTGGGGAAGCCCATGGAAAGTTCAAAGGGAGTGGACTTGAGTTCGGCGGGGGTGTACAGCATGGTCGGCACATCATTGGAGGCGCGCACCTGTGCCGGATAGAGAAGCCCAATGAGCACGCCAAAGATAATCAACGTGGTAACAAGACCGGCAGTGGCGGGAACCATGACGGCATTAAACGCATTCTCCCACCGCACCTGCAGCCCTTCCCAACGCGAGCGCCGGGAGTTGGCCAGCTCGCGCGAGAGCGCTACACGCAGCCTCAGGCCCAAGTCCGGCGGGGCCACCTTTCTGCCCAGCGAACTCACCAACGACTGCATCCGCTGGAGGGCGGCAAAGCGCGAAGCACACTCTTCACAAGCACGCAAATGTCCGTCCATTTCAGCCATCTGACTACGTGTTACCGCCGCGTCCAGGTAAGACGACATCAGCTCTTGGGCTGTTGAGCAGGTCATGGCAAAACCTCAACTTCGCGGGCAGCAACTGCGCGGCCACAGTTTCTGTGCTCACGCGTTTCTACTTGCGCCAGTCCGAAGGCCGGCAAGTAACGCTCCAGGCGTTTGCGTAATGCCTCGCGTCCCCGAACCAGCCGCGATTTCACCGTTCCCAGTGACGTCTGCATCACTTCGGCGATCTGTTCGTAGGAAAGTTCTTCAATGTCGCGCAGGATCACCGTGGTGCGATACGGTTCGGCAAGCGCCTTGAGCTCGGTCTCCACCCGCGCGCGCAACTCATGGTCATAGACGTTTTGCAGCGGGGATTTGGCGTCGTCTACCAGAGTGTCCTTGATGCCGGCTGAGCAGCTACCCGCTTCACGTACGGAATCAGGCTCGATCGATGTCTCTCGAAATTTGTGGCGAAACCACCAGCGCCGCCGGTTCGAGGCCTCGTGCAAGGCGATGCGGTAGATCCAGGTCTTCAGGCTGGAATTTGCATTGAAGTGCTTAATGCCGCGAAAGACCTTGAGAAACACTTCCTGCGTGGTGTCGGCGGCATCGCTGGGGTCGTCGAGAATCCTGTAAACCAAGCTATAGACGGGTTGGTTATAGTGGGCGATGAGCCAGGAAAAAGCCGCTTCCGATCCGGCTTTAAGCTCGGCTACGACCGAGGCTTCTTCGGTGCGGACTCCAATCGCGCTTGCGAGGTCACTCAATATGGTCGCTCCCGCCACGGGCGGTCACCTCAATGATAAATAGTTACCGGGCCGGCAACAACCGGATGCCGCGACCTCGTCCCGCGGCAATTCCCGTTGCCCGAAGCCCTACCCCGGGGTCCACACCAAGCCTGCCTGAATAGACCCCGCGCGCGGCAGGAATGTTCCCGGGTTTGGGCGAAAACGGCTTGGGAAGAACTTAGGGAGGGCTGCCGGCGATCGACCCTTAGAAGGCAGAATACAGTTCGGCAGCGCCCTTCGGTGAGGATGCAGAAGGGCGCCGGCGATCATCGGAACACCTGACGTGTGTGAAGGGGGGTTAGTGGTTAAACGCGCCGACCGCTGTGGCCTCGTCATCCTTCACGTCGAAGACGGTGTATAGCTTGGTGATCTGCAGCAAGTCATGCACCTTCTTGGTCAGATGCAGCAGCTTCAATTCGCCGCCCTGGTTACGGACGGAGGTGAAGGCGCTGACCAACTCGCCGATGCCGGAGCTGTCGATATAGCTAACATCGCCCAAGTTCAGCAGGATCTTCTTCTGCCCTTTGCTGAGCAGGTCTTTGATGGTGTCGCGCAGAACCACGCTGCCTTCGCCGAGAGTGATCCGTCCACTCAAGTCGACAATGGTGACGCCGTCGATCTGCCGCGTGCTTGCTTTCATACTCACGTGGAAGCCTCCTGGTGGTCCAGGTCCGTGCCCTGGAGCCGCTTGATCAAAGTGATTTCCGTACCAAGGTCCAACTGGCGAAAGCGGACCTCATCCATGAATGCCCGCATCAAGAATATGCCACGCCCCGATTGTTTCAACAGGTTTTCCGGGGCCAGCGGGTCAGGCACCTCTTCCGGGACAAAGCCCTTGCCTTCGTCGCTGATAGTAACAATCAACTCTTCTCCGGTTTGCTCGAAGCTCAGATTGACTCGCTTAACTGGATCGTAGGCATTACCGTGAAGGACGGCGTTGATCATCGCTTCCCGCACGGCCATGGAAACTCCGCGCCGGGTATCTTCGTCCATACCGGCCCGCGCCGCGATCTGGTCGGCCATCTCCTCGGCTTTGTTCACGCTTTCCAGCGTGGACTCCATGCGATACGAAACGCGTTGTGGCGCGGTCATCAATTTGCTCGGTGTGCCCGGATCATGCCGCCCTTTCCCGATGCGTGGCACAGAATCTTCAGGAAGGCAGCAGTTTGCCTGTTCGCGGCAGAGTTGTCAACGCGGTTCGCGATTCGCAGTTCGCGATTCCTAATCCCAAAAGGAGAGAACGTCCCGATATGCCCAGCTCGGTCTGCCCGCGGCAGTGTAAAGATTGCCAGGAGTCTGCGGCCGGCGTAAAATTATAACGAACGTTCGTAAGAACAGGACGGCCCCGCTCATGTCTACTTCCGCCACAACCCGCACCCCGGAGCGAGCGCCGCTGGCCGACAGTCGCTTTGACCGCCGGTTAGCAGAAATCCTAGATTATGCCACCGAAGTCTTTGCCGACAAGGGATATGAGGGCGCCTCGATGCGCGACTTGTCGCGGCTGAGCGGCATCTCTCTGGCCGGCCTCTATTATTACTTCGATTCCAAGGAAAAACTGCTCTATTTCATCCAGCGGCACACCTTCACCACTATCATGGAGCGGCTGCGCCAGCGGCTGGCGACGACAACCGATCCCGAAGCGCGTATTCGCATCTTCGTCCACAACCACGTGGACTATTCGCTGGCTCGGCAGAAGGCCATGAAGGTCCTCTCGCATGAAGACGATGTGTTGAAAGACGGTTACGGTGCCGAGCTGAGCGCGATCAAGCGCGAGTACTACCACATCTGCGTGGGGCTGGTGGAGGAGCTGGCAAAAGCTGAAGGGCTGAGCACGGTTGGGCCTCATGCGGCAGCCGCGGGCGGTGTCAGCACACGCACTGCAGTGATGGGACTTTTTGGCATGATGAACTGGCTGTACACCTGGTACAACCCGCGTATCGATCCGGATGCGCAGGTCCTGGCGCGCGAGATCAGCGACATTTTTCTGCAGGGAATCAGGGGTGGGGGATGCGGCAGTGGAATGCGCAACAGCCCCGGACAGCGTCTCTGGAAAACCAAAGCTCCTGGGCAGAGAGAGACGAGAAGCAAGAAGAAGCCCTAGCAATGGCGAGCACTGTATCCATGGCTGAAACGAAACAACGGATCCATTACCGCGCGGAGTCGGGTGTGGCGATCATCGAGCTATGCGATCCGCCGGCCAACACCTACAGCTACGAGATGAACCGGCAGCTCGACGACGCCATTCTGCAGGCGCGCATGGACAACAGCGTTCATGTAATTGTGCTGCGAGGAGCGGGAGAAAAGTTTTTCTGCGCCGGCGCGAACATCCAGATGCTGAGCGAAATGGACCCGACATTCAAGTACTACTTCTGCCTGCACGCCAATGAAACGTTGCTGCGGCTGGAACACACACCCAAGCTGGTGATTGCCGCACTGAATGGACATTGCGTCGGCGGCGGCTTGGAAGTAGCGTTGGCAGCCGATCTCCGCGTGGCACGCCAGGACGGCGGCAAGATCGGATTGCCGGAAGTGAGCCTGGGCGTATTGCCGGGAACCGGGGGAACCCAGCGTCTAGCGCGGCTGTTGGGCAAGGCCAAGGCGATGGAGTTGATGGTCACGGGCAGGACGTTCTCGTTTGACGAGGCGCAAGCGCTGGGATTGGTAAACGAAGTCTTCCCCAGCGAGAATTTCATGGACCGTGTGCTGGAGTACGCGCACCAGTTCTGTCCGCCAAATAAAGCCGCCAAGGCGGTGGGACGCATCAAGCGGGCGGTGCAGACCGGCTGGGAAATCCCCCTGGAAGCGGCTCTGGCGTTGGAGCGCGAGAACCAGCAACTGCTGTTCGAGAGCGAGGACGCGAAAGAAGGGCTGGCAGCGTACCTGGAGAAACGGCCGGCGAAGTTCACGGGGGAATGACAGCCGAAGGCCGCCGCTCTGGGCGAACTGAACGAAACGAAGGGAATTGAAGGATCTGCGGCCCTATGGCCCCGGAAACACAAGTCAGCTTAACCCGCATCGCGGTCACGCTGCAACCACCAGCGGCGCGAGTGACGCTGAAGAATCCGCCGCTGAACGTCATTGACGTTCCCATGATGGACGAGCTGCGCGCTACGTTGGGGGAGCTCGAAACCCGTCCGGAGATCAGTGCGATTGTGTTTGCGGGTTCGGAGCGCGCGTTTTCCAGCGGCGTAGATGTTGCCGCGCACACGCCGGAGAACGTCCGGCAAATGCTGTCCGCATTTCACGGCGTGATTCGATCGCTGGTCAGCAGTCGTAAACTGACGATCGCCAGCGTTCGCCGGCATTGTCTGGGCGGCGGGGCAGAGCTGGCCTTGATGTGCGATATTGTCTATGCGGCGCCGGATTCGGTGTGGGGATTTCCTGAGATCAAGCTGGCCTGCTATCCGCCGGTAGCCAGTGTGGCTTTGCCTTCGATTGTGGGGCAGAAGCTGGCGGCGGAAATGGTGCTGACGGGAAGAACTCTGGCCGGTGAGGAGGCGCTGGCGGCGGGGCTGGTGAACGGACTGGCAGACGATCCGGAAACATTGGTCCTTGATTGCCTGCAGCGCGTATCGCAGTTGAGTCCGGCAGCAATTGCCATCGCTAAAAAGGCGTTTTATGCGTGGGATGCGGTCCACTTCGACAAAGGTCTGGCCCGAGCCGAGCAGATTTACTGCGACGAGCTGATGCAAACCGCCGACGCGCGGGAAGGCATTGCAGCGTTTCTTGAGCGCCGCCGTCCGAGGTGGAGCGGCAGCATTTAGCCGTTAGTACTTAGCCTTTGTTTTTGCAACACAGATTTGGCCAACGGCTAAGTGCTAAATGCCAAGTGCTTCCATGAAGAAACAACTTATTGAACTTCGCGTCAACGGACGCACGTACGAGCTGGCGATTGAGCCCAACAAGCTGCTGCTCGATGTTTTGCGCCAGGACCTGGACCTGACCGGCTCCAAGCGCGCCTGCGACGATTCCTCCTGCGGGGCGTGCACGGTGCAGATCGACGGCATCCCGATGCTCTCCTGCACGCTGCTAGCGGCCAGTTGCGAAGGCCAGGAGATTACGACCGTCGAAGGTGTGGCGGATCACGGCGGTCTGGCTGCCTTGCAGAAAGCTTACGGCGATTTCGGCGGCTCGCAGTGCGGCTTCTGCACGCCGGGATTCATGATGACGGTGAAGTGGTTGCTGGCCAATCATCCCAATCCCACGGAGCACGAAATCCGTGAGGCGCTCAGTAGTAACTTGTGCCGCTGCACCGGCTATTTACAAATGTACCAGGCCATCCGTGCGGCGATCGACGCGGAACGAAAGGGAATGAAAGAGGAGCAGTTAGCCGTTAGCAATTCCTAGTCGGCAAGGAATGCGTTGCGACCTGAGCCTTCGCATATTGGGGTTCTTCGACTCGTCAGCGCAAAAGACGCGGCGACTTGCTCAGATGACACTAATTGTTTGGCGATGCGCTGATTGCTAAGAAGCAAGTGCTAATTACTAACTGCTGACTGCTTATGACGGATTTTTCCATTATCGGCAAACCCATCGCGATGGTCGATGCGGCGGGCAAGACCACCGGCGCGGGCAAATACACCGACGACCTGCGTGTTCCTGGCATGCTGGTGGGCAAGATTTTGCATTCGCCGTATCCGCACGCTCGCATCAAGAGCATTGACACGTCGCGCGCCAAGGCCCTCAATGGCGTGGTTGCGGTGGTGA
>Ga0070737_10003101_pt1 | contig 18508 bp, 19 predicted proteins | sample Coa_R1_10_FD_66438 | JGI IMG/M metagenome (GOLD analysis project Ga0070737, IMG submission 66438) | Surface soil microbial communities from Centralia Pennsylvania, which are recovering from an underground coalmine fire - Coalmine... | ecosystem: Environmental > Terrestrial > Soil > Unclassified...
GACACCGAGTTGTTCGGCGCGCAGTTCGACCGCGTGGCTGATGCGCGAGCTGATCAGCGCGACCTCGATGCCATGCTCGCGCAGCCGCTTGATGCCGAGGCCGTCGTGCACGTGGAACGCCTTGATCTCACGTCCGTCCTCGGTGTACCACAGCCGCCCGTCGGTGAGCGTGCCGTCCACGTCGAACGCGACGAGCTTGATCTTCGCGGCGCGGGTGCGGAGGTCTTGCGGAATGTCAGCGTGGTCGGACACGGCGTTGTCTTGACGGTGAGCGCCGAATTGTAAAGGGGGTGGGAGCGGGTAGTGGGGGCGCAAGTCGGGAATGGCATGGCGCGCGCAGCTTCAAGGAAGCTTCCACGCTGCCGCAGATCGCGAGGATGCAGCCATCGCGCCCCCGCGACCCCTCCCCAAATCCTGCTCTTTTCAAACCACCCGCGCGCGCAAAAGGTCATGGATGTTCAGCGCGCCGACCACGTGCTGGTCGGCATCGACCACCAGGAGGGCGTGGATTTTGTAAGCTTCCATCAACTGGGCGGCTTCGGCGGCCAGCTTGTCCGGTCCGATCACCTTCGGGTGGGAACTCATGGAGTGGCTGACCCGCGCGCTGCGCAGGTCCATCTGGTCGTCGTCCAGCGTGCGCCGCAGGTCGCCGTCGGTGAAGACGCCCATGAGGCGTTGCGAGGAATCCACGACCGCGGTCATGCCGAGTCCCTTGCGCGACATCTCCATCAGCGCTTCGGTCAGCGTGGCATCGACGCCCACCATCGGAATGGCGTTGCCGGTATGCATCACGTCGGAAATCTTGAGCAGGCGCCGGCCGAGTGCACCGGCCGGATGCGAGCGCGCAAAATCATCGGCGGTGAATCCGCGCGCCTCCAGCAGCGCGATCGCCAGCGCATCGCCCAGCACCAGCGCGGCCGTCGTGCTGGCGGTGGGCGCCAAGCCGAGCGGACAGGCTTCCGTCGAGACGCTGGCATCGAGGTGGGCGTCGGCATCGCGCGCCAGTGACGAACGGGGATTGCCGGTCATGGCGACCAGCGCATTGCCCTGCCGCTTGAGGAACGGGAGGATGGTCAATATCTCCTCGGTTTCTCCCGAGTTCGAGAGCAGCATCACCACGTCGTGGGACGTGATCATGCCGATGTCGCCGTGGCTGGCCTCGCCGGGATGCACGAAGAACGCAGGCGTCCCGGTGGATGCAAGTGTGGCTGCGATCTTGCGCGCGATGTGCCCCGACTTCCCCATCCCGGAAACCACCACCCGGCCGGGGCAGGCCAGGATCAATCCACAAGCCTTGCTGAAGTCGCCGTCGAGTCGCGATGCCAACGCCTCGATGCCTCGCGCTTCGATGCCGATGACCTTGCGTGCGCTGGCCAGCAGCGTCGCACGGTCGCGGCCGGAGAGGGACTCGACGGCGGATCGAGCGGTGTACGCGTTCATGCGGGTGCACTCCTGTCATGGTCCCGCTGCAACGACACAGCCAGATGGCATGGCGTCAACAGGCCGTTCAGCCAACACACGATACCAGTAACATCCCCGGTTGCCATCCTACAGGCCACCGGCAGGCCTTTGTTCGAGCTGCGGTGTGCTGCGGTTCACATGCCATCCCTTCTGTTCGAGAACAGTTCATGCAACCCGAAGAATTGAAGTCGCTGCTGGAATCGGCCTTGCCGGGCGCGAGAGCGGACGTGGCGAGTCCGGACAACGTGCATTTCCAGGCGCGCGTGGTGGCCGACGTATTTGCCGGCCAATCAACCTTGGCGCGTCATCGAATGGTCTATGCGGCCCTGGGCGAGCGCATGGGCGGCGAAGTGCACGCGCTTTCGCTGCGCACGTTGACGCCGGATGAAGCGAACCAGGCCTGACGCGATATCGGTATCGACGAGTACGCGCGCCTAATCCAATCAGCGCGCGGACCAGCTCTCGAGTTCCAGCGAAAAGCCGTTCTTGCCGCGTTGCTCGATTTTGATTGGCGCCGGCAGTTTCATTGGTGCGAACCAGGCCTCGATACCTTCGCCGCCGTCGGTACGCGAAATCCGGGTGGCAGCGAAGGTGCCCGCGGGAACGCTCACGTCCTGCTTGCCTTGCGCGGCGTAATGCTGCATCTCGATGCGGTCCCGGACCGCGACCGGAAGCGTGAAGCTGGTCTTGCCGGCCGCCAGTCCCGCGGCGAGCGCCAGCGGAATGGTGTGGCGTTCCATCGCACCGGGCTGGGTCGGGAAACGGAAGCTGCCGTTGTCGTTCACGTCGATGACATGCTTCGTCCAATCGAAGTGCACTTGGCGCTGCTTTTGCTTCAGCGCGGTCTTCATCGTGTAGTCGTAGCTTTCACCTTGCGGCAGATCACCGACCCAGCGAAATGTCGAGACTTCGCGGGTGCTGGCGGCGAGCAGGGAAGCGAGACCGGCCGTGCCCTGGCTTTGTGTGGTGAACGTCCAGGAGCCGTTCGCGCCGGGCGCGAGCTTGAGTATCGCCTTGCCGATCGGCGAGCCGTTTTGCAGCACCCGATAATTAGCCGTGAATGGCGGCACGGGTGGTGCGGCGACGGCAATGCCGCAAGTCGCGGCGAGTGCAACGGCGAGCACGAAACGGAAGCGGCGGAAAGGTTGCATGGGAAGCCTCGGGTAGCGCGGATGCGGCTTTTGGTTCGGCAGGCGCGCTGCACGATGCGCGTCTTGATCGCCACATGAACAGCGCGCAGCCTGCCGTTGCAAGGCTGAATGGAAGCTCACGCGCAGGTCAGGTGCCCGCCGTCACCAAGGCGCAGCGGGGCGGTGATGGGTCGGCCGCGGTACCAGACCGCACCGCTGCGTTCGCAGACGTCGCCGCGCGCGATCGCATCCACGCAGGCAACCAGAAGCAGGTGCTCCTTGTGCAGCAGGCGTTCGGCAAGCGAGTCCTCACTGTCACCCGGATGCACGTCGATGTGCGCCTGCGCGATCACGGGGCCGCCATCGAGGTCGGCGCTGACGAAGTGCACGCTCGCGCCGTGCTCGATGTCCCTGGCCTTCAGCACGCGACGATGCGTGTGGAGCCCACGGTATTTCGGCAGCAAAGAGGGATGGATGTTGATCATCCTTCCGGCCCACTCCGCCGTGACCGCGGCGTCGATGATGCGCATGTAACCGGCGAGCACCACGAGTTGCGCGCCGCTCGCAGCGACGTTGGCGAACAGCGCCTCGTCGAATTCGCGGCGCGAAGCGAAGGTCTTTGGGTCCAGCGCCAAGGTGGGGATGCCGTGCGCTTCGGCCTTGCGCAAGGCGGCAGCGTCGGCCTTGTCGCTGGCGACCAGCGCAAACGTGACGGGCAGCTTGCCGGCTTCACCGGCATCGATCAGCGCCGCGAGATTGCTGCCGCGGCCCGAGACGAGGACGGCGATGGGAAGGGGCATGGCTCGGGATTCAGCGTGCAAACAACAAGGTGGGAGGGGCGAGGGGAGAGTAGCGAGGGTGCATTCAATTTGGCCCTCTCGCGATCGGGTGGACGTCTAACATGCCGCCGCCGGTACATCGAGCGCGCGCCTACGCTAATTCCTGCGCCCTCGCTACTCGTCCCGCATCCGTTGTTCGGGATCGCTATGAAATGTAAACGCGCGGCTGGCCCCTTTGCGCAGCGACCACTTTGCCGATGGCCCAGCTTGCCAGACCGGATCGTGCCAGTTCATCGCGTGCTCCCGCGACGTCGTCGGACGCGAGCATCAGCGTGAAACCGATCCCGCAATTGAAGGTGCGCCACATTTCCTCGCGCGGCACCTTGCCTTCGCGTTGCAGCCATTCGAAGACGGCCGGCAGCCGCCACGTCGAACTGTCGATCGTGAGCCCCAGCCCTTCGGGCACCACGCGGATGATGTTTTCCAGCAATCCACCGCCGGTGATGTGTGCCATGCCGTGGATCCTGCCCGGCTGCGCGCGCAACAAGGCAAGGATCGGCTTCACGTAAATCGTGGTCGGCGCCATCAAAGCGTCGGCCAGCGCGACGCCGTCGAGTTTCATGTCGAACCGCGAGCCGGCGCGCTCGACGATCTTGCGGATCAGCGAGAAGCCGTTGGAATGCGGACCGCTCGACGCGACACCCAGTATCACGTCGCCGTCGCGGATGGCGCCGCCGTCGATGATGTCCGATTTTTCCACCGCCCCGACGTTGAACCCGGCGAGGTCGTATTCCCCCGGCGGATACATGTCCGGCATTTCGGCGGTTTCGCCGCCGACCAGCGCGCAACCCGCCATTTCGCAGCCCTTGGCGATTCCACCAACCACCGCCACGGTCGTCTCGACGTCGAGCTTGCCGGTGGCGAAGTAATCGAGGAAGAACAAGGGTTCGGCACCCTGGACCAGCACGTCGTTGACGCACATCCCCACGAGGTCGATGCCGATCGTGTCGTGGCGGTTCAACTGCTGCGCGAGCTTCAGCTTGGTCCCGACGCCATCGGTGCCGGACACCAGGACCGGCTCGCGATATTTTTTTGCAAGGTCGAACAACGCGCCGAAGCCGCCCAGGCCGCCCATGACTTCGGGACGGAAGGTTTTTGCGACCAGCGGCTTGATGCGTTCGACCACTGCGTTGCCGGCGTCGATGTCCACGCCGGCGGCGCGGTAGGAGAGGGCTTCGTCAGGGGCGGTCACGGCGATGTCCGGAAACATTCGGCAACGGCGGAACCGGCAATGATAGACGCTGGGGCCGTGATTGGGCAGACTTGCGGCTGTCCGAACGGAGGTGCGCGGCCATGTTGCGAGTTTGCTTGTCCCTGCTGGTGGCGCTGGGCATGGCAGCCGTGGCGTCGGCGCAATCCCTGCCGCCCGCGAACTCAGCGCCGCAGCTCTCCGCGGCCCCCGCCAATCCCTATTCCGCCACCGTACCGGTCGCCGGAACCAGCGACGCCCAGCGCAACAGCGCGATCGCCGCCGCGCTTGCGCAAGTACTGCAACAGGTTTCGCCCGGCTTCGTCGCCAGTCCCGACATGCTGGCGAATGCTTCGGGTTACGTGCGCGATTTTCACTATCAACGTGCCGCATCCGGTACCGGGCTCGAATTGCAGGTGGATTTCGATCCCGGCGCGGTGGGCCGCCTGGTCGCGCAGGGCAGTGCGCCGGCGGCGCAAGGTGTCGCGTCCGCAGCTTCGAGCGGGATGCCGGCCACCGGTACATCGGGCGCCGCGGCTGCGGTCAATGGCACGGGAACCCTGTGGGTCGACGGCATCGACAACAGCGACGCGTTCGCCAGCCTGCTCGCGACGTTGCGCGGCGACCAGCAATTGCACGATGTGATGCCGATCGGGGCCGACGATGGGGGTGTCCTGCTGCAGGTCGGTTTCAGCGCGCCACTCGCGACGGTTCTGGAAGAACTGGAGACGCCGACCGGCCATCTGGCCCAGGACGCACAGCCGCATCCCGGTGCCGACGCGTCGCTGCGCTGGGTGCCTTGAGCACGCAAACCACGTGAGCGGACCCAGCCCGAGTGCCGGCAGCACGAGCCAGGCGGCGTGGCGTTACCTGCCGAACGTGATTTCCATATTGCGCATTGCGCTGGTGGCACCGCTGATCGCGATGATCGTGTCGGGCCGCAATGAAACTGCCCTGGTGCTTGCCGCCGTCGCAGGCGTTTCGGATGGCGTGGATGGTTATCTTGCGCGAAGATTCCAGTGGCAGAGCCGGCTGGGCTCGATCCTCGATCCCGTCGCCGACAAGCTGATGCTGGTGGGCTGCATGATCGCGTTGGGCTGGCTCACCGAGGTGCCGCGCTGGCTCGTCGCGCTGGTGGTCGCGCGCGATGCGGTGATCGCGTTCGGCGTGCTGGCGTGGCATCGGGTGTTGCGCAATTTCGAGGCGCACCCGAGCTGGCTTTCGAAGACCACCACCGTCGCGCAGATCGGCTTCGTGCTGCTGGTGCTGGCGAATCACGCCTTCGCATGGAACGTGCCGATGGAAATTCCCGTCTGGATCGTTGCGATCCTGACCGCGGCCAGTGGGCTCGACTACGTGGCACGCTGGGGCCGGCTGGCGCGGCGCGAACTCAAGGACAGGAATTCTTCCGCATGACCAACGCGCAACGCTGGCAGTGGTTGGCCATCGCGGCCGTGGTCGGCTGGCTGATATGGCTGCTCTCGCCGATCCTGATGCCATTCATGCTGGCCGCGGTGTTCGCCTATCTCGGCGACCCGCTGGTCGATCGTCTGGAACGCCTGCACATCGGACGCGGCATCGCGGCCAGCATCGTGTTCCTGGTCATGCTGCTGATCCTGGCGCTGGCGCTGATATTGCTGGTGCCTCTGGTCCAGCGCCAGATCGAGCACCTGGTCGTCGCGTTGCCCACGTATGCGGCGTGGTTGAGCCGCGAGGCGGTGCCGTGGCTGGAACGCACGTTGCACATCCCCGCGAGCGAGTTCGATGCTTCGACGTTGATTGCGCGCATACGCGATCACATCGGCACGGTCGGCGGCATCGCCGCCACGGTGCTTGGCTATGCGACGCGGTCGGGGCTGGCGCTGATCGGGGTCGCCGTCGCGGTGGTGCTGGTCCCGGTGGTTACGTTTTACCTGCTGCGCGACTGGGACAAGCTGCTCGTCCACATCGATGCGTTGCTGCCGCGCGAGGCGCAACCCACGATCCGTCGCCTGGCGCGCGAGACCGACACCGTGCTCGGAGCCTTCGTGCGCGGCCAGTTGCTGGTGATGCTGGGCCTCGCGATCTACTACGCGGTCGCGCTGAAGCTGATCGGACTCGACGTGGGTCCGCTGATCGGCATGGCCGCGGGACTGGTCAGTTTCGTGCCCTACCTTGGCTTCATCATCGGCATCGTCGCCAGCATCATCGCGGCGCTGGTCCAGTTCCATGACCTGTTCCATCTGGTGCTGGTCCTGGTGGTCTTCGGCATCGGATCGATACTGGAAAGCTACATCCTTGTGCCCAAACTCGTGGGTGACCGCATCGGCCTGCATCCGGTTGCGGTGATTTTTGCGGTGCTCGCGTTCGGCGAACTGTTCGGCTTCATCGGCATCCTGCTGGCGCTGCCGATGGCTTCGATCGCGATGGTGCTGCTGCGCTTCCTGCGCAGTCGCTACGAGGCGAGCCCCTTGTACGCGGGAAGCGTACAGCCCGGCCTGGCCGAGGCATCGGACAAGCAGGTCGACAATCCGCGCACGTTGGCAGATCAGCAACCGCCGCCCTTGGCGGCCGAACAGCCGCCGGTGCTGGCAGAGCAACCGCCGCGCGAACCATGAACCGGCAATTTGCGCTCGACCTGCGCTGGCCGCCGCACCAGCGCCTCGACGCGTTCTGGCCCGGTGCCAACGCGGCGGCGTTGCGCGCGATCTCGCAGGCCGCGATCGACACCGATGACGGCTGGTTGTATGTGCACGGCGCGCCGGGCACGGGCAAAAGCCACCTGTTGATCGGTGCCTGCCGCGCGGCGCTGGAATCTGGGCATCCGGCGCGTTACGTGTCCCTGGCGCAGTTGCCCGCGCAACGCGGCGACGCGATCGGTGGCATCGAGGCGAACGGCCTGGTGGCGGTGGACGATGTCCAGGCAATCGTGGGCGAACCCGCCGCCGAGCGTGCGTTGTTCGGTCTCTACAATCGCGCCAAGGCCGCGCGCGCACGGATGCTGTTCGCCGCGACGGCTTCGCCTGCAGAGCTTGGGCTCGGTTTGCCCGACCTGGTTTCGCGTCTCGCGATGTGCACGCAGCATGCCCTGCATCCGCTCGACGACGCGGACCGCCGCGCAATGTTGCGGCAGCTGGCCGGCAGGTTGGGCCTGCGGCTGGACGATGAGGTGCTGGACTGGTGGTTCGCGCGCCAGCCGCGCGACCCTGCGTCGCTGGTGGCCTTTTTGCAGCGCATCGATCGTGCAGCGCTGGCCGCACAGCGGCGCGTGACGATTCCGTTCCTGCGTGAGCTGCTGCGTGAACCGGGGATGTAGGAGTCCGCGCCCGCCGCAGTGCCGTGGGCCGGGCTGCAAGGCCCAGCGGTTCGTACCGGATTGCCGGGCTCGTCAGCCCGGCCTGCGTTCACCCGGATTCCGCCGCTGTGCTTGGCCCGTCCAGGCCGAACCGCTATGCTTTGCGGCCGTAAGATGTGCGCCACCTGGCCACCGGCGGGCTGGCGCGAGCCGCCATCACGGGATCCTTTGACATGAAAGTCGCGCGTCTGCACACCCATCTCGACCGGCTCGAAGCGGAATCCATCCGGATCATGCGCGAGACCGTGGCCGAGTGCCGCAAGCCGGTGCTGCTGTATTCGATCGGCAAGGATTCCTCGGTGCTGCTGCACCTGCTGCTGAAGGCGTTCTACCCGGCCAAGCCGCCGCTGCCGATGCTGCACGTCAATACGACGTGGAAGTTCCGCGAGATGATCGAGTTCCGCGACCGCATCGCGCGCGAGAAGAACGTCGACCTGATCGAGCACATCAACCAGGAAGGCTTGCGCCAGGGGACCGATCCGGTCAACGACGCGGCCCGGCACACCTACGTCATGAAGACGGTTGCGCTGCGCCAGGCGCTCGCCGAGCACGGCTTCGATGCCGCGATTGGCGGCGCGCGCCGCGACGAGGATCCTGCACGCGCCAAGGAGCGCGTTTTTTCGTTGCGCGGCGCGGGCCAGCGCTGGGAACCCCGCAAGCAGCGCCCGGAACCATGGGGGCTGTACAACACCCGGCTTGCGCCCGACGAAACGCTGCGCGTGTTTCCGCTGTCCGACTGGACCGAACTGGACGTTTGGCTCTACATCCGCCGCGAAGGCATCGAGGTGGTGCCACTGTATTTCGCGAAGGAGCGCCCGACATTCGTGCGCAACAACGCGCTGCTGGTGCGCGACGACGACCGCGTACCGCTCGAGCCCGGCGAGAAACTGGTCCCGAAGACGGTGCGCTTCCGCACGCTCGGCTGCTGGCCGCTGACCGCCGCGGTCGAATCCGATGCCGCCGATCTCGACGGCATCATCGCCGAGATGCTGGATACGCGGCAGTCGGAACGCGCCGGCCGCATCATCGATCTCGATCCTTCCGATTCCATGGAGCGCAAGAAGCGTGAAGGTTACTTCTGAATCAAAGGCTTTTCGACACGGATAAGAGCGGATCAAGGCAGATACAGCGGTTGAACGTCGGCACTGGATTCATCCGTTTTATCCGATTTGATCCGCGTCTGAAAGGCTTTTGACACGGATAAAAGCGGATCAAGGCAGATACAGCGGTTGAACGTTGGCACGTGGATTCATCTGTTTTTATCCGGTTTGATCCGTGTCTGAATTGCTTTTCGTCTCACACCAGGAATCCTGAAACCCCATGGCCGTAGCCAACGACATCACAGCTCTCGCGGACCGCCTGGCCGCGCTGCAATCGCGCGACACGCTGCGCTTCGCGATGTGCGGCAGCGTGGACGACGGCAAGAGCACGTTGCTCGGGCGCCTGCTGGCCGAAGCCGGAATGGTTCCGGAGGACCGTCTCGCCCAGATGGTCCGCGACAGCAAGACCCACGGCACGCAGGGCGGCAAACCCGACTATTCGCTGCTGCTGGATGGCCTCGAGGCCGAGCGCGAGCAGGGCATCACGATCGACGTCGCGTGGCGTTATTTCGGCACCGACAAGCGCGCCTTCATCGTTGCCGACTGCCCAGGACACGCGCAGTACACCCGCAACATGGCAAGCGGCGCGTCGAGCGCGGAGCTCGGCATCGTGCTGGTGGACGCGCGCGCGGGCGTGCTGACCCAGACCCGTCGCCACACCGCGATCCTCGCGATGTTCGGCGTGCAGCATGTGCTGTTCGCCGTCAACAAGCTGGATCTGATCGACTACAGCCCCGCGCGTTACCACGCGATCGAACAGGAATGCGTGAAACTCGCGCACGACCTCGGCATCGAACATGCCGACGCGATTCCCGTTTCGGCAATCAACGCCGACAACCTGGTCGTGCATTCGCCGAACACGCCTTGGTACACCGGCAAGCCGCTGCTGCAATACCTCGAAACGATCAAGATCGCACGAGCGGTGGACGCCGCGTTCGCGATGCCGGTGCAGTGGGTCAACCGGCCCGACCATACCTTCCGCGGCTACGCTGGCGTCGTTGCGGGCGGGCGCGTCGCGCCCGGCAACGAGGTAGTGGTGCTGCCGTCGGGACGGCTGTCGCGTGTCGTGCGCGTGGTCGGCGGCGACACCGACCTCAAAAACGCCGAGGCCGGACAGGCCGTCACGCTGACGCTGACCGACCAGATCGACGTCGCGCGCGGCGACGTGATCGCCGATCCCGCGTTGCCGCCGGAAGTCGCGTCGCAGTTCGCCTGCCATTTGTTGTGGCTGGATGACACCGCGCTGCTCCCGGGACGCCGTTACCAGATGAAGCTGGCAACGTGCACGGCCGGCGCGCAGGTCACCGAGATCAAGCACCGGATCGACCCGGACACGCAGGCGCATCTCGCGGCGACGCGCCTCGTCGCGAACGAAATCGCGTACTGCAATTTGTCGCTGGATACCGACATCGCATATCGGCCGTATCGGGAAGACCGCCGCCTCGGCGGCTTCATCCTGGTTGATCGGGAAACCAACGCGACGGTCGGATGCGGCACGCTGGACTTCGGCCTGAGGCGCGACAGCAACGTGCGCTGGCAGCAACTCGACGTCGATCGCGTCGCGCGCTCCAGGATCAAGGGGCAGACGCCGCGTTGCCTGTGGTTCACCGGACTTTCGGGTGCCGGCAAGTCCACCATCGCGAACCTGGTCGAACGGCGTCTGCTGGCCGACGGTTTCCATACGATCCTGTTGGACGGCGACAACGTGCGCCACGGCTTGAATCGCGACCTCGGATTCACCGACGTCGATCGCGTCGAGAACATCCGGCGCGTCGCGGAAGTCGCCAAGCTGATGATGGACGCGGGCCTGATCGTGCTGGTGTCGTTCATCAGCCCGTTCCGCGCCGAGCGCCAGCTCGCGCGCGACCTGATCGGCGAGGGCGGGTTCATGGAAGTGTTTGTGGATGCGCCGCTGGCGGTGTGCGAGGAGCGCGACGTCAAGGGCCTGTACGCCAAGGCACGCGCCGGCGAGATCGCCAACTTCACCGGCATCGGCTCGCCCTACGAGGCGCCGGAGCGCCCAGAAATCCACCTGCACTCCGATCGCCAGTCCGCCGCCGACGCTGCGGCTTTGGTGGTCAAGCTGCTGACCGAATAGCGCTGCGTCCGCGTCAATCGCGCAGGCGAAAATGTCTGGCGCGCCGCGCGACCAGCCCGAGCGCGGCGCGGTCGGGCAGCAGGTCCATCATCACTTTGATTGCGCGATTCACGCGGCCCGGCACGCACAGCACCTGACCGCGTTCCACCGCGTCGAGTCCCTGTCGTACCACTTCGTCGGCATTCGTCCACATCCAGCGCGGCAGTTTCGACACGAGTTCGCGCGCCTGGCTGACGTCGTGGAATTCCGAATGGGTGAAACCGGGGCACAACGCGCAGACGTGGATCCCGCACGCACGGTTCTCCATCGCCAGCGCCTGCGATACGCGCATCAGGAATGCCTTGGCCGGTGCATACAAGGTGTTGCCGGGCGTGGCGGGTACCAGCCCCGCAAGCGAAGCCACGTTGACGATGCGGCCGTAACCGCGGTGCCGCATGTCGGGCAGCAGCAGATGGCAGAGCTGCAGCGGGGCCATCACCAGTACCTGCATGAAACGCGTGTGCGTATCCCAATCCACCTTGTCGTAACGACCCGGCACGCCGTAGCCGGCGTTGTTGATCAGGATGTCGACCGCACACCCGCCCCGCGTCGCGGCGGCGACGATGCGTTCGGGCGCCGCCGGATCGGCAAGATCATCCGCGATCACTTCCACGTCTATGCCGTGCGTGTCGCGCAAGTTGGAAGCGAGCGCGTGCAGGCGGTCTTCGCGACGTGCGGTCAACACCAGTTCGCAGCCGCGTGCCGCCAGTTGCCGGGCGAACTCTGCGCCGATGCCCGCTGATGCGCCGGTGACGAGGGCGCGGTGGCGGCTTTTCTCCCTCTCCCCTGTGGGAGAGGCGGCCGTAGGCCGAGCGCGCAGCGCTGGGTGAGTGGGCTGGATCAAGGCCACAGTTGAGTCCACGTGAGACGATAGTTTGCCGGAAACGACAGCCTTGATATCCTCGCCTGTCTTGGTGAATGTGGAGCACGCCATGCGCCGCAAGTGGGTGGGTGGCAACTGGAAAATGAACGGATCGCGTGCGATGACCTCGTCGCTGGCCGGCGCGATCGTTGAAGCCCGCATCAATGGCGTTGAAGTCGCCTTGTTTCCCCCGTTCCCCTATCTGCGCGAAGCGTGCGCGGCCTGCGCCGGTTCGCGGATTGGCGTGGGCGGGCAGGATCTGAGCGAACACGAGTCGGGGGCCTTCACCGGGGAGGTGTCAGCGGCGATGCTGCGCGACGTCGGCTGCACGCTGGTGCTGGCAGGCCATTCGGAGCGCCGCCAGTACCACAAGGAAACGGATCAGCAGGTGGCTTCGAAAGTGAGCCAGGCCCTGGAGCACGGGCTGACGCCGGTGTTGTGCGTGGGCGAAACGCTGGATGAACGCGACGCCGGCCATACGGCCGCGGTCGTGTCACGCCAGCTCGACGAGGTCGTGTCGTGCTGCGGCATCGAGGCGTTCGCACGCATCGTGATCGCCTACGAGCCGGTCTGGGCCATCGGCACCGGGCGCTGCGCCAGTGCCGAGCAGGCCCAGGAAGTGCACGCCCTGCTGCGTAGCCAGTTGGCGCGTGACGATGCTAGAATTGCCGGTTCGACCCGCATCGTTTACGGCGGCAGCGTCAAACCCGGCAATGCCGCGGAGTTGTTCGCACAGCCGGATATCGATGGCGGCCTGATCGGTGGCGCGGCATTGCAGGCGACCGACTTTCTTTCGATATGTGCGGCGGCGGGATGACGCCCGCGCGCACGGGAACGATCCATGCTGTTCACGATTTTCAGTGTCTTCTACGTGCTTATTGCCGCGGCGATGATCGTGCTGATCCTGATGCAGCGCGGCGACGGCGCGAACGCCGGAGCCAGCTTCGGCGGCGGTTCGTCGGGCACGGTGTTCGGCGCGCGTGGCGCGGCGAGCTTTCTGACCCGCACCACCGGCGTTTTGGCGGCGGTGTTCTTCCTGCTCAGCCTCGGCATGGGCATCTATCTCAGCCACACGGGCGTCGGGCCCACGCCGCAGCAGCAACTCGGGGTGATGGCAGGCGTGGTGACGCCCGCAACCTCGGGTTCGCACGAGGCGGAGACTTCGGCCACCGTCCATGCGCTGGCGCACAACAAGGGAACGAGCGCGCCTGCCGCGCCAAGTGCTCCGGCGCCGGTCCAGCATTCGGAAGTGCCGGTGGCGCCGGCGTCCGCGAACGCGAACAAGGCAGAAGTGCCGAGCGCGCCCGCGAAATCGTCCGCGCCGAAGACTTCGGCGCCGGCGAGCAGCGGACCAAAAGCTTCACACTGAGTCGTTTTTTCGAACAGTCGCGCACAGGAACGTGCGCGGTGTTTCTCAGGGATTGCTCTTTCGAACAGTCCGGCACAAGGATGTGCCGGACGGATCCCATGGACGGGTACTACGCCCAGGTGGCGGAACTGGTAGACGCACTACCTTGAGGTGGTAGCGGGTAACTCCGTGGGGGTTCGAGTCCCCCCTTGGGCACCAACAACGACGCGCGGTTGCGAAACATTCGCACCGCGCGTTTTTTGTTTGGCCTGGTGATCGCCGGAGGGCGGGTGCTGCCGACCGCAATCGCGTTCATGCGATTGCGGCATGCGCCAGCGCGTGCGAAAATCCCAAAGCTAAAGTGGATCGAACGAACGAGATGCTCAACGGCTACTGGCCCATCCTCCTGTTCCTTGTCGTCGCCGGCGCCATCGGCGTCGCGCTGATCGTGATCGGCTGGATCGCGGGGCCGCGCCGCCCGAGCGCCGAGAAGTATTCGCCGTATGAGTGCGGGTTCGAAGCCTTCGAAGACGCGCGCATGAAGTTCGACGTTCGCTATTACCTGATCGCGATCCTGTTCATCCTGTTCGATCTGGAAATCGCGTTCCTGTTTCCGTGGGCGACGGTGTTCCCGAGGATCGGCATCGTCGCGTTGATCGAAATGTTCACGTTCCTGCTGCTGCTGGTCGTGGGTTACGTGTACGTCTGGAAGAAGGGTGCGTTGGAATGGGACTGATCGCCGCTGTCGACAAGGTGATGCACAACCCGGTTCCGATCGCGAAGGTTGACGACATCCTGCGCCCGGAAGCCGACAATCCGATCGTGCAGCGCGGTTTCGGCGTCACCACCGTGGACGCGTTGTTCAACTGGGCGCGTACCGGATCGATGTGGCCGATGACGTTCGGCCTCGCCTGCTGCGCGGTGGAGATGATGCACGCGGGTGCATCGCGGCTCGACCTCGACCGCTATGGCGTGATCTTCCGGCCCAGCCCGCGCCAGTCCGACGTGATGATCGTGGCCGGCACGCTCTGCAACAAGATGGCGCCGGCGCTGCGCAAGGTGTACGACCAGATGCCCGATCCCAAGTGGGTGATCTCGATGGGCAGTTGCGCCAACGGCGGCGGCTATTACCACTATTCGTATGCGGTGGTGCGCGGCTGTGACCGCATCGTGCCGGTCGATGTGTACGTGCCGGGTTGTCCGCCTACGGCCGAAGCGCTGGTTTACGGGATTCTGCAATTGCAGAAGAAGATCCGCCGCACCAACACCATCGCGCGTTGAGGCCATGAGCCAGCCCACAGCACAACAACTGGCCGAACAACTGCGCGCGCGCTTCGGCGGCCGGATCGACAACGTCGACGTGTCGCACGCGCAGACGACCATCGAGGTTCCGCCCGCGTACCTGGTCGAAGTCTGCACGGCGCTGCGTGACGAAGCGGAGTTCCGGTTCGCGCAACTGACCGACCTTTGCGGTGTCGATTTCCTGATGTTCGGGGAAGACGAATGGAAGGGCTCGCAAACCGCGACAGCCACGGGGTTTTCGCGTGGTGTCACCGGCGAGGCGGGTCCCGGCCGCTTCGACTGGTCGCACCATCCCGAGCATCCGCAATTCCTGCGCCGGTTTGCTTCGGTGGTGCACCTGCTCTCGTTCGAGCACAACGTCCGTCTGCGCGTGCGCAGCTTCGCGCCCGAGGATGCATTGCCCGTGCTGCCGACGTTGACCGGCATATGGCCCGCCGCCGACTGGTATGAACGCGAGGCGTTCGATCTGTACGGCATCATCTATGAAGGCCATCCCGACCTGCGCCGCATCCTCACCGACTACGGTTTCGTCGGGCATCCGTTCCGCAAGGATTTCCCGTTGATCGGCAATGTCGAGGTGCGCTACGACCCCGATGCCGGACGCGTGGTGTACGAGCCGGTCACCTCGGTGACGCCGCGCGTCACCGTCGCGCGCGTGGTGCGCGAGGATTCGCGCTGGAAGACCGCGCGCGAGGAATCCGCCGACGACTGGAAGGACAACTGAAATGGCGGAAGGACCGACCATGGGCTCGGTGTTCGACGTCGGCGGCGACACCGGCGAAATCCGCAGCTACACGATGAACTTCGGTCCGCAGCATCCCGCCGCGCACGGCGTGCTGCGCCTGGTGATGGAGATGGAAGGCGAGACCGTCATCCGGATCGATCCGCACATCGGGCTGTTGCACCGCGCGACCGAAAAACTCGCCGAGTCCAAGCCGTTCAATCATTCGATCGGCTACATGGATCGCCTCGACTACGTGTCGATGATGTGCAACGAACACGCCTACGTGCGTGCAATCGAGCAACTGGTCGGCGTCACGCCGCCCGAGCGCGCGCTGTGGATCCGCACGATGTTCGACGAGGTCACGCGGATCCTCAATCACCTGATGTGGATCGGCTCGAACGCGCTCGACCTCGGCGCGATGGCGGTGTTCCTGTACGCGTTCCGCGAACGCGAGGAATTGATGGACTGCTACGAGGCGGTGTCGGGCACGCGCATGCACGCGACCTACTACCGCCCCGGCGGCGTGTACCGCGACCTGCCCGGCAAGATGATCCAGTACAAGGAATCGCCTTGGCACAAGGGCAAGGACCTGAAGCGGATGAATGCGTGGCGCGAAGGTTCGATGCTGGATTTCCTGGATGCCTTCAGCGCCGATTTCCAGCACCGGGTCGACGATTACGAGGAGTTGCTGACCGACAACCGCATCTGGAAGCAGCGCACGGTGGACATCGGCATCGTCAGCCCGGAGCAGGCGATGGCCTGGGGCATGAGCGGACCGATGCTGCGCGCGTCGGGCATCGAATGGGACCTGCGCAAGAAGCAGCCTTACGCGAAATATTCGGAGGTCGATTTCGACATCCCGGTCGGCACCCGAGGCGACTGCTACGACCGCTACCTGGTACGCGTCGCCGAGATGCGCCAGTCGGCGCTGATCATCCGCCAGTGCGTCGATTGGCTGCGGCGGAATCCCGGCCCGGTGATGATCGAGAACTACAAGGTCGCGCCGCCCAAACGCGAAGACATGAAGGAATCGATGGAGGCGCTGATCCACTGGTTCAAATTGTTCACGGAAGGGTTCAGCGTGCCGGCCGGCGAGACCTACGCCGCAGTGGAAGCGCCCAAGGGCGAGTTCGGCTGCTACATGATTTCCGACGGCGCCAACAAGCCGTTCCGCGTGCACCTGCGCGCGCCCAGCTTTGCGCACCTCGCATCGATCAACGAAATCACGCGCGGGCACATGTTGCCGGACGTGGTGGCGATGGTCGGAACCTACGACCTGGTGTTCGGGGAGGTGGATCGATGACCCTCAACGCTGCGCTCGCTTTGTTTTTCCCCTCTCCCCTCGGGAGGGGCGGCCGGAAGGCCGAGCGCGTAGCGCTCCCCGAAGGGGCGGGTGAGGGTACGCACTCGCGCGTGGTCTCCACCTCGACATCCCTGTCTTTTTCCGCTCGCCTCCCGGGCGAGCGGGTGACTTTCTCTTGTTTGGCCAAGAGAAAGTCACCACTCGCGCGTCGGGAACGCGCGAGAACGGCGAAGCCGGCCCGAAGGGCGGAGGGCAGGACGCCCGGAGTAAAGAGAAGGCCACCCCGCGAACACGTCCTCCGCACGTCCCTGTGCTCCGGATTCGCTCGCGACCGCCGTGGTTCGCCGACGGCACCTCCTTGTGCCGACGGCGAACTGTCGCACATCCTGTGCGCCATCCTTCGGACTGATCCGTCGTCCGCTCGCCGCGTTCGAGGGGCCCCGTTCGGCGCGCATCCTGCGCGCGTGATGGGACGAAGCAAATTGCGGGAACTTGCTACGAACGAGGCCACGGATGGCCGGCAGCGAAGCGCAGCTCTTTCCGCGCCTTTGCACGACGCCGAGCATCGCAGCGACAAGCGGGAGCAAGGCGCGGATGTCCGAGCACAAGGACGTGCGAGTTCGCGCCGGCCCGCTTGGCGCGAGAAGCGCAGGGCAGGTGAGGCAACAGGAAGTTGCCGAAGCCGTCGTGCCCGGCGCAATGGTTTTGGCTACTTTTGCCGAAACAAAAGTAGCCTGCTCGCGGAAGCGAGCGGAACCGGAGCATTGGCATGAGAGCCACCGGCAATTTTGACAAAGTCAAGAACGTCGACCCGACGTCGGTCCTCACCGGCGCGACGCGCGCGCACATCGATCATTGGGTCGCGAAGTTCCCGCCCGAGCGCAAGCGCTCGGCGGTGATCCAGGCGCTGATGGCGGCGCAGGAGCAGAACCAGGGTTACCTGACCGACGAGCTGATTGCGGCGGTCGCGAAGTATCTCGAACTCGAGCCGATCTGGGCGTACGAGGTCGCGAGTTTCTATTCGATGCTCGAGACGCATCCGGTCGGGCGCCACGAGGTGGCGATCTGCACCAACATCTCGTGCTGGCTGAACGGCGCCGACGGGATCGTCGGACATTGCGAGAAGAAGCTGGGCGTCAAGCTGGGCGAGAGCACCGCCGACGGACGCATCTTCCTCAAGAAGGAAGAAGAGTGCCTCGCGGCGTGCTGCGGCGCGCCGATGATGACGGTGGACGGGAATTACCACGAGCACCTGACGGCCGACAAGGTCGACGAGATCCTGGATGCATTGAAGTGATGCAGACGAAGAGGCGGTAGACGAAGAGACCAAAGACGAGCGGGGAGGATGATTCCTCCGTTTGAGCGAGCGCAGCGAGCGATCGTCTTCCGTCTGAGCGAGCGAAACGAGCGCTCGTCTCTCCATCCTGTCAATTGGCAGGAACCACAGCCGACAAGCAACCATGCCGTACGGACCCGAACCCAAACCACATCAAGTCGTCTACACCACGCTGCATTTCGATGTGCCGTGGTCGATCGACAGTTACCGCAAGATGGGCGGCTGGCAGGCGTGGGAGAAGATCCTCGCCGAAAAGCCTGACCCGGCGTCGATCGTGGACGAACTGAAGAAGAGTTCGCTGCGCGGCCGCGGCGGCGCGGGCTTCCCGACCGGCATGAAATGGTCGTTCATGCCGAAGCAGTCGGACGGGCGGCCGCATTATCTGGTGGTGAACGCGGATGAGAGCGAGCCGGGTACCTGCAAGGACCGCGACATCCTGCGCC
>Ga0070737_10003104_pt1 | contig 18493 bp, 23 predicted proteins | sample Coa_R1_10_FD_66438 | JGI IMG/M metagenome (GOLD analysis project Ga0070737, IMG submission 66438) | Surface soil microbial communities from Centralia Pennsylvania, which are recovering from an underground coalmine fire - Coalmine... | ecosystem: Environmental > Terrestrial > Soil > Unclassified...
TAAGGAGATATGGGCTCGTACGTGGCATGTTCGTCCCTCCTTGAGGGAACCATGACACGTAATCGTACAAAAGTGTGGGATCTAAATTACGTCACTGTAATTATGTCGCAGACCACTAAGTCGCGCAGCGACCCGCTACGCCCGGCTTCGCCGCGCTTGCGATCGCCGCTAGCAGATGCAACACCAGGCTACGGCGAAGATTCCCCGCAGATCAGAATGCGTAGCGGTGATACTGCGCCATATTGGCCATCGCCGGCACCAGCGACAGAAACGGTCGATTACGCGGCGCAGCAAGGCGATGCCGTCGTGGTCGGTGCGGTACATGGTCAGCCCCTCGCCGATCATCAGTGTTGGCCGGTCGGCGGGAATGTCGGCCAACCACGCCGGGTCGGTCACCGAGGCGGCGACGACGTGATAGTGCTCGGCGCCCGGGCAGAGCTGGGTGCGCAGCGCGGCCACCTCGGGGTAGTCGACGTCGTACCACTCCACACCCGAGCCAGGCTGCAGCCGGAAGAACCGACTGTCCAGCCCACAGCCAAGGTGCAACACCGTCGCCTGCGGATGCGCCGCGAGAAATTGGCGCGCCCAGGCGTCGAAATGCGCCGACCGGGTCGTCACCGACGGCGAGCGGCGGGCGGTGATGCTCGATTCTTCTTCCAGTCGTAGTCGATGTGCTCGACGATCTCCTTGGCGTACCGGTCACCCAAGATCGGTTCCGGCAAATCGGCGTCCAGCGCCTTGGCATAAAACGTCGCCAGCACGGTCTGCGGTGCCCCGGTCAGATCGACGGGCACCTTTTCAGTGGTCACACCGCCCGAGGCTAGTCGTACATCGGATGCGGCGGGCATCCCTGAACGGCGGTCGGCGTGGTGTTCAGCCTGCAGCGGTGCTCTTGCCTTTGGCGTTTTTCAGCTCCGCCCAGAACCGCGCGGCTTCGCGGATGGATTCTTCGACTGGCCTTGGCTCCCAGCCTAATTCGCGGACTGCCTTGCTGTGGTCGACCTCGGCTTCGGCGCGCATCATTCGCACCGACGCCAGGGACAGTTCGGCGTCTTTACCCGTCAGCCGTGCCCTTAGGCTCCCGATCGCGCCGAGCGCATAGAGCATCGGCACCGAAATCGAGCGCCGCGGTGCCGCTACGCCGGCCTCGTCGGCAGCGATCCGCACCACCTCCTTGAGCGGCATCATCTTTTCGGAGATCAGGTAGCGCTCGCCGTTGCGGCCACGTTCGGCGGCCAGAATCAGCGCCCTGGCCGCGTCGTCGACGCCGACTACTTCGAGCTGGATACCGTCCATCAGGAACGGCAGCTTGCCGAACACCGCGCCTGCGATGAATGCGCCGTGCGGGGTGCGGCCCCAATCGCCGCTGCCGTACGTCGTCGAAACACACATCGCGACGGCGGGCAGACCGTGCTGCGCCCCGTACTGGAGCACCAGATTCTCGGCCTGGACCCGGGATTGGACGTAGGGCGTGACGCGGCCGGTCACCGGATCGTCCTCGGTCGCCACGTGGCCGCGTCGACGGCCGACCGTGGCATAGGTGCTGGTGAAGACGAACCGCCGAAGGTCGGCATCCTTGGCGACGTCGAGGACGTTGCGCACACCTTCGACGTTGGTGTGAAACAGCGGCGCCGGGTCGCGCAGCCACGCGCGGGTGTCGACGACGCAGTAGTAGACGTCGTCGCAACCGTCCATCGCCTCGCGCAGCGTGGCGGTGTCGAACACGTCGCCGTGGAATCCGGTGACCGCCAAGTCGTCGATAGACCGCGTATTTGCGTTGGCACGCACCATGACTCGCACGTCGGCGCCGCCGGCAACGAGTTGGCGGGTGACGTGCGAACCCAGAAAGCCGTTGGCGCCGATGACGAGCTTGGGTCGTACGGTCATGCCTGTCCTCCGTACTGGCGCATCCAGCGGGCGGCGTCGTCGTCGAGCGTGCCGAGCGCCTGGGCCTTCTTGCACCACTTCATCGCCGCCGCCACGAAGCGCAGCGGGTTGTAGATGTCTTCCTGGCGGCACCACTGGCCGTCGCCGGCGTAGGTGACGATCGAGATGTTGGTCGCGCTGATGATGGTGCCGTCGCCGGGATCTTTCATCGGGTTGTCCAGCTCGCAGATGATCCGGCCGGTCGGCTCGTCGATCACCGACCACAGCGACGGAAAGGCGGTCATGTGGCTGCCGGGGAAGGTCGTCATGGTCTTGCGGATCCAGGCCCGCACCTCGTCGCGGCCCTTCATGGTGCCCGCCGCGTGCTCGATGTAGTCGACGTCGGGCGTGTAGTGCTCCACCCAGGCGTCCCAGTCCTTGGTCTCGGCGGCGCGGGCAACCGTCTGCTCGAATACCTCGAAAGCCGCGGCCAGTTCGGCGCGGCTGAAGGTGCGGGTGGTCACGGGAAAACTAGAACACGTTCTACCGGGATTTGTCGAGCAGTTCCTATGCTCGAAGCATGACGAGCAATAACAGGGCGATCCTGGCGGGCGGCTGCTTCTGGGGCATGCAGGACCTGATCCGCAAGCAGCCCGGGGTGGTGTCGACGCGGGTCGGGTACACCGGCGGCCAGAACGCTCACCCCACCTACCGCAACCACCCCGGCCACGCCGAGGCCATCGAGATCATCTACGACCCGACGCGCACGGACTACCGCACGCTGCTGGAGTTCTTCTTCCAGATCCACGACCCGACCACCAAGAACCGGCAGGGCAACGACGTCGGGACCAGCTACCGGTCGGCGATCTTCTATCTCGACGATGAGCAGAAGCGGATCGCGGAGGAAACCATCGCCGACGTCGACGCGTCCGGGTTATGGCCGGGCAAGGTGGTGACCGAGGTCAGCCCGGCCGGCGACTTCTGGGAGGCCGAGCCCGAGCACCAGGACTACCTGGAGCGCTACCCCAACGGCTACACGTGTCACTACGTCCGCCCCGATTGGCAGCTGCCGCGCCGGGCCGCTGCCGACCAGACTTAAAATCGCACTGCGCCAGGCGAAATCGTGCGATTCTGCGTCTTCTCGCCGGTTACTTGCCGTGCGCGCGTAGCTGGTAGAGGCCGCGGGTGGTGGCAACCGTCTGCCCGTCGGCGTCGGTGACCACCGCCTCCAGTTCAAAATCGGCCTTGCCGCGCTCGGCGGCCTCGGCCTCGATGCGCGTGATCGTCTGGTCGTCGAGGCTGGCTTCGGCGCGCACGTCGGATTTGGCCATGGCGACGAATTGAATGTCGAGGCTTTTGACCAGCGGGAAGTACTTGGCGCTGTCGAAGGTGACCAGCGGGATGATGCCGCCGAGCACCTCGGCCACCGTGAACAGCACGCCGGCATAGATGACGCCGAAGTGGTTTCCGTTGCCTTCGGCGGGCACGGTCGTGGCCGCGAAACCCGGCCGGACCTCCACGACCTTGACACCCATCTTGTGGGCGATCGGGATGGTGGACGCCATGGCGCCGTTCATCATGTCTACGAGCTTGTCCGCCTCGGTAGTCATGACCGCCGATCTTAACGGCGATGCACGACGATCCGTCCGCCGTCCTTCGGGGTGAACGCAACACCTCGGGAATGCCACTTCTCGCCCGGTGTGGTCGTGGTCTGAATCGTGAAGTGCCGCAACACTGTTCGCATCACCACATCCATTTCCGTGTTGGCGAACACGGCTCCTACGCATCGCCGGGAACCGCCGCCGAACGGAATCCAGGCAAAGCTGGACGGCTTGGAGCCGATGAAGCGCTGCGGGTCGAAGCGGTCGGGATCGGGAAAGGAGTTGGCGTTGGTGTGCATCTGCGCGATGCTGACGATGATCGAGTAGCCGCGCGGAAGAACCCAGTCGCCGAGCCGATACACCGGCGCGTAGACGTGCCGGCCCGCCAGGTCGATGACGGTCCGGTTGCGCTGCACTTCCAGGATGGTCGCCTGGCGCAGCTCGTTGTCGTCGGTCTCGGCCTCAGCCACCAGCGCCGCGAGCACCTCGGGGTGCCGGCTCAGCCGTTCGAACGCCCAGGCCAGCGTGGCGGCGGTGGTCTCGTGTCCGGCGGCCAGCAACGTCAGCAGCTCGTCGCCAACCTCCTTGCGCGACATGGCCGTACCGTCCTCGTAGGTGCTGCGCAACATCAGTGCCAACACGTCGGCCCGCTGGTCCAGGCGCGCGTCTGCCCGCTCGTTCTCGATGAGCTTGTCGACGATGAGGTCGTACTGGCGCCGCCATTCGACCAGGCGGCCCCACGGGCTGTAACGGCCATAGGTCCGGGTCGGTTTCGGTAGCTGCGCCAGCCGCGAACCCAGCGTGACCCACGGCGGGATGATGCGCCGCAGCTGGTCGAGCTCGGCGCCCTCAGCTCCGAACACCGCCCGCAGGATGGCGTTGAGCGTGATCCGCATCATCGACGGCAGCGTCGGAAACGCTTGGCCCTCAGGCCAGCCCGCGATCTCGCGCAGCGTCTCTTCCCCGATGATGTCCTCGTAGTTCTTGATGCTCTTGCCGTGAAACGGCGGCGCCAGCAGTCGGCGCCGTTGGCGGTGATCGTCGCCGTCGAGCGCGAAGACCGACCCCGATCCGAAGAACCGGCTCAGGTTGGGGTAGATGTTGCCGAGCTTGTCGGGGCTGGTGGTGAAGACCTGCTTGGCCAGCTGCGGGTTGGCCACCACGACGGTGCGCCTGTACACCGGAAGGTTCAGGGTGAAGATGTCGCCGTAGCGTCGTACCATCTGCTGGATCGTCCGTCGCCGAGAGAACGCGAAGGCGATGCCCTGCAAGATTTTTGGAACCCGCGGGCCCGGTGGCACTCTGACTGCCGGCGGTGCGGTGGTCACTTCGGTCTCAATGGCGCTCATGACGGTGCACTCCCAACATTCGCGTGGTACCGCGGTGTACCACGATGTACTGAGGTACGGTACCGGGTGGTACCAACGACTGGCAAGGGTTCTCGCGAGAGGAGGGGCGAAGCGTGACAGTAGTCGCGGACGACGCCGCTGCTGTCGACGTCGACCCGTTTCGGCGCCGGCTGCTCGACGGCCTCGCCGCCTCCATCGGCGAGCGTGGTTACCGCGCCACCACTGTGGCCGACATCGTGCGTCACGCCCGCACGTCGAAGCGAACCTTCTACGACCAATTCGCCAGCAAGGAGCAGTGCTTCCTCGAATTGCTGCACGCCAACAACGAGCTACTCGGCCAGGACATCCAAGCGGCCGTCGACCCCGACGCGGACTGGACGCAACAGATCCGTCAGGCCGTCGAGGCCTATGTCAGCCACATCGAGGCGCGGCCTGCCATCACGCTGAGCTGGATCAGGGAGCTGCCGTCTCTGGGCGACGCCGCGCGGCCCGTGCAGCGCCGCGGATTACAGCAGCTGACCAACCTGCTGGTCGACCTCAGCGGAAGTGCGGGATTCCGGCGGGCCAACGTGCCGCCGCTGACGCCGCCGCTGGCGGCCATCCTGCTGGGCGGCCTGCGCGAATTGACCGCGCTGGCCGTCGAAGACGGCAAAGACGTGCGGGGAATCGTCGAGCCCGCAATCGAAGCGTCGGTTGCGCTGCTGGGCTCTCGCCGCTGAAACCGCGCGCCCGCTGGTGGGCACGCCTACGCTCATGGCAGACCCGCGCCGGCGACGATGCAGAGCGAAGCGATGCGGAGGAGCGGCGCCAGAAACCACGACCCGGAGGACCGCGATGCAGCTATCGACACGCAATCAACTCAAGGGCACCATCGCCGACGTCGACCTCGGCAGCGTGATGGCAACGGTGAAGGTTCGGCTGGACGGCGGCGATCAGGTCGTCACCTCCTCGATCACCAAGGACGCCGCGATCGACCTCGGCCTCAAGGCCGGTCAGCCGGCGACGGTGTTCATCAAGGCGACCGAGGTGACCATCGGCGTCGACTGACGTCACGCCGCGAGGAACGTGCGGAGCCGGTCCAGCACCAGTTCGGGCCGCTGCTCGACGATCCAGTGGCCCACGCCGTCCACCAGCTCGAGCTCGAAATCGCTTGCGCGGTCGGCATATCCGCGCAGCAGATCCGGCGTGATCACCGGGTCACCCGTGCCGTGCAGCCAGCGGACCGGGACATCGACGCGGGCGTCGTTGTATTCGCGCAGCCAACGGAGCATCTCGCTGGTCAGCGCCGTGCGATACCAGCGCGAGCCGGCCACCGCATGCCCCGGTTGGCGCATGCACTCGGCGTATATCTGGACGTCGTCGTCGGGCGGTGTGAAACCGTCGCCCACCCATGACAACAGCAAGCGGGAAAAGCGCGAATTGGGTTTGGCGATCACACGCGGACCGATGACTGGAAGTGCGATCGGGATCTGGTACCAGAACCGCCACAGGTGTCGGAGCATCGACAGGTCGCGTTGTGGCCAGACTCCCACGGTGTTCAGCCCGAAGAACCCGGTCACCTTCTCCGGATGGCGCAGCATCATGATGAACGCGACCGGCCCACCCCAGTCGTGGGCGACGAGCTTGACCTTGTCGATGCCCAACCGATCCAGCACCGCGGCCAGGTCGTCGGCCATCTCGTTCTTGAGGTAGCGCGAGCGGGGCGCCGAGCTCCAACCCGCGCCGCGCAGGTCGGGGCATAGCACCCGGTAGCCGTCGGCAACCAGCGGCTCGATCAGCGCGTGCCATTGCCACCAGTTTTCCGGAAAACCGTGGACCAGCATCACCGCCGGCCCGTCGGCCGGGCCGGCGTCGGCCACATGGATGGTGACGTCGTCGGACAGCTTCACATACCTGTGCTCGACGCCGTCCAGGGCGGGCATCTCGACCATGGGTTGGGAGCGTAGCCGGTCACGACCGCCGAGATTGCGCTCAGGCGGCGACCGGCTCAGGTGCCTCGGCGGGAGCACCGCGCTTCAGCGGCGGCAGGCTCAACTTGACGATCTTGCGCACCACGGTGGCGAACTGCTTGTGCAGCGGCCCCGCGTTGTACGGGATGCCGTAGCGACGGCAGATTTCGCGGACCTCCGGCGCGATCTCGGCGTAGCGGTGCGCCGGCATGTCGGGGAACAGGTGGTGCTCGATCTGATGCGACAGGTTGCCGGAGAGCACGTGAAAGAGCTTGCCGCCGGTCAGGTTTGCCGAACCGAGGATCTGCCGGAAGTACCACATCCCGCGCGTCTCGTTCTGCGTCTCCTCTTTGGAGAATTCCTGCGTGCCGTCCGGGAAGTGCCCACAGAAGATGATCATGTAGGACCAGACGTTGCGGATCAGGTTCGCCGACAGGTTGCCGGCGAAGACGAAGGGCGCGAACGGCCCGGCCAGCAGCGGGAAGGCGACATAGTCCTTCATCGTCTGCCGGCGCGTCTTGCGCCAGATGCCTTGCAGGACGTCACGTTTGTCGGCCAGCCGGATCTCGCCGGAGCGGATCCGCTCGGTCTCCAGCTCGTGCAGCGCAACGCCGTACTGGAACAACACCATCAACAGGAACGCATAGACCGGGTTGCCCAGGAAGTACGGTTCCCACGGCTGGTCTTCGCTCATCCGCAGAATGCCGTAGCCGATGTCGCGGTCCATGTCGACGATGTTGGTGTACGTGTGGTGCATGTAGTTGTGCGAGTGCCGCCATTGGTCGGCCGGGCAGGCGGTGTCCCACTCGAAGTTGCGGCCCGAGATCGCCGGGTCACGCATCCAGTCGTATTGGCCGTGCATGACGTTGTGGCCGATCTCCATGTTGTCGAGGATCTTCGCCACGCCGAGCATCGCGGTGCCCAACAGCCAAGCCGGCGGCAGGAACAGCAGAGCACGACCGCCGACCTCGAGCGCGCGCTGGGTCTTGATGACGCGGCGGATGTAGTCGGCGTCGCGCTGGCCGAGATCGGCCATCACGCGTTCCTTGATGGCGTCGAGTTCGCGACCGAATTCCTCGGCCTGCTCGGGTGTCAGGGTGATCTTGGGCTGTGTCATGGTGACTCCTTCGGAGTTATAGAGCGATGTCGACGTCGCCGACCGGGACGGACACGCAGATCTGGACGTCCTCGCCCGCGACGGTCGACACCGCGCCGGTGGTCAGGTTGCGCACCACACCGCAGGTCTTGCGACGGGTACAGGTGTGGCAGATGCCCATGCGGCATCCGCTTTGCGGTGTGAGCCCGGCCGCTTCGGCCTGCTCCAGCAGCGGGCGGCCGTCGTCGACCACCTCGATCCCGCTGTCGGCGAACGTCACTCGTCCGCCCGACGGCTCCGCAGGCACCTCGAACGTCGGCGCCACAAAGCTCTCGGTGTAGACGTTGTCGCAGTGCTCGCGCACGGCGTCCACCAAAGCCTTTGGGCCGCAGACGAATACCGCATCCGGCGAGGGCATGGCCGCCGCCAGGTGCTCGGCGCCGAAGCGGCCGTCCAGGTCGCCGTCGCCGGATCGGGTGTAGCCGTGCAAAACCCGCACGTGCGGCATCGCGGCGAGCTCGTCGCGGTAGCACGCCTCCGCGGGGTTGCGTGCGTAATGCACGAACGCGACCTCGCCGGTGTGCCCTTCGGCGACCAGTGTGCGCAGCATCGCCATGACAGGGGTGATGCCGCTACCGCCGGAGACGAACAGGATGCGTCGCGGCCGCGGTGCCGGCAACACGAAGTCGCCGCCGACGCCGGCCAGCCCGACCACCATGCCGGGTTGCGCGTGCTCGTACAGGTGGGACGAGACCACCCCGCCGTCGTGCCGGCCGACCGTCAGCTCCAGAAACGGAGAACCCTCGGCATTGGCCGGTGAATAGCACCGGGTGTGGCGCCGGCCGTCGACGTCGACGGTGACGTTGATGTACTGCCCGGCCTTGACGCCGCGGTCGAACGCGGCGTTCGGACGCAGCGTCATGGTGACGCTGCGGGGGGTGGTGCGCCGGACGTCGACGACCTTGGCGCGGGCCTCGCCCAGCGTCCAGGTCGGGTCCAGCTGCTCGGTGTACCGGTCGACGCCGTGCGGACCGGTGAGCAGGTCGACCAGGCCGGAGCCCAGCACCCGCTCCTTCAAAGTTTGAGTGAACATGTGTATACCGTTACTGTTGGGAGCCCGGGTAGTCAAGGGGTTTCCGCTGCTCTGTGGTAGGGTTCACACGGTGAACAGTCGTACGCCTAGCTCACGGCCGCACCGGTCGGGCCATGGGCGTACCCGGGAAAGCCCGTCGCGGGAGGAGCGCAAGGAGGCCACGCGGCGCGCCATCATCGCAGCCGCCCTCAAGCTGCTCGACGAGCGCAGCTTCGGCAACCTGAGCCTGCGCGAGGTGACACGCGAAGCCGGCATCGTCCCGGCGGCGTTCTACCGCCACTTCGAGTCGATGGAAGCCTTGGGCCTGGTCCTGATCGACGAGTCGTTTCGCACCTTGCGCGACATGCTGCGCGGCGCGCGCGCCGGCAAGCTCGACCCCAACCGGGTCATCGAGTCGTCAGTGGAGATCGTCGTCGCCAGCATCGCCGAACGACGCGAGCACTGGCGGTTCATCTACCGCGAGCGCTCCAGCGGGGTCACGGTCTTGCGGTACGCGATCCGCACCGAGCTGCGGCTCATCACCTCCGAGCTCGCGACGGACCTTGCCCGCTTCGACGGACTCAACACATGGAGCACCGAGGACCTCAATGTGCTGGCGACGCTGTTCGTCAACTCGATGATCGTCATCGCCGAGGCGATCGAGGACGCCCAGGGCGCCGAAGCGCTTGCCGAAATCCGCCGGACCGCCGTCAAACAGCTGCGCATGATCGCGGTCGGTGTCGCGGGGTGGCGCAGCAGCCCATAGGTTGGGGCGATGATGGGCCAATGGCCATCAAGATGCGCGATCTCCTGGGCGGCGCACTCGGATCACTGCGCTACGAGCCCACCGAGAAGCGGCTTCGGGTTTACCTCGCCGGTCAACTGGTCGCCGACACCGTAAACGGGCTGCTGGTGTGGCCGCCGGGCCGGGTGGTGCCGACGTACGCCATGCCGGAATCCGACGTTGTGGCGCGGCTCGAGCCAGCCGCCGTATCCCGATCCGACGACCCGGATCTGGCCGGTTACCTCATCCTCGATTTCGACGCCTTCGAGTGGCGCGAGGAAGACGAGCGCATCGTCGCCCACCCACACGACCCGTTCAAGCGCGTCGACATCCTGGCCAGCAGCCGGCATGTCCGCATCGAGTCCGAGGGGCGGCTGCTGGCCGAATCGTCTCGCCCGCTGCTGTTGTTCGAAACCCTGCTGCCGGTCCGCTACTACCTGCCGCGCGCCGACGTCGTCGTCGACCTCCAACCCACCGACACCGTCACCTACTGCGCGTACAAGGGCCGGGCGTCGTATTTCTCGGTGCCCGACGGGCGAAAGGACCTGGCGTGGACGTATCACGCGCCGTTGCGGGAGGCCGAGCCGGTGCGGGATCGAGTCGCCTTTTTCAACGAGAAGGTGGACGTCATCGTCGACGGTGAGCGCCAGGAACGTCCCGTCAGCCCCTGGTCGGGCTGACCCGGCGGTGGAGGGCAAGCTGGCCGACATCACCGGCCCCGGCATCACCGACCGGTGGGGTGTCACCTGCACCGACCTGGGCGCGTCGGTGCTTGCGCCCAACGGCACACTGGTCTCGGTGTTCGGAGATACGTTCTCCGGCAACAAGGTTGGCCATGGTGATTGGCGCTCGCCGGTGATCCTGATCGGCACCGGGGATGCCACTCGCCCGATCCGGTACCAGCGTGCCGGCGGCGCCGACCCCGAATACGCGCGGCAGCTGTGGCGCTACAGGCATTCGTCCGGCCGGATGCGGCGCGGCATCAGCACGGTGATCCCGTCGGATCTGCTGCGGGTGGGCGGCGTGTTGTACCTGCACGCGATCGTCAATCGCGGTTTCGGCAACGTCGTCTGGACCGAGCTCTGGAGATCGGACGACAGCGGAATCGCGTGGCGGCGCTTCGGCGACAAGTTCCCGAGCGACCTGCATGACGGCCACGCGCAGTGCTGGTCGTGGGACTACGACCCGGACGACGGCTGGGTGTACGTCACCTCCACCGGATTTCAGCGCGACAAGGGCGTCATCCTGCGACGGGTGCGGCCCGCACACCTGGGCGATCCGGACCGGTACCTGGCGTGGGGTCGCCGCGACGGTCGCTGGTCCTGGCGACGCGAACCGACCCCGATCACGCCGGAGGGCGAAACCTGGGGCGAACTGTCGCTGCGGCGGCTGGCGCCCGGCAAGTGGATCCTCGGCGGGTTTCTGTCGTCGAAGTACGCGCTGGGCTACCGCGTGCTCGATTCTCCCGCCGCCGTACGCGACGGCCCGCTGCAGCTGCCGGTTGTCGGATCCGCTTGGGACGCCGAGGATCACGCGCAGAGCCGGGTCGCTCAGTTGTACGGCGGCTATGTGCTACCGGGTTCGCGCTTGGACCGCGCGGGCGGTGTCGGGCTGGTGGTGTCGCAGTGGAACACCGCCCGCGGCTGGCCATATCGGGCGATGCAGTTCCGGGCCACGCTGCGCGACACCACCGGCTCGGTGTCTTACTCGTCGACGACGTCGTAGAGCGAGCCGCCGTCCTCGGGGGTGCCGTCGATCTGTCCCCGGTGCCGGCGCGCCGGACCGTCGTCAGCTGGAGTTTCGTCGCTGACCACGTCGGGTTCCTCGGCGGCAAGCTTGTCATCGAGGGATTCACCCTCCTCTTCCTCGCGCTGAGTCATCCCGAATTTGTCGGCCTCGCTCCAGTCGTCCGGAGGGTCGACGACGATGTCGCCGTCGTCGTTGCGCACCTCGTCGGAGTCGGTGGACTCGCTCGGGTTCAGGGTGTCGTCGTGGCCGCCTTCCGCGGGGTGCTCCGATGGATCGGTCATGGCGAACGGTTGCCCGTGAGTCACGGACGCTAAACGCGCTCAGAAATTTAGCGGGTAACCGCCACTGACTTTGAGGGTTTCGCCGGTGATGAACGACGCCTCGTCGGAGCAGAGGTAGAGCATGGCCGACACCACGTCGTCCATGGTGCCCAGCCGGTGCACCAGCTGGCGCTCGCGAACGATGTCGTCGACCAGAGCGTGCGGCAGGTCGGCCAGCGCGTTCTCCGTGTTCATCAGGCCGGGAGCGATCCCGTTGACCCGGATCCGGTCGGGCGACAGCTCAGAGGCGAAGGCGACCGTCAGCCCGCGGACCGCGAGCTTGGACACCCCGTAGGGGCTGACGTTCATGAACCCGGCCATCGAAGAGATGTTCAGCACGACGCCGCCGCCGCGCTCGCGCATCGAATCCCGGCACGCCAGAGTGCAATTGATGACGCCGATCACGTTGACGTCGAACAGGTCGCGGATGTCGCCGCGGGACAGCATGCCGAACGGCTGGTTGTACTTCATCAGGTGCCGGCCGGCGTTGTTGATCAGGATGTCGATCCCGCCGAACTTCTCGATCGTGATGCCGACCGCGGTGTCCACCTGCTGCTCGTCGGCGACATCGCAGGGCACTGCAATCACGCGGGCGCCTTGGGCCGTCAGCTCGGCGGCGGTGCGCTCGGCGGTCTTGGCGTCGATGTCCATGATCGCGACGCTGGCACCCTCTGCGGTCAGCGCTCGGGCGAACGCCCGCCCGAAGCCGATCGCGCCGCCGGTGATGACGGCAGTCTTGCCGCGGAAGCGCACGCGACAACGCTAGCGCTAGAGGGCCCCTGCCGGGGCTACCGCGGTGCCCGCCACATCGGCCACAGCGTCGGCCCGCCGTCGGGCAACACCATCTCGCCGGTGACGCTGAAACCGAAACGTTCGTAGTACGGCACGTTGTCGGGTTTGCTGGATTCCAGATACGCCGGGCACTGCTCGGCATCGCAGCGGTCCAGCCGCGAGCGCATCAGCGCCTGCCCGAACCCCTGGCCCCGAACCGTGGTGTCGCTTCCGATCGTGGCCAAATACCAGTGTGGCTCTTCGGGGTGGTGCAGCTTCATCAAGCCCACCAGCTGGGCAAATTTGCGGGCAACGGCTGGCCGTAGGCCGAAGCCCCGGATGAGCGACGGCGCCATCAGCATCTGCTCCCACACCGACTGCTTCCAGCGGTTCGGCGGATCCCACAGCGCCGCCGCGCCGATATTGGGGCCGTCGCAAGCGACCTCGACGCCGCCGCCGGCGAAGTGGTGATGCCGGGTGGCCGTGGCGAAAAACTTGTGCAGGTGCGCTGCCCGTCTCTTGTCGTCGGGCATGATCCAGGTCGCTACCGGATCGTCGTAGAAGGCCCGGCCCAGAGTCGCCGCGAGCGCGGGAATGTCGGCTTTGCGTGCCGGGCGGGCCTCGATCGTCACCACGTCAGGTTAGCGACGGCCAAACTGCAGGATCGCGGCAACGGCCGCGCCTAGGCTGATGCACTATGTGGGACTTCGAAACAGACCCCGAATACCAGCACAAGCTGGACTGGGTCGAGCGATTCATGGTCGACGAACTCGAGCCGCTGGATCTGGTGGCGCTCGACCCGTACGACAAGAAAAACCCCGAGACCATGGCGATCCTGCGGCCCCTTCAGCAGAAGGTGAAAGAGCAGGGCCTGTGGGCGGCACACCTCACACCCGATCTCGGCGGGCAGGGCTACGGGCAGGTCAAGCTGGCGCTGCTCAACGAGATTCTGGGCCGGTCTCGCTGGGCCCCATCGGTTTTCGGATGTCAGGCACCGGATTCGGGCAACGCCGAGATCCTCGCGATGTTCGGCACCGACGAGCAGAAGGCACGCTATCTGCAGCCGCTGCTCGACGGTGAAATCAGTTCCTGCTATTCGATGACCGAACCGCAGGGCGGCTCCGACCCCGGTCTGTTCGTCACCCGCGCCCAGCGCGACGGCGACTCCTGGGTGATCAACGGCGAGAAGTGGTTTTCCTCCAACGCCAAGCACGCATCGTTTTTCATCGTCATGGCCGTCACCAATCCCGAAGCGCGCACCCGCGAGAAGATGTCGCTGTTCATCGTGCCCGCTGAGACGCCCGGCATCGAGATCGTCCGCAACGTCGGGGTCGGCACCGACTCGCACGCCAGCCACGGCTACGTCCGCTACACCGATGTGCGGGTGCCGGCCGACCACGTGCTCGGCGGCGAAGGACAGGCGTTCGCGATCGCGCAGACCAGGCTGGGCGGCGGGCGCATCCATCACGCGATGCGCACAATTGCCTTGGCGCGCCGCGCCTTCGACATGATGTGCGAGCGGGCGGTGTCGCGGCAGACCCGGTTCGGCCGGCTGGCCGACCTGCAGATGACACAGGAGAAGATCGCCGACAGCTGGATCCAGATCGAGCAGTTTCGGCTGCTGGTGCTGCGTACTGCCTGGCTGATCGACAAGCACCACGACTATCAGAAGGTGCGCCGTGACATCGCGGCGGTGAAAGTCGCGATGCCGCAGGTGCTGCACGACGTGGTGCAGCGCGCCATGCACCTGCATGGCGCACTTGGCGTTTCCAACGAAATGCCGTTTGTCAAGATGATGGTCGCCGCCGAGTCGCTGGGCATCGCCGACGGCGCCACCGAGCTGCACAAGATGACGGTCGCACGCCGCACCCTGCGCGAATACCAGCCGGTGTCAACGCCTTTCCCGTCGCAGCATCTGCCCACGCGGAAGGCCGAGGCGGAAGCGCGGCTGGCCGAACGACTCGAGCACGCGGTCGCCGAGTTCTGACGAGCAGACGCAGAATCGCATGTTCGCGCAGCAAATCGTGCGACTCTGCGTCTGCTCGCGGTCACGTGATGTAGCGGACGATGCTTTCCGCCACGCACGCCGGCTTACTCGACCCCTCGATCTCCACGACCGTCGACACCGTCGCCTGAACCGCCCCGTTCCCGACGTCCTCGACGTCGACCAGCGTGCTCTCGGCGCGGACCTTGGAGCCCACCGGCACCGGCGCCGGGAAACGGACCTTGTTGAGGCCGTAGTTGACGGCCAGCTTGATGCCGTTGACGGTGTACATCTCGTGCCAGAGCCGCGGCAGCAGCGACAGCGTCATGAAGCCGTGTGCGATCGTGCCGCCGAACGGGCCCTTTGCCGCCTTTTCCGGGTCGACGTGGATCCACTGGTGATCCCCGGTCGCGTCGGCGAACAGGTTGACGTCCTCTTGAGTGATGGTCAACCACTCGCTTTGCCCGATGGACTGTCCCTTTGCGGCGGCGAGGTCGGCAACTGACTCGAAGGTGCGCATGCGGGTAAGCATAGTGCCGTGCCGTGGGCCGACAATGATCGCGTGAGGTTGCTGCTGCTCGCCGACACGCACGTTCCGCTGCGGGCCAAAGATCTGCCCGCGCAGGTGTGGGCCGAGGTCGACAAGGCCGACGTCGTCTTTCATGCCGGCGACTGGGTAGCGCCCGAACTGCTCGACAACTTAGAGGCGCGCGCCGCGCGGCTGGTCGCGTGCTGGGGGAACAACGACGGGCCGGTCCTGCGGTCCCGGCTGCCGGAACGCGCCGATGTCGCGCTCGGCGGGCTGCGCTTCACAATCGTCCACGAAACCGGCGCTGCGACAGGCCGGGAGACGCGAATGTCGCGGCTTTATCCGGACACCGATGTGCTGGTCTTCGGGCACAGCCACATCCCGTGGGATACAACCACGAAATCCGATCTGCGGCTGTTGAATCCGGGCTCACCGACGGATCGCCGCCGACAACCGTCGGGCACGTACATGACCGCAACCGTTGACAACGGCGTGTTGGCACATGTGGTCCTGCACCCGGTGCCGCGATAGCAACCCAGAAAGCCTGCGTCCCTGGTCAATTCATGGTGACGGCTACCGTCGCAATGTAACCGTTATCTTTGAGTCCCCGCCGAAGCTCAATCGTTAGCCAACCGCGATGTCGCAACCCCGTGGCGACAAAGGGGTTTCACCGAGTGGGGTGTTTGACTGCGACGGACAGCTATTCGACCGCATATTGCGGCTGATGAAAGTTGGGATAGGTAGGAGCTATGAAGTTCGTTGAGAAGTTACTTGGCGCGGCGACACGGTTGCCGCGTCGGCTGACGATCGCCGCCTTGGGCGCAATCTTGCTGCCCGGTCTGGTCGGTATCGTCGGCGGCTCGGCGACCGCGGGGGCGTTCTCCAAACCGGGCCTGCCAGTCGAGTATTTGCAGGTGCCCTCACCGTCGATGGGCCACGACATCAAGGTTCAATTCCAGGGCGGTGGGCCGCACGCGGTGTACCTGCTCGACGGTCTGCGCGCCCAGGACGACTACAACGGCTGGGACATCAACACTCCCGCGTTCGAGGAGTTCTACCAGTCGGGGCTGTCGGTGATCATGCCGGTCGGCGGCCAGTCCAGCTTCTACACCGACTGGTATCAGCCTGCCTGCGGCAAGGCCGGTTGCCAGACCTACAAGTGGGAGACCTTTCTGACCCGTGAGATGCCCGGCTGGCTGCAGGCCAACAAGGGCGTCTCGCCGGCCGGCAACGCCGCGGTGGGCCTGTCGATGTCGGGTGGGTCGGCGCTGATCCTGGCGGCCTACTACCCGCAGCAGTTCTCGTACGCTGGCTCGCTGTCCGGCTTCTTGAACCCCTCCGAGGGATGGTGGCCGACGCTGATCGGTTTCGCGATGGGCGACGCGGGCGGTTACAACGCCAACAACATGTGGGGTCCGTCGAGTGACCCGGCGTGGAAGCGCAACGACCCGATGCTGCAGATCCCGCGGCTGGTGGCCAACAACACCCGGGTCTGGGTGTACTGCGGTAACGGCACGCCCAACGAGATCGGTGGCGACAGCATGCCGGCGAAGTTCCTGGAGAGCTTCACGCTGCGCACCAACGAAGCCTTCCGGGACAACTACATTGCCGCCGGCGGCAGGAACGGTGTGTTCAACTTCCCCACCAACGGCACGCACGACTGGGGCTATTGGAACCAGCAGCTGGTGGCCATGAAGCCGGACCTCCAGCGGGTGTTGAACGGCGCGCCGAACCCGGCCTGACACTCCACCAAGACATCGGCAGCAGTGCTCCCCCGGCGCTGCTGCCGATTTCTTGTGGCGCGCGGCGAGTTGAGTCAGGCTGTGCGGCTGATGAAGTCGCCCACGATGCCGAAGAACTCTTCTGCCTTTTCGTGCTCGACCAGGTGGCCGCAGTCGGGGACGATGACCAGCTCGGAGTCGGGGACTGCCCGGGCGATTTCTTTCGAGAGCTCGCTCGGCGTGCAGAAGTCCTGCTCACCACAGACAACCAGCGTCGGCTGCCGGATTTCGCCGAGGCGTGAATATGTGTCGTGGCAAGCGATCATGTCGATGCGTTTCAGCGCGATCTCGCGGTCGCCCGGTCCGGTGGGCTGCGCGGCCGTTCGTTCGATCCACGACGTCACCGCTTCGGGGTGCTCGCGCGTGTATTTCGGAGAGAACAGAAAGAGCGCGTACGCGGACTGGAGGGCGTGTCGATCCCAGCCGGCCGCCATCTTGTACCGCACCTCGAACTCGCGCTTCACAAATGGGTCGAAGCGCGCGAACGACGCCACCATGGTCAGGCTGCGCACGGTATGCGGATGATCCAGCGCCATGTACTGCCCGATCGCGCCGCCGGTCGACGCGCCCACCACATGCATCGGCCCCAGACCGAGATGCTCCACCAAAGACGCCATGTCGGTGGCCAGTTGTGCTGTGGTGTAACCGCTTCCAGCATGGCTGGATTTCCCGGTGCCCCGCTGATCGGGCACGACGACGTAATGGCCGGAAGCGAACCGGCCGATCTGAGTGCTCCAACTCTTGCCGGTGCCGCCCAGGCCAGAGATCAACAGCACGGGAGGGTCGGCCGGATTTCCGTGGACCTCGTAATACAGCGAGATTCCTTGGGTTTGCAACGTAGCCATATCGATCTCCTGGTCAGTGGTGGTCACAGCACCGCGTCGGCGAGGCGCTCGAGTTGGTCGAGGGATGCGACGCTGGGGTGAAATAGCAGCCCGTCGAAGCCGAGGTCGCGGTAGGCACGCACAGTGGTCACCGCGTCTTCCGGCGAGCTCAGCATGTCCGCAACATTGAGCTCGGCATACTCGGGCACGAACCCGTAGTAACTGCGCAGATTCGCATGGCCGGCATGCACCGTCGCCTCGTCGCCGAGCGCAAAATTCACGCTGGCATTCAGCCACGGCTTGCCGGCGCGGCCCGCTTCCAGCCAGGCAGCGCGCACCTTGTCGGCAAATGACGACTGGTTCGCATAGTCGCGGACCGCACCCGCCGCCCAGCCATCCCCCACCGTGGCCACCCGTCGCAGAGTCGCCGGCGACGCCCCGCCAAATAGCACGGGAATCCGCACCGGTGCCGGACACAGCGGGACATCACCGGTGACCACTTCGGCTTGCCATGCATGCCGCATCAGCTCTACGGTCTGGTCGAAAACTCGCCCGCGCTGGTGGAAGTCTGCGCCGGTGGCGGTGTAATCGTCGGTGCGACGGCCCACACCCAGGCCCAGCGTGAGCCGGTTTCCGGCGATGTCGGCCAAACTGGCCAGTTGCTTCGCCAGAGCTGCGGCGGGGTACAGCGGGGCGAGCAGGACGTTGGTGACCAGGCCGATGTCGCGGGTAGCGCCGGCTGCAGCGGACAGGGCGACGATCGAGTCGAGGCTGGGGTAGACGAGCCGGTCGATGGTCGTCACACTGGCGAATCCGCG
>Ga0070737_10003107_pt1 | contig 18474 bp, 16 predicted proteins | sample Coa_R1_10_FD_66438 | JGI IMG/M metagenome (GOLD analysis project Ga0070737, IMG submission 66438) | Surface soil microbial communities from Centralia Pennsylvania, which are recovering from an underground coalmine fire - Coalmine... | ecosystem: Environmental > Terrestrial > Soil > Unclassified...
CAGGGTGGGCAAGAATGGGCATTGGCCGGCTCCTTCCGGTAGTGGCTCCGTCCGCTAGACGGGTGGATGACCCACGCATCTTCTGCGGAACGGAGCCGGCCGTTCCATCCTGACTAGCTCCGCTGCTCGCTGTGGCGGAGTTGGCGGCCGAGGTGGTGGTGCGGCACTGCCGGCGCAGCGGTAACACTGGGCCGATGAGGTACGTGATCTTCGGCGCCGGGGCGATCGGTGGCGCCATCGGCGGCAAGCTCGCCGCGTCCGGGCGCGAGGTGGTGCTCATCGCGCGGGGAGCCCACCTGGAGGCGCTCCGGGCGCGCGGGCTCGAGCTGAGAGACCCAGACGCGACGGAGGTCATGGCCATCCCGGCCGCCTCGTCGGCCGCCGAGGTCGGGCTGCGCAAAGGGGACTGCGTGGTGCTGGCCACGAAGACCCAGCAGACCGAGGGCGCCGTCGCCGACCTCGTCTCGGCGGCCGGTGACCTCGCGGCGGAGCTGCCGGTGGTGTGCGCGCAGAACGGCGTCGAGAACGAGCGGATCGCGCTCCGCCGGCTGGGGCGCGTCTACGGGATGAGGGTGATCCTTGCCGGTACCCACCTCGAGCCCGGCGTGGTCGAGATCGCCTCGGCTCCCGTGTTCGGGATCCTCGACGTGGGCCGCTACCCGAGCGGCGAGGACGCGATCGCGAGGCAGTTGGCGGACGACCTCACCGCGGCCGGTTTCGAGGCACGCTCGACTCCGGAGGTGATGGGGTTCAAGTACCTGAAGTTGTTGAGCAACATTGGGAACGCCTTGCAGGCGGTTGCAGCGCCCGAGCCCGGCGACGACCTCGCCCGGGCGATCTTGCACGCGGCGCGCGCCGAAGCTCGTGCCTGCTATCAGGCCGCGGGGATCACCCTTGCCGACGAGGAGGCGGAGGAGGTCCGGCGACGGCTACGGGGCGGACCCCGGCCGGTCAACGGCACCCTGCGCCGCGGCGGATCGAGCTGGCAGAGCCTCGAGCGGGGCACCGGCAACATCGAGGCGGACTACCTGAACGGCGAGATCGTCCTCCTCGGACGGCTCCACGGGATCGAGACCCCGGTCAACGCTCGGCTCCAAGAAGTGGCGAACCGGCTCGCCCGGGAACGGCGCCCCGCCGGCTCGGTCACCCTCGAGGAGCTGTCGGAGGGTCTCGCGACGGTCCTCGCAGCGACCCCGGACCCGGGGGGTCTCCCGGCGTGACGCCCGAGGCCGGTCGGCCGAGGCCCCAAGGGCTCAGCCGCTCGTTAGGTGAAACGTGGCGGCCTCTTCTCCCGCAGCGCCGCCACCCCCTCCCGGTAGTCGGCCTCGCCCATCATCTGATCCATCGTCGCGATCGCGTCTTCGATCGACGCGGCCGGGCTCCCGCCGAGCAGGTCGCGGTAGAGCTGACGCTTGGTCACTGCGATCGAGCTCGGCGACACCTCGTCGGCGAGCATGGACGCGTACTCGGTGACATGGGCCATCAGCAGGTCCGGCCCGAGCACCCTGTTCACGAGTCCCATCTCGGCCGCCTCCTCGGCGAGGATGATGCGGCTCGACAGCAAGATGTCCGCGGCCCGGCCGGCCCCGATCATCCGCGGCAGCAGCCAGGAGAGTCCGAACTCGGCCGGCAGGCCGAGCCGGCCGTGCGCGCTCGTCAGCTTCGCGCCCCTCGCAGCGAAGCGAACATCGCAGTAGCAGGCAAGGGCGAAGCCGATCCCGGCCGCGGGGCCGTTGACGGCCGCGATGATGGGCTTTTCGATCCCGAAGTGGTAGGCGAGGTCAGCGTCGAACTCGGGCCGTGCGCCGTAGCCGGGCCGCGGCACCGCATCGCCGGTCCCCGGGTCGTAATGGCCCCGCTCGGCATGCCCGGCGAGCGCCTCGCTGTCCGCACCGGCGCAGAAGCCCCGGCCGGCGCCGGTCACCACGATCACCCGCACGGCCGGGTCTGCGCTCGCCTCGGCCAGGCTTGCCCGGTACTCGACGCTCATCCGGCCGGTCCAGGCATTCAGCCGCTCGGGGCGGTTGAGGCGGATGGTCGCGACGGCGCGGTCCACCTCGTAGTCCACCACGTGCCGTTCCACGGAGCGGAACCCTACCGGGAGGGTGCAAGGTGAGCGCGGGGAGGGCTCTCGTACCCGCGCGCCGGCAATGAGCGTTCCCGGAGGGGGCGGACTCGACCCGATCGAGGCATCGGGGCCGGCGGTGCGGAGCGCGGCTGCTCTGGTCGCCCGGGCAGGGCGGAGCGGCGTCGTCGCTCTCACCGGGGCCGGGATCTCCACCGATGCGGGGATCCCCGACTTCCGGGGGCCGCAGGGTGTCTGGACGAAGAACCCGGGTGCGGAGCGGCAGTCCACCCTGGCGGCATACCTGGGCGACCCCGAGGTGCGGCGCCGGTCGTGGCGACAGCGTCTCGACTCCCCGGTGTGGACCGCGGAGCCGACACCGGGGCACGCCGCCCTCGTCGGCCTCGAGCGGCTCGGACTGCTCGAGGCGGTCGTGACCCAGAACACCGACGGGTTGCACCTCCGGGCCGGGTCGAGCAGGGAGCGCGTCGTCGAGATCCACGGGACGGTGCACGTGACCGAGTGCTGGCGCTGCCACGACCGCCAGCCGACCCGAGCGGTGCTGGCCCGCGTGCGGGCGGGAGACGCCGATCCGCACTGCCGTCGCCTCCTCGATGACGGCTCGGTGTGCGACGGCATCCTCAAGTCGGCGACGATCAGCTTCGGGCAGTCGCTCGATCCGGAGGTGCTCGACCGGGCTGTGCGAGCGGCCGCCCGGGCACGGGTGCTCGTCGCGGTGGGGACGACGCTCGAGGTGCAGCCTGCCGCGAGCCTGGTGCCGCTGGCGAAGAGCCGGGGCGCAGCAGTCGTGATCGTGAACGGGAGCCCGACTGCCTGCGACCACCTCGCCGACGTCGTGGTGCGTGGCTCGATCTCCGCCGTGCTCCCGGCCCTCGTGCCGCCGCCCTGAGCCAGTCGTGACCGCAGGGCGGCGGGGAGGCCCCGGTCGGTCAGGTGCGCAGCTCAGCGATCACGCGGGCGCGCTGTTCGGCCGGCTCGACCCGCTCGACGGCGACGTTGCTGCATCCGACCCAGCCGGCCGCGCGCTGCAGCGCTCGCGCCACGCAGGCGGCGGCTCGCCCCTGCGCCGAAGGTGTGAGCGACTCCTCGATATGGACGCTCCTCGCGACGAGCGTGGCGCCCTCCCGCGCCGGGTCGACCCGGGCGACGAGGCGGTCGCCCGCAAGGAGCGGCATCGTGTAGTAGCCGTGCACCCGTCGGTGCCGTGGCATGTAGGCCTCCAGCCGGTGCCGGAAGCCGAAGTGCCGCTCCAGGCGGGCCCGATCGCAAATGAGGTTGTCGAAGGGCGACAGCAGCACGGGGCGGGCGCCGGAGCGTCCGGCGACGGCGGGATCATCGAGCGCCGCGGGGGCGGCCCACGCCTGGTCGCTCCATCCCGCCACCCGCACCGGCTCGGCGCCGCAGTCGGGGAGGACCGCCGCGACATCGGGGCGCTTGATCATGGTGTAGGCCGCCACGTCGGCGGCCGTCGCGACGCCGAGCGCGGCGACCGCCCTCCCGACGAGGGTCCGCACGGCCTCTTCCTTGGGAGTCTCGCGCCCGAGCAGGTCGGCGGGGATGACCCGCTCGGGCAGGTCGTAGACGCGCTGGAACGATCGCCGGGTCGTGCAGACCACTTCACCGATGTCGAGCAGCCACTCGGCCGCGATCTTCGTCTCCGACCAGTCCCACCACGGACCCCCCTGCTTGGCTCCCCCGAGCTCGTTCGCCGTGAGCGGGCCGCGCTCGCGCAGCTGTCCGAGCACCCTGTCGCAGGCAGCCCTGAGGTCGCCGGCCCGGTGCCACCGGTACCCCCGTGCCCTGATGGCCTGCCGGCGGAAGGCGAGGTTGGGCCACTCCTCGATGGGCACGATGCAGGCGGCGTGGTACCAGAACTCCATCGCTCGAAAGGGCGGACCGCCCCAGTACGCCCGCTCGATCCGGCGCCGCGAGACCGCGCCGACCCTGGCGAACGCGATCAGCTCGTGCGAGCGCGCGAGCACGGAGATGGTGTCGAGTTGGATGCCGCGGGTCCGCTCGAGCACCTCGCCCACGCTCGACAGGCGCCGGCCGAGCAGCCCGAGGGCGGCGAGGTGCGCTCGCCGTGCCGCGTGGGCCGAGAGGTCCACACCGCGTGGTGGCGTCCGGGGCACCCCCGCATCCTGCCCCACGAAGACTCTTGCCGTTGCCGAGCCGGTCTAGGGTGATCTGTGCCGGTGGGGTGGTGCGGCGGAGGACTGGTTCTCCTCAGGCGCCGGACGGCGAGGAGGATCCAGATGTCGCTGTTGAAGGTCCGCCGCCGGCCGCCGCAGGGCCGTGCCGTGGTTGCGGGCACCCTCCTGGCGGGCGCCGCGGCCGTCGTCGCTCCGCTCGGTCCACAATCGAGCCCGGGCTCGACGGTGGGCGGCGCCGGGATGCTCGAGGTCGTGGCGCCGGCGACGGTGGCTCCTCTTTCGGCGGTGGCGCTCGGAGCCCTGCCGCCCCACGAGGAGCTGAGCGCCGAGATCGTGCTCGAGCCGCGGGATCCCGCGGGACTGGCCCGGCTCGCTGCTGCCGTCTCGGCTCCGGGGTCACCGAGCCGGGGGCGCTACCTCACCATGTACGAGCTTCGGAAGCGCTTCGGCTCCACCGCGGCCGAGCTGTACCAGGTCGAGGCCGTGCTGCGAGAACGAGGGCTCGGCATCCGCGGCGTCTCCGCCGACGGGCTGACGGTGGAGGTGGCGGCCACGGCGGCCGAGATGGCCGCCGCGTTGTCGACCTCCTTCAGGCAGGTGCGGGTGGCGGGAGGCCGGCTCGCGTACTACAACTCGGAGCCGGCGCGGCTGCCCGCGTCGGTCGGGGCGCATGTCGCCGAGGTGCTCGGCCTCTCGGACCTGCCGGAGGTTCGCCCGCTCCTCGCGCCGCCCGGTCGGGGAGTGGCCGCGCCGAACCAAGAGCTCGGCCACCTCGTGACGGGAGCGGCGAGCGGCACCCGGTCCCAGCCGTGCTGGCAGGCGCTTCTCACGGCTCGCGACGGCGGGGGCCTCGTGGCCGGTCAGCTCGCCGCCGCTTACGGCATGACGGGCCTGTACTCGGCCGGCGACCTCGGAGCGGGGTCGACCGTGGGGATCGAGGAGTTCGAGCCGAACTGGAGGAGCGACGTCTCCTCCTACGAGACCTGCTATGGCATCCACACGCAGGTGTCCTACGTGAAGGTCGACGGCGGCCCCCGTCCTGCCACCGGGCCAGGCTCAGGGGAGACTGCGCTCGACATCGAAGACGTCGCCGGCCTCGCACCGGCCGCCCGCGTGATCGTCTACCAGGCGCCCAATTCGAACCGGGGCTTCTTCGACGAGATGCAGTGGATCGTGGACCACCCCTCTGCCGAAGTGGTGACCACCTCGTGGGGGCAGTGCGAGCCGGAGCTCGGCAGCACCGCCTCGGGCTCCTACAGCCTCGCGGCGGCCCGGAGGGCGGCGCGTGCCGAGGACACGCTGCTCGAGCTCGCCGCCGCCGAGGGGCAGTCCTGGATCGCTGCTGCTGGCGACGACGGCTCGACGGACTGCATCGGGAGCGGGCCGTTTGCACCGGCGGGCCTCACCGTGGACGACCCGGGCTCCCAACCCTACGTGACCTCGGTCGGCGGCACGACCCTCCGGGTCCGAGCGCACGTCGAGCGGGTCTGGAACAACGCGAGCGGCGCCGGAGGCGGCGGTCAGTCGCAGCTCTGGCCGATGCCGGCCTACCAGGCGGGCGCTCCCTCGTCGCTCGGGGTGGTGGGTACCCACTCGTCTGGCATGAGCTGTCACGCTGCTGCCGGCTATTGCCGTGAGGTGCCGGACGTCGCTGCCGACGCGAACCCGGTCACGGGTTACGTCGTCGACTACGGCGGAGTGTGGCAGTCCATCGGAGGCACCAGCGCGGCGGCGCCGCTGTGGGCGGCCGCCGTCGCCCTCACCGACGCGAGCCGCCTGTGCGGCGGCAGCTCTCTCGGCTTCCTCGACCCGAGCCTGTACGCCCTCGCCGGGTCGCCCGCTTACCACGACGACTTCACCGACATCGTTCGAGGAGACAACGACTTTGCCGCCTCCGGCTACGGGGGCGGCCTCTACCCGGCGGAGCCGGGTTACGACATGGCCTCCGGGCTCGGCAGCCCCAGGCTGACCTCCGCTGGCGGGTCGGGAGGGCTGGCGCCATCGCTGTGCAGGCTCGGCCCCGGTGCACCGCCCGGCATCGATCGCATCTCGCCCGCGAGTGGACCTGCGGCCGGCGGCTCTGTCGTCACGATCTACGGCTACGGCTTCACCGCCATCACGGGGGTCTACTTCGGTCGGCAGCGCGCGGCGTACACCCTCGGGACGATCGTGCGCCGTTCCCCGACGTGGATCCGTGCGACGGTGCCGCCAGGCTCCGGCACCGTCTACGTCAGAGTTCGGACCCGCCACGGGCCGAGCCCGCGCACCCCGACGAGCCGGTACACGTACACCTAACTGCCCCCAATTCGTGCCGCCGCCCACGAGGCAGCATCGTCGTTACGCTGGCGCCTCATGAGCATCGAGTCGCGTCACGATGCGTCGCTCGGGGTGGACGGATCCGCCGCCGGGGTGGTGACCGGCGACGGCGGAGCGTCCAGGCGGGCGGCGGGAACAGGCTCCGACAGATCCGACCGCACCGGCGCCCGAGGAACGACTCCTTCGAGCGCGGCCGAAACGTTGAGACCGCTCGTCGCCTCGCTCTTCCCAGCGGGGATGCCCCTCCAGGTCGAGCTCTGGGACGGGAGCCGGCTTGCGCCGAGCGGGCGAGGAAGCGGCGAAGGCCCGAGGGCGCGTCTCGTGCTGCGAAGCCCCGACTCGCTCCGGTACCTCCTGTGGGCTCCCGGGCAGCTCGGCCTCGCCCGGGCCTTCGTCGCCGGTGCCCTCGATTTCGAGGTGGAAGGGGGAGACCGGCCCGGCGACGGCACCCTGCGACAGGCGCTCGCCCAGCTCCACGATGCGATGGCGAGCCGGCTCCCGACTGCGCCGGGCATGGTCCTCCCCCTGCTGCGGGCTGCCGTACGCCTCGGGGCGGTCGGCGCCCCCCCGGCCGTGCCGGCTGCCGAGGTCCGGCTCACGAGCCGCTTCCGGCCCGCCTCGATCCACACCAAGGAACGGGATGCCGAGGCGATACGGCACCACTACGACATCGGTAACGACTTCTACGAGCTCCTGCTCGGGCCTGCGATGACCTACTCGTGCGCCCGCTTCGAGCACCCTGACGCCACTCTCGAGGAGGCCCAGGCGAGCAAGCACGAGCTCGTCTGCCGGAAGCTCGGGCTCGCCGAGCCGGGACGAGGACGGAGAGTGCGGCTCCTCGACGTCGGCTGCGGCTGGGGCTCCATGGCGATGCATGCCGCCAGCCGTTACGGTGCCGACGTCGTCGGCGTCACGCTCAGCCCCGCCCAGGCCGACCGCGCCCGGCAGCGGGTGAGGGACGCCGGCCTCGACGACCACGTCGAGATCCGCCTGCAGGACTACCGCGACCTCGGCGGCGAGCAGTTCGACGCCATCTGCTCGATCGGGATGTTCGAGCACGTGGGCGAGAAGCGGATGGCGGAGTACTTCTCGACGCTCTACAGCCTGCTCGCGCCGCGCGGCAGGCTCCTCAACCACGCCATCTCCCACGCCGGGGGCTCCAAGATGCGGGGGCGGACGTTCATGAACCGCTACGTCTTCCCTGACGGCGAGCTGATCGATGTCGGCGAGGTCGTGCTCGGGATGGAACGGGCGGGCTTCGAAGTTCGTGACGTCGAGTCGCTGCGGGAGCACTACGCCCGTACCCTCGAGCACTGGGTCGCGAACCTGGAGGAGAACTGGGACGAGGCGGTCAAGATCATCGGGGTCGAACGGGCGCGGGTGTGGCGCCTCTACATGAGCGCCTCGATCAACGGCTTTGAGGACGGCGGGATCGCCATCCACCAGGTGCTCGGGGTGAAGCCGGACGAGACCGGGAGCTCGGGGATGCCCCGCACCAGAGCCGGCTGGGGCTGAGCGCTCACGGGGCGCAGCCCGGTCGCGGGCTCGCCGTCGCTGCCAGCGGCCGGTCGGGCCGGACCGTGACCCCGCATCGAGCAGTCCGGTCACGGTACGCTCCGGCTACACGGACGGCTCGAGCGCGCCGAGCGAGGGCCTCGCAGGGCGGCCGGTCGTCCCAGTCAGGGGAGGTAGGCAGCAATGCGCCAGAGCAGGCACCGCCGCACACTGATCCGTCGGATCGTCGTCCCCGTCGTCGGCGGTGCGCTCGGGGTAGGTGCGCTCGGCACCCTCCCGCTTGCTGCCGGAGCGGCGGCGTCCTTAGGGCCGAGCAGCTCGAGCACCGCCCCGCAAGCGCTCCTCGTCGGCACCTATCACGGCATCCGGGGCCAGTACTCGACGATCCAGGCGGCCGTCGACGCGGCGAAGAAGGGTGACTGGATCCTGATCGGCCCGGGCGACTACCACGAACGCGACGACTACGCCCATCCGCCCACTGCGGCGGCCGCCAGCTCAGGGGACATGGCAGGGGTGCTCATCACCACTCCGGGCCTCACTCTCCGGGGGATGAACCGTCGGACCGTCATCGTCGACGGCACGAAGCTAGGTGCTCCGACGGCCTGCGACTCCGAGCGCAAGTGGCAGACCTTCGGGGTGAAGGGCGCGAACGGGTCGCGCGTCGGCCGCAACGGCATCGTCGTCTGGAAGGCCAACGACGTCAGCATCGAGAACCTCACCGTCTGCAACTTCCTCTCCGGCTCCGGATCGGCGGGCAACGAGATCTGGTGGAACGGCGGAGCGGGGTCGGGCCGCATCGGGCTGCACGGCTACTGGGGGAGGTACCTCACCGCGACCACGACCTACTTCGACGGGGAGTCCACGGCGGCCGGGTACGGCATCTTCTCGTCTGACTCGGCGGGGCCGGCGCTGTGGAACAAGGTCTACGCCAACAACTTCAACGACTCCGGCATGTACGTCGGCGCCTGCCACCAGGTTTGCGACATCATCATCGCGAACGCCTGGATGGAGAACAACGCCCTCGGCTACTCCGGCACGAACTCCGGCGGGACCATCGTCATCGAGCACTCCCAGTTCGACCACAACGAGGACGGCTTCGACACCAACACCCAGCTGAACGGCGATCCGCCAGCGCCTCAGAACGGCCGCTGCCCCGACGGAGCCATCAGCCCGATCACGCACACCCGCTCGTGCTGGGTGTTCCGCTACAACTACGTGCACGACAACAACAATCCCTCGGTGCCGCGCAACGGGACGGCGGCAGAGGGTCCGACCGGAACCGGGATGACGATCTCGGGGGGTCGCTTCGACACGGTCGAGCACAACGTCTTCGAGAACAACGGTGCCTGGGGCATCCTCTTCGTGCCCTACCCGGACAGCAACCCGCCCTCGCTCAACCAGACCTGCGCGGGCACGGGCGGGATCGAGTTCTCCGGCCTCGGATGCGTCTACGACCCCGAGGGCGACGCGCTGCTGCACAACACCTTCCGCCACAACGGCTTTTTCGGAAACCCGAGCAATTCGGACTACGGACAGATCACGCTGTTCGGAGGGCAGCCGCAAGACTGCTTTGCCGACAACTACGCGCCGGACGGGAGCGCGCCCTCGAACCTCGAACAGATCCAGCCGACCTGCGGGCCGCTCTCGAAGGGCGCGAACACCGGGGGCCCGCTCCTCGCGCAGGTGCTGTGCGACACCGGCTTCGGCTCATGCCCCGCGGGAGCCCACTACCCGACGTCGAGCAAGGTGATCCTCACGAGCGTCCCGAAGAGCCTGCCGACGATGCCGAACCCGTGCTCGGGAGTCCCCGTCAACAAGTGGTGCCCGGCCGGCAGCGGGTCGTGGCTGGTCCGACACCTTCCGGCCCCACACCGGGCTCCGGCCACCAATGCCGGGCTCAGCCTTCCGGGCGGCGTGCTGCCTCGCCGTCTCGGTCCGGTGGCGATGGACTGACGAGGGTGTGAGAGGCGGTTGGAGGACGGCCTCTCACCCAAGGACGATGCGCTCGACCCCGCCGGTCTCCACGTCGTAGCGCCAACCTTCGACTCTCGTGCCGGGTGCGACGAGGGGGCTCGACCTGATGAGCTCCACGTCGGCGACGAGCGCATCGTCCGGCGACTCCATGGCGAGCCAGGCCGTGCGAGGCCCTTGCAAGGCCACGCCGCGAACGGCGAGGTCTCGCTCGACGTCCTCGTCCGATCGCCCAGCCAGGGCGCAGCCGGTGTGCTGCATCACGGCGATCTCGCTGACCCCGAGGAAATGCGTGGCGAGGGCGAGGGACCTCAGCACGTCAGGCGTCACCCGAGCCCCTGCGTTGCGCACGATCTTGGCGTCGCCGGGAGAAAGGCCGAAGATGGCGAGCGGGTCGAGGCGGGTGTCCATGCACGTGAGGATCGCCACACCTTTCATGGCACGTGACGTGAGGTGTCCGAGGGAGAAGCCCTCGCGGTAGCGCGCGTTCGCTTGGAGGAGCTCTTCGAGTGGCACGCAGCGACTGTACCGGCCGACAACCGCCCGGGCCCGTGGCGGGGTACAACCTGGTCCTATGTTGATCGTCGGCACGAGCGAGCACCTCGAGGACCTGGACCGGGAGTACACGATCGGGGAGGATCTCTTCGTCACCGCCGTGGCCGTGGCGCTGAGCGGGCCTCCCGTCTTTGCTCTGCTGGACGGTGAGCGGATCGCGCGCGTGGACGGTCTCGAGCTCGCGCCGGTCGTCGGGCTCGGTACCGCCGATGCCCAGGCGCTCGCCGCCGACGGCGCTACGTTCATCGTCGGGCGCGCGGGCGCCCATCTCGTGACGGTCGACGTCGCGAGCGGAAGCATCGCGGAGCTCTCGTCGTTCGACGCCGTGGCCGGCCGGGATGACTGGGAGAACCCGGCCGGGCCCACGCCCGACCTCCGGTCCCTCGCCGTCACCCGGGACGGGACCTGGCTCGTGAACGTGCACGTCGGCGGGGTCTGGCGGTCGACGGACCGAGGGGCGACCTGGTCGTGCGTCGTGCCGCCCGAGGCCGACGTGCATGAGGTCGTGGCCGGCAGCGACGGCGTCGTGGCGGCAGCCGCGGCCGGGGGTTTCGGTTGGAGCAGGGACGACGGGCTCACGTGGGAGTGGACCGCCGAAGGGCTCCACGCACCGTACTGCCGCGCCGCCGCCCTCGACGGGGAGGCCGCGTTCGTGACGGCCTCCACCGGCCCGAGCACGCGCGACGGCAGGGTCTACCGGGCTCGCCTCGGCGCGGCCTTCGAGCAGTGCCGAGCCGGCTTGCCGGAGTCCTTCCCGTTCAACGTCGACACCGGCTGCCTCGCGGCCCACGGCGGGCAGGTGGCGTTCGGTACTCGTGACGGGCACGTGTTCCGCTCCTCCGACGGTGGCGCCACCTTCGCGCTCGCGGCCGAGCGAATGAGACCTGTGCAAGCGGTGCGCTTCGTCTGATCCGCTACCTGTCCGAGGGCGACCCATTCGCTCGCTCCGATCCCCTGCCTCGTGGTCCCGGGCGGAGGGACAGCAGGTGAGGCAGCGGTCCTGAGCCTGCGCCGGCGCCGGCGCGCCTGCTCCGACGACTCACCCGAGGCGCCATGGGCTGTCGACGAAGAGTTCATCTTGTGCTCGAAGACGCGCTAGCTCACGTTCACCTGGATTTCACTTGGGCCCGTCAGGATTCCGATCGGGAGCTCGCCCAGTCGCCAACCGCCTGGCGAAGTGAAGGAGAAGTGCTGACAGCATGTTGAACGATGCAAGGACGGTCTCCGAGGCCCTTGACGAGGCACCGCTGAGCAAATTCCATTCACGGGCCGTGATCACGGCCGGGCTGGGGTTTTTCACCGACGCCTACGACCTGTTCATCATCGGCACCGCATCCGCCATGATCGCGAAGGAGTGGGGGCTCTCGACGTCCTCGACGAGCTTCGTGAACTCCGTCGGCCTCATCAACTCGATCACGCTCATCTCCGCGTTCGTGGGGGCGTTCTTCTTCGGGCGCATCGCTGACGTCATCGGGAGGAAGAAGGTGTACGGGATCGAGGCTGCGCTGATGACGTTCGGCGCCCTCGCATCCGCCTTCTCGCCGAACGTCATCTGGCTCGTCGTGTTCCGCTTCATACTCGGCATCGGCGTCGGCGGCGACTACCCGATGTCGGCAGTTCTCATGGGGGAGTTCGCGAATCGCCGTCAACGGGGTCGCCTCGTCGGGTTGGTCTTCTCCATGCAGGCGCTCGGCACCGTCGCCGGTTACGTTGCCGGCCTCGCGCTCGTCTCGACCGGCATGAACACCGACTATGTCTGGCGGATCCTGCTCGCGCTCGGGGCAGTTCCGGCGGCGGCCGTCATCTACCTGCGTCGCAGGATGCCGGAGTCGCCCCGTTACCAGGCACGGGTGCTCGGGAGCTCGGAGCGCGCGGCTGCCGACATCGCGGCCTTCTCCGACGGTGTGGTGCGCCCGGCGGATGTCCCCGAGCGCCAGGTGCGCCTGCGCTTCTGGCAGTTCATCAGCAACCCTCGCTACCTTCTCTACCTGGTCGGGACGGCGGGCACCTGGTTCGTCTTCGACTACGCCTACTACGGGAACTCCGTCTCGGCCCCGCTCATCTACCAGAGCGTCCTCGGCAAGACGGGGGCGAAGGTGCTGCCGGAGTCCCTCGCACTCGCCTTGATCGTGTTCACGGTGGCGGCCGTGCCCGGCTACTACCTGGCCTGCATGTTCATGGACCGGATCGGCCACCGCAGACTTCAGGTCATCGGGTTCGTGGGAATGGGGGCCATGTTCCTCCTGCTCGGCGTGGTCCCGAACGTCACGACGCTCGTGGCGCCCTTCCTCCTTCTGTTCGGGATCAGCTACTTCTTTGCCGAGTTCGGCCCGAACACCACCACCTTCGTCATCTCTGGAGAGCTCTACCCGACGAGCCAGCGGACAACCGGGCACGGGATCTCGGCCGGGGTGGCGAAGATCGGCGCCTTCATCGGGGTGTACCTGTTCCCGGTCATAAAGGGCCACTTCGGGGTCGCCGGCGCTCTCAAGATCTCGGCAGGGTTCGCCCTAGTCGGCATGCTGCTCTCCTTCCTCCTGCCGGAGACCAAGCAGCGGAGCCTCGACGAGCTCTCCGAGGAGCAGGCCGTCGTGAAGGAGGCCGAGCTCACGGTGGCCGCGGCAGCGGCCGCACCGGCCAAACTGGACGCCTGAGCAAACCGTCAGGGCGCTCCGCGCCCTTGCCGCGGGCGGTCGTGTCAACCTGACGCCGTCAGGCCGACACCGGTCACGGCGTGCCGAGGCGGATGGTGCGATGGACTGCCCGGACCTCGGGTCCAAGGCGGGCCAACTGCTCGAGGAGATCCGCGACGACCGCGCTGAGCGCCTCGTCGTCGAGCGGATCGAGTGCGTCGAGGATGAACAGCGCAGCCGTGGTACTCGCAGTGAGCCGCGTGCGCTGGGCTTGGCGCCAGTTCCAACGCCGGCAGGTGACTCCCGCACGGTCCCGCCACACGACCTCTCCGGGGTCGGGGTGCTCCACCGCCTTTCGGCCGTCGGCCACGGTGTCGAACTCCTCCTCGCCCGTGGCGCGCACGAGCCGGGGTGAGCCGTCGCAGCAGGCCACGTCCTCTCCACCGACGGGGATCCGCCGCAGCACCGAGATGGCGTTGTAGATGTCGGTAAGGCGATTGACGCGCGGGAGGCCCGACGGCGCTCTGCGAAGGAGTGCCTCGAGGCTGTTGCGGGTCCGCTGGGGTTTGGCCCCGAAGGAGCGGTATGCCTCCCTCCATGACACCACTTCAGGCAGGCGCTCCACGGGTCCCCGGGCGAGCGCGTCTTTGGCCGCGCGCTCGGCCGCCTGCAGCAGGGCGTCGGTCGCGGTGTCGCTCGGACCTGGGGTGATCCCTTCTGCTGCGACCAGCATCGCCCGGTAGTCCGGGCGGAGTGCGAACACGGCGTCGTCGACACTCGCAGCTGCAAGGAAAGCCTCCAGGACCGGACGGTCACCCACGGGCGGTCCTCTCCGATCGGGTGCTCTCCCGTGCAACTTCCGACGCCGTCGCCGGCCATCGCCGGAGCTGATCGGTCCCGCTCGCCGGGTCGGCTCGACCAGGCTCACTCCTCGTCACGGTGCCGATGCCCGGGCCACTCCGAGGCGAGGAGGCCGAAGAGGATGGCGTAGCGCCGTTGCGCTCCGAACGCCACTGCCTGCCTCTGTACACCCCCGTTGGTGAGACCGAGGCCTGGGGCGAGAGCCGGCTCCTCCTGGTCCCGATCTCTGTCTGCAGCATGACCTTGTCGAGCATGAGGGGTCCGAACGCCTCGCCGAGCAAGGCAGCAACCGCTCGCGACGCAAGGCTCTTCCGTTCGTGTGTCCCGTCGAGCCAGTTACCCAATCCCCTGCCCGGTATGGCTGACCATCCGCTCTCCCGCCGAGCCGACGAGCTGCCAGTCAACTTCGGACAGCAGGGCGAGCGGTGCCGGGAGCAGAGCCCTCGAGTCAACGCTCTCCGGCCGCCTCGAGGAAGCGGCGAGCTCCCTCGATCGTCGGCGGCTCCGCGACCGACGGCTCCCAACGGGCGAGCCGCGGTTGGTTGGAAGCGAGGAGAGGGTGGTAGACGTCCGCGAGAGCGACAGTTCGGAGGACGGGCGCGGTCTCGTCGTCCAGGCGAGGGCTGAGCATGGGGGCCGGGATCACCGTCGCCACGCTCGAGGACTGTAGCTGCGGAGGTGTCACGGTTCCCCGCCGGGCGGTTCGACGTGTCGCCCAGGTACCGACGCCAGCGTCGCATAAGCTCCGAGCGGGGCGCGCACCTGGAGGTGCTGGCCGAGGGTTTCTGGCTGACCCCTTCCAAAAGGGCAGCTCAGGACGACTACCCGGTCGAGCTTGCCTGCCCCCGCCGTGCCGGAGAGCCGCGCTCCGGCACCGACTCGGGCGCGGCGTCGTGCCCTCCGGTCGTGCGGCGCCGACGGTTGGCGAGATACTCGGCTGGCATTCCGGGTCCGGGACGTACGGTCACCTCCGAAGCGTCGATCGCTCCGCAGTTCGAGCATGCGAGCTCGTGGCGAACTGAGCCACCGCAGAGAGCGTGCCGGTAAAGGATGGGCGGGCCATTCGGGCTGGACCACCGATCACCCCAGGCGGTCAACGAGATCAGCGCCGGAGCGAGATCACGGCCCTTCTCGGTCAGCACGTACTCGTGCTGAGCCGGTCGCTCCGGGCTCGGGTGACGCTCCATCACGCCGGCCGCCACGAGTGAGTCGAGCCGGGTCGCCAGCACATTCGTCGCCAAGCCGAGATTGTGCTGGAAGTCGTTGAACCGAGTCACCCCTGCAAAGAGAGCGTCACGGACGATCAAGAGGCTCCACCGCTCTCCGACGGCCTCGAGTGCGCGGGCGATCGAGCACACCTGGCCGTCGTACGTCTTCCCCAACATCTCGACTCCTCTGGGAAATGACTTGCATCATAAAAGCTATCTGGTAAGATGGCTTGCATCATACAAGTTAGGTGAGCGAGGAGAAACCGTGGACCAGAGTGACTTCACCGTGAGCTTCGTCGTCGACCAGCCCCCTGAGGCCGTCTTCGCGGCCATCAACAACGTCAGGGGCTGGTGGTCGGGCGATGTCGAGGGAGAGACGACCGCCTTGGGCGACACGTTCAGCTATCGCTACGAAGACGTGCATGCCAGCACGCAAACGATCTCCGAGCTCGACCCGGGTCGACGAGTCGTGTGGCACGTCGAAGATGCCAGCCTGAGCTTCACGTCGGAGCCCGACGAGTGGGTGGGGACCGACATCACGTTCGAGATCATGCCGCGGGGTGCGGGCTCGGAGCTTCGTTTCACCCATGTGGGTCTCACTCCCAGGCTGGAGTGCTACGGAGGATGCTCTGACGCGTGGAGCTTCTATGTGACCGAGTCCCTTCGGGACTTGGTCACGACCGGCGTCGGCCGGCCCAACGCGAGCCAGTGACTGGTCCGGAGTCTGCCGGTCCTCGCCGGAGCCTGGCGCACGAGGGCAGTCCCAGTGATCGACAGGCGTCAGGCTCCGTCGTTCGGCACGGCCCGGGCGAAGGTGACACTGCAGGGGCCTGCGCGCCGCGGTCGATTGCCGTCTACCGCCGTGGGCCGCGCTGGGTCGACGGGCGGTCGCTGCGGGAGCAGCCGGCGCTGTTGGAGCACGGCCGGTTCCTCGCTGACCTCGAACGGCGAGGCGTCGCGGTGCACGCAGGTCCGGTGCACCAGCTCGATGACGTGACTTGGTCTGAGTTGATCGGAGTTGCCTCGTTCGCCGTTGACACCGAGGCGGCCCGGCTCCTCATGCGGGACGACCCTGCAGTGAGGAGCGGCCTCCTCCACTGCGAGGTGACCGCGTGGTACGTCGCTCACGAATGAGCCCGGCTTCGCAAGGTGGCAGACCCGGGCGGTGCTGTTGACTCAACTCCACTCACTCGAGGGTCGTGGTTTGCATCTGACGTCGCGACAGGGCTCAGTCCGGGCAATCTCGGACTGGGGGAACGGAACCATCGCCGACCAAACCCTGGCGCGAACCCGCGACTTTGAGCGGGAACTGCCGATGCCCCACAGCTTCTGGGAATACGCCGTGAGCCGCACGGCGCCGCTGAGGAGTGGGCGTTTCGCCGGGGAGCAGGGATCGGTTGCCGGCGGAGCCTGCCGGCGCCGTCGCGGCGCCTGCAGAACATCGCATCGAGCCCGGCGCTATGGGCACGCTCCAGGTGCCGGCGTTCTTATCGGCGGAGCGATAGCAGGCGCTTGATGCGATCATCGTCGACGCCGAGGAATCCGGCGAGCACCCCCGTCACAGCGGGCACGTCGAGCGAGCCGGCTTCGACCATGGCTTCGAGGTCGGCCCAGTCCTTGGTCCGGTTGAAGAACGCCTTGAAAACGGCCAAGTCCTGGCATGCAAGGAAAGGCAGCTGCTCGCCGGCAAAGGGCTCCGGGCGGACCCGGGTTGCGACCTGCTCGTGGAACTCACTCGTGTTCAGAAAGACGTCGACTGGCGTGTTGTCCCACCACAGGCGTGCCTGTCCGTCTCGCTCGAGGAGGTCACGATCAGCCTCGGTGGCAACGATGCCGGGAGGAAGTGAAGCGACTGCTGTGACCGTTTGCTCTGGAGTGAGGAAGATGTTGAGGTTGAGGTCGATCGTGCCGCGGGCCTGTTTAGTGCACCAGGCCAGAGCCAGCGCCCCGCCGAAAGCGTGGGCGATTCCAGCTGCGGAAAGGCTGTGGTGGATCGCCACCATCTTGTAGGGAAGCCCCCCAGGGTCGAGCGTCATGCCCGGGGTCCGGGTGGGAAGCGGGGGAAACTGATGCCGGCGTGGTGGGTGACGGGAAACTGAGCAGCCAGGTCCAGCACCTGCAGAAGCTCTTCACCCTTGGCCTCGCGATCAGCGTCGGTCGCGTCGGGTCGACTCGATGTGGTGATGTCCGCTGCCCAACCCGCGGCCCGGAGGATTCGGTCAAGGGTGTCGACGCGCGGGATGGTGCGACCTGCCTCGTAGGCGGCCAGAGTGGCATGCGACGTGTTGGCCCGATCGGCGAGGGCCCGTAGGGACAGCCCGGACCTGAGCCGAGTCAGACGGAGTATGCCTGCCGCATCCATTCCACCCCACCCTACCACCGTGGTATCAGATCAGATACCATCTGATGCCAAGACGGTCTGCCGGCGACTGCACAACCTTCCCCGAAGGATTCGCTGGGCTCTCTGTGGCAGACGACCCGAGGAGCCGGTCGGTGACGCCCGAGCCATTTGGGACGTGGCGGGGCCGGTGGACCTGGAGTTGATTGGGCGGGGCGACGCCCCTTCCCGCCGGCGCACGAGTCTTGGCGAGTTGGCCGCTTCGGCGCGAATGGTATGGAAGGCGTCCGCCAGTTCCCAGAAGTGGGTCACCGGCTCCGCTCGGAGGGGCCACGGGCTCGGTGACGGCCGGCCCCGAGATCGAACGGTTGTCATACTTGGCACAATTTCACGAATATCGTGAATCCACGCCGTCTCTGACAAGTCTGTTCGTTATACTCGGCTCGATTACACGTTCCCTGTGAATTCGAGCCATCAATGACAAACGACCGTGGAATCCAGCTGCTCGACGACTTCAGCCGCGAGGGTCGCACTGCGTTCTCTGCGGCCGAGGTGCAGACGAGGCTGGCCTTGTCTCCCCAGGCCACATCGAACCTCCTCAGCCGCCTGACCAAGGCTGGCCTCCTCGACCGGCTGGCCGGTGGCCGCTATGCCATCCGTCCGCTGGGCGCCTTAGGGACCGCAGCGGCCTGGGCCGATCTCGGCTCAGCTGTCGCCGCAGTCTTTGCAGGTCAACCCCACCGGATCGGCTTTCTCACGGCTCTAGACCACCACGGACTCCTCGTCCGTCCAGTTCGACCGGTGCAGGTCGCAAGCTCATATCGGCCTCGCGAGAAGA
>Ga0070737_10003109_pt1 | contig 18465 bp, 16 predicted proteins | sample Coa_R1_10_FD_66438 | JGI IMG/M metagenome (GOLD analysis project Ga0070737, IMG submission 66438) | Surface soil microbial communities from Centralia Pennsylvania, which are recovering from an underground coalmine fire - Coalmine... | ecosystem: Environmental > Terrestrial > Soil > Unclassified...
GCCCCGTCGTCATCGGCCACCACGATGTCGCCCGGCACGACCATCGTCCCTCCGCACGCGACGGGCACGTTGACCGCGTACGGGAAGATGTCGGTCTGCACGTGGAAGTTGGGCGTCACGCCTCTGGTCCAGATCCCGACGCCGACCTTGACCGCAGCGGCCGAGTCCCGGATGCAGCCGTCGACGACGATGCCCGCCCCACCCCGACCCTTGAAATAGGTCACCATCATCTCGCCGAATATCCCACTCGTCATGGAGCCGCGGGCGTCGACCACGACCATGTCGCCCGGCTGAGCGTGGTAGAGCACGTGGCGGTGGAGCTGCTGCTCCGGATCGGCGTATTCGTCGAACTGGTAGAGGTCTTCGCGCAGCGGCATGCACTGCAGGGTGAGGGCCGGGCCGGCGACGCTCGTCCCCGGGGTGCGGGCGGCGGGGCCGACGATATGGGGATTGCGCACCCCGAGCTTGTACAGCTCGCTGCTCACGGTCGCACTCCCGATCGAGCGCAGGGCGTCGGCCAGGCCTTGGCGCGGCCGCTCGATATCCCCGGTATCGATCACGACCGGGGCCGGACCATCTGTTGCCATATTTCCCCTCCGTAGGCGACGCGGAGCCAGCCTAGGAGAGCGCCCCTCCCCACGGCTCGACCTCGGCCGTGACCGCCGCTCCGGTGCGGGCGGCGTCGTGCATGGCCAGGGCCACGTGGTGGTCCTGGCAGGCGTCAGCGAGGGGGTACGGGGCCGGCCCCTCGTCCCGGGCCCACGCCGCGTTGGCCCGGAGCATGGTGCCGATGGCGATCTCCTCGTCCATCAGCCGCAGCCCGAGGAGCGGGTTGCGCCACACCACCTCGCCGTTCCACGACAGGTGCTCGGTGTCGTAGCCGTCCAGGTTGAGGTCGTAGCCGAGCTGGTAGCGCTGGATGGAGGAACGCACGATGGCGCGGGGCCCGGCCAGGCGCAGGACGGTGTCGTCCTGGATCTCCCCGTGGCTGCCCCGGATGACGATGCGCCGGGCCCGCAGCTGGTTGTGCCACTGGTTGTCGGTGAAGTCGTACACGCCGGAGCGGCCGTCGCCGAAATCGATGAGCCCGATGAGGGTCTCGGTGGGCTTGACGGTGTCGTCGTCGGTCCAGCCGTCCCGGTGCAGCGGGTCGGCCATCGGCGCCTCGAAGCGCCCGGCCTGCACCCGGACCGGGCCCGCCCCGGCGCCGAGCAGGCCGAGGAAGCCACGCATCATCGACACCGCGTGGTAGTCGTGGGTGGAGGAGACCTGCACCGAGGTGCACTGGCCGATGGCGCCCTGGCGGACCAGGGCCAGCCGGGTGGCGTGGCCGGGCAGCAGCAGGTACTGCTCGGCGACCTGCACCAGACCGGAGCTACCGACGTCGGCCCACAGCCGGCGCATGCCGTCGAGGTCGCTGGCCGGAGGGGTCTCGCTCAGCACCGGGGTGCGGGAGGCGACGAGGGTGGAGATGATCTCGGGGTTCACGCCCCGAGGCACACTGGTGATCACGAACGTCGGGTGCTGCTTGGCCACCATCTCGTCGACCGACAAATAGGTGGGGACGGACCAGCGCTTGGCCACCTCCTCGGCCGCCTCGGGGCGGCGGACCACGCCGGCGACCAGGGTCAGCTCCTCGGGGAGCATCTGGGCCAGGCGCACGAAGAACTCCGACCGCCAGCCGGAGCCGACGATGGCGAAGGTGGCGGGTGAGCTCATGGGCGTGTCCTCCTGGAGGGGTCAGCGGAGCCGGGGACGAGCCGGCGTCGGTTCACCCATTGTGATCTCGGCGGCGCGTCGGTGCCTCATCCTCGCAGGGCGCCGAGGGTGAGACCCTCGACAAACCGGCGCTGCAGGACCACGTACAGGATCACCGTCGGGATGGCCGAGATCACCACCGAAGCGGACAGCAGCGACCAGTTGGTCGAGTACTGCCCGACGATGGCGTAGACCCGGGGCTGCAGGGTGAGCAGGCCGGGCGAGCGCAGGAAGGTCTCGGCGAGGAGGAACTCGTTCCAGGTGGCCACGAACTGGAAGATGGCCAGGGTGAGCAGGGCGGGGCGGACGAGCGGGACCATGACCAGCCGGAACGTCTGGAACTCGCCGGCCCCGTCGATCCGGGCCGCCTCGCCCAGCGCCTCCGGCACCCGCTCGAAGAAGCCCCGCATGAGGACCACCGCGAACGGCACCGACGTACCGAGATAGACGAGGACCAGGCCGGGCAGGGAGTTGAGCAGGTGGAAGATCTTGAGCTCGAGGAACAGCGGGATGATCACGGCCGCGGCCGGCACCATCAGGGTGGAGAGGACGGTGATGTAGATCGTTCGCCGGCCCCGAAAATTGAACCGGGCGAAGCCGTACCCGCCCAGGGTGGCGACGATGAGGATGCCGGCGATGGTGGCGGCGGTGACAATGGCCGAGTTGGCCAGCCCGCCGAGGATCCCGGCCGAATTAAAGGCGGTTGAATAGGCCTTGGCCGTCCACTCCGCCGCCGTCGGGATAAACGAGCGGCCGAGGGCGGAGTCGGGGGTCCGGAGCGAGGTGAGCACGACCCAGATGAGAGGAAAGGCGCACAGCACCGAAGCCAGGGTCAGCACCACGTAGCCGAGCGTGCGGACCAGCACGTGGCGGACGGAGGCTCGCCGCCGCTCCATCGAATAGGCCCCCGGGCCCCGCAGGATCATCGCTTCGGAGGCGGTCATGCCGTCACCCGGCGACGGGCGCTGATGGCCAGCTGGGCCGAGACGATGATGACGGCCAGGACCAGGACCAGGACGCCGATGGCGGTGGCGTAGCCGATGAGCGGGATGGCCCCGGCGACCTGACCTCCGAAGGCCAGGCTGTACAAATAGGTGGTCAGCGAGTCCGAGGCGTGGTCCGGGCCGCCACCGGTCATGACGTAGATGACGTCGAAGGTCTTGAGCCCGTTGATCAGATTGAGGGTGACCACGATCGAGGTCACGGTTCGGAGCATCGGCACGGTCACGTGCCGGAACTGGGAGACCACCGATGCTCCGTCGATCCGGGCCGCTTCGTACAGCTCCGGATCGATGTCCTGGAGGCCGGCGTAAAAGATCAGCATGAAGAAGCCGACCGACTGCCAGATCGACACCACGATGATCGACGGCAGCACGGTGTGGCTGTTGGAGAGCCACGAGGTGGACAGCTCATGCAGCCCGACCGAGCGGAGGAACTGGTCGAGGATCCCGAAGCTGGGTTCGTAGATCAGGCCCCAAAGCGTGCCGGAGACGACCAGGGACAGCAGCGCCGGGATGAAAATGGCCACCCGGAAGACCACGCCGAACCGCCACCCGGCCTTGAGCACGGCGGCCACCACCATGGCCAGGGCCGTGGTGATGACCGTGGTGGCGGCGGTGAAGATCAGGGTGTTCACCAGCGACTGGCGCCACACCTGGTCCTTGAACATGGCGCTGAAGTTGCGGAAGCCGACCCACTTTTCGGGGCCGAACCCGGGCCAGCTGTGGAGGCTGATGTAAAACGACCTGATCAGCGGGTAGGCCAGGAACACCACAAAAAAAGCGACCGTGGGCAGGATGAACCAGTAGCCCACCCGCTCCCGGCGGAGCCGTCCCGTCCCGCTCCTGACCCGACCGCCGGGGAGCCCGGGCGCCGCCCGCTCCCGTCGGGTCCCCCGAGCCGGGCGGGCGACCGACGTGGCCGTCACGGCCCGCTCCGCGCCGGGGCCATCCTCGGATCAGGCATGGCGGGCTTGGTCGACCTGCGTCTGGATCTGCGCCGCCGCCTTCTGCGGCGTGAGTTTGCCGCCGATCACGGCGGCGGCGGCGTTGCCGGCCGCCGTCTCGGACCCGACCCCGAAGAGGATGTGGTTGCAGCCGTTGTCCTTGATCCAGGAGGCCATCTCCCGGACGATGGGATTCTTTCCCTTCGCGGCGGCGGCGATGGTGGCGGCCATGGCCGAGGACTTCTCCATGATGAGCGCGTACCGGGCCGGCTCGTAGATGAACTTGAGAAATTCGACGGCGGCGTCGGCGTTGGGGCTCTTGGCGCTGACCGACCAGCCGGCCCCGGCCTGGTTGCCGCCCCAGTGGCGCCCGCCGGGCCTCCAGGCGGGCGTCGGGGCCACCCGGTAGAGCTTGTTGAAGGCCTTGGGCGCCGAGGTCAGGAGCCCGGGGACGATGAACGACCCGAAGAAGAGCATGGCCGACTTCTGGGTGTAGAAGAGGGCCAGGGCTTCGTCGTAGGTGACGGCGTCGGCTCCGGTCTCGAACACGTGGTTGGCCTGGAGGCGCTGCAGCATCTCGAAGGCCTGGACCACGTAATTGTCCGTCCACTTCTTGCCGCCGACCTGCTGGTCCAGTTGGTAGACCAGGTTGGGATCGTCGGAGGCCTGGGTGATGAGGGGCAGGAAGAAGTCGGCCGCGTTGTTGCTCGGGTTGCCGTTGAGCGCCACCGGGACCTTGCCCGTCTTGGACTTGATCGTCTTGGCCGCGCTGATCAGATCGTCCCACGTCTCGGGGACGTCGACACCGGCTTGCCGCATGATGTCCGGGTTGTAGAAGATCCCGAACATCTGGGCTTCCCAGCCGATGGCGTACTGCTTGCCGTTGGCGCTGTACTCCTTGTTGATGGACGGGAAGAAGCCGTCGAGGAAGTGGGCGCCCATGGCGTCCTTGAGGTCGAGGGCGATGCCCGACTCGCCGTAGGAGAGGGCGAGGGTGGCCGGGGCGAAGATGTCCGGCGTGCTGCCGCCGGACACGGCCGACTCGAGGGCCGGTGAATAATCGGCCAGGCTGCCGAACGTCCTCGGTTTGACCGTGATGTTGTGGTAGGCGTCGTGAAACTCGGAAGTGATGTAGTGCCAGACCGGGGCGTCCTCCGTGTACCAGGACCACACCTCGAGCGTTGCTTTTTTGCCGGTTTTGCCGCCTCCGGTGTGACTGCTGCCCCCACCCGACGCGGTGCCCGTCCCGCCGCCGCAGGCGCCGAGCACGGCCGCGCCGGAGGCGGCGGCGGCCGCGGTCAGGAAGTTGCGTCGCGAGAGGAGGTGGCTGTCGTCGGCATGACTCGTATCATTGTTCACATCGCACCCTTTCTGGCCGAGCGCAGCGGTGAGTATTGGGCCCGAAAAAGGGCCGGGGCCGGTTGGCGTCCTAGCGGAGCGCAATCCCCCGATAGCGCTTCTATCCCTGCGGAGCATGACATGACGACCACGGAGGGTCAACACTTGCCCCTTCCGTATCTCCGAACGTTCCTATCGGGTATCCGGATTGACCGCCGTCGGTGCTGGTCCCTAGCGTGATCCCCACTCAGGAACCCCGGGGAGGTAGCAGTGGAGACGCTCGGCAACGGAGCGTTCAAGCACAGGTCGGTGCTCGTGGTCGGCGGCACCAGCGGCATCGGCGCCGCCGTGGCCGCCCGCTTCGCCGAGCAGGCGGCGGCGGTGACGGTGGCCGGCCTCCAGGCCGACCGCTACCAGCCCCCCGACCCCCAGCCCCCCGGTCCCCAGGTCACTGCGGTCGAGCTCGACCTGCGCGACGGCGGCGCCCTCGAAGCGCTGGTGGGCGGGCTGTCCGAGCTCGACGTGCTGGTCAACTGCGCCGGCGTGATCCGCCGGGGCGGGGCGGAATACGAGCCGGAGGTCTTCCGCCAGGTCCTCGACGTCAACCTCACCGGCACCATGCGGTCCTGCGTCGCCGCCCGCGACCTCCTGGCCGCCTCCTCCGACGGCTGTATCGTCAACGTGGCTTCCATGCTGAGCTTCTTCGGCAGCCCGGTCGCGCCGGCGTACAGCGCCAGCAAGGGAGGCATCGTCCAGCTGACCCGTTCGCTGGCCCTCGGCTTCGCCGACGCCGGGGTACGGGTCAACGCCGTCGCCCCCGGCTGGATCCACACCGACCTGACCGGTGCCCTGCGGGAAGACCCGCAGGCCGAGGAGAGAATCCTGTCCCGGACGCCGATGGGCCGCTGGGGCCGACCGGAGGACGTGGCCGGACCGGTGCTCTTCCTGGCCTCCAAGGAAGCCGCCTTCATCACCGGGGCGGTGCTGCCGGTCGACGGGGGGTACCACGCGGCCTAGGGCCGGCACTAATTGGGCTTAGCCTGCACCACACACCGAATGAGACGAGGAGCCATCAATGCAAACAGCCTCCGACCCCTTTACCCCGCAGGAGCTGGCGGTCGCCGCCCTTCCCGATGACGAGCGTTACTGGGTGCCGCAGGCGGAGGGCGTCGACTTTCGGCCGCTGCTGATCGACACCGTCGGCGGGCGCTGGTGCAATCTGCTGCGGGTCCGCCGGGCCGGTATCGTCTCCCGCCACCGCCATCCCGGACCCGTTTACGGCTACGTCATCAGGGGCCGCTGGCACTACGACGAGCATCCCTGGATGGCCGAGACCGGCCACTTCGTGTTCGAACCTCCGGGCGAGGTCCACACCTTGCGGGTTCCGGAGAACACGGACGAGATGATCACCTTCTTCAACATTTCCGGCGCAATGATCTACCTTGACGCCGACGGGCAGGTCACCGGCTACGAGGACGCCTACACGAAGCTCGAGATGTGTCGGCGCCACTATGCCGGCAACGGACTCGGAGCCGACGCAGTGAATCCGTTCGTCCGGTAACTCCGGAGGACCGGACGCTCCTGCCCGTTGGCACCAAGGGGAGGACGGCATGCGCGACCACAGGTCGGAGCGTTGGGATTGGCAGACAGCACTCCAGTTCAAGCTCGACTGGCTGGCCAGCTTCGTCGCCGTCGCCGAGGGCGGGAGCTTCTCCACCGCCGGCGCCAGCCTCTATCGCTCCCAGTCGCGCATCAGCGAGCACGTCGCCGACCTCGAACGGGCCCTCGGCGTCAAGGTCTTCGACCGGTCCGTCCGGCCCGTCGGCCTGACGCCCGAGGGCCGGGCCCTGCTGCCGGGCTGCAAGGAGATCCTCAAGATCGTCGCCTCCATCTCGCAGGTCGGGGCGTGGGCCAAGGACGACCTTGGTGGCGAGGTGCGCATCGGGCTCTACCCGAGCGCGGCCATCTTCCTCTTCCCGATCCTGGTCAAGCTGGTGGCCGCCGCCCACCCCGGGATCCGGCTGCGGTTGTGGGAGGGGTCGACCATCAGCATCGAGGAAGCCCTCCTCGACGGCGAGATCGACATCGGCGTCCGGGCCCTGCTCCCCCCTCCCGAGACGCCGCGACTCCGCCACCACCTGCTCTGGCGGGAGCCGCTCGTCGCCGTGGTGCCGGCCGACGACCCGCTGGCCCGGCGCACACGGGTGGCCCTGCCCGACCTGGTCGGGCGGCCTCTGGTGATGATCGGCGACGCCTTCGGGCGGGGCGGGTCCCACTTCGAGGCCTACCAGGCCTTCGACCGGGCCGGCCTGGTCCCCGACGTGGCCTACCAGACCAGTGAGCCGCAGACCCTCGTGTCGCTGGTCGCCAACGGCCTCGGCACCGGTATCACCAACGCCCTGGCCATGCAGGTGTCCAACCTGAGCGGGGTGGCCGCCGTCCCCATCGCCGGCGCCGGGTGCCAGCGGGAGACGGCCGTCTGGTGGCGGGGTGCCCGTCCCAATTCGCCGGCGGCCGAGGTCGTGCTCGATCTGGCCAAGGAGGCGGCCAAGCAGGCCGCTCAACGGGCCGCCGAGCAGGCCGCCGATCAGGCGTCGGCCGGCTTCGGGCAGTGGGTGGTGGATGAGGTGGCGGAGGGAGGCGGTCCGGCCGACCCGGGCAACCCGGGGGACGCGGCCGACCCCGGGCGGTCGGTTGGGGCGGCCGGGTCGGTAGCTTGATCGGCTCGGCGGGCACGAGGCCGGCGGCCCAGCGGGAGCTGTCCCCCTTAGTGCCCATCCCAAAAGGGAGCTGTCCTCTTTGGCGCGCGGGGGTGATGTAAAAGTGGGACACCTCCCCGCTCGGGCGTGCACCAACTGGGACAGCTTGGCCGGCTACCCCACTTTGGGCGTGATCTGCAGGCCGTCGTGCACACAGCGGGTTCCGTCGGGAAGGGCGAAAAACCGCCACGCCCCCCATGGTCCGCCGGGTTGAGATTGCAGGGCCCACACCTCGTCGCTCACCGCGACCAGGCCGTATTTCTCCGCCGCCCCCGTACCCGAGCGACCGTGCGGCTCGACCACCGCCTCCAGCCCGCCGCCGGCGGCCGTGACCGTGATCCGCAGGGCCCGGCGTTCGTAGACGCCGACCGCGCCGGCCGGGTCGACCGCCGGCGCCGTGGCGGGCGGCGAAAAGGTGGGGACGGTGAGACCGGCCAGGTCACCGAACACCCGCCGGAAGAGGTCGGCGACCAGCGCCCCGGTGGCCCGCCCGTTGGTGAGCAGGACCACGGCCACCCCGGTCTCGGGGTCCACCCGGAGGAAGGAGGACTGGCCCTGGGTGTTGCCGTCGTGGCCGAAGATCCGCCGGCCGTCCCAGTCGCACAGCCACCACCCCAGGCCGAGGTGGTCGACCCGGCGGGCCGGGTTGGGCATGTCGGCCTGGGGGCGGCGCATCTCGGCCACCGACTCGGGGCTGAGCACCTGGTCGCCGGCGGCGTTGCGGCCGCCGTCGAGGTGCATGCGGGCGAAGGCCAGCACGTCGGCGGCCGAAGCGGTGATCTGGTTGGCCGGCCCCCAGGGGCGGTTGAACCCCCAAGAGGCGACCGGCTCGGGATCGGCACCAGGCCGGGTGACGTGACCGACCGCGGTGCGGTGGATCAGGGCGTCCTCGGGCAGCACGACGGTGTGCTCCAGGCCGAGCGGCTCGACCAGCAGGCGGCGCAGGGCCTGGTCCCACGGCTGGCCGGTGAGCACCTCGACCAGGCGGCCGGCCACCACCCAACCGGAGTTGCAGTAGGACAGGAGGGCACCGAGCGGGTGGAGCTGGACCACGTCGGTCAAGCCGGCCACGTAGCGGGCCACGGCGTCGTCGCCCCGCCCGGCGTCCACCTGCACGTCGCCGTCCATGCCGCTGGTGTGGGTCAGCAGGTGCCGGACGGTGACCCGGCGGCTGACGTCGGCGTCGGCGACCCGGAACTCGGGCAGCACCTCGTGGACGGTCGTGTCGAGCCCGATGCGGCCGGCGTCGACCAGCTGCATGATCTGGGTGGCGGTGAGGACCTTGGTGATCGACCCGATCTGCCAGAGCGAGTCGGTGGTGGCCGACACCCCCGTCGCCCGGCTGAGCACCCCGCTGGCTACCTCGATGGTCTCGCCCCCGGCGAGGACGGTGAGCGCCGCCCCCGGCACCCGGTGCTCTTTGAGCCCGGTGTCGAGCCATTGCTGCCATTGCTGTTGGTCGAGTGCCACGTTCGCCCCCCTGTACGGCGTTCGGTGGGCAAGCTAGCTGACCGCCGGCTGGGGCGGCCGGGGCGGCCAGACCCTCGTGGCCAACAGGGCGGCGTCAGCCGGAGCGCCCGAGCCGCCGGCGCCACCACCAACGCCGGCGGGTGGACCCGGCCGCCGCCGCCGGCCTTCCTGGCCCGGCCCGGTCGGGCGGCTCCTCCTCGTCGCCAAACACAGGCGGCGGGACGGAGTGCGCCGCCTGCCACTCGGCCACCACCCGGTCGACGTCGATGGGCATCACCGTCACCGCCGGCCCGTCGAGCGGGAACTTGAGGGCGGCCCGGATCCGCCGGTTGATCTCGTCGAGGATGCGGCGGGCGTCGGCCTCGGACCGGGCGGCCACCGCCGCGGCGCGGGCGTCCTCGGCCTCCTTGCGCAGGGCGAGGGAGGGCGGGAGGAACGACACGTTCTCCCGCTTGAGCTTCTGGCGGACCCAGCGCAGCTCGTCGTGGGGCTCGTCGAGGTCGGGGATGGGCTGGCCGGCCCCGGCCAGCCCATCGAACTCGCCCCGATCCTGGGCCTCACGGATCTGCCGGTCGATCCACGTCTCGAAGCGGACACCGGGCGGCTTGCGCTGGGTCACCGACCGCGAGGCTACGGCGACCCGCCCCGCTTCTACGAACTCACAGGGGCTCGACCTGCCAGCCCACCTCGACGCCGGGCTGGTCGCCGGCCATGGCCCGCAGCTGCAGGCGGTGCGGGGTGGTGACGAAGACCATGTCGGCCTCGAACCGGTCCGGTGCCGTCCAGCCGCCGGTGACGGCGACGCTCGGGATGAGCGCTCGCAGCCCGGGCAGCTCGCCGTCGGTCCAGGCGCCGGGTCGGAGGTCGAAGGCGCGCTCGCCGCTTTCGGTCACCACCGTGAGCCGGGAGCCGGTGCCGCTCGGGGCGACCCGGATGCCGGTGACCGCTGCGGTGGTGGCGCTCGGCTCGCCGACCCGGGGGAAGGTGACCTCGGTGTCGGGCCCGGCCGCCCCGCCGGCGATGGTCGCCGTCGACAGCCGGCCCAGCCGGTCGGCCAGGGCGGCGTCGGCGTCCGCGCTCCCGCCCTGGCCCGAGAGGGCGGGCAGGAGATGCTTCCAGATCAGGTTGAGCTCGCCCTGCATGTCGCTCACCTGGGCCGTGCAGGCCACCACGGCGTCGGCCGCGGGCAGCATCACGCAGAACTGCCCGAAGGCGCCGTCGCCCCGGAACCCGTCGTGGGTGCAGCGCCAAAATTGGAAGCCGTATCCCTGCTGCCAATCGAGATTGTCGGACGACTCGGCGTTGTCGACCTGCTTGCGGTGCGCCTCCTCGGCAAAGGACTCGGGCAGGAGCTGCCGGTCGCCCCACCGCCCGTTTTGCAGGTGGAGCAGCCCCAGCTTGGCGATTGACTCGGTTTCGGCGTGGAAACCGGAGAAGCCCAGGTCGATGCCCTCGTCGCTCTGCTGCCACACCGCCCGGTCGATGCCGAGCGGGTCGAACAGGCGGGGCCGCAGGTAGTCCACCAGGCGCTGACCGGTCAGCTCGGTGATGATGGCCGACAGGGTGTAGGTGCAGCCCTGGTTGTAGCAAAACAGGGTCCCCGGCTCCTTGTCCGGCGGGACCGACAGGAAGGCCCGGACCCAGTCGGTGCCGCCCGCCCTGAGCTGGCCGACCGTGTCGGTGGCGTGGCCGCTGGCCATGGACAGCAGATGCCGGACCTTCATGCCGGTCACGTACGGAGAGGCATCCTCCGGCACTTTGTCGGGGAAGAATTTGACCACCGGGTCGTCGATCGACAGCAGCCCCTCGGCCTCGGCCAGGCCGATGGCGGTCGAGGTGAAGCTCTTGGAGAGCGAATAGAGCAGGTGGACAAGGTCGGGTCGGTACGGAGCCCACCAGCCTTCGGCCACGACGTGGCCGTGGCGGAGGACCATGAGCGAGTGGAGGTCGATCTTCGACGCCTCCACGGCATCCAGGAAGCCGATGATGCCGGCGGCGTCGACGCCTTGATCCGATGGACGGGAACGGGGCAATGTGGCGGCAGTCACATCCTGACGTTACCGACGGGGCGGGACGGCGCACCATCTGCGGGCCCGAACATTCGTAGCGGCGCAGATGGACGACAATGACCGGTATGGGACCCACGACGGAAGTTTCGGTCCTCGACCAGCGGGATCGCCGGCTGATCGCTGCCCTCCAGTGCGATGGTCGGGTGCCCGTCGAGCGGGCCGCCAAGGTGCTGGGGATCAACGCCAGGGTCATCCGCCAGCGGCTCCGCCAGCTGCGGAGCAGCGGGGTGCTGACCGTGCGGGGTCGGGCCGCCGAGCCGGCCAGCCCCCGGGTAACCCTCCTCCGGGTCCGGGTGCTGCAGGGAGCGATCGAGCAGGTGGCCGACGCCCTGGCCAAACGACCCGGCAACCCGACCGTTCGGGTGTCGGCAACCGGCGACGAGGTGCTGGCCCGGCTGCCCGTCGACACGGGGCCGGTCGACGGAGACGGATCCGCCGTCACCGCGGTGACCGGGCAGGTGGCGCTGCGGGCCTTCAGCCGGGCCCAGGACTGGCGCTACCCGGCGCTCACCGAGGCGGAGCGCGCCGCCCTCGAAGCGCCGCCGGTCGACCCGGCATACATGCTCGACGAGACCGACGTCCGCCTGCTCGAGGCCCTGGAGCCCGACGCCCGGGCCACGGCCGAGTCGCTGGCCGCGTCGACCGGCCTGGCCGCGGCCACCGTGCGGCGCCGGCTCAGCCGGCTGGGGGCAGCCGGGCGCCTGCACGGCGAGGTCCTGATCGACCCCCGGGCCCTCGGGCTCACGGTGGAAGCGACGCTTTTTCTGCGGGTCGAGGGGGCCAGGCTGGACGAGGTCGGCCGCCGGCTGGCCGCCCATCCGGCCGTGCACGCGGCAATGGCGACGACCGGGCCGACCAACCTCCAGGTGGACGTGTGGGCCGAGGACCTCGACGCCCTCTACCGGCTCGTGACCGAAATCGAGGCCGACGTGGTCGATACGGTCCTGCTCGGTGCGGCCTCCTTTCCCCTGAGCGGCTGACGCTTTTTCGGGGAAAGGAGGCCGGAGCGAGAAATGCCTCGGTGAGTTACCGGGCCCAGGGCGGCACCGGCCCGACCCGCTTGCGGGTCCCGGGCTCCTGGCGGGCCATTTCCTGCTGGACGGTGGGGGGCTCGGGCAGCGGGTAATTGGCCGCCGCATATTCGGCCGCGGCGAGGGTGGCGGCCGTGCCCGGCAGCGTCGGGGGGGAAGGCACCGTTGCCGGGCTCCGGAACGCATCGGTGAGATCCCCGAACGTGTCCCGACGCCAGTCGCTGATATTGGTCTCCTTGACGCCGGTCAGCCGCTCGAGCAAACGGAGCACCGACGTGTGATCCGACGCTCCCGAATAGACGTAGCCGCCGGCCGTCCACGGCGACACGATCAGGGCCGGCACCCGGAATCCGGAGCCGATCGGCAGGTCCGAGCCCGGCGTCCAGCCGGTGTTGGACTCCGCCGTCACCCACTCGTCGGGCGTGCCCGGCGGCGGGGTGATCGGCGTGACATGGTCGAAGAACCCGTCGTTTTCGTCGTAATCGAGGATGAAGACGGTCGACTCCCACATTTCCTGGTTGGAGGCGATGGCCTCCAGCTTGGACGCCACGAAGTTGGCGCCGGCGGCGGGCAGGAAGGCCGGGTGCTCGGAGTCGGTGCTGGTCGGGATGATCCAGCTCACCGTCGGCAGGTTGCCCGCCCTGGCGTCCTCCTCGAAGGCCTGGGTGGGGTCGCTGGCCGGCTGGCCGTTGTAAAGGGTGCTCACCCCTGTCCCGTAGATGGCCAGGGGCGAGCTGGCCGGGGCGTTGTCGAACTGGACCAGGTACTCGAGCCCGTTGCAGCCGTAGTTGTCGGCCTGCTGGTACACCTTCCAGGTCACCCCGGCCGCCTGCAGCCGCTCGGCGTAGCTGGTCCAGGTGTAATTGCCGCCGCCGTCGTCGAGCGACGGGCCGCCGTGCTCGCCGTGGGGATCGATGGTCCCGGTGAAGAGCATCAAACGGTTGCATTCGGTCGGGGCCATCGTCGAGCAGAAGTAGTTGTCGCAGATGGTGAAGGCGTCGGCCAGCGCGTACTGGAACGGGAGATCAGCCCGCTCGAAATATCCCATGGTGTACGGGCCGACCTGCGGTCCGTCGGCGGCCACGTGGTTGGTCAGCCACGTGTCCATCTGGCCGTAATTCCAGTCGGCGTGCAGGATCGACCAGGCGTGGCTCAGGGACGGGATGGCCTCAGCCGCGGTGTGCTTGGTGTTCAGGCGGTAGGGCAACAAATAGCCGTCCGGGTTGAACGGATCCGGCTGGTACCAAAGCGGGCGACCGTCGGGCAGCCGGCCGATGGTCGGATCGTCGAAGCCACGTACACCCGAAAGGGTGCCGAAGTAATGGTCGAAGCTGCGGTTTTCCTGCATCAGGATGACGACGTGCTTGACCTTCGACAGGTCGAAGGGCTCGGCCTTCTTGGCCGAGGCCGCCGCTGCGGCGCGGACGCTCTCGGGCAGGGCCATGGCCATCGCGGTCCCGCCGGCGGCAGCCGCCAGGCCGCCGAGGAGCTGGCGGCGGGTCATACGGCCGTTGCGCAGGCGCTCGCTGGGAGTGGTGCCGTAGTTGTTCACGATAAATAAGCCTTTCGTTCGTCGCCGACGGTCAGGAGGTGGCCGGCAGGCCGGTGATCTGATCGAGGACGCCCGAGCGGGACGTCACGTAGACATCCCCGGTGGAGCTGTCGACGGCGACCCCCTCGGGGCCGTCCAGCTGGGCCGAGGCGGCCGGGCCGCCCTGCCCGCCGTTGCCCTCGCCGTTGGCACCGGCGACGGTGCTGATGGCGCCGGTCTTGGCCGACACCTCGCGAAGGGCGTTGTTGCCGGTGTCGGCGATGAAAAGGTCGCCGGCCGCGTCCACGGCCACGTCGGTCGGGCCGCTCAGCTCGGTGTGGGTGGCCCCGGCCCCGTCACCGTCGAAGCCGAACCTGTCGGGCTCGCCGGCCACCGTCTTGATGATTCCGAGCGTGGTGATCTCCCGGATGACGCTGTTGCCGCTGTCGGCGATGAAAAGATCGCCCTGGCGGTCGAGCGAGATGCCCTGCGGGTCGCGGAGGAGGGAGTGCCGGGCCGGGCCGCCGTTGCCGGCGTACCCGCCGTGACGGGGGTTGCCGGCGATGGTCTCGATGCGACCGTTGGGTGTCACCTCCCGGATCACGTTGTTGTAGGTGTCGGCGATGAACAGATCGCCCCGGTTGTCGACGGCGACGCCCGAAGGGTTGTCCAGCTCCGCCCTCACCGCCCAGCCGCCGTCGCCCGAGTACCCGGCCCGGCCGGTCCCGGCGACGTCGTGGATGATCCCATTGGGCGTGACCTCGCGGACCATGTTGTTTTGGGTGTCGGCGATGAACACGTCGCCCCGGTTGTCGACGGCCACCGCGCTCGGGGTGTTGAGGGTCGCCTTGGAACCGGGGCCGTCGTTCCCGAGGTCGAGGGCGTGGTGCCGGGAGTCGTATTTGGTCACGAATTCCCGGTAGTCGGCGATCAGGTGGCCCTGCCCGGTGAGGGTGGCCGGGTCCGAGACGATCGAGGCGTCCAAGGCGGTGACGTCGATGCTGGCCGCCCGGCGTCCGGATCTGGTACTGCGGGGCGTTGCCGGAGACGATGGTGGTGGTGACCTGCACCGTCTGCGGGGTGCTCGACAGCGTGACCGTCTTCGAGACGACGTCCTTCTGCCCGTTGTAGAAGTCGAGGTAGACCTGGCCCTGGCCGGTCAGGGTGACGCTGGCCGTGTAGGTCTTGCCCGCCGTCAGCCCGGGAGACACCTGGATCCAGGCGTCGGGTCGGGCCGGGCTCCAGGTCCAGTTGATAGCGCTCTTGCCGTCGACGGTCGTCGGTGCCACCGTCGAATTGCCGGGGGAGCTGGCGTTGAGGACGTTGGACCAGCCCAGCTGGCCGGTCTGCCCGCCGAGGGCGTTTTCGGGCGTCCACGTCGACGGGGCCGAGATCTGCCCGACCTGGTTGTCGTACGTATTGGCAACATAGATATTGCCAGCCGCGTCGGTGGCCAGGCCCTGTAGCTGGTTGAAAGCGATCTGGTTGGCCGGGCCGGTGAAATCGGTGACCCCACCGTTGCCGGCAATGTCATTGATGACGGCGGACGGCGTGGTGGTCTGGGCCTTGGCCTTGGCCGAGAGATCCCGGGCCGAGCCGGCGTCGGAAGGGTGATTGGCGATCGGATGAGCGTGGGCGATCGGGCGGGCGTGGGCGGCCGGGTGGGCGTGGGCGATCGGGTGGGCGTGCGCGGCCGGTGTCGCGGCTGCCCGGGCCGCAGCCGGCGGGGCATGGTGCCCGGGGACGGTGGCGACGAGCGCAGCGGCGACGGCCGCCGCCGACGCCGCGCCGATGGCGACAGTCTTTTTTGCGGGACAAGGGCGTGCCTTTCTGCCCGGCGGCGCAACCTCGCCGGGTGAGCGGTGACGATAGGAGCGCGAAGTAAACGCTCCGTTGCAACGAAGCAACCATGAATCGCAGCCGCGGCGAACGTTAGCCGCCTGCCATCCCGCCACCACTACGCTCCGAGGTCATGAGCGACCCGTGGAGAGCGCCGGCGGCCGAGCGGGCCGACCCCGGCCTGGTCCTCGACGAGCGGGCCGCCCTCGAGGCGTGGCTCGACTACCACCGGGCCACCCTCCTGTCCAAATGCGCCGGTCTCACCGGCGAGCAGCTGGCCCAGCAGTCCGTGCCGCCCTCGACCCTCTCGCTGCTCGGGCTGGTCCGCCACATGACCGACGTCGAGCGGGGCTGGCTCAGGATGCACGCCGGCGAGCAGGACTTGCCGTGGCGGTACTGGTCCGAGGGGCAGGACCCCGATATCGACTTCAACGGCGTCGACCCCGAGCGGGCCGAAGCCGAGCTGGACGCCTACCGGGAGGAGATCGAGGCGGCCCGGGCGACGGTGGCGACCCGCGGGCTGGACGACGTGGTGCCGAGCCGGGGACACCACCCCGAGCGGGTGCGCAACGTCCGGTGGCTGTACCTCCACATGATCGAGGAGTACGCCCGCCACAACGGGCACGCTGATCTGCTCAGGGAGCGGATCGACGGGGTGACCGGGGACTGACGGCCCGCTCGGCGCGGGGCGGCGCAGAGCGGTCGGTCAGGCCGGCGGGGCCGTCGAGCGGCGGATCACGAGGGTCGGCGGCGGGTCGCTGATCATCAGGTCCTGCGGGCGGTCCCCCGAGAGGCGGGCCGTCAACTGCCTGACCCCCTCGCAGCCGAGCTCGTACAGGGGCATGCGCACCGCGGTCAGCCCCGGGGAGGTGGCCTCGGCCACCCACGTGTCGTGGATGGCCACCACTGACAGCTGGTCGGGGATGGTGATGCCGAGCTCCCGGGCGCCCTGCACGGCACCGACGGCGGCGTTGATGTTGGCCACGACCAGCGCGGTGGGCCGCCGGACCCCCTCGTCGAGCAGCTGGAGGGCGGCCCGGCGCCCGTCGGCCGGCTGGTACCCGCTGCGCAGCGTCCACGCCGACCGGCGCCGGACGCCGGCGTCGGCCATGGCCCGGGCGTAGCCCTCCTCGCGCCGCCGGCTGGTCTGGGCGTTGGGCGGACCGCCCACAAAGGCGATGTCGGTGTGACCGAGGCCGAGCAGGTGCTCGGTGGCCAGGCGGCCGCCGGCCACGTCGTCGAGGATCACCGACCCCCGCCGGGCACCCCTGGCGTGCAGCAGCACCACGGGGATGCGGTTGGCCATGGTCCGCTCGGCCTCGTGGACGTCTTGGTCGTCGCTCACCTGGAGGAGGAACCCGTCCACCCGGCCCTGATCCACCAGCCGACGCAGGAAGTCGCTGCCCGGCTCGATGCGATCGCTGCGCCCGAGCAGGACCTGGAATCCCTCTCGCTCGGCCTCGTCGTCCACACCCCGAAGCAGCTCGGAGAAGATGACGTTGGTGACGTCGGGGACCACCAGGGCGATGGTGTCGGCGTGGGCCAGGCGGAGGGCCCGGGCGGCGTGGTTGGGGGTGTAGGAGAGCTTGGCCGCCGCCTGCCGGACCCGGTCCCGGGTGTCCTCCCGCGCCCGCAGGGCGGGGTCGTTGTTGAGGACGCGCGACACCACCGAGACGGAGACTCCCGCCGCTCGAGCGACATCCGCCAGCGTGGCCATGGCCGGATGGTAGTGCCTGCCATCCGGCAAACCGCGGCTGGTCAGGCGGCCCAGCCGGCCGCGGCGCCGATTGACAGTCCGGCGGTGCGGCCCTACCGTTGCCTTAGTGCAGAAAACGATTTTTCCGGGGCCATGAGCGAGAAGCGACTGTTGCAGCTGCGGCGGGGGGACAACGTCCTCATCGCCACGACCCCGATCGCGGCCGGGACCGTCCTCGAGATCGACGGCCGGGCCTGCGTCAGCGACCAGGACATCGGGATCGGGTTCAAGGTGGCGGCCCAGGACCTGGCGCCCGGCGAGGCCGTGATCCGGCTCGGCATGCCGGTCGGCGAGATCACGACCGCCGTAGGCCGGGGCAACCTGGTACACGTGCACAACATGAAGAGCCGGTACCTGCGAACTCACGAGCGAGGCGAGTCATGACCACCATCGAGGGCTACCTCCGCTCCGACGGACGCAAGGGCATCCGCAACGTCGTCACCGTCGTCTACACGGTCGAGTGCGCCCACCACGTGGCCACCCGGATCGGCGCCGGCTTTGACGACGACGTGCACGTGATCGGGTTCCCCGGCTGCTTCCCCAACGACTACTCGGCCCTCATGCTGGAGCGGCTCTGCACCCATCCCAACGTGGGGGCGACCCTCATCGTGTCCCTCGGCTGCGAGGGGTTCGCCCGCAACCGGCTGGCCGAGCAGGTGGCAGCCACCGGGCGACCGGTCGAGATCGTCGTCATCCAGCAGTCCGGCGGCACCCGGTCGACCGTCGAAGCGGGCCGGGCGTGGGTGGCCGAGGCGCTCGAGCGGATCGCTTCGGTCGAGCGGGTGCCTATGGACCTCTCGGAGCTGGTCGTCGGGACCATCTGCGGTGGATCCGACTCGACGTCCGGCATCACCGCCAACCCGGCCACCGGGGTGGCCTTCGACCACCTGGTCGACGCCGGCGCCCGGGCCATCTTCGAGGAGACCGGCGAGCTGCTCGGGTGCGAGTACCTGATGCGGGACCGGGCCG
>Ga0070737_10003110_pt1 | contig 18461 bp, 13 predicted proteins | sample Coa_R1_10_FD_66438 | JGI IMG/M metagenome (GOLD analysis project Ga0070737, IMG submission 66438) | Surface soil microbial communities from Centralia Pennsylvania, which are recovering from an underground coalmine fire - Coalmine... | ecosystem: Environmental > Terrestrial > Soil > Unclassified...
GTCTCAGTCCCAGTGTGGCTGACCATCCTCTCAGACCAGCTACCCGTCTTAGCCTTGGTGGGCCGTTACCTCACCAACTAGCTGATAGGCCGCGGGCCCCTCGGGAAGTGATAGCTTGCAAGAGCAGAGGCCACCTTTTACCCCAGATAGCGAACTATCCGTGGTCTTATCTGGTATTAGTCCGTCTTTCGACGGGTTATCCCAATCTCCCCGGCAGGTTACCCACGTGTTACTCACCCGTGCGCCGGTTTACTAGCCGGGTTGCCCCGACTTTCTCCCACGACTTGCATGTCTCAGGCACGCCGCCAGCGTTCGTTCTGAGCCAGGATCAAACTCTCCATAAATAGCTCAGGTTTCACCTCCCGTAGCGAAGCTTTCTTGCGAAAGCATCGTGGCGGGGGGATCGACCGCTAACTTTCGGAATTGGACGAGGTCTCCGGTCTCTCAACCGAAATTCCCGTCGCCCATTTAAAGGCATGCACTACTATTCAGTTTTCAAAGAACAACGCCCCACTTTGGGGTAACCACAACTTTTAATCTTTTGTGGTTTTGCTGTCAAGTTGCCGGCCAGCCAGGCCTAGAGCGCCTTGCGCCCTGCTGAGTCCACCCTTGGTTTTCAGCGGCCTGCTGTGACCGACCCGCTGCAATCTAGCGGCCTTACCTAAGCCGCGCAAGCCCCCCGGTGCGCTTTTTCGCGAACAGGCAATCGAAGGGCCGCGCTTGCCATTTAGGGCATTTTGCCCCCTGGGCAACGCGCCAATTTCCTCGCCCAGCTTCTGCCCGCGCCAGTTTTTCGCTACAAATATGCTTGGCGCGCGCGTCTGATTCAGGGACAATCGGCGCCCGCCTTAGGCAAATCATGGTCAGGATCCACGATCTTCACGTCGCCCGCACGGAGCCGCTGATTCCACCGCGCCTGCTCAAGAGCCAATTACCGCTGCCCGAAGCCACCGCCCAGTGGATCGCCGACACACGCCACGCCATCGCGCGCATTATCAGCGGCTCGGACCACCGCTTGCTGTGCATCGTCGGCCCCTGCTCGATCCACGATCCGGCGGCGGCCTGGGAGTACGCCGAGCGGCTGGCCGCGCTGGCCAACCAACTGGACAAGCAACTTCTCATCGTGATGCGGGTGTATTTTGAAAAGCCCCGTACCACTATCGGCTGGAAAGGGCTAATCAGCGACCCCCGCATGGATGATTCCTGCGACATGCAGGCGGGTTTGCGAATCGCTCGCGAACTGCTGCTGAAAATCGCGCTGTTGGGCTTGCCCGCGGCCACCGAACTGCTCGACCCCATCACGCCGCAGTACCTGGCCGACCTGATCTCGTGGGCGGCGGTTGGCGCCCGCACCACCGAGTCTCAGACCCATCGCGAAATGGCCAGCGGCCTCTCCATGCCGCTCGGATTTAAGAACCGCACCGACGGCGACCTGAAGATCGCCATCGACGCCATCGAATCGGCCCGCTGGCCCCATTCTTTTCTGGGTATCGACCAAGATGGCCAGACCGCGATCATCCGCACCACCGGTAATCCGCTTACCCATATCGTGCTGCGCGGTGGCCGTGGCCCCAACTATGACGCCACCAGTATTGCCCAATGCGAACAGATGCTGGCACGGGCCGCGCTTCCCACCCGCCTAATGGTCGATTGCTCGCATGGTCAGACCAACAAGGACTACACCCGCCAGCCTCTGGTACTGGACGCCCTGTTGACCCAAATCATGGCGGGCAATCGCTCGATTCTAGGTGTAATGGTCGAGAGCAACCTGTTCGCCGGTAATCAGCCCCTGGGCACAAATGCACGCGACCTTGCCTATGGCGTTTCCATCACCGACCCCTGTATCGATTGGCCGACCACAGAGCGCTGTCTGCGCCAAGCCGCCGCCCGCCTGGCCGACCTTCATTCGCGCTAAGCATTATCCCGCGCTAAGTCCACGGCGACAATCAGATAATACTAATCGAATTAGTACTCACTCAACGCCATTTATATGAAACCAAAAACCACCGATAAGTAAGCTTTTGACTAAGACCCTCGAAGCGAAGGCCAAAAAGTTCCACACCCATGATTAATACCCACTGCCGAAAGTAAGCCTACTGACCGGATTCTTGAAGATCCTCAGCCGCCGGAACGAACGCACATCGAGACGCGGCTTCGTGCGGCTTGCACTGTCCGCCGAGGGCCTAAGCCGCCAGAGATTTTTTATGAGCTGAGCGTATTCGAATAATAGCGGACGCGGAGCAGACTCGGAAGCTTGTCCTCAACTAGCGCGAGCATCGCGAGCACGCCCTCACAAACACCTACTAAGGTGTCGAACGGATACCGAAAACAAGGGGTCCGCTATGACAGGCGTCCGCGGGAGAGTTTCATTCCAGTGAGTCCTAGCTGCCAGTTTCTTAGCTGGCACTTAGGATGACGCGGGAGCGCCACCCTTTGGCCTGCTCGATGACCGGCTTCGGCATTTTGTCAGAGCAGGCGGAAAGCGCAATCCACGGGACCGAGTGTCGAATGGATCTCTGACACTCTGTAGGGCGACTGGGCGATCGTAAAATAGCAATCATCAATTGGTCCACTACAAAGCGACGCTGGGGCAAGGTGCCGCGCGATTAAGTGGCTACTGACTGAGGAGTCGACCTAGCGCATTGATTAGAGTATCCACCGTTTTGAGGTCTTCGGGTTGTAAGGGATTGACGCCGATCAAGTCGATTTCGCGTTCCAGTTCCGAGAATACCGCATCTTCGACAAAAACCATCAGATTGACCATAGCCATCGAATCCAGACGCCCGCCGCGGTCGGCCAGTATGGTCCCGGGCGATTTAGCGAGTTGCTGGCCCTCGGCCAAGGTTTCATTGAGCAGATCGATTGCGCGGTAGACCGCCGCTTCAAGGGCCTGATAAGTAACCAGGCGCCCGGAGTCATCTTGATACGATTCAAGCTTGATTTGATCGACCAATTTCATTCACCTCAGCCTTGACGATCGCAACTGACGGAGTGCCGCGGTTCGAGCGGCGGTTTGCGCGAAGCGGTCGTAGCCCGCGCAGAAATTCCTGGTAGGTCGCGCCCACCAGCGGCACCTGAACCTGGGCGGCGCTCGGATAGGCAGGCGGCTTAACCAGGACTCCAGCAGGCACGTCCGCGGTAATCACGGCACCGCCGCCAATCACGGCGCCCTCACCAATGGTCAAGACCCGGCCATTGGCGCCGGCGATGAGACAACAGGGCCCAACAAAGACATTGGGCTCAATCACCACTCGGCCTGGACCGCGCAGATGGGCCAGAATGACGGTGCGCAGTCCAATTTCGCAATTATCACCGATCTCGATCGCTTCGGGGTATTCGTTCTCGAGATAGACATCCTCGCCAATAAACACCCCGCGCCCGATGGTCACGCCGCGCCATCGATGGAGCCGTGGGCGCAGGCTGTAACTGCCGGGACAGACTCGCGCCAAGAGGTGCAAAATCCGATTGGAGGCACGGCGCCAGGCGTTTTTTTTGGCGCTTTGAGCGATCGCGCCCACCCCGCTTGTTCCTCCCAGCCCATGGCCGGTGCCGACCGATTCATCACGATCTTTCATGCCGATACCGACGCGACCTTGCCGCGAACGGCCTCCGCCAGCTGATCCTTCCACACCAGCTTGACGCAATCGGGCCAGGGTGGTTCTTGCTCCAGGTTCCACACGAAGAGGTATTCTTCGGGCCTTGAGTTTACCGTCAGCCCCTCCAGGACTTCCAGACAAGGAGCGTTTTTGGGCGTGGGGATATACTGTGCGACTAGGCGGTTAGCGCCCGCGGCGCGCGCGCTGGAGGCTAACACCGCGATGATCGCATTTTCAACTTTGCGCCCCATCGCCCGGCAGCTCAGGACGAAATCCACAATTTGCGCGCTCTTGTGGTCTGGTTCCAGCGCCAAAGTACCAATTCCTACCAGTCCATAATCGCCGAACTTATCGGTTACCTTGAACACCAGCGCTACGTGATCGTCCTGCCCGGACCAGGCCATAAATTCGGCGGCGGAAAGACGGCGGGTGCTGAGGTTAAGCTGGTTGGTCTTGTTGAGCAGTTGGGCGGCGCGCGGCAGGTTGGATTCCCCAAGGCGCTCCACCTCCAGAGTCAGCTGTAGACTTTGCAGCCAGTCCTCCAGTCCCAAAGCATCCTGGCGCAGCCGCTTGCGCTCGCGGTCGGCAACGTACATGGCGGTGCGCGCCCGATCTTCGGCGCTCACGACGGGGCCGTCAAAACAGTCCAGCGCGGCCAGGGCGGCGCAATAATAGGCGGGATTGGAGGGCCATTGCGGAACCAGCACCTCGGGCAGGGCCTGGCGGATACGGTCGCGTTCCACCGGGTTGTCATCGATGAAGACGACGGCATCCAGGCCCAAGTTAAGCTCCTGAGCGAGGTCTACGATATTGCGCGCCTTGTCCTGCCAATTGATCCGCCAGCCCGCGAAATCCTCCGTCCGCAGCACCATCTCGGGATGGCTGCGGAGCGCGTTGAGGGCGACGGCCTCGTGGTTTTTGCTTACGATCCCCAGCACCACGCCGCGGCGGGTGAGCGCACGCACAGCGCTCTGAAAATCGCGATAGGCCTCACCCACCGGATCGTGCCCGCCCACCCGCAGCGCCTCCCAACCGTCGTCGCCCACTACTCCGCCCCACAACGTTCCGTCGAGATCAAGGACCAGAAGTTTCTTGGCACCCCCATCCATGCCGCGAATCGCGGCGCTTAAATCGGCTGCGGCCAGCTTGAACAGATCCAGCGAAAAAGGGGTCTTGCTGGCGTACCACAGGCGGGGGTCATAGGCGATAGCCGCGCACAGGCCATGCCAGCGGCTGGAGTCGAGCAGGTAGATTCGCCGGTCCGCGCGCGCGCTTTCCGCAAGCGTGGCGTTCATCCGCAGCAGCGCCGCCGCCGGCCCGTATTCGGGATCGAAATCGAGCAGGTTACGGCGCGCAAAGAGAGGATGGGTGGCCGACCAAGTTGGCACCAGGATATGGCGGATATGGCTGGGCAGGTCAGCGAGGGCCTCGCCCAAGCGGCGCGCGTCGGCTGCGCTTTCCTCCAGGCTTGCGCCCTCGCCCAGCAGACGACGGCGATAGGCTGGCGACACCCCCTCGGGAGTGGTCCAAACCACCGCGATATCGGCATCGGCAGGCACGGCGGCCGGTGCGGTGCCAAGCAGGCATTGCATCACCTGGCCGAAGGGCGCGCAGTGAGCCTCGATCGCGTCCGAACGCGCGAGCAGAGCCGCCAAGTTGCTTGCGTTGAAGTCAGAAATCACGATTATGCGATGCACGCTTCCAGCCTTACCTCGGTTGTGCCCTCACAGACCAGCCGCACGTTGCAAAATCGCGCTAAGCCCTTTGGCCTGGCCCAGCAGCCATGGGCTACGGGACAGATAGTTGTCGCGCAATTCCGACAGCAGCCGGCGAGAAGCGACTTGGGCTCGATACCACGGCGGGCGACGAGGTCCCGGGCCCCAGGCCGGCTCCTTGGCGCGCAAAAGCCTGATTCGGACACGTTGGCCGGGTTCCGTGGTCAATTGCGCCACCAGATCGTTGCCTTGTAACTCGAAGTCAAGCGGGCGGTTATCATGAATCAGCCCGGTTGGCTCGCCGTTAGTCAAGCGGCGATACAGGCGATAGGTTGCAGCTTGCGAGGAAGAATTCTTGAAGACGAAATCGTCAGTGTAAAACCGCAGCCATCGCTCATGCGGACCCGCGCACTTTATCAGCGCCGCTCCATTTACGATTTCTCCCGGAGAGTCCCACTCCAGTTGCTCGATCTGCTGGCTGAGCCTGGTCACGAACGCGGCCAGCGGCTCACATCCGGCTTTGAAATAGCCGTGATGTTCGACCACAAAGGCGGGCTTGCCCACAAAGACGCCAAAAGCGATCGCGAACAGATCGCGCGGGTACCAGCGGGCAAATAGCGGACAACCGCCGTAGGCCGTCACCGCAACCTCAAGCAGATCGCGCCAAGTCAGATCGCCTACTTGCCAGTCAGCAGCCAGGACGGAGGTGTTGATGGCCGCCTTATAGCCCTCCGCGTCCAGCGCCTGCAGCGCCGCCTTAATGAAACCGCCCTGGGGAAAAATCATGATCGGCTCGTGCTCGATACCGGTGGCGTCGCGATGAGCGGCCATCCAGGTCTGCGCCAGCCGGCTTTTGTCACGCAAGTCGGCGACGCTCCCGCGCTTGAACTCGCCGGCAGTGTGATCGCAGCCATGCACACACAGCGAGAATTGGCCGGGGCGGCGGTGGAACAGGGCGGCGACGCGGGGTTGGCTGCGGCGATAGTTCCAGGGAATGAATGCAATCGAGGTGGCGAAGCGATGCTCGTCCATGGCCAGTGCCAACTGGTGGTAATCGAGATAGCCGTAGCGGGGCCGCAGCAAGGGATCGTCGATCAGCAGGCAGGCGCGCGGATTGGGATTATGCCAGCAGGCTTCGCCTCCCGCGGTGCGCATGAAAATCAGCCAGGGCAGCAATTCCAGGTACTGTAGCGGCTGGATCCCAGCCGCCGAGCAAGCTGCGTCGAGGTCCAGCGCACGGCCCCCGGCGAGCAGGAAGAGATCGCCTTGAGCACGCCGGACCCGCACCAGCCATGGGCTCCCGCCAAGCGTCACGACGGGTTCCAGTGCTGGGGAGCCGACCTGAGGGACAAAAGCTCGCCAACCCGCCTGGTCGGGAACGATCTCGAACGAAAGCCCGCGCAGTTGACGACACCCCGGCGGCATCTCCTGGGCCAGCGTAACCCTGAGCGGGGAGCTTGAAATAGCGCTGGGACCGCGCAGGGCACCCTGCGTCAGCGCGCCAACGAGATTGTCGGGAGCCGCGCATCCCTGTTGCTCCTGGGCGTAGAGCAGCACCAAGCGCTCTTCGTCCAAAATTTGGGAGCGCGCGGCATGGGTGAGTTGGGCAAATGCCGCGAAGCTGGCGATGAGCGCATCGCACTCAAGGTCGGGCTCACCGCCGAGCGATTCAGAACCCGTCGGGGTCAAACCGCAGAACCTGGCCAGCGCTGCCAACCGCGCGTCCGTCGCCTGGGTGGGGGCGCAGGAAATAATAGTCAGCCTACCGTAGCGGGAGCTGTGCGTCTGGCTGTGCAACCGAGAACACCTTCCGGTGCCTGTCCGTCAAGGGACCAAGAGCTACCGTGGTGGCACTAAGCAAGGCTTATACCCGGACAGATCGCCAAGAATTCGCAAGGCTTTTGCGCAACTCCTGACCGCGAAGAGAGCAGAATTTACAACGGGAAAGCGCAGAGCTTACAACCGGGAAACTTGTCGCCCCCCTGACGCTGAAGTCAGGTTTGGCGGCGTGCCGCCTTGACCTTCTCCGCGATCAACATTGCGTTTTGCGCGGCGCTCAACCGCACCCGGAAGTTATCGGGGCGTTCCAACGCCTTGTAGCGCTGGTCCAAGCGGGCAAATTCGCTCAGAAACTCCTCGCGCGCCTGGGCCAGCTCCGTCAGCGGGAGACGCGGCTGGCCGTGCTCGAGGCAGGGTTCCAATAACGGCATTACGCGCTCGGGGGTGGGCTTGAATTCGCGCGTCACGGTGGCCGTGGTCTCTTCGAACAGGGCGACGACATCGGCATAAAACTGGCCACTGCGGTCCCAGGCACGAAAGAGCTGCTTGCGACCAGGCAAGGTTATCTTGCCATGGGCGGATTTGAAGCGCGGCGAGCCGGCGTACTCGGTCAGCTTATAGGTCAGATCGAGCACTGGGGCGTCCAAACTGACCGCCAGCGCACTGCCCACGCCAAAGGCATCGATCGGCGCCTTAGAACGCACCAGTTCGGCGATAGCGTATTCATCCAGGTTGCCGCTGGCAAAAATGGTGGCGCGGGTCAGCCCTTCACCATCGAGGTAGCGCCGCACTCGTTTGCTGAGGTCCGCCAGATCGCCGCTGTCCAAACGCACCCCCTGCAACTCAAAGCCCTCACCCTTGAGTTCGTGCGCGACCGCTGCAGCATTGGCCGCGCCCTTGACCGTGTCGTAGGTATCGATCAGCAGGGTGCTGAGTTTGGGAAATGAGCGGCCGAAATCGATAAAGGCGTCGCGCTCGCGCTCGTGCGCCATTACGTAGCTGTGTGCCATCGTGCCGTAGATGGGGATCCCATAGAGACGTCCGGCCAGTACGTTGGAGGAGCCGTGGAAGCCGGCTAGATAACTGGAGCGGGCGGCCACTAGCCCGGCGTCAACTCCCTGGCTGTGGCGCAGTCCGAAATCGATCAGGCGCCGGCCGCCGGCCACCCCGAAGCAGCGCGCCGCCTTGGTCGCAATCAGGGAGGCCACCCCAATCTGGTTAATCGCGATAGTTTCGAGCAGTTGGGCCTCGATTAGAGGCGCATATACCTCGACGATCGGCTCGTCGGCGAAGCAGATCGTGCCCTCGCGTAAGGCCCGGATCGTTCCGGTGAAGGAAAAGTTGGCCAGATAATCCAGGAATTGCGGCTTGAACAATTGCAGCGAGTCCAGATACTGCAGGGCGCTGGGCGAAAAACGCAGATTACGCGCCGCGTCGATCAGCCGCGCCAGTCCAGCCGCGACCAGGTAACCTCGCCGCGGTGGCAGACGGCGTAGACTCAGAACAAAGGCAGCCGGCTCGTTGAGACCGCGCTCCAAGTAGCTGGCGGCCATGGTCAATTCGTACAAATCGATCAACAAAGCGCTGTCGGCGCTATCCAACTGCAGGTCGCTGCTCATCAGGCGGTGGACCTCTTCTCTTGGACGGCCCGGCTAAACCAACCGGTCGCCGGTCGGACCCAGGGGTCGCGCAATTGTCGCAGCAAAATGGGCTCGCTTGCAATTGGCCTGCGCCCGAAGCTGACAAGTGCGACGGATCGAAAGAATCAGCTCACTCGCGGTGTAGGCGGTTCGGGCGGCGCCGGTGGTCCCGGCGATGCGGGGAGTTCGGCGATGACCCGGGTTTCGCGTCCATCCTGGCCTCGGATCGCCTCGAACATCCGGCGCAAGCGTTGATGGACCAGGTAATTGACCGTCCCCGGTTCGTCGATATTTCCCGCTTTGACCCCAGTCAGCAACTGAATTCCGTCATCGATAGTATCGATAGGGTAGAGATGAAATTCGCCTCGGCGCACCGACTCGACCACCTCCGATTCCAGCATCAGATTATTCAGGTTGGCTCGCGGTATCATCACGCCCTGAGTCCCGGTTAAGCCCACGACCTTGCAAACCCGGTAGAAACTCTCGATCTTTTCGTTGGCCCCGCCGATCGCCTGGACTTGGCCGTGCTGATCTACCGAACCCGTCACCGCCAAATCCTGACGAATAGGCAGACCGCTGAGCGCCGAAAGCAGTACGTAGAGTTCGGTGGAGCTGGCGCTGTCGCCGTCAATTCCCGAATAGGATTGCTCGAAGCATACCCCCGCGCTCATCGCCACCGGAAAGCTTTGGCCGAAGCGTTGGCGCAGGAAACCCGCCAAAATCATGATTCCCTTATCGTGCGTGGAACCCGACAAGCGGGCCTCGCGCTCGATATTGATGATCCCAGCCTGACCCAGCGCCACCGTGGCGGTCACCCGCGAGGGACGACCGAAGGCGTAACCGCCAACGTCGATTACCGCCAGTCCGTTGATTTGGCCCACCCGCTTGCCGCTGAGTTCCACCACCAGAACTCCCTCGGCGATCATTCGGCGGATCTCTTCTTCGATGTAATTGAGTCGCAGCACCCGCTCGTGCAGAGCGCGTTCGACATACTCCGCGCTGACCTCCGGCGCGCCCGCAGCACGCGCATAGTAGGCGGCTTCGCGCCCCAGATCGTCGATCGGCTCCATCAGGGTGAGCACCCGCCCGCGTTCGCCCGCCAGCCGCATCCCGTACTCGACGATTCGCGCCAGGGCCCCGCCGTCGAAGGTGGGAAGCTGCTCCTGGCTGGCAAGCGCCGCGATCCGGTTGGCGTAGTAGCGTACCGCCTCGTCGCTGACGTCGATCACCGGCCGAATCTCGGCCTTGACCTTGAACAGCTCGGCGAAGTCAGGGTCATAGAAGTACAGCAGGTTGTAGAGATTGCGCGTACCCAGCACAATCACCTTGTTCTTGATCGCAATCGATTCGGGCTTGAGGCCGCTGCTGAAAAAAAACTGAAAGGGCTCCAGGGTATCGACTGTGATACAGCCGGTCTTGAGGCTGCGCTTGAGCGTCTTCCACACCCCGGGCTCGACAATCGCGTCTTCCAGATCGATTACCAGGAAGCCGTGATCGGCGCGCTGGAATGAGCCCGCGATGATACGAGTGAAATTGGTGCTGGGACGGCCCATCGGATCTATCCAGCGCTCGATCGTACCGAAGAGATTTTTGTAGTTGGGAGCCGGCTCATGAATAACCGGCGCGCCGCTGGTGGCGGAATTATCGACCAGCACGTTGACCTGGTAATCGGCGATAGCGGCCTCCGCCGCCGCCATCGCGGCGGCCATCGGATTGTCCGGGTTCTGATGCTCGGGATGCTCGCGAAAACGCTCCAGATGGGAGAGCATGTGCTCGGCCACCTGGTCCAGGTAGCGCTCAACCGCCGGGTTGGCGTAACGCTGCTTGAGCACCTCCACGGCCGGGCGGATGACGCGACCGGCAAAGGCGCGCTCAATCTCGCGGATATCCTTGATCAAGTCGCGCATCATCTCTTGTTGGCGCTGCACGATGGTGGCCAGCTCCCCCTGTAATTCGTCCTGGCGGCGGCCCAAGTCGGCGCGCTGCTCGTCGCTCATACGGGTCAATTCCGCCTGCAGAGCTTCGGGATTGGCCGGCATCTGGCCGTTGATCAGGGGGATGAAGATGGGCTGACCGTTGGCGGCACTGCTCAAGACAAAGCCCTTCTCCTTGGCTCGCTCCTCCAGCCGGCCGAACAGCTCCTGGGCCAGCTTGTTGTATTTCTCGCGTAGCGCATTGCGTTCGTGATCGAAGCCCTCTTGGCGAAAGGCCTTGGGTAACTGGTCACGCACGTAGTTGACCAATTCGCTCATCCGCTCCGCCAGATCCCGTCCCTGACCCGCCTTGAGCGCAATCGCGATGGGCGACTCGGCGCTTTGGAAGTTGTTGACGTAAACCCAGTCGCCGGGGGTGGGCATCTCGGCCGCACGGGTGCGTAACAGATGCAAAATCGCCTCGCGCTCGCGCCCGCCGCGCACCCCGGTGACGAAGATGTTGTAACCCGGGGCGGCGATGCCGATCGCCATTCGGATCGCATCCAGCGCGCGCCCCTGGCCCAGTAATTCTTCGCTGGGTCCGCGCTCGCTCGCCGCTGGCTGCGTCAGCGGGGCCATGCCGCGCAATTGCGCCGCTTCCAGCTCCGCCATGGCGGGCGCGGCAATCAGATTGGATGTGTTAGGATCGGAGCCTTGTCCAGGCATGAGTCTTTCACCCGAAAATGAATTAGTGGACCGCAGGCCAATCCGCCTACGGCTAGAGTTTAGGCGCAACGACCGTCAGCACACCGGCGTCCCAACGTGCCGAGACCTGCTTAATATCGATCGGATGGGAAAAATTAAGCTGGCGCGTCCAACCGCCGCCACGCAGGTTGGCGCGCACGGTCAGCGTCAAGCGCGTGGTTTCGACCTCAATCTGCTCAGGGCGTAAGCCTGCGCCGGCCAGCCGGATTTCATAGGCGGTAGGGCTTTCCGCCACCAGCATCGGCTGGCGCTGGCCTAGGGGCGCCTGCCATCGCCCGATCAGCAGTTCGTCGAACGCCTGCTCCAGCGCCCGCTCGAACTCTTCCAGCGGATTTACTACAAAATGCGCCACCGGGCTCCCTCACACGACCTGCGAACAATTGTATCGCGCCCGACGCTCGCGTCCAGCGGTGTCAGGCAACCCTTTATGCGCTTGCCGATCTGACCCCGGCGCGGTATGGTCTGCTTTGATGCCGTTCAACAAGATTCTCGCTCCTACCGACTTCTCTGAAGATTCCAACCACGCGTTGCAATACGCTGAGGAGTTGGCGCGCAAGTTCGGCTCCGAGATGATCGTGATGCATGTGGCACAAGCGCTAGCCCCGGTCACCTTCAGCTTAGATCCGGGTGGCAGCGCCGATCCGCTCGCCTTGGAGACTATCGGGCGGATCGCCGAGGAGCAACGGCTGGCCGCCCAGCGCGAGCTGGATCGGATCGTGCACAATTTGCGCGATAGCGGCCTGCGAGCACGCAGCCTGCTGCGGGTCGGCGCGGCCTTCGTGGAAATCCTCACCACCGCGCAGAGCGAGACCGCCGACCTTATCGTAATGGCCACTCACGGCCGCTCCGGTCTGGCCCATATGCTGCTGGGCAGCGTAGCCGACCGGGTTGTCGCCAAGGCACCCTGCCCCGTCCTCACCGTGCGCCATCCCGACCGCAAGTTCCGCCATCCTTTGGACAAATAAACTAGCGCACGGAACCTACGCCAACCGGCCCCTTCTTCGGCAGCGAGCGACCGTCCGCGAGCAAAAAGTCGCGCTTCCCGGCCGCAAAGTGAGCTAAACTGCCCGTATGAGCCCGGAAGATCTCCTCGTCGAGTTCAGTCGCTTTCTCCAGCGTATCGAAGCCAGCGCCAAAACGGGCTTGGCCTTCAACCCTCCTGTCTTCGACGCCGAGCGCTACAGCGAGATGCTGTCCGAGACGGCCCGTCTGCGCGCGCTTGTGTCCAGCGCGCGCGCAAGCGATGCGCAAGCAATGCTCGAGCGCTGGCGGGCCGAGGTCGGCGATAGCATTTCGGGCTACGTCACACCCAAGGTGGGATGCGGCGGGGTGGTTTTCAATCGGCACAACGAGTTGCTCCTCATCCAGCGCTTAAGCGGTGGATGGCTTTATCCCGGCGGCTATTGCGATGTCGGTCTCTCGGCCAGCGACAATGTGGCCAAAGAAGTGCGCGAGGAAACCGGCCTGCGCGTAACGCCGTTGCATCTGCTGGGTGTGCTCGATACGCTTAGGCACGGTTTAATCGCGGCGCATGGCTATGTGCTTCTGTTCTTGTGCCGGCTGGAGGACGGAGAGCTGAAGCCCAACCTCAACGAAGTTCGCCAAGCCCGCTTCTGGCCACTGGACGCACTACCCCAGCCGATGCATCTGCGCGACACCCGCTGGATCGACGTTGCGCGCCAGTTTCATTTTGAGCATCGTCGCGAGCCCGATTTCGATCTTTGACCGCACAAATCATCGCTCGGCGCTTGTTATCTACGACACAAACCTGCATAGGCTAGGCGAAAGTTTGCCATAACATGCGCCAGCGCTCATCCACGGCGAAAAATCTCGCCCAGCCTGCAGTTCGCGCCCCTTTCCTCGAAAGTCACGTATTCTCTGGCCGATAGAGTCCACAAACACCTCTATTTCCCCGAATCGAAGTAGAACCCACGGGCGGCCTCAACGCGGCGAAGCGCACTTTCATTCAGCAGGACAAACGAAGGCTTGTGTTTGCGCAAGAGCCGGTTCCGTGCCGCTGGCGGTCAAAACTGCGTGCGGGGTCATCACGTCCGTGGTGGGAGGTTTGCGTACCGACAAATCACGAGTATATGGCGCGACATCGCGCTCATGGATAGGGGTCGCAGACGCGCGATAGTCTGCGCCTGGATCTCCGTAACGGCTTGAAAACTACGCGCCGTGCCAGCGGTCAGGTGGGGCCGGCAGCGCCGTTCTGATAACGTGAGGGCAGCCCACTTGCTCCGAGTTGTTCCGGCTGTTAGGCCGATTTCTGACCCATGGAAACCAACTCGGTGCGACCGACACCCCGAATTTCGCGGCCGCCAAGGTCGAAAGGCGGCGGCGCTGCGCGAGCACGGCAGCGCCCCGCCGTGATCGAAGTCCAAGGGCTGCACGTCGCGCACGAAGAGACCATCCTGGAGCGCATCGATTGGCGCGTCGAGCGCGGCCAGCATTGGGTTATTCTGGGCGCCAACGGCTCAGGCAAGACCTCTTTATTGCGGACCTTGACTGGCTATCTGCCGCCCACGGCCGGCGCCATCTCGGTGCTGGGCCAGACGTATGGCCGCAGCGACTGGCGCGAGTTGCGCAAGCGGGTGGGAATCGTCAGTTCGGGCGTGCACGATCTGATGGAAGATAACGAGCCCGCGCTCAACGCCGTGCTCAGCGGCCGCTTCGCCCAGTTTGGCCTGTGGGAACCGGTGACCGCCGCGCAGCGCGGCGAAGCGCTGCGGATTCTGCGTCAAGTTGAATGCGCCGGGCTGCGCCAGCGGCCTTGGCGCCATCTCTCCCAGGGCGAACGCCAGCGAATTCTGATCGGGCGCGCCCTGATGGCGCGCCCCAAGCTGCTGATTCTCGATGAACCGTGCGCGGGCCTGGACCCGGTCGCGCGCGAGCACTTCTTGCGCTTCCTCCAGCGGCTGGCGCGCCGCTCTAGCGGACCTACCCTGGTTCTTGTGACCCATCACACCGAAGAGATCACCCCAGCCTTCTCTCACGTCCTGATCCTCAAGCGCGGTCGCGTTCTGGCCGCTGGGAGCAAGGCCACGACTCTAACCGCGCGGCGCTTGGCGGAAACCTTTGCCGCACCAGTCAGCCTAAGCCGCCGCCAGGGTCGCTATTACCTGAGCGTTAAGCCGGCTGATGATTTTGTCACATAATGTAATAGGTCGATGACATTCACACAGGCACCCGCTCGTCATGCCGATGAGCGAAGCGAGCGGGGTCGAACAAAGTCGCAAGAGCTGCGACGGCTTGGTACACCTGGCAAGCGGAGGGCGCGCCAAATCTAGGCCGATTTCTGCCTCAGCGCCAGGAAGTCTATTGCCGCCAACAAGGCACTGGTGTGGAATTCGACGCACGGACAAAAAGCGGACAATTTAGACGTGCTGAGAGAGAAAAATCTTGGTGATCCCAGCGGGAGTCGAACCCGCGTTCCCGACGTGAGAGGCCGGTGTCCTAACCACTAGACGATGGGACCTAAGCGCATCAAAAAAAGCGCTGGTTGACAGGCGCTTTTCAGCACTACACGGGCCTGGTCCTGGGGTCAAGCAGGGATCTGCCAGGAGGCCAGCCAAGCGATGCGGGTCGATTTGGAGCTGGCTTGGCAAATAACTGACCAGTCAGTTATATTTGACAAATGGGTAGGATCGCCGCCGCCAGACACGAAGAACATGCGCAGGCTCGCCGCGCGGCGATTCTAGACGCTGCATTGCGCGTCTTCGCCGAGCTCGGATTCAGCGCGGCCCGGATGGAACAGGTCGCCGCCGCAGCCGGAGTCTCCAAAGCTGCATTGTATCTATACTTCCCTTCTAAAGACGCCTTGCTGCAAGCCGTCCTGGACCGTTACGCATTACTCCCCGAGATGCCCGCGATGGTGGCCGCGCTGGAACAGACGCCACCAGCACTTGGCATTCCCAAGCTGATTTCTCAAGCCTGGCCGCTGCTGCGCCAACGCAGAGGGCTAGCACAGGTAATCGTCCATGAAATCCAGAGCCATCCCGGACGCGCGCGGCTGTTCGCCGAACGGGTGGGGCTACCCGCTTATCAAGCTCTGGCAGCCTACTTGGAGCGCTGGATGGAGCGCGGGCAGTTGCGGCGCCAGCACGCACTGGCCGCCGCGCAATGCCTGTTCGGCATGCTCTGGTTTTTTCTTTTGACCCAGGAATTGACCGGCGGCAAGGAGTTATACCCGCTTTCGGACCAGACCGTGGTCAGCACGGTAAGCCGGATGTTTTTGGAAGGGGCCACGCAGCCCTTGCAAGCGGCCGCGCGGCCAGCGACCGCAGGAAGCAAACGCGCCGGCCTGAACAACCGCCATTCTTAGAATTTGTCAGGCGTCTATCACAGATGAGTTCGATTCGTAATTTTCGTCCCGCCCCCCTCTTCGCGGCTTTGCTAACATTGCTAGCGGCGGGTTGCCAAGCGCGGCCAGCGATGCCAACGCGACCGCCGGTGAGGGTCAGCGTAAGCCTTCCGGTGGAACGTGAGGTAATCCGCTGGAACCAGTACAGCGGCTATCTCTCCTCCCCACAAACTGCCGACGTCAAGGCGCGGGTGAGCGGGCTCATCGTGCAGGCGCCCTTTCGCGAGGGTACGCTGGTGCATCAGGGCGATCTGCTCTTCAGGATCGATCCACGCCCATTTCAGGCCGACCTCGACAACAAACAGGCCGCAGTGGCGCAAGCCAAGGCGGCGGTGGGCTACGCTAAGCTTCAGTACCAGCGCTATTCGGCGCTGGTTAATTCGCACGTGGTGTCGGCGGAGAATTACGACAACGCCAAGGCGACCTATCTGCAGGCACAGGCCGCGCTGGAAGCGGCCCAAGCGGCGCTGGAGAGTTCGCGTCTGAATCTGCAATGGACGGAGGTACGGGCCCCAATTGCCGGCCGCATCAGCCGAATTAACGTAACCGTGGGCAACCTGGTCAACGGCGGCTCGGCCCAGGCCACTACCCTTACCACCATCGTTTCGATCGACCCAATCTACTGCTACCTCAATGTGCCCGAGGGGGATGCGCTGCGCTACCAGGAGATAGCCTTGGAAGAGAAGCACGCTAACGTGGCCCAGGCCAAGGAGCCGTGCGACTTACAACTGGAAAACGAGAGCGGCTTTCCTCATCATGGGCTGATCGATTTCATTGACAACCAGGTCGATGTCAGCACAGGCACGGTGCAATTGCGCTGCGTACTGGCTAATCCCACCGGGTTGTTGATTCCGGGCCTGTTCGCCTTGGCTCATATTCCGGCCAGCGGCCGCTACCGGGCGCTGTTGATACCCGATGCCGCAGTTAACACCGACCAGAACGAGCGCTACCTGCTGATCGTGGGGAGGGACAATATCGTAGAGCGCCGACCGGTCACGTTGGGCGCACTCTTCGGCGATCTGCGCGCGATTACTCAGGGGCTTAAGCCCGGCGAGCGGGTAATCGTAGAGGGGATGCAGTTCGCGAGTGCGGGTAGCAAGGTAATTCCACACCAAGTCCCGATTCCAGCGCAGGCACTGGCCCTCGTTGAACGAGAGGCGCGCCTGCCGCAAACCCAGTTCGATCCCCCAGTGAGCCGGCAAAGCGGAGCGCTACCGTGAAGATCGCGCATTTTTTCATCGATCGGCCTGTATTCGCGATCGTCATTTCGATCGTCGTGATTATCGCCGGCTCGATCGCCGCCTTTACCCTGCCAATCTCCCAGTATCCCGAGATCGTGCCACCCACCGTCACCGTCACCGCGACCTATCCTGGCGCCAACGCCGAGACCATGGCCAAAACCGTTGCCACTCCGATCGAAGAGCAGGTCAACGGGGTGGAAAACATGCTGTACATGTCCAGCCAGTCCACCAACACCGGTACCATGACCTTGACCGTAACCTTCAAGGTCGGCACCAACCTGGATGTGGCCCAGGTCCAGGTTCAAAACCGGGTAGCGGTGGCGCTACCGCAGCTTCCGGCCGAGGTCCAGCAGGAAGGGGTCGTGGTGAAGAAGGCCTCGCCCAACATCACCTTGGCCATCGCGTTTTATTCACCCGACAACTCGCATGACGCGCTGTTTATTAGCAATTTCGTGACCCTACAGCTCAAGGACGAAATCGCGCGACTGCCCGGAGTCGGCGACATCACGATTTTCGGCGTGCGAGACTATTCGATGCGGCTGTGGCTGAACCCCGACAAGATGGCGGTGCGCAGCATGACCGTGGGCGATGTAATAAACGCGGTCAAGGAGCAGAACGTGCAAGTGGCGGCCGGGATCGTGGGCGGACCACCACTGCCCAAACAAAGCGCCGCCTTTCAGTACACGCTCAACGCCGAAGGGCGGCTCACCGATCCCTCCCAGTTCGGCGATATCGTGGTCAAGGTAGGTAGCGACGGGCGCATTACCCACCTGCGAGACGTGGCCCGTATCGAGCTGGGCGCCGCTGACTATAGTACCGCCAGTTACTACGACGGCCATCCCACTGTTGGCCTGGCCGTCTTTCAACTTCCCGGCACCAACGCCCTCAAAACCGCCAATGCGATCTACGCCAAGATGAAAGAGCTCAAGAAGCGCTTTCCGCCGGGCGTGGACTACGCCATCGCTCACGACACCACCCCTTTCGTGCGCGAGAGTATTCACGATCTGCTGCGCACGCTGCTCATCGCGGTGGGTCTGGTCGCCCTGGTCGTGCTGATTTTCCTGCAGAGCTGGCGCGCTTCGCTGGTCCCCATCCTGGCGATCCCGGTGTCACTGATCGGCACCTTCGCCGCGATGTGGGCCGCGGGCTTTTCGCTCAACATGCTGTCGCTCTTCGGCCTGGTGCTGGCCATCGGGATCGTGGTGGACGACGCTATCGTGGTGGTAGAAAACGTGCAACGCTGGCTGGAAGAGGGTCTGCCCCCACGCGAGGCCGCGTTCCGGGCGATGAGCGAAGTCACGCCCGCGGTCATCGCGATTGCCTTCGGCCTGTCGGCGGTATTCGTGCCGGTAGCTTTCATCCCGGGAATAACCGGCCGCTTCTACCAGCAGTTTGCATTGACCATTGCCTTCTCGACCCTACTGTCGGCTTTCAACTCCCTGACCCTCA
>Ga0070737_10003111_pt1 | contig 18455 bp, 30 predicted proteins | sample Coa_R1_10_FD_66438 | JGI IMG/M metagenome (GOLD analysis project Ga0070737, IMG submission 66438) | Surface soil microbial communities from Centralia Pennsylvania, which are recovering from an underground coalmine fire - Coalmine... | ecosystem: Environmental > Terrestrial > Soil > Unclassified...
ATGCGCCAACGCGCACGGATTCCGCGGCCAATACCGCGCGGACATGGGGCTGCGACGGACGTTGGAGGACGGCGACAATCATGGCTGACGCGACGAACCGGGAGAGGGCGCTGCTGTACCTCAAAGAGCAGGGAATCGCAGAGGTGCGCGACGATAGGCCGCTGACACCGTGGACTGACAAGCAGGCGGCAAAGCTCACCGCCCTCCTCGACGCCGCCGAGCAGCGCGTGGTGGGCGAGATCGTGGCGTGGCTGCTGGCGGGTCGTGAGGGCACGTTCAAGCAGAGCGATCCTCGCCTGCTGCTGACCGCTGAGAAGCTGGACCATCTCGCCGACTACATCGCGAAGCGCTGGGGAGGCAACCGTGGCTGACGTAGGAGTCAAGGTGTGGTCGATTCCGAGCGTTGAACTGCCCGTGCCGTTCGAGCAGATCCCCGCCGAGGTGAAGCGGCTCAGCGACCATGCGCGAGGTCTGCGACTCCAAGCGGATCTCACCGCCAAGATGGTCCAGGCCGTTCAGGACTGCTGCCCGCACCCGAAGGAGAAGCAGCGGAGCTGGACCGACTACGGCGGCGACCGAAACACGCGGTGCGAGCACTGCGGAAAGGAATGGTGACGACCGTGGCTGACCGCGACGAATTCACCGCACAAGCGGAGGCGTGGCAGCGCGAGTGGCTGTGCGTCGAGCACAGTCCGAAGCGCTCACGAGTCTCTGGCAGCATGCCGTTGCCCGCGTGGGTGAACGCGGAAACCGGACGCTGCACCGAGTGTGGCCGAGCCGTCGCACCACCGCGCGCTGCCGTCGAGTCACTCGCCGCCGCCTTCCGCGACAATGCCCGCAAGGAACGCAGCGCGATCGTGGCCGACATGATCGCGTCCGCCGAGGCACTCGACAACGTGACGGGCGGCAGCCGAATCGAGCGCGCGATCCGCCCCGTGATTCGCGCCGGCATCATGGCGATGGCGCATTACTACGACGTGGAGGGCGACCGACGTGGGTGAACGAGACGAACTGTTCGACGCTGCCGCGACATGGCTGCGCGAGTACGCGCCAGAGCTGGTGCACAGCAAGATGACCGCGATCGTGGTCGCGAGCGCGCTCGCCAACAAGTTTCAGGACCTCTCCGCCCGAGCCGAGCAGCGCGGGGCGAAGCGGGAGCGGGAGAGGTGCATCGAAGCGCTGCGGCCGGAGTACCCCGACGCGATCCGCCGCATCCGCGCCCGGCCCGACGCGGGCGGAGACAGCGCGCGGCAACCGACCGTCCAGCAGTGGGGCGTCTTCGACACGTGGCAGCGCCGATGGTGCCCGCGCTTCGGCACCGAGCAGGAGATGGGCGACCACGCCGTCAAGCTGAACGCGGACGGGGTGTGCAGGTACCGGCCGTTGCCGCTGCCCGCGCCCACAGACGAGAAGGAGAGCGGAGATGCCTAAAGGGATGTTGAAGCGGAGCTACGAGAACCCGATCGCGGCCAAGATCCGGTCCGCGTTGGGCGTCGGTCCGACGGCTCCGGTGGAGGCGATGACTCCGCAATTCACGAGGGAGCCAGGCTATCCCGAACCCGCCGCGCCGCCGGCCGACTCGAACGCCTTTCTGGCGCTGCGAAGCATGGATGCCAAGGCGCTCCGGGAGCTTGGACTGCGACCTTGGGGCGAGCCGGAGGACGACGAGGAACGCGCGCGCGTCGGCGACGGATCACTGTGGCTGTTCCCCGGCGAATGGTACGCGCACATTCCGAACGGCCTCCCGATCGTAGACATCTTCTTCCACCGGGAAACGTTCCTGCGCGGGACGACGGACAACGACATCCGCTTCGGGTGCCTCTCGTTTGGGATGATGGGACCGCGACTCGCTGGACAAGCCCCCACCGACGGCGACGAGGCGAGGCGGTGATCCTCGGCCTTTCGGCCCCGTTCAGTCCCCCACTGAACGCCATGTAAAGGTCGCGCTGCGGGCTTGCGCGTGTCGATACACGTGTGTAGACTCTTCTTTATGAACACGACGCGACACGATGCCTGCTACACGGTCAAGTCCGGCAACGCGGTGCGCACCTACTGCCGCGCGTGCGGCAACCCTGATTGCCCCAACGCCAGCGCCGATCCGTACTTCGAGCGCTGCCCGGCGACGGACCGGCTGGATCCGCCACGCGAGCGCATCGCGCCGTACTCAGTGATCCCACAGGACCACTGACCCCCGACGTCCGGGGCCTCTGCGTGGGCCTCGTGGTCGGCGGCCAGGGTGGCTGACGAGGAGGATGAGGCGATGACGAGGATCGAGCAGAGGGCGGCAGAGATCATGGCGGCGGACGATTTCGAAGGCCGTGTGCGCACGCTGCGCGATGAGGCAGTGCGGGCCGGCGATGATCGCATGGCGGCGACGTGCGATCGGTGGCTGCTCACCGGAGTCGACCGATTCGGCATGCAGTGCGCGCGAGCGATCGCCGAGGCCGAGGCGCAGTCCTAATGCCCACATGCTCCGCCCCCTCTACGACCAGCCCCGCCGGCGTCGTGCTGCACTGCGACCGCGAGCCCGGTCACCGCGGCCGGCACTCCCGCACGGTGCAGGAGGACGACGGCGAGCACACCTACCAGTGGGGACCGCCGCGGCGCAGTCGCGAGCAGACGATGGTGACACTGAGTCCCGACGAGCGAGAGCGTCTCGACGAGATCGCCCGGCGGTGGGGAACGACGCGCAGCGGGGCGGTGGCGAGACTGGTGCGCGAGGCCGCGATGCCGAGGGCGAAACCTGAAGGAGTGGTGAAACGATGATCCGAACGCCGAAACAGTGGACCGAGACGTGCCGCGAGTGCCGAGGGACCGGCACGATTCACAAGCGGGAGCACTTCGCGCTCTGGACCCCCGAGGAGTACGCCGCCAACATGCCGCCCGAGTTCGTGCCCGCGAAGCTCAAGTCGGACTGCAAGGGCGCCGACGACCTGCCGGCCAACGTCGTCGTCTGCACGGCGCACGCAGGCGCGAGCATCTTCGAGGCGTGCCGAGAGGGCGTGACGCTCGCGCGTGCCTACGGTCGGCCCGTCGCCTTCGAGTTCAACGAAGCGGTGGCCGTCTGCCACGGCGACTCCGACCCGGAGCGCGTCGCGAAGGGCTGGTGGAAGCTCGCGTACGGGAAGACGTACGAGCAGTCGATGAAGGAGCGCTAATGCGCCACGGCTACTACCTCGCCGCATCCGGCACGGTCCACGGCGACCGGTCGCTGTCCGAGATCGCGCGCGAGACGTGGGCCTCGGGCCTCTGCGCCACGCTCGGCAAGCCAAGCCGCTACGACGGCGTATCGCTGTTCGAGCGCGAGGACGGCACGCGAGCGGCGCGGCTGGTCGTGCAGGACTTCTTCGACGGCGAGAGGTTCTGCGTGCGGGTGGTGGATTTGATGGGGGACGAGTAGCTACCTCTGCCCCTCCGCGACGCACTGCACCCGTCCGACGAGGCCCCGTGTCAGAAACCGCACCCCTCGCGCGTCGTCTGAGCATGAGCCAGAACCCCGCCGGACGTCGCCCCGGCCACGAGAGCGACACCGTGATCACCCACCGCTTCACGTTCCGAGAATCAGACGGCCGCGTAGCCGCCAGCGCGCGCGTCGTGGAATGCGCGGACCCAGACGCGCCCAAGTACCAGTTGCACGTGTTCCAGCAACTGCCGAACAACGACTGGACGATCTGCCAGTTTTGGACGGCGAAAGAGCTGGTCGCCGCCCTTGTGGGGCTCATCTCAGCGCACACCAAGGATGGATGCAGCGTCGAGGGCGGCATGGTGCTCGCCAAGGAGCCGCGCCTTATCGGCCTCGCGCGGTACGCCGACGACGGCGTGACGATCATCGTCGAGAAACGATCATCGTTGAGAAAGTAACCCGTCCGACGAGGCCCCAGGCGGCGACGAGGCGCTGACGGGCATGATTCGCGTCCGGCGATACGCACGACAGCCCGCAGGAATGCACGAGCCGCGTCCACTCACGGGCCTGATCGACGGGCGACGGGTGCGCCTCGACGAACGTGCACGCGAGCTGCCACGGCCCGCAGACTCTATGCGCCTTGCTATCCCACGACTGCGGCTTCGGATGCAGCCGCAGCCCCGACTCATCGCGCGCGAACAGCAGCATCGTCGCGGCCTCGAGTGGCGCATCAGCGTACCCCCTCGCCGCGTCCTCTCCCGTCGCCTGTTCAATCGCCCCCACAATCGCCGTAGCGTCGCGGCTCCGGGTCATGCTGTGCGGCAAGAGCGCAAGAACGGCAACGAGCAGAGCGTGGATCGTCATTCGTGGCAATCTCCGTCGGGTGCAATGCGAAAACCCCGGCCAGCCTTTCGGCCAACCGGGGTGGGGAACATAAGCGCGATCGGGCGTCTGTCGAGTCGTTACGCCGCCTCCGGCGGCTCATCGTCATGCGGGTTGATGGCCGCGGCGGCTTCGGAGGCGAGGAGGGCGGGCGTAATGCCGTCGCTGTCCTGCGGCACCTCGCGATCCAGCTCGGCGACGATCGCCCTCAGCCCGCGCTCGTAAACCGCCTCGTCGGCTGTGTAGTAACGCTCGGCCTTCAGTGCTTTGGCGAAGGCGCCGACGTCGCCCGATTGCACGGCCGCCCACGCGCCCGCAAAGCGCCTCTTGAGCAGCGCCACGTAGTCGGCCACGCCGTCAGTCAGCGAGCCGTAGGCGCGGAAGCTCGTCGCCGGGTTGGGCGGATCGAACCAGACCTCTTTGCCGCCGATGATCTCGTTGCAGCGAAACTGGCAGTAGTCGTGGCCGTCGCCCGGAACGTGTTTGATGTTCGCGACGTTGTGACAGTGCATGTACGTCCCGCCGCCCGTCTCGAAACACCACTGAGACACGAGCAGAAGCGCCGACGCGCGCGATAGCTCCGGCGCAGCGAGTCGCATGGCGGAATAGACGTCGGCGCGCGTGGCCGGCGTCAGCGTGTTGGGGACGAGATTCTCACTCATGGTTCGATCACTCTCAGCCACGGCTCCCCGCGCGCCTTGCACACCGCATAGATGTTGCGCGCGATGCGGATGGTTTCGGCGCGGGCTTGGGCGATCACCGCGGCGGTCTGCCCTGCGAGATCGCCCGTATCCGGCAGAACGTTCGCCGGTCGACTCGCCCCGCCCCCTTGCAGTCCGGGCACGGGTTGGCGATCGCCTTGCTCACCGAACCATCGGGCTCGCGCTCGACGACGTGCAGGACCATCCGCTCGCCGCGGCACGAGGGACAACTGAGGCCGGCCCGCAGATCCGGCGAGGTGTCTTCCTCGGCCGGAATGCCCTCCGTCGGCGTCTGGTCCGGGTCGATCATGGTGTCCCCCGTTCATTCGCACCCTCTCATCCGATCACCCGCGATAGCCGGCGGCGGCCACGCGATCAGTTCCTCGACAATCTCGCCCTGCGTCTTCCCGTCCGTCTCAATCCCCCCAATCCACGCCGCCGCCCGTAGCTCGGCCCACGTGAGCGCCCCTAGCTCACTGCGCGCCCGGCTCTCGTCCACCGCTGCCGCCTTGGCCCGCGTACGTGCCGCCGCCTTGCACGGGCCACGGGTCGTCATTGGGCGGCGGTAGGCCGGCATCCTGCGGCGCGTGGCCGACGCACTCGCCGGGCACGCCGCATCGGTACGCCGCCGGGCAGCACCACGGGGGCGTGCCGTCGCAGACAGCGCCCGCGTCGGGACACACGGCGAGCAAGAGGCGCCCGCCGCAGCCGGCATACGCGAGCGTCCCGAGCACGAACGCGACGGCGAAGGGGACGAGGTAGCGCATCATGCGATTACTCCGCTTGCGCTGTACCGGATCGTGATTAGGTTCCTTGCATGCCCAACAATCGACGCGCCGACCCGAGGCCGTGCGCCACGTGCGGACAACCGTTCCAGCCGCTCGTTCGGGTGCTCCGCCACGGCAAGGGCCTGTATTGCAGCCTGAGCTGCGCGGCAGTGGCGAACATGGCGAAGGAGAACAGCGTTGCCTCGCGCAAGCGCGGCACTGGCTGGAAGAGCACCGACCGCGTGTGCCCTGCATGCGGCACGGTGTTTCGCAAGGCCGGCAGTAGCGGCACCTATTGCAGCCGACGATGCATGTACGCTGGACGACGGCCGTCCGCGCCGCCGTGGCAAGATCGGTTCTGGGCGCGCGTCGACAAGAGCGGGCCCGTTGTGCGCCCAGAGTTGGGCCCGTGCTGGGTCTGGACGGGCCAGCGAGCAACCACCGGCTACGGAAGCCTCTCGCGCAATCGCCGGCCGTACATGAGCCACCGCCTCTCGTGGGAGCTGCACTTTGGCGAGATCCCCGAGGGTACCGGCGCGCACGGAGTCTGCGTGCTGCACCGCTGCGACAACCGGCTTTGCGTGAATCCGGCGCACCTTTTTCTCGGCAGTCAGGCCGACAACGTGCGCGACATGGATGCGAAGGGGCGTCGTGTGACGCGCCATCTGCGGCACGAGCAGCATCCGCGCGCGAAGCTGGCGTCTGCGGACGTTGCGTTCATTCGTGAGCGCTACGCGCAGGGCGGCGTTACGCACCGAGACCTCGCACGCAAGTACGGAGTCGACCGGACGACCGTCACCGCCATCTTGCGCGGAGTGAACTGGCGACCGCATTATGCGGCCCTCGATTCGAGCGCGTCGCGCACCCGCTCGATGCCGACGACAGCCACTGAATCGAGACCGTAGCGGCGGTGGTACGCGACGGCTTTGAGCGCGCGTCCGCTGCGGTAGCCCGAGTGATGGTGCCATGCGTCGCGGCCGGCGAGCGTGCGGTGCGTCTCGACGACGATGCCGCGCAGCTCTTTCTGGCTCCAGTGGTGGACGTGTCCCACGTGGAAATAGCGGAACTTCGCCGCGCCCCACTTCTCAGGCTCGTCGGCCGCCATGATCTGCCCGAGGTCTTCGAGCTTCGCCCCGTCGCCGTGCGCCCAGCCGAGCAGCACGCGCCCGAATGCGTCGTACTGGTACGGATTGAACCCGTCCTCGACGATGACGCGCGGCTCGCGCTCGTAGACGGCGCGCAGGTAGAGCGGCAGCCAGAGGGCCGCCAATGGATCGTGGTTTCCAGGGATGGACCGCACGCGCACGCGCTCGTGCTTGGTGAGCGCGCAATCGACGAGCGTGCGCATGATGGCCAGGCCCACCTGCCCGACCTTGCCGAAGCGCCCGTCCACGTCGAGCTTGTTGCCCGACTTCGGCGTCGTTTGCTTGTCGTCCTGCGCGTGCCAGAAGTCGCCGAGGTTGCAGACGATCGCTTCGCTTGCGGCGGGAGAACGCGCGACGAGCTGCGCCATGCACTCGCAGAGCTCACGCTCCGCGATGCGCAGATCGAACGACTCGCCCACCTCGCTGGCCCACGCGAGCATGCCCACGTGCGGATCGCCGAGCGGGTACGCGACGAGTAGATCCGAGTTGGTAGCCTTGGGCGGCTCGACGGGCGCGGCTGGTCTCACGTACGCGGCGACATGCTCGGCGATGGCAGCCTTGATCGCGTCCCAGCGCTCGACCGCATCGCGTTTGTACGACGCCCATTCAACGACCGTGGATCCGTCGCCGCGGCGCATGACAGAAGCGCGATCGAGCAGGAACGATTCGGGTACGGGAACGGGCGGCTGGTCGGCGCCGGCCACGCGCGTTTTGCTCCACTCCTGGAGCGTTGCGCCGTCCGCGCCCGTGAGCCTCGAGACGCCGCCGAGCTCGTGGCCCTCGGGGATGTAGTGCGGTCGCTCGGCGGGGCCGCGCTGCGGGTGCGGAACGTACGCTGCAGCGGCACCCTCCGCGCTCGGCTCCGAGTCCAGCTCGGGGCACTGCGCGTCAGGTATCGTCGCGATCGGAACCTCGTCGTAATCCAGCCCGCTCACGTCCGCCCCCATCGCCGGCATCGGCGCCACCGGCGTATCCCTTCTCCGCGCTCTCTCCCGCCTCGCCATCTCCACCGTGCGCCCCGGCGAATCAACGCCCCGCGCCGCCGCCCGATTGCGCATCGAGTCCTTGTTGATCCGCCGGCCGAGCTCCCGCGTCAGTCTCGCCGCGGCCTCGTCGAGCGAATCGCATTCGCGTAGCGCTCGGTCCATCGCGGCGTCGTCGGCGGGGGACCAGGGGAAGCCGCTCATGTGAACGACCTCGCGGCGCGCGCCGCTTCGCACCACGCGTACTGATCGGCCCACACGAGCGACGACCACGGCGGCTCGTCGTGTGATCCGCGCGCGATCACGAAGGCGAGGTAGGCCGCTTGCCCGGCGTGCTCGTACTCCGGCGGCGCGGCGCCCGTGCCTTCGGCCATGCCGAGATCGCGGAACTCAACCGCTGCGCTGCGATCGCTCATGTTGGCAACCTCTCCCACTGCACCGGCAGCGCGCACGCGGTGTCGCGTCTGCATGCCGCCCGTACGGCCTTGATCGGATCGGCGCCGACTTCCATCGCGCCGTACGCGTACTGAGCGCCGCAGCCGACGGCGACGATGGGATCGCGGATCGGATCGATGCCGCCCGCCCACTCCCCCATCGAATCGAACTCGCGGTGATAGGACTCGACGACGAACACCTGACCGCGCGGGAAGACAAGTAGGCCGGTGAACACCATCTTCAGCTCGGCGAGCTGGCCGCGCGTCGGCAGCTTTCTGGGCGTGGACTTCGCGAGCAGATCGCGCATGTCCCTGTCGTCGGAATCGCCCGCGGTGCCCAGAAGCGCGCCGTTTTTCAGACGAAACACCTTCTGACAGCTCGTCAGGTGCATGCCGTATGTGTCCGAGCACCGCGAATCCGCCGCCAGGATCCTGTGCTTGGAGCTGTAGGCGATGACCGTCATGGATGCTCCTCGCCACTCACCACAGCGGCCGGATAGACGCGCCGCCCGTCACCACGTACGCAGCACCGCAAGCACGTCGCCGAGGACGCCGTTCAACTGAAGCGCTACGCCGACTCCGAGCGCGCCCGCGAACGTGCTCTGCTCGCTCAGCCACACATCCATGCTCGACGTAATCGGCGCAAACCACACCGCATCGGGCACGGTGCGCTTGTCTCGCAGGCACCTGAGGCGCGTCTCGAGCACCGTTTCCTCGGCGCTCCCGAGCCGAAACCGCGCCTTGATCCCGCTGCGATCCGGCGTCAGTCGCCAGCAGCCGGGCCGGGCCAGCGAGGGGTTGTATTCGAGCACGACGCGAAGCAGGGACACGCGCGGGCTACTCCTCGTCGACCGCCACATGGCGCGCGACAAACAGCCACATGGCGAGTTCGGTCGCGTCGGTGTCGGGCAGAAACTCGAACACGGCGCACGCCTCTGGCGCGAGCTTGTGCGGGCTCAGAACGTCATCGATCGCGGGCACGACGTGGTAGTGACCTGCCGCCCAGCCGCGCGCGCAGATCATAGGCCCAGCCTCATGGCGGCGAACACGGCGGACACGAGGACGAGGGCCGCGGCGAGGGCGAGGCGGGCGGTCCATTCGGCGGCGCGGATCACCGGCACATCCCCACCAGCCACCGCGCCCTCATCGCCCCGTCTTCGGCCTCGTGGCTCACGAACCCGCCGCGTTCCAGAACCGGAAGCAGCGACTCGTACGCACTGACCGCCGACTTCGCATCGCAAGCGAGCCGCACGGCTTCCTCGGGCGTCCAGTCGCGCAGCACGTCGAATGCGTCGCCGAGATCCGCGTAGGCCGGACGCAGGTCCATGACGCACCGGTGGATGAGCGCTTCGGCCTCGTCGCCGCGATCGTTTTCCGCGAGCGCCGCCGCCTGATTCTGGCACTCGACGCGCATGGCCTTGACGCCGGCTGCCGCCATCAGGATCGCCGAGTGCAGTTCGTCGCGGGGCGGCAGTTTCGGGGGCGGGGCGACGTGCGCGCAGCCCACCAGTCCCACGCAGAGAATCGCCCACCTCATACCGCCCTCCTTGCGAGCGCTTCGATCACCTTGCGGTGTGTCCACAAAACGTGGACAGCCGCGACGAGTGCGAGCAGAAGCGCCACGCCTCCGACGCCGAGCCCGATCGCGATCGGCTTCCACTTTGCCGCCTCGGCGTCCGCGCTGGCCTTCACGGGCGCGAGAGACGAGGCCACGGCGCCCTGAACGGCCGCCGCGAGATGCGGCGCAGCCTCGTCGATGAGCGCGTCGACGTCCTGCCGCGTAGCTTCGCCCACAAGCTGATCGCGCAACGCCGGCACCTCGGCCGCCGCCTCGTCGAGCACGGCCTGCACGATGGCCGCGACGCGAGCGCGCAGGCTGGCTCCGAGCGCCTCGTCGATCTGCTGACGAAGCGCCGCGCCCATGTCCGTGACGATCGCTTTCGCGCGCGCTTCGGTGTCGGGACCGAGCAGCTCGTCACGCGCCGCCGCCGTCGCCGATTTCGCCGCGTCCGCGGTCAGCTTGGACACGTCGTCGCGAGCCGCCGAATCCGTCACCGAAGACACGAGCCCCGCGCCAAGGTTGTGGCCAGCGCCCGTGAGCGTTGGCGAGCAGCCGGCGAGGGCCAGCGCAGCGATGGCGACGGCGGCGCGCATTCAGTCCAGATCCCCGCTTCGCTTGAGCGGCGCGAGCTTGCGGCGGATCCACAGGACAGCCGCCGTTCCACCGGCGACGACAGCCAGCGCGATTGCAGCGATCGTCACGGCTTGCCCGTCAGCTTCGCGCGCTCGGCCTCGTCGACCGCGTCGTCGGCACCCTGCACTTCGGCGCCAAGAATCGTGGACGGCGACGGCTGCGAGACGGCTTGCTCGATCTTCTGCGCGAGCGCGCCCACGACGGGAACGAGCGCCACGAGTTCGGGCTGGCCGAGCGCCGGAAGCGCGTACTCCGCGATGCCCTCCAGAAGTTGCGTAACTTCCTCGGGCGTAACGTTGGCGAGAAGGGACTTGATATCAAGGCTCACGGCGCACCTCCATCCGACAGCTTCACCGAATCGCACGCGCCGGCTTCCCGAAGCGCGCCGCCATCCGCACACCAGAACGACTTGACCCGATCGCGGCAGGCGTCGATGTCGGCCTTGGTCGAGTACTGCGCGACGCACGCGCCTTGCTGGCCGCTGAACTGCGCGACGTCGGCTTGCTGCATGGGGGTGGGCGTCGAGGCGCTGCACGAGACGATGAGGAAGGCCAGCGCCACGATCGAGAGCGTCACGCCGAGGATCTTGCCGAGCGCCGCCGCGCTCATTCGCCGCAGGCCGTCGAGCACCTTCGGGCCGTCGAATCCAGCGCCGGCAAGCGCCGTCAGAAACGCGTGGCCGAACTTCGTCGCGTCGAGCTTCTTCGCGCCCATCGCCGCGAGCGACGGGACGATGACCCACAGCAGCGCAAACGCGCTGGCCACGTAGGCCGGGTGCAGGTGGATCCAACTGAGCATGTTCGTTACCTCTTCCCTTTCCGAGCGCCTCGATAGGCGACGGCGAGTTTCATTTCTTGACGAGCAGTGTTCCGACGACGGCCAGCGCAGCGGCGAGCGCGATGCAGACGATCTGCCAGACGCGCGACTCGCGATGCTGAAGCCGCGCAAGCTCGGCGGCCGTCATCTCGTGCTTGACCACTTCCTTGACCTGCTCGACGCCCGGGTTGGTCTTCTCGATCGCGTCGTCGACTTCCTCCTCGACGTTGCGACGGATTTCGCCGCGCAGATCGCGCACGGCTTCGGCGACGGCCTCACGAATGGCGCGCGACGCCTCGGCACGAAGCTCGACGAGGAAGTCCTGCATCCGCGCCGATAGCTTGTTGAACGCGACGCTGAGCGCGATCAGTTGCGCCCCGTTGTCCGCCGTCTCGGCGCTGCACGAATTGACCGCCGGCACCACCTCCATGACGAGGTTGGCGAGCAGCGCGCGCAAGTCGCGCTCGTTCGCCGATGGTGAGGTGGCCCGCGGCTGAATCGGCGGGCGCCGGTGCGTTTCGATCGGAACCGGGACGAGGATCGGCTCGACGTTCGCGCCGTTGCCGTTACCGTTTCTGTGATCCGCAGCCATCAATCATCCCCATCCGTGCATCGCGTCGCGACCCCGTGCCCGTCGCCGCACCACTCGCACCCGTGGCGCGTGCAGGCGTCGCCCTCGCGGCAGGACGATCCGGGCCGCGCGCACGAGTGCCACGAATGCCCGTCACCCGGCGGCGGCGAAACGGCGTGGCTGACGTGCCAGCCTGGCGCTGGAGTGCCCCCGCATCCGACGGCGCATCCGAATCCGAAGACGGTGCAGAGGAGGCGCAGACCGATCGTCATGGCGCTACACGACCCCCGGCATGAACAGGATCTGGAACGCGGTCCCGGCCGACGCCGCCGCTGCCGTCAGCGCGACGCCCACGGTCCCCTTGCCCGCCGTCGTCGAGTGCGTCACCTGCCCCGCCGTCGTGGCCGAGGGGATGATCTTGTCGCCGACGGCGATAGCCGCTCCGCCGTCGTTCAGGACGGTGACGGGCTGGCCGATGCGAGCGACGCGGATGTTCGAGCCGGAGCCGGCCGCCGCATCGAGCGAGACACCCGCGCACGCGCCCGAATCGTCGGTGGTCGCAAGCGGAACGAACGCGGTGCCGCTCGGCTTGACGAGCGCGCCGGCTGAGACCGCGGCGCCGGAGCTTCGGACGTCCGACAGCGCGCCGAGGTCGGGGCTCGCGACCTGGCCCTTCCAGATCGTCGCCGCCGCGCTGGACGCGAGCGCGGCCAGGACGTTCGCGTCGCACGAGTCGAACTCGACGAGGCCGCAGTTCGTATCCGCGCTCACCTTGTTCGAGGCCGCGGCCGGGTTGGCGATCATCCCGCGCAGCTTCGCGTTGCGAACGTACGAGAGCGTGAGGAAGTTCGGCGTTAGGCCCGTGTTGAATCCGCTGTTGGTGAGCCCGTCGATCTCGACGAGGTTGACCTTCGTCAGCGTCATGCACGACGTGCCGAAGTCCATCGGGTTGAGGAAGCAGTGCTCGATCCGAATGCGCTCGATGTTCGCGGTCGGGCCGCCGGTCGCGACGATCGATGCCGATGCGCCCTCGTCGAACAGGCAGCCGCGGAACACGGCCTCGGAGAGCTGGCCGATCGCGCCGACGGCGATCGAGTCGGACAGGTGCACCCAGACGGCGTTGCCGTTCGCCTTGCTTGAGTGCAGCTGGCCGTTGAGGTCCGCCGGGTCGACGAAATAGCACTGATCGAGGCAGAGGCGCGGCACCTGGTAACAGTGGACGGTGCCATACGAGCTGCTATTCGTGTGCGCGTTGCTGAACAGGCACGAGTCGCAGTAGAGCGCGCTGCCGTTGCTGTAGACGACCGCGGTGGTGGCGCTGATCCAGTCGAAGTGGACGCGGCGGATGTTCACCATCGAGATCCCGCCGAGGTAGATCCCGTAATTGCAGTCGCCGCCCGCCGTGCTGCTCGTGCCCTGGACCGCGAAGTCCTCGAGACTGAGCTGGCCGGAGATGTTCTCGATCGCCAGCATCCAGTTGGCCGATCCGACCGCGCACGACAGGATCGAGGCGTCCCCGGCGCCGCGGATGCGCAGGCTCGTGCCCTTGCCGCTGAGGTTCCACATCGTCGGCTGGCTGGCGACCTTGAAGAAGCCGGGCGGGATGAAGAGGTCGAGCGGGCCGTTCGTCGCTGGCGCCGTCGCGAGCGAGGACAGGAGCGCATACGCCGTGTTGAGCGCGGGCGCGCAGTCGTTCGCGCCGGTCGGATCGGCCCCGCAGTCGCGCACGAAGTCGATGGGGCCGCCGGTCGCCGCGATGAGTGCCGCGTGCGTGGCCGTGCCCGCCGCGCCCGTGAACGTGACGCCCATGCCGAGAACGACGCGAACGCCCGCCGGAATCGTCGGCGCCGTCGCGAAGGCGTACGTGCCGCCGGGGATGAACAGCGCAACGCCGCTGCCGTTGAGCGCCGCGCCCGCGTTCGTGATCGCGGTCGACGAGTCGGTGGCGCCGGTGGGGTCGGCGCCGACTTCGGTGATGGGGACGGCCGTTCCCTGGTAGCGCGAGGTCAGGATCCACCGCCCCGTGCCGCTCTTGGTGGCGAGGACCGTCACGCCGTCGGCGGTGAGGGTCGACAGCTTGTCGAGGGTCCACGGTGCGCGGTAGAGCGACTCCGTGTTGAAGGCCAGCGAGCCGTCCCCAAGCGACGAGTCGGTCACGGCCGACAGCGCCGTGCGCGTCGCCACAGTCGTCAGTCCCTGCGCCGCCGCCCACCCCGGCACCGCCGGATTTCCGCTCAGGGTGAGGATCTGGCCGGCGGAGCCTGCGGGGAGGCGGGTCCACTGGGTGCCGTCGAAGGTGGGGAGGTCGCCCTCCGAGGGAGAGGCCAGCCCGTGCATCCCAGGCCCGACGAGAGGGTCGAGCACCCAGTTGCCGACGCCCGACTGCGCAGCTACGACCTTGGAGCCGTCCGGCGTCAGCGTCGACGTCCGATCGAGCGTCCAGTATTCTTTCTTGTCCTGCGTGTACGCGCGCGTGCCGGTGGGCCACGCGGTCGACGTTCCGCCGTAATCGAGCGTGGTTCCGAGCGCCGTCGCGTTGGCGACAGACGCAGCCACCGATCCGGGCGGCCCCTGCTGCGCGATCGTCGCGAGGTTGATCTGATTCGCCATGTCAGTGGTTGTTCCCGAAGTGCAGGCGCAGGTATCCGCTCCAGAGATCCTCGACGCGGCCGTTGGCCCACGTGAGCAGGACGTCGAACTGGTAGAGCGGCGCGGTGAGCGAGGAACCGAGAGCGGCCTTGGCGATCCAAAGCTCGACGCCGCCCGCTGGCACCGCGTTGCCGAAGCCGTCGGTGTAGGGGCCGAGGAATATTCCGCCCTGCGCGCTGGGCGTGGTCGAGATGCTGATCACGGGCGAGGCGTCGCCGGGACTCACACGCGCCATCATCGTGGCCGTCGCGCCCGCGTACGAAACCGGCGAGCCGCCCGCGGTCCACACGAGCGTGGAGAAGAAATCGGCGTACTGGTCGACGATGGTGAGGTCGAGGGAGAAGCGGGACATGTCAGCGGCTCCGCTTGCGCGGCGCGGGCTTCTTGGCTGCGCGCTTCGTCGGCTTGCGGCGGACGATCCACGGGCGATCGCCGAGTTCGTCGGCGAGGCACTTCATGCAGATCGTCAGCGAGCCGTATTTCTCATTCTGATAGTCGACCGCGAAGTCTGTACCGCACGACGGGCAGTGCCCCTTGCCGCTCGTCGCCTTGAACCCATCGACGTCCGCGTTCGCGACGCTCGTGACCGTGCCCGAGCTGCCGCGGTACTTGAGGGCGCCCGCGCTGACGTAGAGAATGCCGCCGCCCGTCGGGTTGCTCGTCGGCGCCGTGGTCGCATTCGCGATGGCGAGAACGCCCTGACCACCGCCCCAGCCGGGCGTCCCGAATAGCTCCAGTCCGCTGCTGGACGTCCACGTTCCGGCGGCACTGCCACCGAACGCAAACGTCAATGTCCCCGTGGAGTTCGGGACGTTGAGGTACGTCGCGGAGCCGTCGTTGGCGCCAAGAAAGCTGTAGTTCGTCGTCGACGGCGTTGCGGTCCCGAACCACATGGCAGAAAAATTGGCGTTGTACGGACCGATGTGGGCGATGGCGGTGCCGCCGCGCTCAATCGTTATCGCCGCCTCCGTCCCCGTCCCCGTCGGCGCAGGAAGGTTGAGCGTCACCCCCGTCGCCGTCCCGTTGGTCGCGTTGACCGCCTGCGTGGTCAGCGTGATCCCGGCCGCCGCGCCACCGCTCGGCCCCGTCCCGAGCACCGAGATCGCGTTGTCCGCGATCGAGAGCTGCGTGGCCGACGATCCCCCCACCACCAGCGTCGCCGCCCCGCCCGCCGTATCGTCAAGCGTCAGCGTATGCGCCGCCGTCCGCGTCAGCCTCGTGTCGTACGCCGACGATCCGCCAGCGCCGAACTCCACCGCGTTGTCGCTGACCGCCACCGTGGCGTACGAATCGCCCGCGGCGTGCAGGATCGCGACGACCTCGGTGTAGAGGCCGAGGATGCGCTTGGCGGCCGAGCCGAGGCTGTAGGCGCCGTCGGTGTCGGGGGTGAGGGAGGATTTGAGGGTGGTGGTGCCGGCCGATCCCGTGAGGCTCACGACCGACTGCGACGAGGACGACGAGCCCGCGAGGTCGTTGGCCCACGTGACGCCGCCGCTAGCCCGAAGCGTCGGGTTGATGACGCTCGCCCACCCGTACGTCGCGTCCTGCTCGAACGTCTCGTCGACGGCGATGACGCGCGAGTTGTTGGCGCTCTTGACGTTGACCTTGAACGTCGTCGTGAACGCCGCGTTCACCTCGCCATTGGCGTCGAGCCCGAGCCCCTTGATCCCGACGGTGCTCGTGAAGATGACGGCGCTGCCGGCGGCGGGTGCGGTGAAGGTGGCGGTCTTGGTGGTTTGGTTGACGGAGAGGGTGGCGTTGATCGTCGCGGCGCTATTCGTCTCGTCGGTCGACGTCGCCGCGATGCTCCAGTAGTTCGCACCTGCGGTGTTCGCGAGGGCGATCGTGTGCTGCGCGCTGGCAGATACGTCGACAGGGGTGGCGCTGCCATCGACGGTGCAGGTGGGGCTAGGGACGGACATGGGCAGACGGGGGCCTTTCGGCGGTGCACGCGGATCGGATCCGGCGTGAACGGTCGTTCAGGTGCGCGCCGAGTGAGCGCGCGTTACGCTTGAGGTATGGTCAGGCGCGGGGCGTGGGCGGTCGCGGCGGCGGTGGCCGCAGTGGCATGCGGGTGCGGGGGCGCGGTGGACTCGCAGCAACCGTCCGCGCGCGAGTCAGCAACGGTATCGCCCGCAACGTGCGTGTCTGAGCGGGTCTCTGCTGTCTGCGATGACTCGCTGCCGGTGGGCTACACGGTGCAGTTTCTCGACGGCGACGGTGGGATCTCGGGCGGCTGCACATTGGCTAGCCAAGCTGCCTCATGCCACGTCGGCGATCCGTGCCAGATCATCATGGCGCCCGATGGGCATATCGAGCCTGGACGCTGCGAATAGTCGTCACTGAAACTGCATACTGGTGATCGAGCCGTACGTGAGCACGATCCCGAGGAACGTGTCGCCTGCGACCGCGTTCGTTCCGCCCTGATCCCAGATCACGGCCGCGTAGGCGTATTGCGTTGTGTCGATTACGTTGTCCTGATTGGCTGTGAACGCGATCGAGTGCGCCGTCTTGAACGCCGAGACGCTGGCGGAACCGTCCACCGCGTAGCCTGGGCTGCTGTTGAGCGAAACGAAGCCCGTCGCCGCGAGGATCGGCATGCGATAGATCCCGAACGCCGGCATCGTCTGCGGTAGAGACGACTGCGAACTGGAGCCAGCGAGCCAGAGTGCAGCGCTGGTGAGCGTCGCACCGTTGTGGAGTTGACGCAGCGGCAGGTAGTAGCCCCAAACGTTGGCGTTGGCCGTGTTGACCACGGTCGTCATCATGCCGCCGGTCGATGCGGGGATCTTCGGCGCGTTCGTGCTGGTCGCCGTGAAGTTGACGGCGAAGCCGCCGCCCTGCGACATCACGGCGTCCGAGACGAAGATCATCGTGTCGGCCGGCGAGACGATCTGGCGCGTGCGCGGGCTGGCGCCACCCACCCCGAACGTGATCCAGTCGTTCGCACCTCCGATGAGCGCGATCCCACCGTTCGCGGTGCCTGCGGAGGTGATGCCGCCGGCCACGGTGGCCTGAACGCCGCCCGACGTCGCAGCATGGATAGAACCAGCGCCGGAGGTTGTGACGACTCCTGAGAGGGTGTCACCCGCCGACGTTTTGTCTAGGGCGTTCGCGTGGTCGACGTCCAACGCATTCGCCTGGGCGCTCGTGAGCACGTCGCCACTGGCCCAGCCGGACGAGTTTACCCTGTTAAAACTCACGCGAATGCCTCCAGACCCAAGTTGTGCTCATCGAGCCGGAACTCCATCGCTCCGTGCGAGCTGTTGACGAAGTACGACCACGTGGCCCACGCCGGCAGGATCTCGTCCATCACCGGCCCGATCTGCGCGACGGTCGAATACCAAAGCGCGTTGGGCGTGTTTGCGCTGCCGTAGCCCGACGGGATCGTGAGCTCGATGTCCACGTGCGCGATCGTCGACGACCACGGCACCGGCCCAGTCACGCTCCAGTGAATCGTCGGCGCTCCCGATGTTCCGCCTACGCCGTAGTCGGGCACATACAGGTTCGAGCTGTACGAGTTGATCGTGGTGCTGTTGACGTATCCGTAGATCGGGAACGTGCCGTTGTTGGGCGCGTTGGCGCAGTTGGACAGCGTGATCGTGGCGCCGTACCAGGCCGGCTGCACATTGGCGAGCCCGTAGAGCTGAAAGTTGGCCGGCGCGCTCGGCGTCGTCGTGTTGATGCCCGCCGCCGTACCCGTCAGCCCCGGCCACCAGATAAGGGCGTTACTCGTGTCGAAATGCGTGACGCCGACGAACAGGTTGCCGAGCAGCGCCTTGAGCGCGTCGACCACCGGCTGCACGCTGTTCGGCTGCCCGAAGAGCGCGAGCTTGGCCGCAACACGCGCGCGTCGCACGGGCTCGGTGTCCGTCGGCTGCACGACGAGGCCGAGGATCTTCTCCCACCG
>Ga0070737_10003112_pt1 | contig 18438 bp, 13 predicted proteins | sample Coa_R1_10_FD_66438 | JGI IMG/M metagenome (GOLD analysis project Ga0070737, IMG submission 66438) | Surface soil microbial communities from Centralia Pennsylvania, which are recovering from an underground coalmine fire - Coalmine... | ecosystem: Environmental > Terrestrial > Soil > Unclassified...
GCACCTTCCAGTGAGAAACGTTTCTGTCCAACGTATTTGGTCTGCAGGAAGGTCTCGAAAGCTTCGGCAGCGTTGAGCTTTGACAGGATGTACTTCTGCTGGGCGACGGTCGGCTTGTCGTGCTTGACTTCGATCCGCTCCTGCAGCCACTTCTGCTGTTCGGGTTCGAGGATGTGGGTGTACTCCACGCCGACATGCCGGCAGTAGGCATCGCGCAGCACCGAGAGCACGTCGCGCAACTTCTTGTACTCCGCGCCCGCAAAGCCGTTGACTTTGAACACCCGATCGAGGTCCCACAGCGTCAGCCCGTGGGTCAGCACGTCGAGGTCGGGGTGAGAACGGAAGCGGGTGTTGTCCAGCCGCAGGGGATCGGTGTCGGCCATCAGGTGGCCGCGGTTGCGGTAGGCCGCGATCAGCTCGACGACACGGGCATTCTTGTCGACGATCGAGTCCGGGTTGTCCGGGCGCCAGCGCACCGGCTCATACGGGATGGACAGCTCGCGGAAGATCTCATCCCAGAAGCTGTCGGAGAGCACCATTTCGTGGATGGTGCGCAAGAAATCGCCGGATTCCGCGCCCTGGATGATGCGATGGTCGTAGGTCGACGTCAGCGTGATCAGCTTGCCGATCCCGAGTTCGGCAATGCGTTCCGGGCTGGCGCCCTGGAATTCGGCCGGGTATTCCATGGCGCCGACGCCGATGATGGCGCCCTGACCGGCCATCAGCCGCGGCACCGAGTGCACGGTGCCGATGGTGCCCGGGTTGGTAAGCGAAACCGTCACGCCCGCAAAGTCTTCGGCGGTCAGCTTGCCGTCGCGAGCCCGGCGCACGATGTCCTCATAGGCGGTGACGAACTGCGCGAAGCGCATGCTCTCGCAGCGCTTGATGCCGGCCACCACCAACGACCGCTTGCCGTCCTTGCCCTGCAGGTCGATCGCCAGGCCCAGATTGGTGTGCGCGGGCGTGACCGCGCTGGGCTTGCCGTCGACTTCTGCGAAGTGGCGGTTCATGTTCGGGTACTTCTTGATCGCCCGAACCACCGCGTATCCCAGCAGGTGGGTGAACGAGATCTTGCCGCCGCGGTTGCGCTTGAGCTGGTTGTTGATGACGGTCCGGTTGTCGATCAGCAGCTTGGCCGGAATGGCCCGGACACTGGTCGCAGTCGGCACATCCAGCGAGGCGGACATGTTCTTGACGACGGCCGCGGCGGCACCGCGCAGCACCTGGACCTCGTCGCCCTCGGCAGGCGGGGGACCGGCCGGCCTGGCCGGGGCCACCGGTGCAGTGGTTGCGCCGTTGCCCGGGGCCACGGTGGTGACCGGGGGCGCGGCGGGCTGGGGGGCCGGCGCCGGCTCGGGGGCGGCGGAAGCCGGGGTGGCCGGTTGCCCGTCACCGGTGGTCGGGGTGTCGACCGTCGGCTCGGGGTTGTAGTCGACCAAGAACTCATGCCAGCTCGGGTCGACCGAGGAGGGGTCGTCGCGGAATTTGCGGTACATCTCCTCGACCAGCCATTCGTTCTGCCCGAATGGTGAACTCGTACTGCTCACGGCAGCTGCTCGCCTCGATTCCTCTGTCCGGCAAGCGCGCTACTCACGACGCTTGCCCCCTCACTGCGCCTGATGTGCCGGCGCAACTCCCACCTGCGGCGGACTGACGCTGGCCGCCCCATAAAGGCTATCTCTTTGCCATCTTTGCCGCTCTGATGGCGGCGACCCGCTGCGCCCGGCTTCGCCGCGCTTGCGATCGCCTGGCCTGATGGCGGCGACCCGCTGCGCCCGGCTTCGCCGCGCTTGCGATCGCCGGGCCTGATGGCGGCGACCCGCTGCGCCCGGCTTCGCCGCGCTTGCGATCGCCTGGCCTGATGGCGGCGACCCGCTGCGCCCGGCTTCGCCGCGCTTGCGATCGCCGCTTACCCGGCGTCGCGAATCGTCGGCAGCAGGTGCAGGGTAACCGGCCAGCGAGCCGGGGGCGCGCCGAATGCCTTGCGGGCGTTGCGGACGATCTTCTTGCCGACCATCCGATTGCCGACCGCGCCGATCAGGGCACCGATCCCGACCGGCAGCAGCTTGCCGAACAGCAGGGCTCCGCGCCGCAGCGTGTAGCGCTTGACGGCGTATTTGAGCAACCGCGAGTTGAGCTGCGACACCGCGGGCATCGGCAGCGTTGCCACCCCGTCGGACAGCCACGCGCCGTTGGTGCGCCCCGGCCCGATCAGTTCGGCGAGTGCGTGCTTGCTGTCGTCGCCGACCAGCACGGTCAGTACCAGGGCGCGGCGGCGTTCCCGGTCCTCGATGGGGACACCGTGCACGGCGGCGACGGCCAGCGCGAAGAACGCGGTGGCTTCGAGGAACACCGCGGTCTCCCCGGCGGCGGCCGAGAGCGCCGACAACGTGCCGACTCCCGGCAGCGCCGCCGCCGAGCCCACCGCGGCGCCGCTGGCCGTCACCGCGGCGAGGTAACGCTTTTCCAGCTTCGTGACGATGGTGGCCGGCCCGGCGCCCGCGTTGGCGCGCCGCAGCCGTTCGACGTATGCGGTGGCCAGCGGTCCTTGCGACCGCGAAGCGCGCTCGATGACATGCGCCAACGCGCGCGCGGACGCTTTGGGCTTGCCGTTACTGGTTGTCTGCGGGTCCGCCGTCGACCCGCTCCGTCGGGCGCTCATAGTGCCTCCGTTAGCTGGAATGGCGTCACTTCAGGCTAACGCTGCCGCAGCCGAAGGCGGGGCAGCTGTCGCATTCGATTACTCCACCCGGAATAATCCGTGCGGTCGATCCGGGACGCGGCGAGCCGAACAGGACGGATGGTCGATGGCCTACCAATTGACGGCATTGGGTATCTCGGTGCTGGCGCTGCTACGGCAGCGGCCGATGCATGGCTACGAGATGTTGCAGACGCTGGTGCGGCGGCAGGCGGATCGCATCGTGAAGCTTCGGCCGGGATCGCTGTATCACGTGGTGGACCGGCTGACCGAGGAGAAATTGGTTCGGCGCGCAGCAACCACCCGGGCAGGCAACCGGCCCGAGCGCGCCGTCTACGAGATCACCGACGCCGGCGCCGAGGCGCTCGGTGAGCGGGTGCGCGAGCTGGTGGCGACGCCGGGCGACGAGTTCCCGCAGTTCGTTGCGGCGCTCGCCGCGATCGATACTCTCGATCTGGATGCCGCGGCGAATGCGGTCGACGACCGGGTCGGGGCCTTGGAGGCGCGCGCCGCGGAGGTCATGGCGCTGCGGGACGCGGGTGTCACGCCGTCGGTCGGTTATCAGGTCGCATTCGACTACTTGCTGGCGGCAACGCGGGCCGAGCTCTCGTGGCTGCGCGGCTTTGCCGATTCGCTGCGTTCGGGTCGGCAGACCGCGGTACTCGACACCGCCAGGCGAGACGAGGTGGGCAGATGACCACGGCGACGATGCGGGCGCGTTCCGGGGGAAGCTCCCGACGCACCCCTGCCGTGACGCCGAGAAGGCGCGGGAGCGCCCCGAATCCGTGGCACGCGCTCTGGGCCATGATGGTCGGCTTCTTCATGATCCTGCTCGACTCGACGATCGTCGCTGTCGCCAATCCCAGCATCATGGCCAAGCTGGAAACCGGATACGACACGGTGATCTGGGTGACCAGCGCCTATCTGCTCGCCTACGCGGTGCCGCTGCTGGTGGCCGGCCGGCTCGGCGATCGTTTCGGTCCGAAGAACCTCTATCTGGCCGGTCTGGCCGTGTTCACCGTCGCCTCGTTGTGGTGCGGCCTGTCCGGCAGTGTCGCCATGCTGATCGCGGCGCGGGTGCTTCAGGGCATCGGCGCCGCGTTGCTGACCCCGCAAACACTGTCGACGATCACCCGCATCTTCCCGCCCGAGCGTCGCGGCGTGGCGATGAGCGTGTGGGGCGCCACCGCCGGTGTCGCCACCCTGGTCGGCCCGCTGGCCGGTGGTGTCCTGGTCGACGCGCTGGGCTGGGAGTGGATCTTTTTTGTCAACGTCCCGATCGGCGTCGTCGGGTTGGGTTTGGCAGCGTGGTTGGTTCCGGTCCTGCCCACCCAGATGCACCGCTTCGATCTGGCCGGTGTCGCCTTGTCCGGCGCGGGAATGTTCCTCATCGTCTTCGCCCTGCAGGAGGGCCAGTCCGCGTGCTGGGCGCCGTGGATCTGGGCGGTGCTCGTCGCCGGTATCGGGTTCATGGTCGCGTTCGTCTACTGGCAGGCGATCAACACACGCGAGCCACTGATCCCGTTGGACATCTTCCGCGACCGCGACTTCAGCCTGTCCAACCTCGGGGTAGCGGTCATCGGCTTCGCCACGACGGCGATGATCCTGCCGCTGATGTTCTACGCGCAGGCGGTGTGCGGTCTGTCGCCGACGCGCTCGGCGCTGCTGACCGCGCCGATGGCGATCACCAGCGGTCTTTTGGCCCCGGTTGTCGGCAGAATCGTCGACCGAACCCATCCGCGGCCGGTGGTCGGCTTCGGGTTCTCCGTGTTGGCCATCGCGTTGACCTGGCTTTCCATCGAGATGGCGCCGGGTACGCCGATTTGGCGGCTCGTGCTGGTGTTCGTCGCGATGGGTGTCGCGATGGCGTTCGTCTGGCAGCCGCTGGCCGCCACGGCGACCCGCAACCTGCCGGCGCACCTGGCCGGCGCGGGTTCTGGGGTGTACAACGCGACCCGGCAGGTCGGCGCCGTACTCGGCAGCTCCAGCATCGCCGCGTTCATGACGTTGCGGATCACTGCCGAGTTGCCGCCGATGCCGGGCGGGCTGCATCCGGAGGCCACCGAGGACCGCAGCGCCCTGCAATTACCGGAGTTCCTGCGGGAGCCGTTCGCCGCCGCGATGTCGCAGTCGATGCTGTTGCCGGCGTTCATCGCGCTGTTCGGGGTGGGCGCGGCGCTGTTCATGGTCGGCTTCACCGTGTCGCCAGCCGGTCGTAGATCGCAGCCCGTCGGGGGCTACGCCGGGACCGAGCGGATCCGCGCGATGCCGAATGTTTCCGACGATTTCGACGACTACGTCGAGTACGTGGTGCCTCGTGCGCCCGAGCCGCGCGTCGACGAGCACGATACTGAGCCGTTGACTCCCCTCAAACCTGCCCCGCCGCCAGCATCGAAGGCGGAGCCGATCGGGTTCGCGCACAACGGTTTCCATGTCGACGACGAGAAGCGCGTCCGGCCCGTCGCGCAGTTCCCGCCGCCGCGGCGCAATAGGCACTACCGGGCCGACCCCGATGAGGGGCCCGGCTACGAGCGAAACTCGTACGACTAACCGCCGGCAGACGTCAAAGCCAGGAACGCGCCCAGCTCGACCAGCCCCGCCGGCGTGGTGGGCAAGTACTCGGTGAGGCTCTCCGCCCGTACGATCAGCGCCGCGTACTGCGCCCGGCTGACTGCCACGTTCAACCGATTCCGGTTGAGCAGGAACGGGATTCCGCGCGGAATGTCCTCGACGGACGACGCCGTCATCGAGATGATGGCGACCGGAGCCTGCGCGCCCTGGAATTTGTCGACCGTCCCCACCCGGACGTCGCCGAGACCGGCGGCCGCCAGTCGTTGCCGCAGAAGCACCACCTGGGCGTTGTAGGGTGCCAGCACCAATACGTCGGCGGCCTGCAACGGCCGGGTGCCGTGCTCGTCGGTCCACGACGAGCCGAGCAGCCGCGAGATCTCGGCGGCAATCGCCTCGGCCTCTTCCGGACTCTCGGTCGAATTGCCTTCATGGTGCACCGTAATTGCCTGAACCCCAGGTAAATAGCCGTCGAGGCGACGCGCGGCGGTGCGTTCTACATGGGAATGCAGCCGGCCATCGTAGGCGAGCCTTGACACCGGCTCACAGACCGCGGGATGCATCCGATAGGAGCGGTCGAGGAAGTAGCCGCGTTCGGCCGGTAACGTGCGCCGATTCTCGACCAGCCACCCGAGTGCGGACGTGTCGACCGGTTCGGGATGGGTGCCCTGGCTGACTTGCGGCAGTTGCTGCGGATCTCCCAGCAGCAGCAGGTTCTTCGCCGCGGGTGCGACGGCGATGGTGTTGGCCAGGCAGAATTGGCCGGCCTCGTCGATCACCAGCATCTCCAAACTGCCCGGTGGTACCCGAGTGCTGTTGGCGAAGTCCCAGGCCGTGCCGCCGATCACGCATCCCGGGGTTGCGGCGACGAAGTCGACGTACTCGTCTTCGTCGATGTGCTGCCAGGCCTGATTGTGGCGGTCGTGTCGCTTCTTGGCCACCCGCTGGGGGTCGATCCCGACCGAGACCGCGCAGTCGAACAGGTTCTCCACCACGGCGTGTGATTGTGCGACCACGCCGATCCGCCAGCCGTGTTCGGCGACCAGCTGGGTGATGGCGCGCGCCGCGGTGTATGTCTTGCCCGTCCCGGGCGGCCCGTGCACCGCCACATACGACGAGTCCAGGTCCAGCAGCGCCGCAACGATGTCCGCGGCGGTATCGGCGCTGCGCGGCAGCGACGCGCCGCTGCGGAGGCGGGGGGCGCGCCGCAGCAGAATGTCGACGGCGGCGGTGTGGGGGAGTTGCGGCAACGCGGTGGCGACCTGTGCCGCGGTGGCCTCGATCGACTCCCGCAACCTCGTCGTCGGGATCGGTGGGCCGGGTGCGAGCGCGAACGGCAATTGATGAAACATGTTGCCGTTCTTGGGTGTTCTTTCCAGAACCACCACCTCGGTGGGCACCGCCGGGTCGTCGGCCTCGACGACATGCGCGTGGCCGGCGGCGCGACGGTCGGGATCGTCGGTCATGCCTTCGGGCGCCGGGGGCTCATAGAGCGCGAACACCGTCGAGCTGAGTTCGCCGCGGGCCAGCTCACCGGTCAGCCGCAGCCTGCGCTGTGGCTTGCGGGCGCGTGGCGGCTGATGCCAGTCCACCGCCACCGAGGCGTCGTCGACGACGAAAACGTCGGTGTTATCGGCCCATTCCTCGAGCGGGTAGTTGAGCCGGTCGAAATGCGCCCACCAGAACGGCTTGTCCTCGCGCCGGTGATAGCTGCGCGCCGCAGCTATCAGCGCGACCGCCGTCTGCTCGGGAGTGCGGTCGCCGAAAGACGCGAAGTCCGCCAGCGTTGCCGCCAGCGCGTCGTGTTGCTCGACGCTGCCACCATCTGGAACTGGTTGGGCGCCAAGCGGTGTGATGCCACATTCGAACGCCCGCATCAGCAGCCAGTCACGCAACGCCCGAGTCGACCGGCAGTCGTAGTGGTTGTAGTCCTCGATCTCTTTGAGCACTGTCGTGGCCTCGTCGACGCGACCGTCGGCGCGCAGCTCGCAAAACCGGGCGTACTGGGTGATCGAATCGGCGGCGGTGGTCACGTCCCCGGAGCGCCGCTGCCGTCCCATGAACAGCGGTTCCAGCGCCTTGAGGCTGAACGAGTCGGCCCCGACCCGGAAGCTTTTGCGCACCAACGGGTACAGGTCCACCAGGACGCCGCTGCGCAGCAGATCGTCGACGTCGTCCTCACCGACTCCGTGCCGGCCGGCGAGCCGCAGCAGCGCGGTCTTCTCGTACGGGGCGTAGTGGTAGATGTGCATGTTCGGGTAGCGCTTGCGGCGCTTGGCCACCATCGCCAGAAAGTCGGTCAACGCCTGCCGCTCGTCGGCGCGGTTGTGCGCCCACAGCGGGCGGAAAGCGCCGCCGGCTTCCAAGACGCCGAACAGATACTCCAGGCCCCACTGCTTGCCGTCGGCGGTCCACAGCGGATCACCCTCGAAGTCGAAGAACAGGTCGCCGTCGTCGGGGTTGGGCAACAACGCCAGCGGCTGCGGATCGGCGATCTCGAACTGAGGCTCACCGGTCTCGCGTTCGACCACCTGCAGCCTGGCTTGGGCGGTGAGCTTGCCAAGCGTGCGGGGCGCGAGGTCGGGCACCGGCCCGGTGTGGCCGGCCAATTCGGCGACGGTGGTGACGCCGGCGTCGAGCAGCTTGGCCCGCTGGCTCACCCGCATGCCGGCGACCAGCAGCAGGTCGTCGCTGAGCCGAACCTGCTCCTCGCACTCGGGGCAGCGGAAACACGCCCGCACCCGCTCGTCGTCCCAGCGCACCGGTTCGGTTGCGGCGTAGTGCTCGTCGAGCAGCCGCTGCACCCGCGCGCGCTGAGAGCGATAGACCGGGATCAGCTCGTCGACCGCGTAGCGCAGGACCGTGCCGTCGCCGAGGATCAGTTCGGTCTCCGGCGCCACCGGCACACCCGAGCAGCTCAGCGTGTCGGCGTAGGCGGCCAGTTGCAGCAGTGCGGTGACTTTGGCGGAGCGAGCCAGTTTGGTGTCGGCGACGCGGTAGCGGCCGTCGTCACGCACCAGGAAGTCGGCAAACCCGACGAAGCGGCCGTCGAACATCGCCGCCTGATACACCACCGGCGCGCCGCCGGCGATCGCGCGTCGAGTTGCCTCGGCGGCGGCGGTCAGCCCGGCGGTCGTGTAGGCCGGACGACCGATGACGGCAACCGCGTCGCCGAATTCGGCGCGGAACCGGCCGAGTTGGCGTCGCTCGTGCTCGCGGCCGAGATCGGCAGTGCGCGCCAGCAACTCGTCCTCGACGGCCACCGCGGGCCCGCGGCCCAGCTTTGCGTCGAAGGCCCGCAGCAGCGCGTATTCGCAGCGGGAGGCGGCCGCAAGATCCGACGCGCTGTAGATCACGCCGTCGTCGGTGACGAACACAGGGCAACCCTAAGTGAGGGCACCGACAATGCCGGCGACCATTTTCCGGTCAGCGTGCGCAAATCCGGGAATTGCGTCGGCGTGTCGCCCGGCGACACGCACGCTCGGCGCAAAAAAGTCGGTCAGCCGGCGGTGTTGCCGATGAGCTCGACGCCGTTGCCGTTCCACCGGAACTTCACCACGCTGGCCAACCCGCCGATACCCGTGGAAGCCGTCAGCGCCACCGTGTCGCCGGTGGACTGCGACGTGTCCAGGCCGTTGAACCCGTAGGTGTCGGGCACTCCTTGCGGAATGTATTTGCCGAGATGAAACATCACCGCCCTGGTGTTGGCGTTCGCGGCGTTGGTGTTGGCCTTGACGATGACGGCCGACAGCTGGGCGCACTCGTTGTAGTTGCCCGCCAGCGGCTCGGGGTTCCACGGCTGCTGGCTGCGCGGATCACGCGGCAGCTCGGAGACCGCCCTGGCGATGGCCGGGTCGGCGAGATCGATGGCGCACGGGTCGGCGGGCCCCACGGCGGTGGTCGTCGGGGGTGCCGCGCGCGGCGCGCCCGGTCTGCCCGGTGTGCTGGTCGGATGCGGTGTGCTGGCCTGGGGCGTCTTGGCGACGGTCGAGTCGCCCGATCCGCAGCCGGTCAGCATCGCGGTGGTCAGCACGGCAGCAACGGTCAACCGCTTCCACACAACGCTGCACCGTACCGGCATCGGAGTCGCGGGTGCGGCAGGCGCGGCCACTAGACTCCTTGTGAAATGGCTTCCCCGGACGACGCGCCTGTCACATTCGCCGACCTGCAGATTCACCCCGCGGTGCTGCAGGCCGTCGTCGACGTCGGCTACGAGTCGCCGTCGGCCATTCAGGCGGCGACCATTCCGGCGCTGATGGCGGGCTCCGACGTGGTGGGCCTGGCGCAGACCGGCACCGGCAAGACGGCCGCGTTCGCCATTCCGATCCTGTCGAAGATCGACACCGCCAGCAAAGCGACTCAGGCGCTGGTGCTGGCACCCACGCGTGAGCTCGCGCTGCAGGTGGCCGAGGCGTTCAGCCGCTACGGCGCACACTTGCCGCAGATCCACGTGCTGCCGATCTACGGCGGCTCGTCGTATGCCGTGCAACTGGCCGGGCTCAAGCGCGGCGCGCAGGTGGTGGTCGGCACCCCGGGCCGCGTCATCGATCACCTCGAACGCGGGACACTGGACCTGTCCCGGGTGGACTATCTGGTGCTCGACGAGGCCGACGAAATGCTGCAGATGGGTTTCGCCGAGGACGTCGAGCGCATTCTGTCCGACACCCCGGAATACAAGCAGGTCGCGCTGTTCTCGGCCACCATGCCGCCGGCTATCCGCAAGCTCACCGCCAAATACCTGCACGAGCCGCTCGAAGTCACGGTCGAAACCAAAACCGCTACGGCGGAGAACATCTCGCAGCGTTACATCCAGGTCGCCGGCCCCCGCAAGATGGACGCGCTCACCAGGGTGCTCGAGGTCGAGCCGTTCGAGGCGATGATCGTCTTCGTGCGCACCAAGCAGGCCACCGAAGAGGTGGCCGAAAGACTGGGTGCCAGAGGGTTTTCCGCGGCTGCCATCAACGGTGACATCGCGCAGGCGCAGCGGGAGCGGACCATCGCCGCGCTCAAGGAAGGCAGTATCGACATCCTGGTCGCCACCGATGTGGCTGCCCGCGGACTGGACGTGGACCGGATCTCGCACGTGCTCAACTACGACATCCCGCATGACACCGAGTCCTACGTGCACCGGATCGGGCGCACCGGGCGGGCCGGTCGGTCGGGCACCGCGCTGTTGTTCGTCTCGCCGCGGGAGCGCCACTTGCTCAAGGCAATCGAGAAGGCAACGCGCCAGAAACTCGCCGAAGCCGAACTCCCCAGCGTCGAGGACGTCAACGCGCAGCGGGTGGCCAAGTTCGCCGACTCGATCACCGACACGCTCGGCTCTCCGGGAATCGAGCTGTTCCGCAGTCTGGTCGAGGATTACGAACGCGAGCACGATGTCCCCATGGCCGACATCGCAGCGGCGCTGGCGCTGCAATCCCGCGACGGCGATGCGTTCCTGATGAAACCGGAGCCGCCGCCCGAGCGGCGTCCCAAAGAGCGCCGCGACAAGCCGGCCAAGCCGAGACCGAAGGACGGGTTCGCCACCTATCGCATCGCCGTGGGCAAGCGGCACAAGGTCGGTCCGGGAGCAATCGTTGGGGCCATCGCCAACGAGGGCGGTCTGCACCGCAGCGACTTCGGCCACATCACGATCGGGCCGGACTTCTCATTGGTGGAGTTGCCGGCCAAGTTGCCGCGTTCGACGCTCAAAGCGCTTGAGCGCACCCGTATTTCGGGGGTACTGATCAATCTGCGACCGGATCAGCGTCGCGACGGCGCCAAGCCCCGCCGGAAACACGTGGGATGACCGTCTTCGACGCCACCACCGACCAGGGCGGACTCGAGCAGGTCTCCGGCCCGGACCGGGTTGCGTCGCTGACCGGTATCCGCGCGGTCGCGGCCCTGCTCGTGGTCGGCACGCACGCCGCCTACACCACCGGCAAGTACACCCACGGCTATTTCGGGTTGGTCTGTGCGCGCATGGAGATCGGGGTGCCGATCTTTTTTGTGCTGTCCGGATTTCTGCTGTTTCGCCCGTGGGTGCGCTCGGTCGCCACCGACGGCCCGTCGCCGTCGGTGAGTCGCTACGCGTGGCATCGGGTTCGGCGCATCATGCCGGCCTACGTCGTCACGGTGCTGGTCGCCTACGTCATCTATCAATTCCGCACCGCGGGACCCAATCCCGGCCACACCTGGATCGGCTTGTTCCGCAACCTGACGCTGACGCAGATCTACGCGGGCAACTACCTGGACTCGTACCTGCATCAGGGGCTCACCCAGATGTGGAGCCTGGCGGTGGAAGCCGCGTTCTACGTGGTGTTGCCGCTGCTGGCCTACCTGTTGCTGGTGGTGCTGTGTAAGCGTCGGTGGCAGCCGGTGCGGCTGCTTGTTGCCCTGGGCGCGTTGATGTTGGTCACCCCGGCGTGGATTGCCTTCGTACATGCCACCACGTCGGTGCCGAACGGGGCGCGGTTGTGGCTGCCCACCTACCTGGCCTGGTTTCTCGCCGGCATGATGCTGGCGGTGCTGCAGGCGATGGGGGTGCGCTGCTACACGATCGTCGCGCTGCCGCTGGCGATCGTCAGCTACCTGATCGTCTCCACCCCGATTGCAGGCGCCCCGACGACGTCGCCGCAGGGGCTGCCCGAAGCGCTGGTGAAGTCGGCGTTCTACGCGGCCATCGCCGCGCTGGCGGTCGCGCCGCTGGCACTCGGTGACCAGGGCTGGTACGGCAGGGTGCTGGCGAGCCGTCCGATGGTGTGGCTCGGCGAGATCTCTTACGAGATCTTCCTGATCCATCTGGTGACGATGGAGATCGCGATGGTCGAGGTGGTGCGGAAACCGGTCTACACCGGCTCGATGTTCAACCTGTTCGTGGCGACGCTGGCGATCACCATCCCGTTGGCCTGGTTGTTGCACCGGTTCACCCGAGTGCCGCCGGGCTAAATGTGTTAGGTTAACCTTCCCTAAGTACGAGGGAAGGGTAGCTTGACGCAGATGGCTGATCACAAGGGGTCCCGCGGCTTCGCCGGCGCGGTGCTGAAGCTCTTGCGAGCCGGCGACTACCGGCTGACCGTGACCGGCAAGCGCGAAATAAGCCCGCACTATCTGCGACTGAGCTTCGACGCGGGCGGCATGCTCGCCGAGCATCCGGTGCACCCGACCATGTGGATCCGGATGTGGTTCGCCGACGGCGACAAACAGCATCAGCGCGGTTACACCTTGGTCGACCCCGACCCGGTCGCCGGCACCTTCGACATCGAATTCGCATTGCATGGCGGGATCGCGTCGCGGTGGGCGCAGGACGCGCGGCCCGGCGACACCATCGAGGCGACGGTGTTGGGCAGCAAGTTCGCCGTCCCCGAGCCGCCGCCGGCGGGTTACGTCATCGTCGGGGACACCGCGTCGCTGCCGGCGATCAACTCGCTGCTCGGCGCCATCGGGGACGCCCCGGCTCAGGTGTTTCTCGAGGCCGGCTACGACGATGACAAGGACCTGCCGGTGGCCCGCGACGCGGACATCACCTGGGTGGACCGCAAGAACGCCGGCGAGGCGTTGGTCCAAGCGGTCCGGTCGGCGGCCTTCGACGCGGGGGACCACTTCGGTTGGGTGGCGTGTGACCATCGCACCACCCGCTCGGTGGTCAAGGTGTTGCGCGACGAGTTCGGCATCCCACGGAATTCGATTGCGTCGCGGGCATATTGGATGGCTACCCGGGGAGCCTAGCAGGCGCCAGAACCGGCACCACGAACTCCTCGACCATCGCCCGCTCGTCGGACTCGTCGCGGCCCGGGAAGATCAGCAGCGACGTGATGACCCGCACCAGCCATCGGGCCCGACGATCGACCGCCGCTGGATCGCCGACACCCAAAGAGGTGACGAACGCGCCGACCAGCGCGTTGATCACTTCCGAATGTTCGGCCATCTCGCCGCCGATCGGCGGCTGTGTGGTGGCGAACCATGATGCCAGCGCCGGATTCTCCCGCACCATGGCTATCGACCTGGTGATGCCCGCGACGAGCCGCTCGCGCGGGTCCTCGATACCGGCGAGGCTCTCGGTCATCCGGCCGTACACCGTGCGCGCCTCGCGGTGTACGTATGCGGTCCGCAGCGCCTCACGGCTCTCGAAGTAGCGGTACAGCGTCGCGCGCGAACACCCTGCCGCCCTAGCGATCTCGTTCATGCCCACCGAAGCGGGATCGTGGCGGGTGAAGAGCTCCCCGGCCGCGTCGAGAATCCGGTCCGCGGCCACCTCGGTGCGCCGCTCCGTCAGCCAGTCGTTGCGGGGCATCAGGACCTGACCCGCATCGGCACTGACAGCGGACGCCGCACGTAGCTGCCCCCGGACCACACGATGCCGGCCTCGTCGACTTCGAATTCCGGGCAGCGAGACAGCAATTCGGCCAACGCGACCCGCGACTGCATTCGGGCCGCCGCCGCGCCCAGGCAGTGGTGCGCGCCGTGGCTGAAAGTCAGGATGTTGCGCGGGCACCGGCGCACGTCGAGCTCACCGGCATCCGGTCCGTACTGGCGTTCGTCGCGGTTGCCCGAGCCGTAGAGCAGCAGCACCTTGCGGCCGGCGGGCACGGTCTCCTCGCCGATCGTCACGTCCCCGGTGGTGGTGCGGGCCAGGCCCTGCACCGGGGAGGTCAGCCGCAGCAGTTCGTCGACCGCGTCCGGAATCAGGTCGGGGTTGTCGGCCAACAGCCGCCGCTGGTCGGGACGCTGGTGCAGCAGCTGCACCGAGCCGCCCAGCATGCCGGTAGTGGTGTCGTTGCCGCCGGTGACCATCGTGAAGGTGAACGCCAGCACCGACAGCGTCCCGGCGATGTCGCCGTCGGCGCCCACGCCGGCCGCCACCAGGTGCGAGATCGTGTCGTCTTCGGGTTCGCGGCGGCGCCGCTCGATCAGCCCGGTGAAGTAGGCCATCATCTCGCCGACCGCGTCGCCGGCGGACGCAACGCCCGCCCCGGCGGCGTTGGCCGCGACGATGGCCTGGGTCCAGCCGTCGAACTGCGCCCGGTCTTCTTCCGGGACGCCCAGGTAGTGCGCCACAACCATCGACGGCAGCGGCTTGAACAGCTCGGCGACGATGTCGCCACCGCCCGCGGCGCGTAGCCGCTCGATGCGCTGCACGACGAACTCGCGGACCTTCGGCTCCACCGCCTCGACCTGGCGCGGGGTGAAGCCGCGCGATACCAGCTTGCGGAACTCGGTATGCACCGGCGGGTCCTGCATCACCATCGGCGGGTTGTCTTGTAGCCCAATGAGTTCCAGCTCGCCGTAGTTGACCGTCAGGCCCTGCCCCGACGAGAACGTCTCGTGGTCGCGCGCGGCCGCCCAGATGTCGGCGTGCCTGGACAACACGTAGTAGTCGTCGTCGGGTCTGCCCTCGGGCACCACGTGGTGCACCGGGTCGTGGTCGCGCAGCGCTTTGTACATGGGCCACGGGTTCGGCCAGGTCTCGGCCGTGCACAGCTCGAAGCGGGCCTCATGAGACAAAGCTGCTGTCATGTCTTATTCGTACGACGGATGATGAATTCTGTCAAGCGGGGATCAGCACCCCGGGGTTGAGGATCCCGGCAGGATCCAACGTGGCCTTGGCTGCGGCCAGCGCGCTCGCGAATGGGTCCGGGCGTTGCCGGTCGTACCAGGGTCGGTGGTCGCGGCCGACGGCGTGGTGATGGGTGATGGTGCCGCCGCTGTCGATAATGGCTTGCGAGACTGCGGCTTTGATGTCGTCCCACTGGCTGACGGTGCTGCCCCAGCGGCCGGCGGCGTAGATGCCGTAGTAGGGCGCCGGCCCGTCGGGGTAGACGTGGGTGAACCGGCAGGTCACGACGCCGGCGCCGCATATCTCGGCGATGGCGGCATTGGCGGCGGCGGTCACCGTTTGGTGCAGCGATTCGAAACGGTCCCAGGTGCAGGCGGTTTCGAAGGTTTCCACGATCATCGAGCGACGGGCCAGGGCGTCACGTTGGTAGGGCATCCGCAAGAAGGCCGACCGCCACGTCGCCGCCGAGTCGTCGGGTCGCTCGGCGTCCTTGCTCCGCCTGGCAGCGACGGCGCCACGGTGGTCGGCGGCGATTTGCAGCGCCCGGTCTAACCAGGCGTCGACGGGATGGTCGGCCGATTCGAACGCGACCAGCAACAGACCTCCGCTGGGGGTGACACCGGCATTGATGACTGCCTCGGCGGCGTCGAGTAACCGGCAGTTCGACGGGTACAGCCCGGCTTGGGCGATCGCCCGGGTCGCCGCGACGGCCTGCTGGTAGTCCTCGAAGGTGACCGATGCGGTGACCTGCCAGCGTGGCCGGTGCTGCAGCCGCATGGAGGCTTCGGTGATGACGCCGAGAATCCCTTCAGAGCCAAGGAACATCCGGTCCGGCGACGGCCCGGCGCCGGAGCCGGGCAGTCGTCGCGACTCGACGACGCCCGAGGGGGTGACGATCCGCATCGACTGGGTGAGGTCATCGATGTGGGTGTAAAGGGTGGCAAAGTGCCCGCCGGCGCGGGTGGCCAGCCAGCCGCCGAGGGTGGAATAGGCAAACGATTGCGGGTAGTGCCGCAGGGTCAGTCCGTGCGGGCGAAGCGCGTTCTCCAGGGCGGGCCCGTAGCTGCCGGCCTGGATCCGCGCGGTGCGACTGATCGGGTCAACCTCGAGCACCCGGTCGAGATGGCCGAGGTCGAGTGAGATTGCGGGCCCGTCGAACCGGGGCTCGATACCGCCGACGACCGAGCTGCCGCCGCCATAAGCGATCACGGGTATCGCGGTGGCCGAGCACCAGTCCAGCAGGTCGATGACGTCTTGCTCGGTGCGAGGCCGCGCGACGAGGTCCGGCACGTAATCAAGCCGGCCGAGCAGGTTGCGCACCACGTCCCGGAAGGCCTTGCCCCTGGCGTGCGACAGCCGGTCGACGGGGTCGTCGCTGCACAAACCCGCCAGCGCCGCCGGTGGGTGGACCAGCGCCGTGGCGATGTCGAGCGTCGTCGGGTCCGGTGGGGCATGGTCGGTGAAGTCGTGCCCGGGCAGCAGGGCCGCGCTCCGGGTGACCAGATCGGCGCACTCGGTCGGCGACAGCTCGTCTGCGGGGGCTCCCCATCCCCACCAGGATCGAGCCGTCGACATCACCGAGTTCCCGTGATCGCGGCCACGATGCGCTGGGTGCGGCGGGTCATTTCCTCGGCACTTTGGTCGGGGTGTTGCAGCCACCAGTTGACGGCGGCGGTGACGGTGCTGGTCCAGATGTCGGTGAGCATCGATAGGTCGTCGGCATCGTCGAGCACCTTGAGGTCGGCGAGCATCGCGACGCCGCGGTTGGCCTGGTCGGCAATCGTGCTGCGGACTCGTCGTGCGGCCTCGTCGGCGGCGCTGCCGGCCGGTACAGTGCGGTCGTTGATGACGTTCCAGTCGTGCGGGCGGGGTTGCAGCGCAGCGAAGATCGCAGCGAGGGTGTCTTGCGCCATTTGCCCGGCGTGTTGTGGATCGGCGAGGACCTGCTCGATTCGCTCGATCAGGTTAGCGCCCGCGCGCTGCACACAGGCGTCGTAGAGTCCCTCTTTGGACCCAAAATAGTTGAGCACCAACGGCTTTGACACACCCGCGTTGGACGCGATCGTCGACAGCGCGGCGCCAGCGTAGCCGTAACGGCCGAACTCTTCGGTCGCGGCATCGAGGATCAGCTGTTCGCGCTGCGCGCGTGGCACTCCCTTGGTGCCGACCGGTCGTGCCACCGCCGTATCTGTCACAGCAGGACCATAGCGGGCTGCCAGCCGGGCGGGCCGAAGATGAAGCCGAGCCTGTCCCGCCAGCGGCGGGCAGCCCGAATGTCGGTGATGATGTTGCCGTACTCGCCGTACTGCAACCTCAACACGTTGTAGGTGTCGACTGGCTTGGTCAACCCGTATGTCGGGGTGTGCAACTCGCGCTGGAACGTGCCGAACATCCGGTCCCAGACGATGAGGATGCCGCCGTAGTTGCGGTCCAGGTATTCCCGGTCACTGGCGTGATGCACCCGATGATGCGACGGGGTGTTGAACACGAACTCGATCGGGCGCGGCAGCCGGCCGATGGTCTCGGTGTGGCTGAAGAACTGGTAGATCAGATTGAACGCGAATGCGACATAGATTGCCCACGGCGCAAACCCCAACAACGGCAGCGGCAGCCAAAAGAGCGGTTCTATCCAAGGGTTCCACTTCTGCCGCAGTGCGGTGCCGAGGTTGAAGTACTCACTCGAATGGTGAGCCTGGTGGGCTGCCCATCCGATGCGCACCCGGTGCGAGAACCGGTGATACCAGTACCACGCGAAATCGATCACCACCATCAGCAGCGCCCAGCTCCACCAGGTATCGGTCGGGATGTGCCACGGTGCGACGCAGGTCCACAGCACCCCCAAGACCACCAGCACGGCGAACTTGAACACGCCGGCAATCACCAGGGCGCCCATGCCCATCGACAGGCTCGTGCGGGTGTCGATCTTCGAGTAGCCGGTCCGGGTCTCGTGATGTCCGGCGACCCGCAGCAGCACTACCTCGATAGCGATGAAGCCGAAGAAAAACGGCATTGCGTAGAGCACGGGGTTTTCGATTTGATGCCAGAACGCTTCCATCAGGCACACCTTCCTGTTGACCAATTGGTAAGTTACCGATCGGTCAATCAGGAACTCAAGCCGCCAGGGCTGTGAATCGCGTCACGCACCCGTCGTTGAAGGTCATACCCCCGCGCCGGGATTCAGGATGCCCAGCGGGTCGAGCGCGTCTTTGATGCGGCGGTTGAGCGCCATCGCGTCCGGACCGAGCTGGTCGGCCAGCCAGGGTCGCTTCAGCCTGCCGACGCCGTGTTCGCCGGTGATCGTGCCGCCGAGGTGCAAGGCCAAGTCCATGATCTCGCCGTAGGCCAGCTGCGCACGTTCGGTCATGGCCGGGTCGTCGTGGTCGTAGACGATCAGCGGGTGGGTGTTGCCGTCGCCTGCGTGCGCGATCACCGAGATCATCAGCTTGTGTTCGGCGGCGATCCGGTTGATCCCCGTGACCAGGTCGGCCAGCGCGGGCACCGGAACGCCAACGTCCTCCAGCAATAAAGGCCCTTTGGCTTCCACCGCGGGGATCGCGAACCGGCGCGCGGCGACGAATGCCTCGCCCTCCTCCGGGTCGTCAGTCGAAAACACTTCGGTCGCACCGTATTTGGT
>Ga0070737_10003113_pt1 | contig 18435 bp, 12 predicted proteins | sample Coa_R1_10_FD_66438 | JGI IMG/M metagenome (GOLD analysis project Ga0070737, IMG submission 66438) | Surface soil microbial communities from Centralia Pennsylvania, which are recovering from an underground coalmine fire - Coalmine... | ecosystem: Environmental > Terrestrial > Soil > Unclassified...
TTGACCTGCTCGAAGTCGATGCGCGCGCGCCGCATCGTCAGCGGACGGGCCAGCGGATGGTCGGTTATCTCCGGCTTCAGATCCAAAAAGCCGAAGATGCGCTCGATTGCGGCCATCGATGCCGACAACACCACGGAAAGCTGCGCCAGGCGCTCCAGCGGCAGGTACAAAAAGCCCAAGTAGGTGAAGAAGGCGAGCAACGTGCCCAGCGTCATGGTGCCGCGCATGATCATCGCGGCGCCCACCCAGACCACGACCATCGGCGCGCTGCGCGTCAGCACCTGGATGAGCATCTCCTGGGCCGCGGCCAGGCGCACCTTGTCGAGCGAGCGCGCGTACAACTGCTCGCTGCGCGCGCAAAACTGCCGCACCTCATCTTCTTCGCGGCCGAAGGATTTGATCGTGGCGGTGCCGATCACGCGCTCGTGCACTTCGCCGTTGAGCTCCTCGATCGTCTCCTGCATCCGATGACTGACGGCCTTGATGCGCGGCGAGAAGGTGCGCATGAACGCCACCCACAACGGCGCGATGGCCAGCGAGACCAGCGCCAGCCGCCAATTCATCGCGAACAGCGCCAGGACAACCAGCCCCAGCGAGATCGCGTCCATCCATACGTCGACCAGCGCCGAGTTGACCAGTTCGTTGGCCTGGGTGACGTCGTTGAGCACGCGCGAGACGATGGCGCCGGCGGGATTGCGATCGAAAAAGGAATGAGGAAGACGTTGAAGATGCGCAAAAAGACGGCATTGCAGCTTCAGAATCAGACGATTGCCGGCAATCCCGGCCCAATAGTTCCTGAAGTAACTTGCTACTGCTTGCAGTACATAAATAAGTAAAAGCGCAATGCTCAGTACGGCCAGTTTGCTGTGCGGCGAACCGTCCATCCCCAGCATCGCCGTGCCCCCCGCGCACCACCGATCGATGGCTGAATTGACACCGCTCAGGTGCGGATGCGAGCTTAAAAGAACGTCGACGATGTACCTGAAGGCGAGCGGAAAGACCAATGGCAGAGTGAATTTGCCAACTCCCATCGCGGCCGCAGCGGCCACATATGCGAGCTGCGGCTTGAGCAGGGCGAAGAAACTGCGGAGCGGGCGGCGTGAAAATTGTTCAGCTTTCATATGCGGCGGTCCCCGGCCGGCAGGACGACAAGGGACGAACTGTCTTACCGCGCGCCAGATCGCAACCGCTGTGCCCGCCGCATTACCCGCACGGTTGTGGGCCTGGCTCTGGCATACGGGCGTCGACAGTACCCCAAATGGTTAATGCTGCGCGCCAAATCAGGCAGTGGTGACTGGCGCGGAATTAGCTCGGCAAAACGGCCTTTGACGGTGGGTGAGACACCTTCCATGGCGCCGGACGCCGCCGCAGGTAAAGCGCAGCCCGGCGCTGCGGCATCGGGCGCCCCGCGGGGCTCCGCCATCATCGCGGCGATCGTCCTGCTGCAAATCTATCAGGGCTATGCGCTGTCGATCGCGGGCGTCGCTTCGCCCTGGATCGCGGCCAGCTTCCATCTGGACGAAGCCAGTCTGGCGCGGCTGTTCGCCTGGATGTCCACCTCTGCGATCGGTTCATTGTTGCTGGCCCGGATGGCCGACCGGGTGGGCCGCCGCACGATCATCCTGACCGCGCTGAGCCTGGTGCCGCTGTTCAGCGCGGGCGCTGCGCTGGCGCCGCGCGCCGGGGTATTTGCAGCTTTCGAGATCCTGATTTCGGCGTTGTTGGGCGGCTCGGTTTCCTCCGCTATCGTGCTGCTGGCCGAGGAACTGCCGATTTGGCGGCGCGCGACCGGCCAGGCCGCCGCCGCGCTGGCCAGCGCAATCGGCGGGATACTGCCCTATCCACTGATTCCGCTGCTGATCGGCGCGGGCCTTTCCTGGCGCTGGATGCTGTTGCCGGCGGTCGCCGGCGCGGCCCTCATCGCGCCCGTCTCGCGCATGCTGCCCGAGCCGATGGCGTGGGCGCGGGCGGCTGCAAACAGCGGTCCCAAGACCTCCTTTTATGACGTTTTTCATCCGCTGTACCGCCGCCGTTCCGTGACGCTGCTGGCGTGCGCGGCGTTGGACACGATGGCGGGCACGGCGGTTAACGGCTGGCTGTACTTCGACGCGGTCTCGATTATCGGGCTGTTTCCGGCCCGCGCCAGCATGCTGGTGGTGGCGGGCATGGCGGTCGGGATGCTCGGATTTCCGGCCGGGGCCTGGACTGCCGAGCGCTTGGGCCGGGTGCCGACGGTGAGCTATTTCGGCGGCGCTGCATGGCTGGGGGCGTTGGCCTTCTATCACGGACCGCCGCGCACGTTCAGTCATCCGACGCTATGGCTGGCGGCCGCTTACTGCTGGTTCAAGGTCGGCTCGTCGATGATGACAGTGGGCGCCAACGCCGCCGCCACCGAACTGTTGCCGGCGCCGCTGCGCACCACGATGGTGGGATGGCAGATGATCACGGGCGCGGTGTTTTCGGTGGTGGCGCAGGTTTTGATCGCCGCTTTGATCGGGCCGATGCGCGGGCTGACCAACGTGATCAAAAATTTTGCCCTGCTGGGAATTCCCAGTGCGATCGTGTTTGGTCTGTTTATCGACGAAACACGCGGCCTGCCCCTGGAGGCGGCGGCGCGCGAACAGGAATGGGCGGCGGCGCGCTCTGCTATGTCAAGGAAGGACGCCGATGGCGGCGCGCGCAGGCATCGCTAAGGCGCTGCGCCTGTGCGCCGCGGTGCTGGCCGCGGCGATACTGCTGGGCGCGCTGGCGCCGGGCGCCGACGCCGCCCGCCGTCGGCGCCATCGAGGCGCGCACACCGCCACCGCTACGCCGACGCCCCGTGCCACCCCGACCATGGCATTGAGCCCGCTGGTGCTGATCGCGGGCGGAACGGGCGAAATAACCGTGCCGACCGGCAGCAGTTCGGCGGTGCTGGATTCGGCCGAGGTGTACGACGTTGCTTCCGGTCATTTCCTGCCGGTCGCGCCGATGACTGAGCATCGCGACCGCCACGCTGCGGTCGCGCTCAAGGACGGACGGGTTTTGATTGTTGGCGGAGTAAACACCGTACTGGTACCGCTGATCGTCTTTCCGGGTCCGGCGATGCCGTGGATTCTCACCTCGGCTGCGACCTTCAGTCCCCTAAGCGGCCGGTTCACGGCCACCCAGCCGATGGCGACGGCACGCGACGATCCTACCGCCACTTTGCTGCGCGACGGCCGCGTACTGGTGATCGGCGGCGGCTCGGCGACGGCCGAAATCTTCGATCCCGCGGCCAACCGGTTTGCCGCTGCCGCCGACTTGACTTCCAGCCGATATGGGCAAAGCGCGACGATGCTCGCCGACGGGCGGGTGCTGGTGGTGGGCGGCGGCGACCGCCAGGCCGAGATTTTCGATCCCGCCGCGGGCAAGTTCACCGCCACGGGTTCGATGCAGACCAATCGCATCTATCACACCGCGACGCTGCTGGCCGATGGGCGCGTGCTGATTGCCGGCGGCAGTCCCTACGTGCGCAGCGAGGCGGTCGATACCACCGAACTCTACGACCCGCGCCGCGGGCAGTTTGTCGCAGGGCCCAGGATGCTGCGCAGCCGCGCCGGCCACAGCGCCACCCTGCTGCGCGACGGGCGCGTGCTGATCGCCGGCGGATGCGAGGACGCCTCGACGGAATTGTTCGATCCGTCAGGCAACCGATTTATCGCTGCGCAGCCCATGAACAGCAGCCGGTATGGTCATTCGGCCACCCTGCTACCCGACGGCAAGGTGCTGATCGCCGGCGGATGGAATCAGAAGTATCGGCCGCTGGCCAGCGCCGAAATTTACGATCCCGCCAGCGGCCGCTTCCGCCCGGCCGCCAACATGACGCAATCGCGGGCCGGCCATACCGCGACGCTGATCCGGGCTTCCCTGCCCGTCACGTGGACGCTGCCAACCCCTTCGCCTACTGCGACCGAGACCCCGACGCCGACCGCAACCCAAAGCTCGACGCCCACAGCCACCCAAATCCCAACACCGACTGCGACCGCAACCTCCACACCGACAGAGACGGGAAATCCGACGTCGACTGCGACCCAGAGTCCGACCCCGACGGCCGCCGCATCGCCGCCCCGATAACGGCCGCGAGCCTGTCGCCAGCGGTCACACCTGCCGCGGATGCCGCGGCACCGGACCCACGTTGATTACGCGGCCATTGGACGACGCTGCACCCTGCCTGAGCGCGATTAGCCGATGGTAGACCTCCTCGTAGCGGTCAACCATCGCCTCGACGGTAAAGCGGCGCTCGAACTGCCGGCGGCATTCCACCCGCGATAGCCGGCCGACCTGCTTTACTGCGGCTACCAGCTCCTCTACGGTCTCGGCGATAAATCCGGTGATGCCGTGGACAAGGACTTCGGGAACCGAGCCGCACGGACGTGCAATCACCGGGGTGCCGCAAGCCAGCGCTTCGATCATCGCCAGGCCGAACGGTTCGGGCCAATCGATGGTGAACATCAGCGCGATGGCATGGCCGAGAAATGCACTTTTTTCCTCCTCGCTGATCTCGCCGATGTATTCGATATCCGGCGGCGCCAGCAGGGGGCGGATGACGTGCTCGAAATAGTCGCGATCGACCACGTCGACCTTGGCGGCGATTTTGATGGGAAGGCCGGCCTTGCGCGCCACTTCGATCGCAATGTCGGGCCGCTTTTCAGGCGAAATGCGGCCCAAAAAGGCCAGATACCTGCCCGGTGCGTAGCATGGTGTCAGCAGATCGCGCGGCAGTCCGTGATAGATGGTGGCAACCCAGTTGACGAAGGGCAGGTGCTTGCGCTGTGCGTTACTGATCGACACCAGCGGTACGTCGCGATACCGGGCATAGACCGGATGCAACTCCTCGAGGTCCAGCCGTCCGTGCATGGTCGCGACCGTCGGCACGTCGACGAGCTGCGCGAATGGAAAGCTCCAGTAATCCAGGTGGGAATGGATCACGTCGAAGCGGCTGTTGGCCCCCTGGTAAACGTCGCTGAGCATCGGCAACTGATAAAAAGTGCCCAACTGCGGCTTTCCGGTCAGGCGCAGCGCTTGCGCGCATCCGGGCCGCAGCCGCGCCGCGGTCTGCGAGTCACCTGACGCAAACAGCGTCACCTCGTGGCCGCGGCGCACCAGTTCTTCCGTGACGTAGGAAACCACCCGTTCAGTGCCGCCATACAGGCGCGGCGGTATGCGCTCATACAGGGGCGCCAGTTGTGCGATACGCAATTTCGGACGCCACGACTGCGGAACAATACTCAAAAAAGAACTTCCGTTTGCGCTCACTGGACTTTCACTCCTCACTTATAGGGCAGGGCTCTGCGATTAATGCATAAAGCGCACCACCCCGCACTCAAGAACTGTCGTGCGCAGTGACTATCCGATGCGCTCGCTCGGTCGCGTCAATTGTGAATGACTATAAAATATTCGACTCGGTTCGCGCGTGCAAATGCTCGCAGGGCGCGAACGTGGCCGCGCGCATGAAAAAGTAAAGTCAAGGCAAAACCTGTGTCCGATTGTCTATTTTCGAATCTGAAAAAAAGAAAGTTTTTGCCAGATGCGCGTATTTAGCTAAGAAATATGGTGGAAACGTAGAAGCGAGGAAGAGATGGCCGTCATGGATGCCAAATCGGATGATTTTCAAACCACAGGTCGAGTGTTATGCCGTCTACAAACTATCTGCTGTCTCCTTTCGGCACAAATGCATTGGCGAATACATAGTCAGCCACCTTTCGGCCCTGCGCGATTGCCTGCGTCTTGTCGAAATGCCAGTGAATACCGAGATAGATGCGGCTTTGGCCGTTTTCCTCCTCGGCCTGCGAGAAGGAACGAAAACTGCGCGGGATCAGCGGGCGCACCTGTCCGGTGTCATCGCGCGTCACACCGTTGAGTTCGTCGGACACAAAAGTAAAGGCAATGTCGTCGCGGCCGTAAAATTTGCGCAAGATTTCAAACATCGCACCGCCAAATCCACCGTGGCCCGACGGATAGGAAGGAAAGGGCGGCGTGAAGTTGGGCCCGTCGAGGTTGCTGGCCGGCGCGCCGAGCGGAGTAAAGGCCGGGTCGCCGGCGGTGGCCGGATTGCCGTCGCCCAGGCCGGTGGGCCCGGTGCCCGGATCGGACTCGCGGATGCCGGTCACCGGACGCCAGAACAGGTAGTGGAATTTCGATTCCCACACCGCGATTGCCGCATCCGCCAGCGATACGTTGACCAGCGCCAGCAGCCGCGCCAGTTCCAACGGGTGGCGGCTGGTACCCATCTGGTCGGCGATGTGCAGTGTCATTTGATTGTACATCCGCGGCGGTGCGCACAGGCTGGGCGTGCCGTCATAGGCCCAAAAGAGGCCGATTTCGGTCTGCTCCTGGGTGCGGGCGGTCGGCGTCGCAATTCCGTCGCCGCCCACCGACTTGACCTCGTTGTAGGCGGCGGTGTACTCGGGACTGTCCATCGGCGGCGGCGGCGGCGCTCTAAACTGATAGGAAGTTTTCATAACAAACGGTTTGACGCTGCCCCAATATGCACCCAGCGCCAGCGGCCCCTTGCTGATCGGGTCCTGGCGCCATTCTCCCGGCGCCTGGCCGGGATGAAATCCGCTGCCCATCAGGGGATCCGCAAGCTGCGAACCGTCATTGGCGCGCAGCGCCAGGATGGCGGCGGCCGCGCGTTGTCCGAGCTCGATGCCGTTGGCTTTGGCGCGCCGGCTGCGATCGCCGAGGTGCGCCAGGTCTTCGCCGAGCAGGCTGTCGAAAGCGGGCTTTTGCGATGGGAACAGCGCGGCCAGCGTGTCGTGCGCTGCCTGTGCCACCGCGGCGTCAAGCGAGGTGTCGGGCTGGGCGCGTCCGATGCCGGTGTAGCTTTGGTAGCGGCCGGCAATGGCATTGACCACATCGAAGATGGCGATGTGCACGATTGCCATCGCCCGGCTGGCTCGCGCCGGTCCCAACTGCTCGCCAAACACCCGATGCTCGCCGGGCGCCACCGGAGTGTGGTCCAATCCGGTGGCGTTGATCGCAACTTCGTTCCAGCGCGTGATGGCGTTTTGAGGATGGCGGCGGGGCACCAGGGGATTGCGCAGCGCCGCGCGGAAGCGCGGCCCCAGCGCTTGATGAACCCCGCCCGGGAAGCCTCCGGCGGCGGCAGCCGCGCTCCAGGCAAGAACAAGCGCGGGAAACACTGCTGTTATCTTATGTCTTCGCTTCACTGCTCGACACAACCTATCTGGATTTCAGGCCGTGACGCACAGCTTGGCAGAATTAGAGCGGATAGCAAGGTTTAAATACTAATTTCAAGCATCGGCAGCCCGCAAGTGCTTGACTGGAAACCACCTGCCAATATTTTTCGGCCAGTTGAACCGTTGATTCGTTTAACCCCGGCCAACCGGGAGTTGTGGCCGATGCTACCGCTGTTGCGCGACGGCCGCGGCGGGCTGGACTGCGTCGAACAGCACCTCGTGGATGATTCGTTGCCACCGGTTGCTCAACGCGCTGTAAGCGGCAATCGGGGGGCGGGCGCGCACGTGGTCTCTCATCGCGCTGAAGCCGTCGTAAAGGCGCGCCTCCTCGCTGCCGGGCGGCGGCGCTATCGACCCGTACCATCCAAGCTCGCGGCTCAAGCGCGTCTGTGCGCTCGTCGTGAGCAGATAGCGCAAGAACTCGCGCGCGGCCTGTGGATGCGGCGCGGAACGCGGGATCGCCAGATAGCCGCCGCCCAGAACCGAAAAAGTGCCGTGCGGTCCGGCCGGGATGGGCGCGCTCAGCTCGATTTGCGGGGCCAGTCCCTTGGCTGCCAGATAGCTCATCGCAAATGGCCAGTTGAAGTGCAGCCAGACCTGCCCGCGCGCCTGCGCCTCCAGCACCGACATCTCACGAAACACCGCGGATTGCGGATTGAGCCCGGGCGCGAGTGAGTCCAGGAAGTTCAGCGCGGCGATCGAACCCGGTGACTCTGGATCCCGCTCGCTGCCGCCCGCGGCCCAAACAAATGACATCACGTCACAAACTGCGCCTTCATACAGCGCGCCCTTCAGCGCAAATTTGCCCGGATGGTCGCGAACAAAGGCCGACAGTTCATCCCAAGTGGCCGGTGGTTTGGGCACCTCGACGCGATTGTAAATCATCGCCTGCCACATCAGGCGATGCGGGATGAAGAAGAGGCGGTTGTCGGCGGTGGCGGTCTGCCAGGCGGCCTGAGGAAACAGTTTGCGTTGCGCCGGCGTGACCAGATCGTCGAGCGCCCGCACCTGCGGCCGCGCCTCGCCCAGCATCGACAAGTCCAGCTCGACCAGATCCAGCATGCCGCGTCCGCCGCCCGCCTCAGCGTGCAGGGCATGCAGGATGTCGACGTAGCTCTGTGCGACCAGCCTGAGATGCAGGCCGGTGCGATGTTCGAACTGTGCGGCAAAATGCTGGTAGCGGTGCGCCTCTTCGGGAAACAGCGCCAGCGCGACGTTCAACGACGGCCCGTGCGGCGCCCCCCGGCCGCATCCGGCGGCCACACACAGCAGACACCAGAGCAGCACCACGCATAGGTTGCGCCGCAGGATTGGCGCAACGCGCTGCGCCGAGGGCTTCCTTGTAAGTGTATCGGCGCCGCTGTGAATCAGGTCAGCGATGGTTGCCGAAGCTGCCGCCGAATCCACCGAAACCGCCGTTGCCGAAGCCGCCGCCGAAGCCGCCGTGAGTCGCAAAGGATCCGGGAAACACCGGGTTGACCGGGGCGGCAAACGGCGGTAGGCCGCCGGTGGCCGGGAACATCGGCGTGGGTCCGGCAGGGAAGGGCGAAGGACCGCGCAAGCCCGACGGGAAGCCGGTAAAGGCCGTGGACGGCGGAGCGAATGACGGTCTGATTATCACCACAGTTGGGGGCGGCGAATACGCCCCCGGCCCGGTGTAGATGGGCGGAAATGGAGTGCGGTATATCGGCCCGGGAAAAATTGGCGGCGCAAGCGGCGGAAAGATTGCACCCGAGCCGAAAATCGCCATAGCCATGGGAATCCCGCCCAGCACGGTGCCGCTGTTCATCAGCATCTGGTCGTCGCGTTCCTGGTCGGCATAGGCCTGCTGGTCGCCGATGTCGTCGGGCAGCGGCTGAAGGGCGGCAGAGTTCTCGGCCGATTCATCCTCGGAGTCCCCGGCCGCGGCCTGCATGGAGTCGGCGTTGTTGGCGGGTCTGCCCAGGTTCAGCAGCTCGGGCCTTATCTTTATGCGGTTGACGATCGCGACCTCGGGGTCATCGAGAAATCCCCGCGCCTGATCTTCGGCGTCGCGCTTGCCGTATGGGGTGGCAACAAAGCCATACAGCAGCACACGCCGCCCGCCGTCCTCGTCGGTGATCAGGCGCGCTTCGACCAGCGGCAGCCGATGCGCATGCAGATAGGCCGACAGCATGTCCATCGACCCGCCGTCCGACGCCGTGGCGGGAGCGGCGGCGATGGCGCCCCACAACACGGCTGCGGCCACGACCAGGTAATATCGATACATGACGCCCACCTTCATAACCATTACAATGCCCGTTTGCTTGGGCGTCAAGGCCTGAATAGGCGCAATTGGTTGGCTTAAAAAAGTCATTGTGTGGGGCGGAGACAGGGCGCCGCCGGCATGATATGGTGTGGATCGGTTACGGTGGAGCGTAACAATTGATGAAAAAGCAAAAGAGCTTGACGAAGTTGCTGGGCGCGACGATTTTGGCTGCCGGATTGGCCCTGGCCTTGGCGCGCGCCGCGCACGCGGCGAAGGCCAAGGATTCCAATGACGCGGTGCTTGCCACTATCGGTTCGATGAAAATTACCGAGGGACAAGTCGATGAAAAAGCGCGGCCGCAACTGGCAAAGGTCCAGACCGAGATTTACCAGGCCAGAAAACAGGCGCTGGACGCTATCATCGATGACTACCTGATCGAGCAGGCGGCCAAGAAGGCCGGGATGAGCAGCGACGCCTATCTGAAGAAAGAGGTCGACGACAAGGCGCCGGCTCCCACCGAAAAGGAGATGAAGGATTTCTACGACCAGAACTCGGCGCGCATCCGTCAGCCCTACGATAAGATCAAAAACCTGCTGGGGCCGTATATGAGACGGCAAAAGGTGAACGCGGCGCGCTCCGAACTGATCGCCAGGCTGCGCCGCGAGGCCGGCGTCAAGGTGATGCTCAAGGCGCCGCGCGTGGACGTCTCGACCCGGTACAGCGCCGGTTCGGTCGGTCCCAGCAACGCTCCGGTTACGATCGTCGAGTTCTCCGATTATCAGTGCCCCTACTGTCAGCGTGCGGAGTCCTCGGTCAAGGAAGTGCTCAAGAAGTACGGCGACAAGGTGCGCCTCGTTTACATGGATTTTCCTCTGCCGTTTCATCAAAACGCGCTCAAGGCTGCTCAGGCGGCGCGCTGCGCGGGCGACCAGGGCAAGTACTGGCAGTTTCACGACGCATTGTTCGCCGACCAGTCCAAGCTCGATCAGGCCGGACTTAAGGCGACCGCCGGCAAGTTGAAGCTAAATACCAAGAAGTTCGACGAGTGCATCGCCGGCAACCTGCACCTGGATCAGATCAACAAAAGCCGCGAGGAGGGTAGTGCGATTGGCGTCGACGGTACGCCGACCTTTATCATCGACGGCCGTCTGATAAGCGGAGCGCAGCCCGCCAGCGAGTTCGAGTCGATCATCGATGAAGAACTGGATCAGCGGGGCGTCAAGGAAGCCAAGGCTCAGTAATCGCGAATCCAGGGTGCGCGCAGGCGGGCCGGGTGGTCCGCCTGCGCTGCAGTGCGATCCTCGCGCACTTGTCCGTGCGCAGGGCCAGTGTTATCGGTCGTGGTCGCTGGCAGGCCGGATGCGCGGCAAGAGCAGTGCACGCATCGCGGGCTGAATCTTCCCGTATTGCGAGGTCACGATGGATCTCACTTTGACCGAAGAGCAGCGGATGTTGGCTGAGTCGGCCCGCCATTTCGCCGAACAGGTATGTCCCAGCAACGTGGTACGCGAGGTCGAAACAAGCCTCAGCGGTTTCTCGCCTGAGCTGTGGTCGAGGCTTTGCGAACTCGGCTATCCCGGGCTGGTCCTGCCCGAGCAATACGGCGGCAGCGGCGGCAAAATCCTCGATCTTGCAATCGTGGCCGAAGAGTTAGGCCGGGTCGCCTTTCCCTCGCCGCTGCTGACTTCGGTTGCTCTGGGAGCGCTGCCGGTGCTGTGGTCGGGCAACGACTGGCAGTGCGACAAGTGGCTGCCCGGCCTGGCCAGGGGCGAGGTGATCGCCACGATGGCGCTGGTCGAGCCGGGTGGGGGCAACGAATGGAGTGCACTGCGGACCACGGCGCAGCGCTTTACCACCAACTGGCGGCTGTCGGGCGCCAAAATCGTGGTGCCCTACGCCGACAGCGCGCATCTGATACTGGTCGCGGCGATGATGCCGGAGCCCGGGCTGGCACTGATCGCGCTGGAGCGCGGCGCTCCCGGCATCAAATGCGAGCGTCATCGCGCAATCGGCGGCGACCCCCTGTACAACGTCAGCCTGGAGAAGGTGACCTTTACGCCGGCCGCGGTGCTCAATCCCAACGCTGACGGCCGTGCGCTGCTGGATCGGGCGCTCGACCATGCCGCGGTCCTGCAGGCCGCTTACGCGGTGGGGCTGTGCGAGCGCGCCCTGTCGCTGGCCGTGTCCCACGTCAGCACGCGCGAGCAGTTCGGCCGGCCGATCGGAGCGTTCCAGGCGGTGGCCCATCGATGCGCCGACATGCGTATCGATATCGACGCCTGCCGCTATCTGGCGCTGCAGGCGGCGTGGCGGCTTGAACAGGGCGGCGCCGCGGACTTGGACGTGGCTGCGGCCAAGGCGTATATCAACGACGCGGTGCGCCGTGTGTTTATCAACGCCCATCAGGTGCACGGCGCGATCGGTTATTCCAGTGAGTATGACCTGCAACTGTTCACGCGTCGCGCCAAAGCGTTCGAATTGAGCCTGGGTAGCACGGCGCTGCATCACGAACGCGTCGCCAGGGCGATCGGCCTGTAGGAAAAGCCGTCGGCCAGTTTGGAAAGAGGAGACAGTCATGAGCGTACTGGTAATCGTGCAAGGCACGCCCAACCCCGAACGCGCCGAGCAGATGAAGCAATATCAGTCGGGGGCGGGACCGATCGTCGCCAAACACGGCGGAGAGTTGGTGGCGCGCGGCACCGGCATCGAGGGGCTGGCGGGCCATCACAAATGGACCGTCGGCGCGGTGCTGCGCTTTCCCGACCTCGCCGCCGTGCATGCCTGGCACAATGACCCCGATTACCAGAAGATCATTCCGATCAGGACCCAGGCCTATCAGGATCTGGAAATCACGGTTTTTCAGGAATAATCGCGCACGCACCGTTTCGTCTTGCAGGTCGATATCGACGCCGGACGAAACGCAGGCAAAGTTTGCGCCACGCCGCGACCGGTTCAGCGGGCAACTTCGCGTCACACTTGCTCAGAAACCCGGCCCCCTCGACCGTGATACCGACCTCCTGTTCGTAAGACCAGGGTGTGGCCGTCGGGATCTTCGGGAAGGCCCACATTGTGCTCGCGTTACCTGATTTCTCAGGCCGCCCCACTGCCATTAGCAGGTTGCGGAAAAAACGATTTTCCGCAACCTCCTCCCTCACTCTAGTCTCTCCCAGAGGGAGAGAAGTAAAGCGGCCATCTTTTATCCAGGGTGCGGAACGCAGGTGTCTTCATGAGGGCACAAATATCCTTTTTCCGTACCCTGTTAGGCCATGGTTTGATAGACCGCAGATTAACCGGCGAGCGCGGCGTCGGGAGAGCCGCGGCATCGGGTTTGCATATCCAGCGGCGGGAATGTCGCGTGCTTGGATTGTGACGTTTTTCGTGGACGCCTGCCAGCAAGCGCTTTTGTGCAGTGGAGAATTTGCTGAGGGCATTTTACAACAACCCGACACCAATCGCACGACCGCTGCTGGGAGCCGCGCTAGACGGGGCGAGAATAAGATGCCCAGGCAAAGAGCTATTTTGGCAGGCACGTTACGTCTGTGGGCTGAGAGATGGCTAGAAGAAACTTTATAGCCGGAGATCAACAAAAGCTGGTCACAGCCTATTTCCAGAAGCAGGCTCGGTTTTGGGAGGAAATTTATTACGGCACCGGCATTTTTGAAGTGATTCATCAGCGCCGTCTGCGAACGATCCTGGACTTCGTCGACGGCTTCCCCCGTTCCGCCTGCGCTCGCGCACTTGACATCGGATGCGGCACCGGACACGCCACCATTGCGCTTGCCCGGCGCGGCTACCTGGTCTGTGCGGTAGACGCGGTGCCTGAAATGGTGGAGACGACTCGCAGGGCGGTGTCCGCAGAGGGACTACAGTCAGCCGTCTGGTGCGTCAGGGGTGACATCAACCGTCTGCCATTTGTCGACCATTGCTTCCGCCTGGTCATGGCCATTGGTGTTCTGCCTTGGCTGTCATCGACCGAAGCCGCGATGCGCGAGATGTGCCGCGTCCTTGAACCGGGTGGCCACATCATCATTACCATCGACAACCGTTGGGGATTTCGTTGGTTCATCGATCCGCTGACCAATCCGGTTTTGCAGCCAGCCAAGCAGTTGCTTCTCAGGCTGTTAGGACAATCGCACAAGGAGATCCCATTCGGACAAAAGGTGTCGATTGGGGAGTGTCGGGCGACCCTGCGGGCGCACGGCCTGCAGATAGTCGAAGACGCCACGGTTGGATTCGGACCGTTTACGCTTTTCCGGCGCGCGATGCTGCCCTCGGCCACCGGACTGGCGTTGCATCGGCAGCTCCAACGGATGGCCGACCGCGGTTATCCACTGCTTCGCTGTGCGGGCGCTCAATATATAGTCAGTGCGCAAAAGCCCGGGGCATCGCGAACCGCGCTCTTAGGGCCCAAGCTTGCTCCGGAGTTGTCGACCCAGGCCTGTGAAGCGGCGCCCTGAAGCGGGTTCAGTCACAACGTCCATGGGGCGGGCCGCTTTTGGAAGAACGCCTCCAGCCCGGCGCGGCATTCGTCGGTCAGATGGGGCGCCTCCTTGTACTCGACGGTCTTCATCGACACCGCTTGTGCGGAGAACTTCTCCAGCAGCGCCTTGGTGATCATTTCGGCCTTGGGGGCGTTGAGCGCCACCGATGCCGCCCACTGCATCGCGGTCGCCATGAGCTGATCGCGCGCGACCACTTCGTTGAGCAGACCGATTTCCCGGGCGCGGCCGGCGGTGATGAGCTCCCCGGTCAGCACCAGGAAGCGGGCGTGACGCTCGCCAACCAATCGCATCAGATGAATCAGCACCATCCCGGCCTGAATTCCGCGCCGCATCTCCGGGTATCCGATGCGGGCCTCGGGCACCGCCACCGCCATATCGCAGGCGCTGACCAGTGCCGCTCCGGCGGCGGCCGCCGCGCCGTTGACGGCCGCGATGGTCGGTTTGGGGAATCTGTACAGGCGATCGATCAGCTCCTCGCCGCGAAAGGCATCGGCCCACAGCGCGCCGCCGCTTTGGTCAAAGCTCATCTCATCCAGCGCGCGGCGCAGTTCCTTCAGATCCATCCCCGCCGAGAAGGCCGATTCGGTGCCGGTGACAATCAGCGCGCGCACGCCGCTATCGTGCTGCGCGCGCTGGAGCGCCGCCATGATCGCGTCCACCATCGGCATGCTTAGCGCATTTCTGGTCTGCGGGCAGTTAAGCGTGATTATCGCGGCCGGATAACGAGTCTCATATAGAACGAGTTCGGTTCCCATCGACCAATCTCTGCATTCCCAGCATTAAGCGTGCGTATTGACTGCCCGCAGGCAGCACCCGGCGTTGAGCCTGAGCAACCGACGTGCCGCGCCATGCTGGAGCGTCCAGCGTGTCGTTGCCTGCGCCGGGCCCTGTCCCTGAACCCTATAGCTACATCGGGCGCGCAGCGCTGATGCTGCTGGAGGCAGGTCCAGGTTAGAGGTTGGACCCAAACTGCACGCGTTGGGCCATCCGTCGGAGTTTTTGATGGTGCTGGTCTGTACATTGCCACTGGCACGATTCCGGCTTGTCGCTGGGATCAGGATGTGATTTCGGGCTGCGTCAGCCAGGAGTTTAAACGATGGTTTCGTTTTGGCTTCTCGTCCTGGTCTCTCTGACTTGTGTTTGTGCGCGCCACGAAGAGCGCGCCCATCGCGCTCCAACGCGCGTGGCCGGCCGCAGGCCCCTGCGGGCTGGCGACCGCCGATGACGCCGGAGGGGCGCTGCGAGCGTCGCATCGCGGCACTACCACTGGGCGCGAATGTCGCGCTGATGCCCACGCATCGTCGTGGACTTTGTCGATTTGTCAGATCCTGCCTCTCATCGAATTGGTGTGTTCCGCCGCTTGAATCCCAGAATTGATCGTTCGGTTCGCGCCTGACGGCGGGAGATACCGCGCCGTCAGGAGTCAGCCGCAATATAAGCCAAGCTTTCGCCTGCCCGTTTAGCGGGGCAGGGCCCGCGGCACTGGACGCGGAGAGTTTGATAGCGCAACCTTGAAGCGAGCCCGAGCATCCTTTATCGGGTGTTTGCGAAAGGGAGCATGTACCAGCCATGACCGAGCAGGAAGCCTTGGAGCTTAAGTGCATCAACACGATTCGGACGCTTTCGATCGACGCCGTGCAGGCGGCCAACTCGGGCCATCCGGGCACGCCGATGGCGATGGCGCCGGTGGTCTACTGTTTGTGGGACCGGTTTTTGCGCTTCGATCCTGAGGATCCGATCTGGCCCAACCGCGACCGCTTCGTGCTATCGGCGGGACACGCCTCGATGCTGCTCTACTCGATGTTACATCTGACCGGCGTCAAAGCGGTCGATCCGCAATACGAAATCCTGGGCCAGCCCGCGGTGACCCTGGAGGACATCAAGCACTTCCGCCAACTGGGCAGCAAATGCCCGGGGCATCCGGAGTACCGGATGGTGTCGGGCGTCGAGACCACGACCGGGCCATTGGGCCAGGGAGTCGCGACCAGCGTGGGGATGGCGATCGCGTCGAAGTGGATGGCGGCGCATTTCAACCGGCCCGGCTTCGAAATGTTCGACTTCCGGGTCTACGCGCTGGCGGGCGACGGCTGCATGATGGAGGGGATTTCCAACGAGGCGGCGTCGCTGGCGGGCCATTTGGGACTGTCCAACCTGTGCTGGATCTACGACAACAACCACATCACCATCGAGGGCAACACCGCGCTGGCGTTCAGCGACGACGTGGCCACTCGCTTCCTGGGCTACAACTGGAACGTGCTGCGGGTGGGCGACGCCAACTCCATGGAGTTCCTGGAGCGCGCGCTCAAGACCGCGCGCGAGACCACCGACCGCCCGACACTAATCATTGTCGACAGCCACATCGCCTACGGCGCGCCGCACAAGCACGACACCAGCGCGGCGCATGGTGAGCCGCTGGGCGAGGATGAAGTGCGCGGCGCCAAGCGTAGTTACGGATGGCCCGAGGATGCACACTTTGTGGTGCCCGATGACGTCCGCCAGCATTTTGCCCAGGCGATGCGCCAGCGCGGACGCGAGCTGCGCGAGGGTTGGTACGCGCGCCTGGCGGAATACAAAAAGTCATACCCTGACCTGGCCGACCACATCGAACGCATGCAGCGGCGCGAGCTGCCGCCGGGATGGGATGCGGAGCTGCCGGTCTTCAAGGCCGATCCCAAGGGCGTCGCCAGCCGCGACTCCTCGGGCCAGGTGCTCAACGCAATCGCGCGCCGCGTGCCGTGGCTGATCGGCGGCGCCGCCGACCTGGCGCCCTCGACCAAGACCCGGCTTACTTTCGACGGCGCCCGGGACTTCGAGGCCGATGACCGCACCGGACGCAATTTTCATTTCGGCATCCGCGAGCACGCCATGGCTGCGATCCTCAACGGACTTGCGCTGAGCAAGGTGCGCCCCTTCGGGTCGGGCTTTCTGATCTTCAGCGATTACCTCAAGCCGGCGCTGCGGCTGTCCGCCCTGATGGAACTGCCGGTGATCTATATCTTCACCCACGACTCGATCGGCCTGGGCGAGGACGGCCCGACCCATCAGCCGATCGAGCAACTGGCGGCGCTGCGCTCCACGCCCCATCTGATCACGCTGCGCCCCGCCGACGCCAACGAAGTAGTCGAGGCATGGCGCACCGTGATGCCGCTGCAGCATCAGCCCGCCGCCCTGATCCTGAGCCGACAGGCGCTGCCGACCCTGGATCGATCCAAATACGCGTCTGCCGCCGGGGTGAAGTTCGGCGCTTACGTGCTGGCCGACGCACCGGGCGGCAGGCCCGAGGTAATTCTGATCGGAACCGGCAGCGAAGTTGCGATGTGCGTGGAGGCTTATGAGCGGCTGACCGGAGAGGGCGTGCGGGCGCGCGTGGTCAGCATGCCGTCGTGGGAGCTGTTCGAGCAGCAAAGCCAGCAGTATCGCGACAGCGTGCTGCCGCCCGCCGTCACGGCGCGCGTGTCGGTGGAAGCGGCGGGAGTGTTCGGGTGGTCGCGCTACGTGGGGCTGGGGGGCGCCAGCATCGGGATGCATTCCTTCGGTGCCTCGGCGCCGATCAAGGAGTTGCTCAAGCATTTCGGCTTCACCGCCGACCACATCGTGGCCGCGGCCAAAGAGCAGTTGGCCAAGGCAAACAAAAAGTAAAGTTCGGCCCGGGGAGTCCGGCATGGCGCGCTATGATTTCGACCTGATAACGATTGGCGCCGGTTCCGGCGGGGTGCGGGCCAGCCGCATTGCGGCCGGATATGGCGCGCGCGTGGCGGTTGTCGAGCAACGCTACCTGGGCGGCACTTGCGTCAACGTCGGGTGCATTCCAAAGAAGCTGCTGGTCTATGCGTCGGAGTATGGGCCGGCGCTTGAGGAGGCGGCGGGTTTCGGATGGACTTTCGCGCCGGGCAGATTCGACTGGGCGCGTCTGATCGCGAACAAGAACCGCGAGATCCAACGGCTCAACGGTGTCTATGGCGACCTGCTCGCTTCCGCGGGCGTGACGGTCATCAATGGCCGCGCCCAACTGCTCGATCCTCACACCGTCGCGGTGGATGAGCGGCGGTTTAGCGCCGAGTATGTGCTGATTGCGACCGGAAGCTGGCCGGTGGTGCCGCCGGTGGCCGGCGCCGAGCACGCGATCACCTCCAACGAGGCATTCTTTTTAGAGCAGTTGCCGGCTGCGGTCATTCTGGTGGGCGGCGGCTACATCGCGGCCGAGTTCGCCGGCATCTTTCACGGGTTGGGCGTCAAGGTGACGCAACTCTATCGCGGCGAGTTGTTCATGCGCGGCTTCGACGACGACTTGCGCCTGATGCTGGCCCAGGAGATGCGCAAGCGCGGTGTAGACCTGCGGTTCAACGCCGATGTCGCAAGGATTGAGGCTTCCTCCAAGCGCGTGCGCGCGACGCTCAATGACGGCGCGCGCCTCGAGGCCGATCTGATCAGGTATGCGACCGGGCGCGCCCCCAACACGCGCGGCATCGGTCTGGAACGCGCC
>Ga0070737_10003114_pt1 | contig 18434 bp, 13 predicted proteins | sample Coa_R1_10_FD_66438 | JGI IMG/M metagenome (GOLD analysis project Ga0070737, IMG submission 66438) | Surface soil microbial communities from Centralia Pennsylvania, which are recovering from an underground coalmine fire - Coalmine... | ecosystem: Environmental > Terrestrial > Soil > Unclassified...
CCCCAGCCGCTCCACATGTCGGGCTGGAGCAAGCGCCGCACCACGCGCGCGGCGCGCTCGGGCGTGGCGATCCCGCTCCACAGGCAGTGGCCGGCGTTGGAGGCGACGCTGGCGATGGGACGCTTGTGCGGGTCGAGGCCGAAGGCATACGTCTCCAGGTCGTCGAGCCAGAAGTGGGCGTCGAACGCCGCGCGCAGGGTGCTGGCCTGCTGCTCCAGGGCCGCGGCGCGCGCGGGCTGGCCGAGCGCGCGGTAGATCTCGGCCAGGCGGCGCTTGGCGTCGTAGACGTAGCCCTGGAGCTCGCACAGCGCCTTGGGTTGCGGCACCAGCGCGCCGTCGGGATACACCACGGCGTTGCCCGAGTCCTTCCAACTCATGTTGTCATAGCCCTGGTTGGAGTACGTCTGGTACTCCTGGAAGCCGTCGCCGTCCAGGTCGCCGTAGCGGTCGATCCACTCCAGGCAGCGCTCGGCAACGGGCAGGTAGGTCTCCAGCAGGCTGCGGTCGCCGGTCCAGCGCCAGGCCTCGTGCAGCACGATCAGGTACAGCGGGGTAGCGTCCCACGTGCCGTAGTAGGGGGTATGGGGGATGAGCTGGAAGTGCGCCAGCTCGCCGTGGCGCAGCTCGTGCGGGATCTTGCCGGGCTGGGCGTCGCGCCAGTCGTCGCGCTCGGTGGCCTGGTACTGGGCCAGCTTGCGCAGCGTGCCGCGGGCGAACGCCGTGTAGTAGCCCATGCACTGGTAGCTGACGAGCAGGCTGTCGCGGCCGAACAGAGTGACGAACCAGGGCACGCCGGCGGCGGGCACCCACTCCTCTTCGGGCATATCGGCATCGTGGAAGCGCAGCGCGGCCATGTCGGCGATCGACTGCTGGATGGTGGCCGCCACGTCGGCGTGGCTGGTGCGCACCTGCGCGAAGCGGGTGCGGAAGCTCTCGGCGGCCTGCGCCATGGCGAAGCTACAGCCCGGCGGCGGCGCGTCCTCGCCCTGGCCCACGTCGAGGATCATCACCGCCTCGGCGCGCCAGGTGCCCCCGGGCGGCAGCTCGACCAGCCAGACGATCCGCCCGTTGGCGTAAGTCGGCGGCGAGTCGCTGGCCAGGACGCGGTAGATGAACCGCCGGCCGAAGTCGCCGTTGCGATAGGTGGTGACCAGGTCCCCGCCTGTCGCGTGCGGCTGCCACTGCGTGGTGCACTCGCCGCGGGCGAAGTAGCGGTGCGCTTTCACGTCGAACAGGTCGACGAAGTCCGAGCGCAGTGCCAGGTCGAAGTGGAAGCGCACCGCCTGGCGACTGTAGTTGGTAAGCTCGAAATGCTCGGCGATGCGGCCGTCCACGGTGCGGGTGAGGATCAGCCCGAGCTGGCCGGCCGGGATGCCCCCGCGCACGCCGGGGAACTGCACATCGGTGCGGGGCAGCCGCGTGTCCAGCGGCGGGATCGCCGGGTTGGTGTACACCAGCCGCGCCTGGTAGTACAGCGGCGTGGTGGAGGTGAGCAGCGTCCACGGCTGCCGCTCGATCGAGCAGCGGTAGTAGCTGACAAACCGGGTGTCCGCCGCGAACGCGCCCAGCTCGTCGTAGGGGTGGATCTCGCCCTGCCGGTCGGTGACCAGGAACAGGCTGCCGTGGTTGATGGTCAGGACCGGCGGGCCGACGGTGACCTCGGCAGGCATTCGCGCTCCCCAGCGCTGCAGTGTGGTGGGGCCCGTGCGCGGGCTGGTGCCCCCTGGGTGCCAGCTCATGATACGGTGCCCGTATGGCGGCCGGCGATCGTCCGGGGGGCCGGGTGGAGCGCCGGCGCGGCGAGCGCTAGAATAGCGCCGGCCCGCTGCCCGGCGAGGGCGGCGCGGCGAGGAGAGCGGGGCTATGCCCGACCTCGGGCTCGATCTGGCGAGTGGGGCGCCCGGGCGTGCCGAGCAGCGCGCGCTACGCGTGGCGCAGGAGGCTGCTGCCCAGGTGCCCGCCTACGCACGCTTCCTGCGCCTGGCGGGCTACGAGCCCGCGCGCCTGCGCACCATCGACGATTTCCGCCAGTTGCCGATCACCGACAAGGCGTCGTACCTGGCGCGCTACCCCTTGCCGCAGCGCTGCCGGCGCGGCGACCTCACCCGCGCGCACATCGTCACCCTCAGCTCGGGCTCGGCCGGCCCGGCCACGCTCTGGCCCCGCTACCCCGAGCAGGAGGGGCCCCTGCTCGCGGCGGTCAGCGGCGTGCTACAAGAGCACTTCCGCGTGCGCCAGCGCTGGACGCTAGTGGTGCTGGCGCAGGCGATCGGCGCCTGGGGCTTCGCCACCTCGATGAAGCTGGTCTGCCAGCGACTGTTCGCCCAGCCCGACGTGCGCGGCACCGTCGTCAGCCCCGGGCTCAACGGCGACGACGTGCTCGGCTTCGTCGAGCAGCTCGGCCCCGAGTACGACCAGACGCTGCTGGTCAGCTACCCGGCGATCCTGCCGCCGCTGCTGGCGGCCGGCGCGCGGCGCGGGCTCGACTGGCGCCGGCTGAACACCTGCGTGCTGGCCAGTGGCCAGGCGCTCAGCGAGCCGCAGCGCGAGGAGATCCTCGGCTACCTGGGTAGGGACCCGGAGCGGCTGGAGGGCTGCGTGGCGGTGTTCGGCGCCTCGGAGGTCGCCGGCATGCTGGGGTACGAGTCGGTGCTGTGCCTGCTGTTGCGGCGGCTGTGCGTGCGGCGCCCCGAGCTGTGCGAGGCGCTGTTCGGCAGTCCGCAGCTGCCCTCGCTGCACCAATACAACCCGCTGGCCAGCTACCTGGAGGTGCACGACGGCGAGCTGCTGCTCACCATCCGCGGGGCGGTGCCGCTGGTGCGCTACAACACACACGACCGCGGGGGCTTGCTGAGCTTCGAGGAGGTGGTGGCGCGCTGCCGCGCGCAGGGAATCGATCTGGCCGCCGAGCTGCGCGCGCGTGGCCACGACCCGCGCAGCGTGCGGCCCCTGCCGTTCATGTACGCCTTCGGGCGCAGTGACGCGGTGATCGTCAGCGGCGGCAATGTGTACCGCGACGAGGTGGCCGGCGCGCTCGACCAACCGCCACTGCGCGCCACCGCCACGGGCCTGTTCGACCTCGCCGCGCACCAGGACGCGGCGGGCCATACTACCCTGCACGTGACCGCGGAGCTGCGCCCTGGGGTGGTGCCGACCGCGGAGCTGCGCGCGCAGTATGCCCAGGGCATCCGCGAGTGGCTGCGGCATGTGAACTCGATCTTCCGCACGGTGTACGAGGCGAGCGACGGCCGGATCCAGGTCGCGGCCGAGCTGGTGCCCTACGGGGCGCTGGCAGCGCGGGGCCCCAAGCAGGCGCGACTGGAGCTGAGCGAACCGGCGGCCGCCCCCGCGGCGACCGATCGCGACGGCGCGCCCGACCGGTCTGGGCCGCTAGGGTGAGCCGCCGAGAACTGCGGCTCCGCCCTGCCGCCAGCTCCCTAGTGGCCGGCCTCACGCTGGCCGTCGAGCACCCGCGCGGCGTAGTCGGCGAACTGCGTGTCCAGCACAGGGGCCAGATCGGGCCGCTGCGGCACGTAGCCCCGGGCCACGAGCCAGTCGAGCATCGCCTCCAGCGCCGCGGCGTCCACGCGCCCGTCGCGGCGCACGGCGCCATAGCCGGCTCGCTCGATGAGGCCGGCGTCGAGGCCCGACATCTGGGCCAGTAGCGCCACCACCGCCTCCCGGTCGCGCCCGAGTTCCATGGCATCCATATAGTCGCGGGCGCCGCGCAGGTACGCCACCGCCCAGCGCTTGGCCACCTCCGGCCGCTCGCTCGCGAAGCGCTCGGAGAACGACATCACCGCGACCTGCCCGCCTGGGATCACCTCGCCCGCGTCGCGCACGCGGGCGGCGAGCCCGCGCAGCTCGGCGATGGTGCCGAACGGCTCCGGCATCACTACCGCGTCGATGCTGCCGCCCCCGAGAGCGACCAGCGTGTCCGGAAATGGCATGATGGTGAGCTCGACGTCGTCGAGCCGCAGGTTCGCCTCGCCCAGCAGGCGATCGAGCGCCCACTCGCTGATCACCCCACGTTGGTTCTGGGCGATGCGCTTGCCCCTGAGCTCGGCCACGTCCCGGGCCACCGGCGCGCCATCGGGGCCCAGGCGCACCATCAGCGGCAGATAGTTCGTGCCCGGCTCGATGTACGTGCCGGCCAGCGCCAACCGCAGGCGCACGCCGCGGGCCAGGGCGTTGAACAGCGAGGCGTTGGGCGTGGTAGAGCCAGCGTCGAGCTCGCCGGTGGTCAGCGGGGCCATCGCCTCGGCGGTGCTGCCGAACTCCTCGCGGCGCAGGTCGATGCCCTGCTCGGCGAAGTACCCCCGCGCAATGGCGACCTGAAGGGCGCCCGCGAGGCCGCTAGTGTAGCTCACCCGCACGCTGTCGGGGGAGCGCGGGGCCGCGGTGGGAGCGGGCGCTACAGGAGGCGCGGTCGAGCGCGACGGCGCGGCGGGGCTGGGCGTGGGCGGGGCCGGCAGGGCGGCAGGAGCACACCCCCCCGCCCAGGCGATGGCGATGAGCAGGACAGCGAGCCCGAGCTGACGCACGATCTCCCCCTCCTGGGTTGGTTGGCAATAGGGCCGCTGGCGCGTGGGGTGGCGCAGTGTCGCGCAGCCTACCTAACTATGCAACTATGCACGGCTGCGACCGTCGAAATAGACGACAATTGCGTCACAGTTTACACTTGACCCAAGACGCATCACTGCTCCACATCCCCCATCCCTGTACGAACCGCCCAGGGGCGGCGTGACCCGAGCGAGGGGGGAAGATGCGGGCCGTGCCCCGCGATGACCGGTCTGTGCCCAAAGCAGATATGGCCCTACTGGGCCGGCTGCTAGCGGCATCCGCGCGCCTGGCGAGCGAGCCAGAGGAGGCGCGCATCCCGCGCCTGGTGGTCGAGCAGGCGGCCGAGCTGGTCGGGGCCACGGGGGCCCTGCTGGCCCTGCTCGATTATGAGCCGGAATGGCTGGTGGTGCGCGAGGCGGTCGGCACCGCGGTGCGGGCGGCGGGGCAGCGCCGGCCCAGTGGCGAGGGGCTCCTCGGCCGTGCCCTGCGGGCGGGCGGGCTGCTGCGGGGGGCCGGCTTGCGGCTGGCGGTTCCGTTGCGCTTCAAGGGCGAGCCGCTGGGTGTGCTGCAGGTGAGCCGCGCGGCTCGCGCCGCGCCGTTCGCCCCGCCCGAGGAGCAGGCGCTACAGCTGCTGGCCGCTCTGGCGGCGCTCCGCCTCGGTGCCAGCGTGCAGGCGGCGGCGCTGCGGGCACGCGCGCAGGAGCTAGCCGTCCTCGCCCCCGCCTGGCGTCCGCCCGTCGACCAGGCCGGCGATTTCGTGGTGGTAGTCAAGAACCGCCGCCAGGTGATCGACGCCGACGCGGCCGCCTGCCGCATCCTCGACTACCCGCGCGAGCAGCTCCTACAGCTCACGCTGGCCGACCTGGTCCCGCTGCCGCCCTGGGCCGATCGCGTGGACAACCTCGGCGGCATCCGTGAGCAGATGATGCGCGAGGCGGTCACTTTCGACACCTTGGTCCGGCGCCGCGACGGCACGTTGCTCCCCGTGCGCCTAGAGCTGCGCGTGTTCCCCCAGCCGGATGGGTTCGTCTCGCGTGGCGTGCTGCGCGACCTCAGTCACGAGAAGCGCGCGCAGGCCCAGGCGATCCAGAGCGAGAAGCTGCGCCTGCTGGAGGAGATCGGCATGGGGCTGGCTCACGAGCTGAACACCCCGCTGGCTGTGGTGCTTGGCAACCTCGAGCTGGCGCTGGCCGAAGAGTCCGCTGCCGCGCTGCACACCCTGTTATTGCCCGCCCGCACCGCCGCCCAACGCATCGCCGCCACGGTGCAGCAGATCCACCGCTTCGCCCGCCCGATCGTGCCCAGCGCCTGGAGCACGCTCGACCTCGCGCGCCTCGCCTGGGAGGCGGTGCAGGAGACGCGGCCGCTCTGGGAGACGGCGGCGAACGCCGCGGGCCGGCCGATCCGGCTCGAACTGGCCACGCCGCCCGTGGCGCCCGTGCGCGGCGATGCCACGGAGCTCCGCGAGGCGCTCCGCGAGCTGCTCCACAACGCCGTGGCGGCGCTGCCGCACGGGGGCACTATCCGGGTGGCCACCGCGCAGACGCCCAGCGAAGTCCAGGTGAGCGTCCGCGACGACGGCGTCGGCATGGCGCCCGAGGTCCGGCAGTTCTGCCTGCAGCCCTTTTTCACGACGCGCCGGCCGCAGGGCACGGGACTGGGCCTCAACCGCGTGTACCACACCGCGCTGCGCCACCGCGGGCACGTGCAGATCGACAGCGCGGAGGGCGTGGGCACGACAGTGACGCTCAGCCTCCCGCGGCTCGCCGAGTAGGACGCCCGCCGGCGACGCGGCGGGGGTGTCAAGTGCTTGCGCGGCGGTGGCGGGGCTTCTTAACCACCGCTTCCCCGAAAACCCCCGCTTCGCTACACTGAGGGCAGAGCTGGCTCGGATGCACGCAGGCCTCGGGCGCCTCTGGTGAAGGCCGCGGGCCTGGCGGCACGACCAGCCATCACGGCTGCGGAAGAGGGAAGGGAGCGATGATAGTGACTGAGGAGCCGTCGGCCGCAGCGGCAGGCGGCGCGGGCTGGCAGCGCCCGAGCGCCCTTCCCCTCGGTCCCGTCCCCACGGAAGCGCTGGCGCGTGCTGCCGCGGCCATCGCCGAGGCCGCCGACGACGAGCGCATCGCCCAGACGATCGTCGGCCAGGTGGCGGCCGCGCTCGACACGGCGGCTGTCTGGCTAGTGCTGTACGACGACGCCCGCGAATGGCTCGAGGTGCGGGCGGTGGCAGGCGTCTTGCCGCTGGCCATGCAGCGCTGGTTGCCGACCAGCGATGTGGTGCTGCAAGCGCTGCTCGACCAGGCCGGCCCGCTGTTGCTGTGGGCGGCCCAGGCGCCGCCCCCGGCGAGCGCGCTGCCCGCTCCGGCTGGAGCGAGCGCGGCGGCGTTGCTGCGGCTGCGCGGCACCGTGCTCGGCTACCTGTACGTGCGGCGGGAGGCCACTCCCCCTCTCACGCCCGCCATCCTGCCCCTGCTGGCGACGCTGGCCGATCTGGCCGCCCTGCGGCTCGGGTACAGCCAGTTGGCCTTGCGTCCACGCGAGCGCGAGCGCGAGCTGGCCGAGTTGGCCCCCGCCTGGCGGCCGCCGGTCACGGGCGCAGGTGACTTTGTGTTGGTCGCCGACCTCACGGGCCAGGTGATCGACGCCGACGGCGCGGCCTGTCGCTTGCTGGGCTACTCGCGCGCCGAGCTGCTCGCCCTGCGTATCCCCGAGCTGGCCCCGCAGCCGGCCGATGGGCGGGGGGCCGAGCGGCTGGCCCGGCTGTTCGCGCGGGTGCGGCGCGAGGGCACGGTGATCGTGGATAGCTCCTTGCGCCGCCGCGACTGCACGCTGTGCCCGGTGCGGCTGCAACTGGAGCTAGTCGACGACGGCCGCCGCCCGGGCGTGCGGGGCATCGGCTGGGATCTCAGCGAGCGGCAGGCGGCCCAGGCGCGGCTGCTGCAGACCGAGCGGCTGCGTGTGCTGGGCCAGCTGGCCTCGGGGGTGGCCCACGACCTGAACAATACCCTCGCCCACGTGCTGGGCAACCTACAGCTGCTGCTCGACCGCGTCGCCGACCCCGCGCTGCGCGCCGAGCTGGAGCGGATCCAGCGCGCGGCGCTCGACGGCGCCCAAACGGTGCGGCGCCTGCACAGCTTCGCGCGGGCGCGCGACGACCGCAGCGAGGTGCTCGACCTCTCGGCGCTGGTGCAGGAGGTCGTGGAGATGACGCGCCCGCGCTGGGAGGCGCTGGCCCAGGAGCAGGGGGTGCGCGTACGCGTGCTGGTCGAGCTGGCGCCAGTGCCCCCCGTGCGGGGCAATGCCGCCGAGCTGCGCGAGGTGCTCGTCAACCTCGTCTACAACGCCCTCGACGCCATGCCCCAGGGGGGCATCCTGCGGCTGGCCACCGCCGCGCACGACGGGGCGGTGCTGGTCACGGTGGCCGACACGGGCGTGGGGATAGCGCCCGCGATCCGGGGCCGCATCTTCGATCCCTTCTTCACCACCAAAGGGCCGCGCGGCAGCGGGCTGGGCCTGGCCGTGGTGTACACCATCGTCTCGCGCCACCACGGCCAGATCAGTGTACAGAGCGAGGAGGGCCGCGGGGCGACCTTCACCATCCGCCTCCCGCAGGCGTCGACCGCCGCTTCCGAGCCCCCGGCCCCGCCCGCGGTTGCGCCCGCTCCCCTCCCGCCCCCCACCGCGCGCCGCGGTGGCCGCATCCTAGCCGTCGACGACGAACCGGAGCTGGCGGCGATGCTGGCCCGCATGCTGAAGGTTGACGGCCACGAGGTCACGGTGTGCAGCGCGGGGGCGGAGGCGCTGGCCCGGCTGGCCCGCGAGCCGTTCGACCTGCTGCTGACGGATGTCTCGATGCCCGATATGGACGGCTGGGAGGTGGCCCGGCGCGCGGCCGCGCTGCGCCCCGGGCTGCCCATCGGCCTGGTGACGGGCTGGGGCACCCAGTACGAGCACCTCGACCTCGCCGCGCTGGGCATCGCCTTCGTGCTCAGCAAGCCGTTCAGCCTGGCCGAGGCGCGCCGGCAGGTCGCGCGCGCGCTCGCCGGCGGCGCGGCGCCCGCTCCCTAGGCCGCCGGGGCCGCGACCGCCGTGGACGTGGGCGCGCGGCTGGCGTGGTCGTGGGGCACCAGCAGCAGGTCGAGTGCCACGCGGCCAGTGGCCGCCGTGTAGACGCCGCCGAATTCTGGGTTGCGCCGCCGCAGCTCGCGCAGCAGCGTGTAGTGGTACAGGCGGCGTAGCTCCTCGCGCGGGGCGACCCCGGGCCGCAGCTCAACCGCGACGCGCAACACGGTGCGGCCGTCTGGCTCGGTATCCGCCTGCAGGTGGCAGCGGCCGCTGAGCGCGGCGTGCAGGGCGGGCCGCTGCAGGATGGCACGCACCTGCTCCGCGGAGACGAGCGCGCCGCGCACGCTCACGGCATCGGCCCGGCCGTAGGTGTACACGAACGGCAGCGGGCGCACCGTCGCGGGGCCCAGGCCGCGCCGCCCGAGCGCCGCCAGCAGGTCGTGGCCGTGGGCGCGGCAGCGGGCCAGTAGCTCGTCGAAGTCCAGCAGGCCCCCGCGCTCGCGCGTGTGGTAGCGCACGAGTGGCATGCCCCCACGGGTGGTCAGCACCAGCGTCCCCTCGTGGACCTCCAGGAAGTGGCGGAACGGGTCATACTGCACCAGCAGCGGCAGCCGCGCGTTCCCGAACAGGGCGCGGGCGAGCGCCGGATCGCGCGCGCACAGGCGGCGCACCAGCCGACACAGCACGGTCTCGTGGCCCACGAGGCCGCCCGCTTCGAGCGAGCTGTATAGGCCGCAGAGCCCCTGGAGCTGGTCGGGGCCGCGCCCGATCCGCGCCAGCAGCCGCTCGCGCTGCGTCTCGGTGGCGTCCTCGCCGAGCAGGAGCAGCCCCGCGTGCAGCGCGGACCAGTCGAGGCCGCTCCGCGCGCCCGCCTCCAGCACCTCGGTTAGGGTAGCGGGCGCCCCGGCCAGCACGACCTGGTCGTAGTGGCGGCCAAGCTGGCCCACATGGTGGAGCGTATCCTCGACGCTCAGGCCTGGGGTGACCGCGGCCCCCCGCACCTCCTGCTCGGCAAACAGCCGCGGCGCTAGCTCGGCCAGCGGCAGGCCGCTTACCCAGGTGCCGACCGGCACGACCACGAGCAGCAGGGTCCAGCGCTGGCGGAAGGAGGCGTGCTCCTGGAGCAGGGCGCCGCAGGCGTGCAGCAGGGCGCGGTCCTGCTCGGGAAAGCGGGGCCAGAGCAGGGGGGTGGCCGCCCCCCCCGCGCCGAGCGCGACGGTATGCGGGTGAGCCAGCGCGCCCGCGCGACAGCGCTCCTCCAAGGGATAGCGCGTCAGGTACGAGGCCTGGTCGGTGAGCGGCAGGCGGCGGAAATCGTCGAGCGTGCGCAGGCAGGCGGGCTCGTAGCCTGCCAGGCGCAGGAAGCGCGCGTAGGCGGGCACGCGCGCCGCCGTTTCCTGGGCCACGTACAGGGCATGCACCGCCGCTCGCCGAAGCGCGCCATGGGCGGGCTCACCGGCCAGGAGGTTCACCGATCCCTCAGCTCCCAGGACAGGATCGGGCCCGGGCGGACAGCGCCAGGCCGCATGCCCCGCGCCACCGTCCGAGCCATCCCATGATACGGCGCCACGCGGGGCGCGCAAGCCCGCTGCTCGCCCGCCGGACATCTCGGCTGGCTAACAATCGCGCTGGCGAGTGGCTAGGCACGCGCCGGCTCGCGCATCCAGGGGATCAGGCCGAGGGCGGCGAGCAGCAGCCCGGCGAGCAGCAGCCACACGGGCTGGTAGCTGCCCAGACGGTCGACCAGGCTGCCGAACAGCGGTGGTACCGCGACCCCGCTGGCGAAGAGCAGCAGCAGCGCCAGCCCCAGGGCGGTGCCGGCGCGGTGTGGGCCGGCCTGCTCGGCCAAGTAGATGATGTGCACGCCGTTCCAGCCGATGACCGTGGCGCCCAGCGCCAGGGCGACCCCCCCGACGACCAGTGGGGGCGTGGTGGGAGGCAGCAGGGCCAGCGCCAGCACCCCCAGCGCCCCCAGCGGCGGCACCAGGGCGAGCACCGGCTTGCGGCGGCCCTGGGCGAGGGTATCGCTGGCGATGCCCAGGGCTAGGCGACCGACCACCCCGCCGGCGTGCGCCAGGGCCAGGAAGCTGGCGGCCAGCGCTACCGGCCAGGCGAACCGCTCGTACAGGTACAGGCCCAGATAGGACACGACGCTCCACTGGCCCGCGACCAGCACCGGACCGAGCAGCAGGGTGGCGAGCAGACTACGATCCGCGAGCAGCTGCGGGATGGTCGCCCAGCCGGTGGGGGAGTGGGCAGGCCCGGCCTGGGGCGGATCGCGGTACCAGGTGAGAGCCGTCAGGGCGGTGGCGAGGGCGAGCAGGCCGCCGGCCACCAGCGCGCCGCGCCAGCCCCAGGGCGTGGCCAACCAGGGCAAGGTGGCCGCGGCCAGCGCCCCGGCCAGCGGCACGGCGGTCTGGCGCACCCCCATGGCGAACCCCCGCTGGCGCGGCGGGAACCAGGCCACCATCGCCTTGGCGCCCGCGGGCGAGTTGGCCGCGAGAAACACCCCCGCGCCGCCGAGGCACGCGCCCAGCACCAGCGGCGTGGGACTGAGGCTGGCGGCCAGGACGAGCAGCCCCACCCCTAGCGGCCCCGCGACCAGCATCGGCCGCTCGCCCAGCCGGTCGACGAGCTGCCCGGCAAGCACCGAGGCGAGCAGCACTCCCCAGTTCATCGCGCTGACCACGCCACCCACCTCGGCGCGGCTGAGCGCCCACTCGGTCTGGAACAGCGGGGCGAGGGCCGCCAGCCCCTGATGGACGTACGAGCAGCCGACCTGCGCGGCGAGCGCCACGGCCAGCATGGCCCAAGCGGCACGGCGCGACATCACGCTGCAAGGGTAGCAAGCCGGCCCGTCCCCCTGCAGCACCGCTCAGCCCGAGGAGGGCCGGGCCAGCGCGATATCCTGGAACTGCAGCGCGATGGTGCTCTCGGCGAAGCGCAGGAATTCCTGCACCAGCGGGGAGAGGTACTGCCGCGGCCGCCACACGGCCACGAAGTCCACCGGGATCTCCAGCCCGGCCACCGCCACCACGCGCAGGATGCCGGCGGCCACCTCGGCGGCCACATGGCTGTGGAACAGGAACGCCGCGCCCTCGCCGGTGGCCACCACGCGCTTGACCGCCTCGATGTTGTCGAACTCCAGCTCGACCTGCGGCTGGAGGCCCACGCGGGCCAGCGCGTCTTCAAGCAGCAGGCGGCGCGATAGCAGGTACGGCCCGCCGAGCACCACCAGCGGCTGCAGGGCCAGCGCGCCGAGCGGCAGCGGCTGGGGCCCGCGACGTGCCCAGGGGTGCCCGCGCCCCACTACCAGCACCATCGCGTCGCGGTACAGCGACCGACTCACGAGCCCAGCGGGCACCTGGTAGCCGAGCGAGATGCCCAGCTCGGCCGTGCCGCGCAGCACGCGCTCGAACACCGTGGCCGCCGCCTCGACCGCCAGCTCGACGCGCACGCCGGGATGGTGGCGCTGGAAGCGCGCGATCACCGGCGGTAGCAGGTACTGGCCGGTGCCCAGCCCGGCCACCAGCCGGATACGGCCGGCGCGCAGCCCTTTGAGCTGCTCGACCGCCTCGCGCAGGGCGGCCAGCCGCTCCAGCACCTCGACGCCGTAGCGGTACACCGCCTCGCCAGCTTCGGTGGTCTGCACGGGGCGCCGCGAGCGGTCGAGCAGTACCACGCCGAGCTCGCGCTCCAGGGCGCGCACCTGCTGGCTGACGGCCGGCCGCGACAGGAACAGGCGCCGCGCGGCTCCCGTGAACCCCCGCTCCTCGACTACCGCGCACAGGCAGCGCAGCTGCTCGGCATTCACCCCGCGCTCCGCCTCAGCTATCTGTGGGATACGCCGCTGGTCCAGCCGCGCTCGGCCGGCCAACTGGCCCAGGGCGGCCAATGGCTGCCCCCGCGTTCGCGGCCATAGGGCGCGCCGGCCCGGGCTAGCGTCAGCGATCCGCACCGTACGCGCAGGATAATCGAACGCGGCGCTGCCCTCCAGGTAGCCTACAATGCAGGCAGAACGCGGGCGCGGCTATCGGTTAGCCGGCGCTTACGCCATGCCAGGAGGGCCGCGCCCGGGGGCGGGGTTGTGGCCTGCTGACGGGCACGCCGGACCGGCGGTGCACGGCGCCAGCAGGGGCACAGCGCGAGGGAGAGGCGACGATGCTGAGCAAGGCCGACAACGAGCTACTCACCCGCGTCGGGCCGGGCACGGCCATGGGCAACCTGATGCGCCAGTACTGGATCCCCGTCCTACTGTCGCGCGAGCTGGAGCCCGGCGGCCGCCCGAAGCGGGTGCGCCTGCTGGGCGAGAGCCTGATCGCCTACCGCGCGGGCAACGGGCAGCCGGGGCTGATCGGCGAGTTCTGCCCGCATCGCCGCGTGTCGCTGTACTTCGGGCGCGTCGAGGAGTGCGGCATGCGCTGCGCCTACCACGGGTGGGCGTTCGACCTGCGCGGGCAGTGCATCGACATGCCCAACGAGCCGCCCGAGAGCAACTTCAAGCACAAGGTGCGCACCACCGCCTACCCGTGCCGCGAGCAGGGCGGCGTGATCTGGACCTACATGGGCCCGGCGGTCGAGCCCCCGCCGCTGCCCGAGCTGGAGTGGACGCGGCTGCCGCCGGAGCACGTGTTCATCTCCAAGCGCTTGCAGCGGTGCAACTACTTGCAGGCCCTGGAAGGCGGCATCGACTCCAGCCACATCAACTTCCTGCACGCCCCGCTGCGGCGCGACGACCCGGAGATGATCGCCGAGCTGACCAAGGGCGGCTTCGGCGTCGGCCTGGCCGCGCAGGTCGGCGACACCGCGCCGCGCTTCGAGGTGGTGGACACCGACTACGGCGTGCTCATCGGCGCGCGCCGCACGCTGCCGGACGGCCGCTACTACTGGCGCATCACCCAGTTCCTGATGCCGTTCTACACTATGCCGCCCACCGAGCTGGACGACCCGATGCCGCAGTCGCACATCTGGGTGCCCATGGACGACGAGCACGTCGTCAACTGGATGATCACCTGGCACCCGCGGCGCCCGCTCACCGAGGAGGAGCTGGCGGCGCAGATCGGCGGCAAAGGCTCGCATGTGGTCGACTACGCCCCGCCCACCAGCGCGCCGTACGGCGACATCATCCCCGCCGACGGCCCGCACAACGACTACGGCATGGACTGGGAGGCGCATCGCACGCGCCGCTTCTGCGGGATTCCCAGCTTCGGCATGCAGGACCAAGCGATCCAGGAAAGCGCCGGGCCGATCGTGGACCGCTCGCTGGAGCGGCTGGGCACCAGCGACACGGCGATCATCCAGGTGCGCAAGCGGCTGCTCAACGCCGCCAAGGCGCTGCGCGACCACGGCACGCCCCCGCCCGGCCAGGATCCCGCCTCCTACGCCGTGCGCCCGGCGTCGGTGATCCTGCCGCCCGACGTGATGTGGGTCGAGGGCGCCATGGACCGCCTGGTCGTGCATCCCGGCCGTCAGTTGCTCTACGCTTAGAGCACACGCGCCGGAGGCCGGGCCATGACGCTCGAAGAGTACCTGGCGATCCCGTATGTGCTGACCGTCGAGGCGTTCCAGGGGCCCGACGGCGAGTGGTACCGCCGCGCGCGCTACCGCGAGCTGCCGGGCTGCGTCGGCGAGGCGCCCACGCCCGAGGAGGCGATCGCTCGGCTGGAAGAGGCCCGCGTGGCGTACCTCCGCGAGCGCCTGGCGTACGGCGAGCCGATCCCCGTGCCGCGCCCGCCCCTACGCGACCGGCTGGCCGCGCTCTCGCCCCCCTAAACGCGCCCTGCCGGCAGCGGACCGGCCGCTCTGGAGGACGACCGCATGGCTGTGGCCTACTGCGAGGTCGAGGCGCTGCGCGAGCTGCTCGCCTCTCCCGCGGTCTATGCTGTGCTCGATGTGCGCGAGCGCGGCGAGTTCGCGCTCCAGCAGATCCCCGACACCACGCCGCTGGCCCGTGGCACGCTGGAGTACCGTGTGCAGCGCATGGTGCCTCGCCGCGATATCCCCATCACGGTGCTGTGCGACGACGGCCGGCGCAGCGCGCTGGCGGCCGCCACCCTGCGCGCCATGGGCTACGTCCACGTCCAGGTGGTCCGCGGGGGGCTGCAAGCGTGGGTGGCCCGCGGCTGGCCCACCCGGGAGGGCTGGGGCGTGGGCGGCAAAGCGTACGGCGAGCGGGTGGCCGTCGAGCAGGCGGTGCCCCAGGTGAACGCCGAGGAGCTGGCCGCGCGGCGGGCGCGGGGTGAGCCAGTGGTGGTCGTGGATGTGCGCACCGCGGAGGAGTTCCTGCGGGGCCACGTGCCTGCCGCCTACCATATTCCCGGCGGCAACCTGCCGCGCGAGATCGGCTGGCTGGTGGACCGCCTCGACGCGCCGATCGTCGTCTCCTGCGCCGGGCGCACACGGGGCATCCTGGCGGCGCAGCTGCTGCGCGAGGCCGGCTTCACCCAGGTGGCCGCGCTGCGCAACGGCGCGATGGGCTGGCGGCTGGCCGGCCTGCCGCTGGAGGAGGGGCCGGGCCGCGGGCGGCCGGCGCCGCGCCCCAGCACGCTCGTTCCGGCCCTGGAGGCGGCCACGGCGCGGCTGGCGGCCGCCGAGGGGCTGCGGCGCATCACGCTCGACGAGCTGGACGCCCTGCAGGCTGCCGAGGCACCGTACTACCTCGTCGACATCCGCCTGCCGGAGGAGTATGCAGCAGGGCATCCCCTGGGCGCGATCAACCTGCCGGCCGGCCAGCTCGCGCTGCACTACGAGAACCACCTGGCCGTGCGCCGCGCCACGGTGGTGCTCGTCGGCGACGACCCCGTGCGGCCGGTGTGGGCGGCGGCGCTGTGCCAGCGGCTCGGCTTCCCCGACGTGCGCCTGCTCGACGGCGGCCTGGCGGCCTGGACGGCGGCCGGCCGCGCGCTGGAGCGGGGCGACGGGGTGCCCGAGGCGTTCGGCCTGGCGGCGGCCCGCGCCCGGGTGCCGGCGCTGACGGCGCCGGCGCTCGCCGCGCGGTTGGCCGCCGGGCCTGGTGCGCCGCTGGTGCTCGACGTGCGCGGCAGCGGCGAGTTCGGCGTGGGCCACATTCCCGGGGCGCGCTGGCTGGCGCGCGGCAAGCTGGAGCTGCTGGTCGAGACGCTGGTGCCCGACCGCGCCACGCCGCTAGTGACGGTGTGCGACACGGGCGTGCGCGCGGCGCTGGCGGCCGCTACCCTGGCGGAGCACGGCTACCGCGACGTGGCGTACCTCGATGGCGGGCTGGCGGCCTGGCGCGCCGCCGGGTTGCCGCTGGCCGAGGGCCTCGACGGCGCCGACGTGTCGGTGGCCGAGGCGCAGAACGATTTCGGGCACACGCTGTGGTCCGGCGCGCTGGGCCGCAGCCGGCGCGACATGGAACGCTACCTGACCTGGGAGGAGCGGTTGGCTCACGAGCGGCGGTGATCGGCCCGGGGCGCCCGGCCCCGGCGCGGTGCGGGCCTCCGGGCGGGGCTCGCGGGGAGGGAGACAGGATGCTGTACGAGTACCGGCGCTACGAGATCATGCCCGGGCGGGCGGCGGACCTCCACCGGCGCTTCGCCGACCACACCACCAAGCTGTTCGAGAAGCACGGCATCCGCGTCGTGGCGTTCTTCGAGCCGCTAGTGGGCACCACGCCGGAGCTGCACTACCTGCTCCAGTGGCAGGACATGGCCGAGCGCGAGCGCAAGTGGAACGCCTTCCAGGCCGACCCCGAGTGGCACGCCGTGCGCGCCAAGACCGAGGAGCACGGCCCGCTGGTGGCCCGCATCCACAACAGCTTCTGGCAGCCGACGCCCTACTCGCCCATGCAGTAAGCGCGTGAGGAGAAACGCAATGATCGCGACCTACTCTCTCGCCGCGTTCGTGCGCGACCTCGACGCGCTGGTCGCGCGCCACGGCGACGACCAGCGGGCGATCGTGATGGCGGGCAAGCCACTGCTGGCGCGGCTGCTGCAGGACATGAGCTGGCTCGACCCGCGCTGCCGCGAGCCGCGAGGGCCGTCGGTGCAGTACCTGCTGTACAAGCACCCGGCAGGGAAGTTCACCATCACCGCCACCGTGTTCGATGTCGGCTACCACACCACAGTGCACAACCACGGTACTTGGGGCCTGATCGGCGTGTACCACGGTACCGAGCGCGAGGAGCGCTACAAGCGGATCGACGATGGTTCGCGGCCCGGCTACGCGCGCCTGCGTCCGGCCGGCGAGGCGCTGAACCCCCCGGGCGCGGTGACCCACCTGATCACGCCCGCGGAGGATATCCACCGCATCTTCAACCTGTCGCCACACCCGTCGCTCTCGATCCACGTCTACGGCGCCGACCTCGACGGCCGGCCACGGCAGCAGTTCGACCTGGAGACGGGGGCCATCCGCGAGTTCCAGACGCGCAGCGTGCGGCTCTCCTGAGCGCTAGGGCGTCGGAGCGAGCCACGGCTCCACCGGCGGCGCGCTTCCCTGGCGGGCGCGCCGCCGATCGTGTACCACACCAGCAGGCCGCCCGCCCACCGGCGGCGCGGTCTCATTCTGGGGGAGCAGATGGCCGGGCGCGTGGCAGGTAAAGTGGCGTTGATCACGGGGGGGGGCGGCGGCATCGGCGCCGCCACCGGCCGCCTGTTCGTCGAAGAGGGCGCCGCCGTGGCGCTGGTGGACCGCGACGGCCCGGCGGTGGAGCAGGCGGCCGCCGAGATCCAGGCGGACCATCCCGGCGGGCAGGTGCTGGCCCTGCAGGCGGACCTGACCGAGCTGGCCGCGGCGCGCCGCGTGGTGGCCGCCACCGTCGAGCACTTCGGCCGGCTCGACATCCTGGCCGCCATCGCCGGGGTGCGGGTGTACGGCCCGCTGGTCGACGCCACGCCCGAGAGCTGGGCGTACATCCTGGGCGTGAACGTGCTGGCCACGGCCTACAGCTGCCAGGCGGCCATCCCGGCGCTGCGCGCCGCGGGGGGCGGCAGCATCGTGATCATGTCGTCGGTGTACGGCCTGGCCGGCCGCGCCGGCATGAGCCAGTACGACACTACCAAGGCGGCGCTGCTCGGCCTGACCCGCGCGCTGGCCGTGGAGGAGGCGCCACACGGCATTCGCGTCAACGCCATTCTCCCTGGGCCGACCATCACGCCGTTCCATATCAAGCGGATGGCCGAGCGGGGGGTGAGCGAGGCGGAGCTGCGGGCCACCGGCGCCAGCCACACCCTATTCAATCGCTTCGCCGAACCGCGCGAGGTGGCGCAGCCGATCTTGTTCCTGGCCAGCGACGAGGCATCGTACATCACGGGCATCGAGCTAGTGGTCGACGGGGGCGCACGCATCAAGTAGCCCGCTCCCGCCGGGTAGGAGAGACGGAGCATGCGCAGGGCAGGCGCAGTCCTGGGGGCGATCCTCATCGCACTGGTCGGGTGGGGCAGCGCGTGCGGCCCACGAGCCGCGGCCCCTGCTGGCGGGAGTAGTGCGGCTACCCCACCGGCCAGCGGCAGCCCCACGGCGTCCGCCGCGGCCCCGGCCGGCGCGCCGGCGCAGCCCCCGCCGCTGGAGACCGTGCGCATGGGCTGCATCGCCGGCACCTCCGACGCTGGCCTGTACATCGCCGAGGAGAAGGGCTACTTTCGGGAGTGGGGCATCCGGCTCGACTGCACCAATTTCGCCTCGGCTACCGAGATGGTGGCCCCGCTGGGCACCGGCCAGCTCGACGTGGCGGGCGGCGCGCCGTCGGCCGGGCTGGGCAACGCCCTGGCGCGCGGCATCACCCTGAAGATCGTGGCCGACAAGGGCAGCACGCCGCCCGGGTTCGGCTACGCCGGACTGGTGGT